>Ga0070684_100003264_pt1 | contig 12146 bp, 10 predicted proteins | sample KBSC723LmetaG_FD_65653 | JGI IMG/M metagenome (GOLD analysis project Ga0070684, IMG submission 65653) | Corn rhizosphere microbial communities from Kellogg Biological Station, Michigan, USA - KBS C7.2-3L metaG | ecosystem: Host-associated > Plants > Roots > Rhizosphere ...
GTCGGCGTGCCCAGCTTTTTGCCGTAGACATAATTCCAGGCCTGCCCGCCTGCCTCCGCGCAAATGGTCCGGTCAAGCTGGCTCGCACCCAGCCGGTGAAAGAACCGCCGGTCCATCGAGCCGTACCCGAGCACGCCCATGTTCCCGGCATAGCTGTAAGGCAGAATGGACTCCGAGCCGTAGCGCTCCGCCGTCTCCTTCAGCCGCGCCGCAATGCCGTCCAGCGCCTCGTCCCAGCTCACGCGCTCGAACGCCTGCATCTCCTCGCCGCGAGCCCGTGGGCCCTTTTGCGCACCGGGTTTCCGCTTCAGGGGGAAGAGCACGCGATCCGGCGCATACACGCGATCGAGATACTTGGCCACCTTGCCGCACAAAAATCCCTGCGTCACCGGATGCGCAGGATCGCCCTCCACCTTCACCGCGCGCCCGTCTGCATTCACCGTGACCAGCACGCCGCAAGAGTCGGGGCAGTCATGCGAGCAGACCGTGTGCACCACACGAAACGGGGAAGTTGCTGCCTCGGGGGCCATGGATTCATTGTAAGCTGGCAGCAAATTCATTTCCCCGGAGGCAACGCCGTGCCCCGCAAAATCCTGCTCTGTGTTCTGCTTATCTCCTTCGCCTGCCTCGCCCGCGCGCAGTCCCCGTCCGGCGACGAAGCCCAGATCCGCGCCGCCATGGCCGCCCAGACCGCCGCCTGGAACCACGGCGACATTCCCGGATTCATGCAGTCCTACGAAGACTCGCCCGACACTACATTCATCGGCGCCACACTTCGCAAAGGCTTCCAGCCCATCCTCAAGCGCTACCAGCAGGCCTACTCCAACTCGGCCCAGATGGGCACCCTCACCTTCAGCGACCTTGATGTCCGCGTGCTTCCCGGCGCCTGCGGCAAGGCGGAGATCGCGCTCGTCACCGGCAAATTTCACCTCGAACGCAGCGAGAAAGGCGAGGCAAAGAAGGATGACGGCATCTTTTCGCTCGTCTGGCGCAAGGGTCCGCAGGGCTGGAAGATCGTCCTCGACCACACAAGCTGACGCCGGGGCCAGCCGCGCCGCATCCTACTCTCGATGGCTGCTCGCGACGCCAACCGATGCTGTCCGCCCGCCGGGCCGCACTATTTCACCGATCTCTACCGCTTCGACTGGAGCGCGTTTCGCTTTCGCCTTCCCCTGGTGAGCGCGGCAGCCGTGGCCATCTGCCTGTTCGCGGGAATCGCTGCCGGCCATCCCGGCGCGGGACTCATTGCCGGCGGCGGCGCCTTCACCGTGGGCTTTGGCCCCAATCAGCGCATCGCCGACTCCCGCCTCATCCCCATGATGGGTGCGCTGCTCGCCACCTCCGCCGCCACGCTCGCCGGCACCGTGGCGGGCCACAAGGACTACTGGCTGCTCATTGCCGCCGGCGTCATGGCCATCGTCTACGCGGTGCTCACCACGCGCCACACCGGCCTCGCGTGGGTGGGTCAGCAATCCGCGGTCGCGCTGCTCGTCGCCTCGGCGTTTCCCACCGGCGCCAAACCTGCCCTGGTCCGCGCGGGCCTGGTTGCCGCCGGAGGCCTCGTGCAACTGCTCGTCACCTCCGCTGGCTTGCGCCTCATTCCCGACCTGCACCGCGACTTCCTCACCATGGCAAGCGGGCTGCTCAACTCCGTGTGGCCTGAGGACCGATCGGTCATGAGCGTACTGCGCGCGCTGCCCCAGGCCATGCCCGCGCTCTCGCCCAACCAGGCTACCGTCTACGCGCTGCGCCTGCTCGTCACCATTCTGCTCGCCACTGAGGTCTACCGCCGCATCGGCATGCAGTCGGGATACTGGATTCCCATGACGGCGCTGCTCGTGCAGAAGCCCGCATGGTTTGAGAGCCTCACCCGCGCCTCGCTTCGCGTGGTGGGCACCCTCGCCGGCGCATGGCTCGGCAGCCTGTTCATCGCCCACATTGCGCCCCGCCCTGAAGTGCTCGCCGCCATCACTGCGGGATTCGCGCTGCTCGCCTACGCCACCAACGCCATTAACTACGGCCTGTTCACCGCATCCCTGACCGGCTACATCGTCTTTCTGCTCTCGCTCAATGAGATCCCAGGTCCCGTGATCGCGCATCGCCGTGCCTGGTGCACCGCCATCGGCGCAGCGATCGCTCTCGCTATCCACGCTGACGCACTTTTGCGCCGCCGCACCAATCAGGTCGCAACCGCCGCCCGGCCCGAAGAAGCCGCGTAATTGCGTCCCGTTTTTGCCGCCCCAAAAGGCTTGTCATCCTGACCCTGAGCTTCGCGAAGGGGAAGGACCCGCTTTTGTATTTCCTGGTACCTGCTTCCTACTCCCTGGCACATGTTCTTCACGGCTCTCGATACGGCTGACTGGCAGGCGGCGCCTCGAGCGGCGGGAACTTCTGCGGATGCCCGTTCAGCACGTCATCCGCCGCCAGCGTCAGGAACATGAAATTCGACGACCCGCCGCCCAGCACGTATTCCATCTGCTGCCACAAAAATCCGAACTCCTTCAGCTCCGGAAAATCCGGCCGGATCAGCGCGGTCCCGCTCACCACCCCGCCCGGGATATACGTCGAATCCGCGCGGTTGAATCCATACGCAATCGTCGCTGACCGCGCCCCCACGCCCGATGCAAACGATGCGGTGTTCGACCCCGGATGCACGCCCAGCATGAAGTTCAGCGCGTTCAGCATGTAGTCCGTCGAAACAATATCCGGAAACGCCTCGTGCAGATAAAACTGCTCCACGCCGAAACGCTCGATGTCCCACCCCGCGCCCCAGATGTACGGGGTATACGGCACCCCGAACGGCGAATCCGTCGACTGCTTCTTCTCGATGGCGGCGAAATCCTTTCGCACTGCTTCGCGCAGATTGCGCGTGAACGCCGCGTCCTCCAGCATCGGCGTCACGGGTGCGATGGCCCACGCAATCCTTTTCGAGTCTTTGACAATTTGCTGGGCGTTCCCCACAATCGCCTCGCGATATTTCGTGCCGCCCGTGGTGCGGAACAATTGCGCCGCCGCAATCATGCGCTCGTCGAAAGCCTTTGCGGGATCGGCCTCCGCCTTCCACAGCGCCTCCGCGGCGCCCACGCATTCGTTTGCCAGCTCCGGCTTTGTCGCCTTGAGCACGCGGGCCGCCGCGGCCAGCGCGGCAATCGCCTTGTACTCGTGCTCGGGGTTCTGCTCCGTGAACAGCCACCGGTCGTCGGGCTTGCCTGATTCGTTCCCCGACCGGTCCTCCGGCTTCATCTTCGCGCTGTAAAACAGTCCATCGGTCGCGTTCACCGGATCGCCCAGCAGCACATACTGCTCCAGCGTCGCCTCCTGCATCCCGCGATACACCCGGCCCATCGCGCGATACCCGCCCAGGATCGTCAGCACCCCGTGCTCCACCTGCTCCAGCACATCGGACTTTCCATTGGGCACGTGAATCTGCGTGCGCAGCGCGTTCTCATCCACCGTGGTGTCGTCGTAATCCAGATGAAACGTCTCGTACGCGCTCGCCAGGATCGACACCTCGTCGGCCTGCGACTCGATGCGCAGATCCGCGTCTCCCGCATCGTGCCACCCGCCGCGATTCATGCCCGGCACCGTCTCGCCCGGCGCAAACTTCGTCAGCGTCGACGGCCCCTGCTCGTATCCGTCAAAGTGATTGTGGTTCACCTCCGACATACGCGCATCATCGAGATGACAAGCCCCGTGCCACACCCGATACTGCTGCTCCACCCTCATGTGGCACATCTGCACCGGCAGAAAATATTCGATCACCGGCTGCCACACGCCTCGCTGGTACACATCCGCCGCGATGCGAAACGGCTGCGAAACCGTGTCGCGATACGCCACCTCGTACATGCCCGGTCCCACAACGCGCGTGAAGTCCAGATCGACATACTTGTAGCGCAAAAAGTTCCCCCACGCCTTCGGCTTCTCCCGCATCACTTCGTGCGTGCCGCCCTGGGGGTCCACCTCGAGCACACGCGCCTCGTCGGTCGCGGGATCGTCGGCACCGAGCTCGATGATCGCCAGCTTCTTTTGCGACGGGTGATACCCCACCTGGCTGACGTGCACCACCGGCTTATACTTCCATCCAGGAACCGCGTGGGGCGTGATCACCCACTCGATCGCGCCCTTCGTTGCTCCCTCCTTCACCAGCGACCGCACCACGAACCAGCCGTTGTTGCGCTTCGAGCGCGCATCGAGCAATTCGAGATCGCCCGTCTTCGACTCGATGATCATGCGCTGCGCATCCGTCTCCGGTGCGACCGATAACCGCGGTCCGCTCGCCAGCCCCATCGGCTGCGCCTGGCCATCCTGGTCGCGCGTCTCCGGGCCATTCGGCTGCGGCGCAAACACACCCTGCCTGTCGCCTAGAAACCAGGTCTTCCCAAACAAGTCGTTGGGAAACAACTCGAAGTTGAATCCCACCTTGCCGACGAACGCCGCCGGAATCGGCTTGTCCAGGTCCACCGTCACCCGCACCGAATCGCCCTCGCCGTGCACGACAACGTTGTAGGTGAACTTCAGATCGGGATAGTTGATCGGATTGAACCCCGTCCGGTTCTTCGTCGGGTCGGGATAGGAAAGCGTCGTGGTGATCGTGTTCGCCGCCGCATCCACCACGCGCGCATCCTGCTTCGGCATGGGCTGCCACTGCCCCGGCGCGGGATCGAGCCGGACATCTCCATTGGTCGCCACGCGCACGCCGTTTTGAATGATCGATACGCCGCCCTGATGACCGTCGGGATAAATATCCTGAAACGCCATCACATTCAGTCCCGGCGCCTCAAAGTATTCCTTCTTATTCAGGCGAAGATCGGCCTGCGCCACGCAGTGCGCAACCATCGATGAGAAAACAACGACTCCGAACATGCAGCGGAGAGAATGCGGAAAAGCAAAGCGGCCCATGAGTGTCCTCGTATCTCGTGCGGAAGAAACGTCATGCTACCAAAGCCGCCGCATCCGGCCAAAACGCTCGCAACGCAGCCGCCACCCTCTGGGACCCCGAAAAAAGGCGAAGCTGAATCAGACGAATGAGGACACAGGGCTTTCGTCCCTGTTCTCTGCTCTCTGTTCTCTGTTCTCTGCTCTCTGCTCTCTGTTCTCTGCATTTACCCCGGAGGCCAGCCGTGGTGCCTGCCGCCGAGAACGTGGATGTGGAGATGATCCACCGTCTGGCCGCCGTCCTTGCCGGTATTGATCACCACGCGGTAGCCGTTTTCGAGCGCTTTGTCGCGGGCGATCTGCGCGGCCGCGAGCAGCAGGTGGCCGAGCAGGCCGGCATGTTCTTCGCCTGCGTGCGCAACAGAGGCGATGTGTTCGCGCGGCACCACGAGAAAGTGCACCGGCGACTGAGGGTTGATGTCGCTGAACGCGATGCAGCGATCGTCCTGGTAGACGGGCTTGGCGGGGATAGAGCCCTCGACGATCTTGCAGAAAAGGCAGCTCATCGGCACCAGTGTACAGGAGGGGCGGCCCGCCCCCGTACAACTTGGGAGTTTGTGCCCGGCATCCTATGGCTCGAAATGGGATCCCCTCACTTCAATGGAGATATAGAGATATGAAATTACAGTCCACCTTAAAGCTTGTTCTTAGAGGCCTGGCGCCGGCCGCACTGCTGCTGGCGTTTGCCGCACCCGGCACCGCAACCGCGCAGGCGAGCGCAACGCAGGACCACGTGGTGAGTTCGCAGGCGCTCGATCAGCAACTGACGACCAACTCGGCGACGCGCCAGCAGAACATCGAGACGTTGCAGAATTTAATGGAAACGCCGACCGCGCAGAAGGCGATGCACGATGCGAAGGTGGATCCCCAGCAGGTGAAATCGGCGATTCCGACGCTGAGCAATGACGAGCTGGCGAACCTTTCGGCGCGCGTAAACAAGGCGCAGAGCGATCTGGCCGCCGGCCATATCGGGCCCGGGCTGTTCACCATCGTCATCCTGGTGGTGATCCTGATCATCATCATCATCGTGGTCAAAGCGTGATCGCGGTGCGCTGGAAATGCTGACGAGAATGGCGCAGTGCGCGGCGGCGCTGGCGGCGGTGTTGACTGCCCAGGCGCTGCCGCTCGTAGCGCAAGCGTCGCACGGGGTATGGGTGGATGTGCCGTTTGTGCACCAGCCGCGCGAGGGTTGCGGGGCGGCCGCGCTGGCCATGGTGATCAAGTACTGGGCCGCGCACCAGGGTCGACCAACCTCGCCGGAAGATGCCGCCGATGTCGACCGCATTCAGCACCAGCTCTATGTGCCGCGCGAGCACGGCATCCCGGCGAGCTCGATGCGGAGCTACCTTGAGCGGCACGGGTTTCGGGTGTTCGCGCTGAGCGGCCGATGGGCAGACCTCGAAGAGCAGCTCGGCAAAGGACGCCCGTTGATCGTCGCGATCCGGCCCGAGGGGCAGAAGCAGTTCCACTACGTGGTGATTGACGGCGTGGACCCGGCGCGCGGCATGGTGATGATGAACGATCCGGCGGAACGCAAGCTTCTGTCGGAGGAGCGTGCAGCATTCGAGAAAGACTGGGGCGCCACGCACAACTGGATGCTGTTGGCCGTGCCTGCCGTCGCGCAATAGTGCGCGGGATTGCGCTGTGCATGTTGCTGCTTCCGCCGGCGGCGCACGCGCAATGCAGTGCTGCGCCCGCGCACGCTTCCCGCATACATACTCTCTATGAGCAGCATGACTGGGCCGCCGTGGTGCACATGGCGCAGGGCTTGGCGCACCGCTCGGCCGAGGAAAATTTCGACTACGGCATGGCGCTGGCCCACCTGCTGCGCTGGGGCGAGGCACGCGCCGCGCTGCTGGCGGGGCGTGCGGCATGCCGCGGTGACAAGCGCTTCGCCGTCGAACTGGGCGGAGTGGCGTTCGAACAGAAGAAATATTCTGAGGCGGCACGGTGGCTGCGCCGGGCGCTCAAGCTCGATCCACGCGATGAGTATGCACTGAATTTCGCCGGCACCGTGTACGAGCTCATGGGCAACACCGATGCGGCGCTGAAGTACTGGAACCGCGCAGGCAAGCCGTACGTTGCCAGCCTGCAGGTGGATCAGAATCTGCGGCTCAAGCGCGGAGTGCTGGAACGCGCCTTCGTGTTCAGCCCGGCTGCGGTGCTGCGTCGAGACCAGTATCGCGCCACCGACATGCGGCTGCGCAGCCTGGGAATTTTTCCGGTGTACCAGGTCGGGTTGCAGGCCCGAAAAGATGGCAAGGTCGATGCGGAATTTCACGCCGTGGAGCGCGATGGGTTCGGCAGCAATCGCTGGCAGGCGCTGCTTGGGACGCTCGGCGGCCTGCCCTACGAGACGGTATATCCGGCGTACTTCAACGCCGGCCGTGCGGGCCTGAATTTTGACTCGCTGCTGAGGTGGGACTCGGAGAAACAGCGCGTATGGGCTGAGGCCGCGGCGCCTCTGCACGGCCTTCCTGAATGGCGATGGCGCATGAGCGTGGATGGGCGCGCGGAGAACTGGGTGATACGGCGATCGTTTTCCGGCACTGCGCCGGCACACGGCTCGCTCCACCTGCGACGCGCAGTGGCAGGCGCTTCGATGACATCGCTCGTGAGCGGAACGACGCAGTGGTCGCTGGGCGCGGAGTTGTCGGACCGCAAATTCACCCACGTGGCGAACGGGCCGGCTCTCAATGCGGAGCTGCTTTCGAGCGGCTTTCAGGCGAAGGCCACGGGCTCAGTGCAACGGCTGCTGCTGGAAGTGCCGGAGCGGCGCTTCACGGTGGATGGGAGCGCGACCGCGGGGCTTGCGCGGTTGTGGTCCAATCCGGCGCGGCTTTACGGCCAATTGCAGGGCGATGCGCGCGCGCACTGGTATCCGCAGGCGGTAGGCGACACATACGAAGTGAATCAGCGGGTGCGCGCGGGCACGAGCTTCGGCACGCCGCCATTCGATGAGCTATGGATGCTGGGCGTGGAGCGCGACAACGACTTGTGGCTGCGCGGGGCAATCGGCACGCGCGACGGGCGCAAGGGCAGCGCGCCGCTGGCAACGCGGTATTTTTTATCAAACAGCGATTTCGACCGGCGGATCTACGGCAACGGGTTAGTGACAATTGCGGCGGGGCCGCTGTTCGATGTAGCGCGCGCCGCCTCACCGACGAGCGCGCTGGCGCCGCGGGAGTGGCTGTTCAGCGCGGGGGCCGAGCTGAAGCTGACCGTGCTGGGCGTGAGCGCGGTGTTCACCTATGGGCGGGATCTCCGCGCAGGGACGAACGCGTTCTACGGGACGGCGGCAAGGTAGTTCTCCGCGCAAAAGCACCCGGCCTGCTATCGGATGAACGTTCGACTTGATTCTTGCTTGAATTGCCAGCGATCAAGAAGCCATCCCACTGAGTAGAACCACCCGAGGGTGAAGAGCGGCATAGTAATCAGGAAACTCAGCAACTCGCTGATCCCTGAGTGAGCGAGCCCGTGCGCGACACCATAGGCGAGAAAGAAGGCTGGAAACGCGGTATAAACCAGTGCCTTTTCGATCCATCCAGGATCTGTCCAGATGTACTCAGGCTCGCCTACGCATTCTGCATCTGATTGCGCCACGCACGGGTTCATACCAGGAATCTTGTTCAGCGGATCGGAATCCAGGCGAAGAGATCCCCACCAAAAATACCGATTGTGGTGATGCTGCTGGCGCATGTCAGCGTTAAAACGAATTGAATTCACCCGCATCGAGCTGTAGGTCACGATCCCAAATAGGGTCAATCCCCAGAGGCAGAGAATTGGTCTCCACCGCATTCGAATGCTGCATTGAGGCGACCGCTTCATGCGTAGCATAGGTGTTCCGATCAAGCCAGCGCTCGTGTGGATTCATTTCTCGCTCGCCAGCCGCCGCAGCCGTTCGCTCACGTTCCAGAACGCGCGGCTGTCGTGATACGCGGCCTTCCAGATCGAGCCTTTCTCCTGGACAAGCGGCTCGCCGTCGGCCGTGGTCAGGTTCCAAAGGCCGTGATTCTCGCCGTCGATGGTGTGATTGCGAATGAAGCTCCACTGCTCGAGAAAGCGCTGCCAGTAAACGGGATTCTGCCTGCCATAGCGCTCGTGCATGAGCAACAGCGCGTTGAGACCTTCGCACTGCACCCACCACTCCTTGTGCGTGTCTTCCGGCTTGCCGAATGTGGCGCCGTCCTGAAAGAAGCCGCCATTCTTCGCATCCCACCCGTAAGCCAGCGCGTGATCCACCAGCATCTTCGCCATGCGCTCGGTGGCGGCGCTCGCGTGGTGATGCAGGACCTCATCGGTATCGAGCATCAGGTAAGCGGTCTCAACATCATGGCCGTAGGAATCATGATCGGGAATGGCGCGCCAGTCGTCGGTGAAGTAGAGATTCATGACGCCGGGCGTGACGCTGATTCTGTCCTGCACGATGGCGAGCAGTTCTTCGAGACGTGCCCTCAGCGTGGGATCGGGCCAGACCTGGTAAAGCTGCGTGAACGCCTCAAGCAGGTGAATGTGCGTGTTCATCGACTTGAAGCCGATGGGTGCGACGCCGCTGCTTTCGACGCGGCCGTTCTCGATATGCATGGGCACAGGCGTGCCGTCGCGCGTGAGCCACTCGAAGTAACCGCCGTTACGAGCGTCGTGCGCGTGCTTGTCGGCCCAGAGAAAACCCTTCTTCGCGAGATCGAGCGCCCGCGGATCGTGCGTGGCCTGGTAGGCCGCGGCTGCGCCGTAGATGCAGAAGCCGACGCCGTAGAGGTCTTTGTGGTCGGTGAACTGGGGCGTGATCTGCCCGTCGTCATCGAGGCCCCAATAAAACCCGCCATCCTGCTTGTCCCACATCGTGTTCGCAAGGTAATCGACGCCGTGATGCACAATCGGCTCGAATTCGGCCTTGCGTGCAGGCTCGCGGAGCACCACCTGCGAAGCGACCCAGGTCATGCGGCCCTGGAAAACGGAGAATTTGCCGTCGGAGGGCAGCGATTTCCAATCGCGCCCGAAGTGGGAGTGGAAGCCGCCGTGCTCGTTATCAACGGACCGAGGGAACCAGAGGTTGAGGATATCGGAGTGCAGCGCGGTTTCAACCTCGCCGGCGAGCTTGAGGTAGGTGTCGCGGGTTGGCGTCTGCTGCGCGGAGCAGATTCCGCAGAAGACAAGGGATGCAGTAAGGAGCAGCTTCATTCGCAAGAGAAAGGCCTTTCGGATTCGCGATCGCAAGAATGCGCGTCCATTTTTCTGAGGTAGTGTATCCGGGCAGGGATGCTGGGCCATAACCCGGTGTGCAGCCAAACAACGAGGGCGCGCCAGCCGGCGCGCCCTCGCTTTCTGTTCCCTGTTCCCTGTTCTCTGTTCCCTGTTCTCTGTTCTCTGTTCCCTGCTTTACATCGTCGGCTGCGGAACGTACTCCTCTTCCTCTTCCAGCCCGTAGCGGCGCAGCAGGTTGGGCAGGCTTTGCGAGAACGCCGACCGCGGCATCACCGTGTCGCACCCCGCCTCCACCGCCTTCGCCTTCAGGTCGCCCTGCAGGTGCGAGAGGAACCCCACCACCGACGTCGCCTTCTTGAACTTCGTCTTGAACTTCGGAATCAGCGTCATCGGCTTGGCATTCGCGTTATTCAGGTCGAAGACGATCAGCCGAGGACGCTCTTCTTCCGGCGCGTCCATGACCCGCGCCACCGCATCCTTTTCTGAGCCCTTGATGAATTCCACTTTCACGCCGAGCTTGCGCGCTGTCTCATTGATCTTCGCCAGGAAGAAAAGGTCTTCAATGAAACAGAAGATGCGTGTGGGCGCGTCATGCCTCACCGGGGTCGCGGCCGCTGCCGGCGCATACAACTCCGGGTAGTAATTCGCGTGTCCGTTGTTCGCGATCTGGATGGTCGATGCCGGCCCGTCCGCCACGTTTCCGTTCGCCGCCCGGTAGCTGTGGTCCATCGGACCGACGAACTCACGCGGGCCGCGCTGCTTGTTCTTGCGCTTGCCGTTCTGCGGCCCATGGATGCTGTTGCCGGGCTCCGGCCTCGGGCCAGACTGCTTCTGGAAGAACTTTTTCTTCTTCCGTCCGTGGCCCTGGGAACGCTGTTGCTGCGGCTGTTGCTGCGGCTTCGCGGCAACCGGAGGTGGCTGAGTCGGTGGCGGCGGCTGACCCTGCTGCTGTTGTCCCTGCTGCTGCTGTCCCTGCGGAGCACCCGCAAAGCCTGACTTGTTCTTGCGGCGGCGCCGCCTGCGCCGATGCCCCTGAGACTGGCCCTGGCCGTTTGCCGGGCTCGGCCCCGCTTCCGATTGGGGCTGGTTCGAATCTGTTGTCATGCGTGCACTTCCTGGCACTATACGGTTGGATGCTTTGCTCTACTTCACTGCTCCGTTCACCGGAGCAGCACTGCCTGCGCGTCCGCGCCGGGTGAAAAACCGATCGCGGGGCCTCACACTTTCACCTTGCCGGCCGGCTACACAAGCGATGCGACAGGACCATACGGTATGGCTTGGCTGTCCCGGAACCTTGCGCTGATGTGCTGACCTGAGCGGGATCTTTCTCTAATCGGCAGCGGCTGTCACTGTCCCCCATGTTCGCCTCGCCCCAACCCGGAATCCCCTCGCGCCCTTCGCCCGGCAACGCATGCATGCACAACACATACGGTTCCCTGCACACGGACTCTCTAAGGCTGGTTTCAGGCGTTCGGCGTTCCCAGGGGCGCCGCCATTCTCTTCCTTTGTGTTGCCATTCCAACGGGGAGATTCCGCCACGCCTGAGCTGTCATGCAAACCCGCGGGCGAATTTCCTTGGTGTGCGGCGAGCGCGCTCTACCCTGTCCGGGGGCTCGCGTCAGCCGCTTTACAGCAAATCTGATATTACAGCGCCTGCGGTTCAGTGGCAAGTCCCAGACGCCGAATCTGTTTCTCTCAATTGTCGGGGTACCTTTTCGGGAAACTTCCGGTCCGCTGCAATCAAGCTCTCCTAACGACGAGCGCCACTCCAAGGGAGTGGCGCTGGCTTCACACTTGCGGGGTCACTGGCCTCCCCCGTTTTTGACTTCGGCGGTTGCTCCGCCGTTCCTTCTTGGCTCCCCGGCTGGCCTGCATTTCGCTCTGTGGCGGCGGCTCGTCTCCGGGGGCTCTGTTCTTCGGCTGACCTTCTTTCCCATCAGCCTGTTTCATCACTGGCACCCTCTATTAAGCAATCAGCGTGCCGTTCTAACCTCCCTTTTGTTTCA
>Ga0070684_100003268_pt1 | contig 12134 bp, 11 predicted proteins | sample KBSC723LmetaG_FD_65653 | JGI IMG/M metagenome (GOLD analysis project Ga0070684, IMG submission 65653) | Corn rhizosphere microbial communities from Kellogg Biological Station, Michigan, USA - KBS C7.2-3L metaG | ecosystem: Host-associated > Plants > Roots > Rhizosphere ...
GGCGCTCTGGGAGGTGCGGATCGAGTTCGGCTCGCACCGCGACGCGGTCGCGATGGCCGACCGGATCGAGTCGGAGGCGGACGACCTCCTCGCGGGCTACACGGTCTCGGTCGTCCGCCACTGGCGCTACCTCCTGATCGGGGCCGACAACGATGACCAGGCGAACGAGATCGCCGAGGCGGTCCGCGACGCGCTGCCTCCCGGTGCCGAGCTGAAGGTCGAGCCGAGCGGGGCGCTGGTCTGGCAGGCGGTGAAGCCGAGCCCCTTCGCCGTGCTCGGCGGCCTCGGCACCTAGGCGAACCGCCCGAGAGTGACACGAAGCGCCGTTTCGGGAACACCGGAGCGTCGTGCAACGCGAGACTGCGGCGACCGCCGCCCCTGAGCCCGTAAGGACGGGCCGCCCGAGCCGAGCGTTCGCGTGGCTGGTGGTGACGCTGGGCTGGCTCGTGGTGCCCGCTCTGTGCGTGGCTGCATTCGCGGCCTGGAAGGGACTGCCGGGGATCTCGACGCTGCCCACCTCCGGCGTGCAGGCGCTGCTCCCGAAGGAGACATCGGCGGAGAAGGCTGAGCTCGAGGCCGACCGCCTGTTCGGCTCGGCCTTGCTGCCGCGGATCGCCGTCGTGCAGCGGAACCCGGACGGTCTGTCGCTCGTCCAGCAGCGGCGGATCGTCGGGTTCGCCGTTCGACTCGACCGCGGCCGGCTGCCCGGCTTCCCCGCCGGATCGCGGGCGCTTCCCTACGTGAACGTGCTCGGCGTTGCCCCCGGCTCGCGCGAGCGGGGCACGACCGCTATCACCTATCTCGGGTTCCCCTCGGAGCTCACGCCCAACCAGCAGGACGAGCTGGCCCGGAAGTACGCGCGCGTCGTCTCGGTGCCCGGGGCGTCTGCGGCAGCGACCGGCTTCATCCCGGGGTCGATCGCCCAGTCGAACGCGATCGACGACGGGCTCGTCTGGGTCGAGGTCGCGGCGATCCTCGTCGTCGCGCTGATCCTCGGGCTCTACCTGCGGTCGCTCGTCGCGCCTCTGATTGCGCTGGCCGCGGCAGGTCTCGCGTACCTGATCGCCATCCACGTGATGGCCTACCTGGCCGAGGTGTCGGGCCTCCACGTCGAGCACGAGGTCGAGCCGATCGTCGTCGTGCTCCTGCTCGCGGCCGTCACCGACTACTCCGTGTTCTTCCTCTCCGGCATGCGTGCCCGGCTGCGCGCGGGGGAGGACCCGCGACCGGCCGCCCGGCATGCGACCGCCGAGATCCTGCCGATCGTCGTCACCGCGGGCCTGCTCGTCGCCGCCGGGCTGGCGACGCTGCGGCTCGCCGGCATCGGCTTCGTCCGCGCCCTCGGCCCGGCGATGGCGATCGTCGTGCTCGTCAGCCTGGCCGTCTCGATCCTGTTCGTCCCCGCCGCGATGGGGCTGCTGGGGCGGGCGACGTTCTGGCCCGGGCTGTCCAAGGACCGGCTCGACCCGCTGCTGACCCGGATCGGAGCCCGCGTGCGCGGCACGATGGCTGCCGGGACGAGCAGGAGGCTCGGCGCCGTGCCGCTGCTGGCCGTTGCGGTGATCGCGCTCGTCCTCGCCGCAACCGGTCTTGCCCGGTTGACGCTCGCGCTGACGCCGATCCGCGGGCTCGCCCGCGACGCACCTGCGGCGGCGGCCGATCGCGAGGCGGCGCGCGGATTCGCCCCCGGGGTCGTCGCGCCGACCGAGCTGGTCGTGAGAGGGCACGGCGTCGGCTTCAGGCGGAAAGCCCTCCAGCGTTTCGGGCGCAGCCTGTATGCGCAGCCCGGCGTCGGCGCCGTGATCGGAGCGGCGCTTCCGAACCTGCCGCGCCGGGCACGGACGGCCTTCCGGACGCCTGACGGAGGCGCGGTGCGCTACTTCGTCGCCTTCGACCACCACCCGTACGGCTCGGCGGGGGTGGGCGACCTGCGTCGGCTCCAGGCGGCGGTGCCGCGGCTGCTGGCCTCGGCCGGACTGGGTGGGACGACGGCGAGCTACGCGGGCGACACGGCGATGGCCGGGGAGACGATCGACCTGATCGGCCACGACCTGCTCGTGGTCGGGCTCGCCGCCACGCTGGTCAACTTCGTCCTGCTCGCGCTCTTCCTCCGCTCGCTGGTCGCACCGCTCCTGATCGTGGCGACGAGCCTGCTCGGAATCGCGGCGACGCTCGGCCTGACCGCCTACTTCACCCGCTTCGTGCTCGGCGAGCCCGACGTCACCTACTACGTGCCGCTGGCCGTCGGCGTGCTGCTGCTCTCGCTCGGCACCGACTACAACCTGTTCGTCGTCGGGCGAATCTGGCAGGAGGCCGAAGGCCGCGACATCGGCTCGGCGATCCGTGCCGCCGTCCCCCGCGCGGGGCGCGCGATCTCGATCGCTGCACTGGCGTTGGCGGCGTCCTTCGCCATGCTGGCGATCGTTCCCATCGCGCCGTTCTGGTCGTTCGCCTTCGCCGTGTGCGTGGGCACGCTGATCGACGCCTTCGTAGTCCGGACGCTGATGATCCCGGCGCTGCTCGCCGCGTTCGGCGAAGCGAGCTGGTGGCCCGGCCGCCGCCGGGTCGAGCCTGCGTTCGCGTCGGTGGCGCCGAGCTCATCTGCCGATCCTGAAGGGACAGACCCCGGCCGGGGTCTGTCCCTGTAGGCGAGCTGATCAGCCGTCGTTGCCGTGGTCGTCGGTCGTGGTCGCGGCGGGCCCGGTACCGACGGTGAAGTGACCCTTCATCGTGCGCTCGTGCGGCGCGCAGTAGTACTCCCAGCGGCCGGCCGTGAGTCGCACCGTCTGGGTGCGGATGCCTTTGAAGCCGACCGTGGTCATGGTCCGCTCGAAGGCGCCGCCGGACTTCTCCAGCTTGAAGTTGTGGATCGCCGATCGGTCCGACACGACGATCCGGTACAGGCCGGGAGCGACCCTCGTCACCCGGCGGCCGTTCTTGGTCAGCGTGATCGTGAAGCCCGGGCCGACCGTCGCCCGGAGCGTGGTCGCGTTCGTCCGACCGCCTGCCACCGCGGTCAGCGCAAGTGCTGCTCCCGCCGCCGCCAGCGCGGCGACGATCGCGATGCGTGTCATCCTGCCCCCCTTGGTTTGCCGGAACGTTCTCGAAAGGCTTACCGGGGCTCTGCCGAGTCGGATTGCCGGCGATGCGCGGAGGAGTCGAGAGGCTGCGGGGCAGGGATTCGAACCCCAACTTCTCGGTCCAGAGCCGAGCGTCCTACCATTAGACGACCCCGCAACGGGCCGCCGGCAATTGTAGCCGCGGCCGGCTGCTAGGTCTCGAGCCGGTAGATCGGGACGAGGCGCTTCTCCGCCTCGGTGTCGATGTGCGCGATCACCTCGACGTACGGCTCGAGCCCGGAGCCCTGGAGCTTCGCTTTCAGCAGGCCGTCGACCTGGTAGAGGCCGGCGGAGTTGTTCATCACGATCTCGATCTTGATCGGCTTCTCCTCGCCGTCGGAGATGTTCACGTCGTCGATCGCAGCGGCCGAGAGGGAGTGCATCGAGACGCGACCCTTCTCGAACGGGATCCGCGAGCGTCCCTGCGCCATGTCGAGCGCGTCGGCGACTCGGACGACGCCTGCTTCGAGCGAGAAGGGCTCGCCGCCGGAGCGGTGCGAGATGATCGCCTGGAGCACCTCGGAGGTGATCACGGTCAGCTCGGGCTCGTCGTAGATCCCCTCCAGCAGCTTGCGGATCTCCGGTTCGACCAGGAAGAGGCTGAACTCCTCGTGCCCCTCGCGGTGGATGGACATGCCGACGTCGTGGAGCAACGCGCCGAGCACGACCACGACCTCGGCGTCGTCGTTCGTCATGTTGAAGTCGCGGACGACCGACGGCTCGATGTGGTGCTTCGTCAGCTGGCGCAGGAGTTTCAGCCCGATGTTGGTGACGATCTGGATGTGCACCCAGGAGTGGTCGTTGATCTCCATGCGCACGGTCGCGTTCACGTTCGCGACGTGCCACCAGCCCTTCAGCCGCCGGTCGGCGTTGACGCGCTCGAGGAGCGTGCGGAGCTTGCGGTTGGCGCGCACCGGGGCGTGGATGCGCATGTGATCGACCGCCTCGGCCGGGGCGAGACGGGTCTCCTCCTCGGCCTGCTCGGAGACCGGCTGCTCGATCCGCTCCTCCGTCCGCTTGTCGAGCGCCATCAGGCGGACTCTACTCCGGGCGCGCAGACGGCTGCCGACCCCGCTTGGATAGCGTGCAAGGGGTGACGCGCGAGCTCGCGATCGAGGCGTCCGGTCTGCGCAAGCGCTACGGGAGCGTGGTCGCGCTGGACGGCGTCGACCTCGCCGCGGAGACGGGGATCGTCCTCGGGCTGCTCGGCCCGAACGGCGCCGGGAAGACGACGGCGGTGCGGATCCTGACGACGCTGCTCCTTCCGGACGAGGGAACGGCGCGGGTGGCCGGCATCGACGTCCTCCGCGAGGCCGCTCGGCTCCGTGAGCACGTGGGCCTCGCCGGCCAGTACGCCGCGGTGGACGAGAACCTGACGGGCTTCGAGAACCTGGAGATGGTCGGACGCCTGTACCACATGGGCCGACACGATTCGCGCGCCCGCGCGCGGGAGCTGCTCGCGGAGTTCGACCTCTCCGACGCCGGCGGCAGGCTGGTGCGAACCTATTCGGGCGGCATGCGCCGCCGCCTCGACCTGGCGGCGGCGCTGGTGGCCCGTCCGCCGGTGCTGTTCCTGGACGAGCCGACGACGGGTCTCGACCCGCGCAGCCGGCTCGCGCTCTGGGACACGATCGAGAGCCTCGTCTCGGGTGGGTCGACTGTCCTCCTGACGACGCAGTACCTGGACGAGGCCGAACGCCTCGCCGACCGGATCGTGGTCATCGACCACGGACGCGTGATCGCAGAGGGCACGTCGAGCGAGCTGAAGGAGAATGCAGGCAGCGACCAGCTGGAGGTCCGGCTCGCGGACGGCTCCCAGGGCGAGCGGGCACTCGAGGCGCTCTCTGCGCTGGCGTGTGCGAGCCCGTCGCTTCAGGACTCGACCGTGCGCGTGCCGCTGCGCGAGCGGAAGGGTGCGATCGCCGACGCGGTCCGCCGGCTGGACGCGGCAGGCGTCGCGGTCGACGACCTCGCCATCCTGAGCCCGACCCTCGACGACGTCTTCCTGCAGCTCACCGGCCACGGCGCGGAGGACGAGGAGGAGGCCGCATGAGCAGCCTCGGGTACACGGTCTCCGACACGCTCGTCCTGGCGAAGCGGAGCCTGCTCCGGATCCCGCGCCAGCCCGACCTGCTGGTCGGCTTCACCATCCAGCCGATCATGTTCGTGCTGCTGTTCGTGTACGTGTTCGGCGGCGCGATCTCGACGCCGGGCCTCGACTACGTCGATTTCCTGATCCCCGGGATCATCGTCCAGTCGATGACCTTCGGCGGCTTCGTCACCGCGCTGGGGCTGTCCGAGGACCTGAAGAAGGGGCTGATCGACCGGTTCCGGTCGTTGCCGATGTCACGGGCGGCGGTGCTCACCGGCCGGACTCTCGCCGACGGGGCGACCAATGTGGTGCAGCTGGTGGTGATGCTCGCCGTGGGGTTCGCGGTCGGCTTCCGCTTCTCCACCGGCGCGCCGGAGGTGATCGCCGGCATCGCGCTGTGCCTGCTGATCGGCTACGCCTTCTCGTGGGTGTTCGCGTTCATCGGTCTGACCGCGTCCTCGCCCGAGGCGGCGAACGCGTACGGCTTCACGATCCTCTTCCCGCTCACGTTCGTCTCGTCCGCATTCGTACCGCCGGAGTCGATGCCCGACTGGCTGCAGCCGATCGCGGAGCACAACCCGTTCACGAACATGGTCAACGCCGTGCGGGCGTTGTTCGTCGGCACGCCCGCGGGGAACCAGATCTGGCTCGCCGTCGTCTGGTCGCTGGCGATCACGTTGGGCTTCGGGTTCGCCGCGGTCGCGCGCTACCGCCACGCGGTCGGGCGCTGACGGCCATGCCGGGTCGAGACCGGGGCAGACTCGGGTGAGTAGCCTGCCCGTGGTGGATCGGGCGGACGATGATGCCTATCTGCTTCGAATCAGGCGCGCCGGGTGGTGGCGTCGTTTCTTGTCGGCGCTGGTCGACGGCATCCTGCTCTCGATCGTCCAGGCAATCCTGCGGGTGTTCATCGGCGACGCAGGCAGCATCGGGCTCGGCCTGCTGACCGACATCGCCTACTTCACCTACTTCCACGGCTCGACAGGACAGACGCCCGGCGACATGGCGCTCTCGATCAAGGTCGTCGACCTTCGTGACGGCACCGGTCGACCGATCGGCTACGGGCGGGCCTTCATCCGCTGGCTCGGGAGCATCGTATCGGCAATCCCTCTCTTTCTCGGGTACTTCTGGATGCTCTGGGATTCCGAAAAGCAGACGTGGCACGACAAGATGGCCGGATCGGCAGTCGTCGATCTAAACGATCGCGTTCGCTGACGCGATCGGTCACGCGACGTCGGCCGCCCAGTCGCCGTACAGGCTGGTGTACAGCCCGCGGCGGGCGAGCAGCTCGTCGTGCGAGCCCTGCTCGACGATGCGGCCGTGCTCGAGCACGACGATCAGGTCCGCTTCACGAATGGTCGAGAGTCGATGCGCGATGATGAACGCCGTCCGGCCGGCGAGGAGCTTGCGCAGCGCGACCTCGATGCGGCGCTCGGTGCCGATGTCCACGGACGAGGTCGCCTCGTCGAGGACGAGGATCCGCGGGTCGGCGAGCAGCGCCCGCGCAAACGCGACCAGCTGGCGCTGCCCGACCGACAGGCGGGAGCCCCGCTCGCCCAGCTCGGTGTCGTAGCCGTCCTCGAGCTCCGTGACGAAGTCGTGGGCGCCGACGGCCGTCGCGGCGGCGACCACCTGGTCGTCGCTCGCGTCGGGCCGCCCGAAGGCGATGTTCTCCCGGACCGAGCCGGCGAACAGGAACCCCTCCTGCGGGACGACGCCGAGCTGCCGGCGCAGCGACGCCTGCGTGACGTGCCGCAGGTCGGCGCCGTCGAGCGTGATCCGGCCGTGCGTCGGGTCGTAGAAGCGGGCGAGCAGCTTCGCGATCGTCGACTTGCCCGCACCCGTGTGCCCGACGAGGGCGACCGTCGTGCCGGCGGGAACGTCGAGGTCGATCCCGTGCAGCACCTCGTCACCGCGTCCATAAGAGAAGCGGACGCCCTCGAACCGGACCTCGCCGGCGAGGTGGCCCAGGTCCCGCGCGCCGGGCTCGTCCACGATCTGCGGCTCCTCGTCGAGCAGATCGTTGATCTTGTCCAGCGCGGCGGTGGCGGAGAGGAACGTCCCGTAGAGCTGCGAGAGCTGCTGGACCGGGTCGAAGAAGTTCTGGACGTAGAGCATGAACGCGAAGAGCGTCCCGATCTGGACGGCGCCCTGGAAGTACAGGTGGCCGCCGTACCCGAGCACGATCGCGAGCGCGACCGTCGAGAGAAGGTCGACGAAGGGGAAGTACCAGCCGCTCAGCACCACGGTCTGCTGGTTCGCCTGGCGGTAGCGCTCGCTGACCTCCCGGAAGTTCCGGATGTTGACCTGCTCGCGGGTGAACGCCTGGACGACGCGCATCCCGGCGATGTCCTCGGCCAGCGTCGCGGTGACGAGCCCGAGGCGCTCCCGCACTGCCCGGTAGGCACGGGTCGAGTAGCGGCGGAACAGCACCGTGCCGACGCTCATCACCGGGATCACGGCCAGCGTCGCGAGTGCGAGCCGCCAGTCGAGGATGAACAGCAGGATCGCGGTCCCGACCAGCGTGAGCGTGCTCTGGACGAGCGTCGAGATCCCGTCGGTGACGAGCTGGTCGAGCGCCTCGACGTCGTTCGTCAGCCGGCTGATGATCACGCCCGCGCGGTTCCGCTCGTAGAAGCCGAGGGACAGGTCCTGGAGGTGGTCGAACAGCGTCGTGCGCAGGTCGGCGAGCATGCGCTCGCCGACCCAGCCGGTCAGGTAGGTCTGCGCGTACGTCATTCCCCAGTTCGCGAGCCCGGCGAAGAGGAAGAGCCCGACGATCAGGTAGAGCTTTCCGCCGGCATCGCCGTTGACGGCGTCGTCGAGCGCGAACTTGGCCAGGAACGGCGGCGCGAGCGCAATCGCCGTCGCCAGGAGAAGCGTGAGCAGAGAGAGGATCGCCCTGCCGCGGTACGGCGCGACGAGCCGTCCGAGGGTCGAGAAGCGCCGCCCGGTCTGCTTCCACGACCAGTCCCGCACGCGGACGCCGCGCTCCTGCAGCAGATGGCTGCCGGGCTGGTGGACTCTCACGCGCCCTCCGCCTGCAGTGCCGCTCTTGTCCTTTGCGGCCGGGTCCGGACCGCACCCCCACCCAACGGGCGGGGAGCCGGCCCGCCGCCCTCGGCGTCGACGCTACCGGATCGCGACGTACGTCTCTGTGCCGGATCTGCGCCGATCTCGCCCAGCGGGAGCGCGGTCATGCGACCTCCTCGATCTCGGCGCGCGCTTCGACCGCATCCGCGAACTGCCGCTCGAGCAGTCCGTGCTCGTAGATCTCCCGGTAGACGGCGCTCGTCATGATCAGCTCGTCGTGCGTCCCGCGCGCCGCGATCCGCCCGTGGTCGAGGACGACGATCTCGTCGGCCAGGGCGATCGTCGAGAGGCGGTGGGCGATCACGAATGTCGTCCGACCGGCCATCGCGCCGCGGAGGCCGACCCGGATCAGCGCCTCCGTAGAGGCGTCGACCGAGGCGGTCGCGTCGTCGAGGACCAGGATCCGCGGGTCGACCGCCAGCGCCCGGGCGATCGCCAGCCGCTGGCGCTGACCGCCCGAGAGCGTGATCCCGCGCTCGCCGATCACCGTGTCGTAGCCCTGCGGCAGCCGCTCGATGAACTCGTGCGCCTGCGCGGCTCGCGCGACCGACTCGACTGCTTCCTGCGGCAGGTTGCCGGCCCCGAACGCGATGTTCTCGCGGACGGTCGCCGAGAAGAGAAACGGATCCTGCGAGATCACGCCGACCGCGCGGCGAAGGGAGGTGATCGTCACGTCCCGGACGTCCTGGCCGTCCACGGTCACCCGGCCCGCGGTCACGTCGTAGAAGCGCGGGACGAGCGACGTCAGTGTCGTCTTCCCGGAGCCGGTGTGTCCGATCAAAGCGATCGTCCGGCCGGCGGCGACGTCGAGGTCGACGTCGCGGAGCACCGGCCGCCCGTCCAGGTAGAGGAAAGAGACGCCTTCGAAGCGCACCTCGCCCGGCCCGGCCCGGAGGTCGACGGCGCCCGGGCGGTCGGCGACCTCCTCCGGCTCGTCCATCACCTCGAAGATCCGCTCGCCGGCCGCGTTCGCACGCTGGGCCTGCCCGATCCACATCCCGAGCGAGCGCAGCGGCATGACGAGCATGCCGAGGTAGAGGTTGAAGACGACGAAGGAGCCGATCGAGAGGTTGTCGTTGCCGACCATGGTCGCGCCGACGAGGAGGACGGCCGCCTGGGCGAGCATCGGCACGAACGAGATCAGCGGCACGTAGAACGCCCGCTGACGATTCGCCTGCACGGTCTGGCCGAACACTGCCTCCGAGCGGCTCCGGAACTTCGCCTGCTCGGCCGGCTCCTGCGCGAAGGCCTTGACGACGTGGACGCCGACGATGCTCTCCTGCGCGACGGTGGCGACGTCGGCGAGCTTCTGCTGCACGTCGCGGAGGGTCGGGTGCGACAGGTGGCTGTACCGGTAGGCGAGCACGATCAGGAACGGCACGATCGCGAGCGCGATCAGTGCGAGCTCCCACTGGACGAAGAAGAGCACGACCGTCACGGAGATGACGACGAGAACGTTCTGGAAGAAGAAGATCAGGCCGTAGCCGAGGAAGAACCGGACCCCCTGGAGGTCGACCGTCGCCCGGGACATGAGCTGGCCGGTCTGGTGGGTGTCGTAGAAGCGGAACGACAGCCGAACGAGCCGGGCGTAGAGCGCGTTGCGCATGTCCAGCTCCACTCCCAGAGCCTGGCGCCCTGAGATCAGCCGACGCCCGACCATCAGAGCGGCCTTGAGCACGCCGAGGCCGACGATCGTCCACACGTAGACCCGCAGTTGCTCCCGGTCGTGCGGCACGATCGCCTTGTTGATCACGCCCCCGACCACCCAGACGAGCGCGATCTGCGCAGCCTGCGAACCGCAGGCCAGCACGATCGAGACGATCAACGAGATCTTGTACGGCTTCAGGAAGCCGAGCAGCCGCGCGAACGTTCGGCGATAGAGAATCGGCTCCGTCACTATTCGAGTCTAGCCGCGGCCCCAGCGCCGCTTTCGCGGCCGAGACGGGCGTGGATGAGGCCGACGGCGGTCTCCAGCAGGGCACGGTTTGCAGGCACATTCAGCCAGCGGCTGACGCCGGAGGGATGCGGGAGCGGGACGACGGTGACGCCGTCGCGCTCCGGGCTGGTGCCGATGCTGTCGCCCAGGCTGCGGCCGGGCAGGAGCCGGCGGATGGCGAGCCCGCCGACCGCGACGATCAGCTCCGGCCGGAGCAGGCGCAGCTCCCACTCGAACCAGAACGAACAGAGCTCGCGCTCCAGCGGTGCCGGGACGCGGTCACCCTCGCCGGACGGGGATCGTCCCGGATAACAGCGCGTGACCGAGGCGCAGTAGAAGGTGGCGTAGAACTCGTCCTCGTCGAGCTCGAGCCACCGGCGAAGCGTCTGTCCGGCGCGGCCGCGCCACGGGCGGCGCTCCTCGCCCTCGACGACCCCGGGAGCCTGGCCGTACATGTACGCGCGCTGGCCGAGATGCCCTTCCAGCACCGGCCGGGACTCGAGCTGGAAGCCGGCCTCCGCGCACGCGCGGCAACGGCGGTTGTCGGCCTGCAGCGATCTCAGGGAGCGATACGCCGAGCGGCGTCGGGTCACCTCGTCACGGCGAGCAGGCCATGACGAAGTAGTGACTCTGCCGGAGGACCCGGCCGTCGAGCTCGTTCGCCAGCGCCTCCGGATCGAAGACGCGCTTGAAGACCCGCCACCGGGTGCCGTCGTTCAGGACGCGCTCGTCCCAACGCTCTGCCTTCTCGTCCGGCTGCAGACGGCTGCCGACGATCACCAGCTCGGATGCCACCCGTCGCACCTCAGCCAGGAACCGTGTGCGGTCGTCCTCCTCGAGGTGGCAGTAGAAGTAGCTGGAGAAGACGCGCTCGAACTCGCCGTCGTCGAAGGGCAGATCGAGTGCGTCGCCCTGGACGAAGGTCGCTGCGGGGACCTGCCCGCGGGCGACCTCGAGCATCGCGTCGCTCTGGTCGAGCCCGGTCACCTCGCCGTGCAGGCGGCGCGTCATGAAGCCCGTCCCGCAGGCGACGTCCAGGGTGCGCTTCGGAGGGAGGTCCTCGATCCAGCGTTCGAGCCGGGCGCGCTCCTCGTCCCAGCCGGGACGGTGCTTGTCGGCGTACAGGTTGTGGCCGAGCCACCAGTCGTCGTACTCGCGCGCCCGCGCGTGGTAGTAGGCCTTCACCGCGATCTAGGGTACGTGACGTGCTGCCGCTCGAGTCGGTGCCGAACTTCTCCGAGGGACGGGACGAAACGACCATCTCGGCGATCGGCACGGCCCTGACGAGCGGCGGCGCGCGACTGCTGGACACTCACGCCGATGCGGACCACAACCGCTCCGTGTTCACGCTGGTCGGGTCGGAGGCGGAGCTCGCCGATGGGCTCGTCGCCGGCGTCCGGTGCGCGCGTGACCGGATCGACCTTCGTCGGCACGAGGGCGCCCACCCGCGCATCGGAGCCGCCGACGTCGTGCCGCTCGTCCCGATCCGGCCCGGCGACCTGGAGCGGGCGCAGGCGGCCGCGCGGGACGTGGCGGCAGGTGTCGGGGAGCTCGGAATACCCGTGTTCCTCTACGGCGGCCCTGAGCGCGGCCCGGCATTCTTCCGCCGCGGCGGACCGGAGGGGCTCCAGGCGCGGATCGACGCGGGCGAGCTCGCCCCCGACTTCGGGCCGTCGAGGCTCGACCCCGCCGCCGGCGCGGTCCTGGTCGGGGCACGCCCGCCTCTGATCGCGTTCAACGTCAATCTCCGGACCGACGACGTCCAGGTGGCACGCGCCATCGCGGCGGTCGTGCGCGAGCGGGGCGGCGGGTTCCGAGGCGTGCGGGCGCTCGGTCTCGACCTCCCGCGCGCCGGGCTCGTCCAGGTGAGCATGAACGTCGAGGACTGGGAGGC
>Ga0070684_100003271_pt1 | contig 12133 bp, 14 predicted proteins | sample KBSC723LmetaG_FD_65653 | JGI IMG/M metagenome (GOLD analysis project Ga0070684, IMG submission 65653) | Corn rhizosphere microbial communities from Kellogg Biological Station, Michigan, USA - KBS C7.2-3L metaG | ecosystem: Host-associated > Plants > Roots > Rhizosphere ...
AATGACGGCGACAACCAGGCGGTGCTGGCCACAAGGAGCTGGGGCCTCAATTCCAGTGCGCGCACGCTGATCTATTACGACGACCTCCTGATCTCGGCCCTGATCGGCAACAACAACACCAATGCGTCGCCGAAATGGAACCTGATCTCGCCGGAGGCGATCGCGCGGGTTGATTACCTCAATGGGCCGTTCGCGGCGGCCTATCCCGGCAATTCCGTCGGCGGCGTGCTCCTGATCACCTCGAAAATGCCGGATAAGCCCTTTGCCGTGGCCAAGGAGACGGTCTCGGTGATGCCGTGGAATCAGTACGGCACCAAGGACACCTATGTCACCAGCCAGACCAGCGCGGCCGCGGGCAATCGCAACGGCAACCTGTCCTGGCTCGTCAGCGCCAATTATCTCGACAGTTTCCAGCAGCCGCTGACCTACACCACGAGCGGCGGCATTCCGGCCGGCACCATCGGCACTTTCCCCGCGCTCAACAAGCAAGGCGTTCCGGCGAATGTGATAGGCACCGGCGCGCTCGCGCATTCGCAGCAGACGTCCGGCAATCTGCGTCTCGTGTACGATATCAGCCCCTTGGTGCAGGCGACCTATTCGTTCGGGGTCTGGAACAATCGCCAGGTGTCCGATCCGCAGACCTATCTGAAATCGACGGCGACCGGGCTGCCGACCTTCGCCGGAATCAGCGGTTTCGCAAATAACAAATACATCTGGGACGAAACCCACGTCAGCAACGCCGTCTCGATCAAGAGCAATACCAGGGGCGCGTTCGATTTCGACCTGTCGGCATCGAGCTACAATTATCTGGAAGATACGCTGCTCAATCCCTTCACCGTCGTGGCAGCGCCGGGCCTTGGCTATTCGCTGAACGGCAAGATCACGCGGATGGATGGCACGAACTGGCAGAACGCCGATGCCAAGGGCATCTGGCGCCCGTTCGGTTATGGCGGGCCGCAGGAGATCAGCTTCGGCCTGCATGGCGACCGCTATGAGCTGAACAACCCGGTCTATGCGTCCAATGTCTGGTTTGCGACGCCTTCCGGCGGGACGGGACGACTCTATTCCGACGGTGAAGGCATGACCCGAACCGGCGCGCTCTGGATTCAGGACGCCTGGAAAATCCTGCCCAATCTGAAGCTCGCGCTGGGCGGCCGGCTGGAAAGCTGGCAGGCCATCAACGGCTTCAACCTCAACACCACGACGAATGCCGCGGGCGCCATCACCTCGACCGCGTCGATCAATCAGCCAGCTCTTGCATCGACCAATTTCTCGCCGAAGGCGTCATTGTCCTACGATCCCAACAAGGACTGGAACATCACCGCGAATTTTGGCGAGGCCTGGCGCTATCCGACGGTGATCGAGCTTTATCAGAACCTCACGGTCGGCGGCGTTGCGACCTTCGCCAACCCCAACCTCGCGCCTGAGCAGGATTTTACAGGCGAATTGAGTATCGAACGCCATTGGAACGATGGCCGCGTCCGCTTGACCCTGTTCAGGGAGCACACCAACAACGCGATCATCTCGCAGACCAACCTCGTCACCAACCCGGCAACCCTGGTGCAGACGCCGACGACCGTGATCAGCAATGTCGACGCCATCCGCATGCAGGGCGTCGAACTGTCGGCCGACAAGGACAATGTCCTGATCGACCGCCTGCAGGTGTTCGGGAGCGTCACCTATGTCGATTCGCGAATTCTATCCGACCCGAGCTGGGCGGGAATCAATCCGCTGACGAACCAGCCGACGACCGTGGTCGGCAAGCGCGTGCCCTTCGTGCCGGATTGGCGCGCCAAGTTCGGCGTGACTTACCGGCCGAACGACAGCTGGGCCTACACGATTGCGGCCCGCTACAGCGGCAAGCAATATTCGACACTCGACAACACCGACATCATCCCGCACGTGTTCGGCGCCTTCGACAATTATCTCGTGGTCGACGCCAAGGTTCACTATAACGCGACGAAGAACTTCTCGTTCGATTTCGGGATCGACAATCTCCTCAACGAGCAATACTTCCTGTTCCATCCTTTCCCCGGCAGGACCTATGTTCTCGCCGCCAAATACACCTTTTAGGGCAGGGCCGAACAAGCCGGCAAACAAGGAGCCTTCAATGAAGAAAGTCGCAACCGCGTTCGTGTTCGCAGCCTTTGCTATCGGTCTGATCGCCATCTCCGCGCGCGCCGAGGACGTGAAGGCGGGTGACCTCGTGATCACGCAAGGCTGGAGCCGTGCCACGCCGGGCGGCGCCAGGACCGGCGGCGGCTTCCTTACCATCGAGAACAAGGGCAGCGCGCCTGACAAACTGGTTAGCGCGAGCGCCGATGTCGCCGGGAAGGTCGAGGTGCACGAAATGGCGATGAATGACGGCGTCATGAGGATGCGCCCGGTCGAGGGCGGGCTCACCATCGATCCCGGAAAAACCGTCAAGCTCGCGCCGGGCGGCTATCACCTGATGATAATGGAGCTGAAGAGCCCGCTGAAGCAGGGCGACAAGCTGCCGCTGACGCTGCAATTCGAGAAGGCCGGCAAGGTCGCGGTCACACTCGACGTGCAGGGTGTCGGCGCGAAAGGGCCGGGAGCCTCGGGCGGCATGGAGATGAACAAGTCGTCCGATCACAAGGGCATGAAGATGTGAGGCTGGCAATGACGATCCGCCACTATGTTCTGACCGTCGCGTTGCTCGCTGCCTCGCCCGTGAGCGCGCACGTTTTGCTCGAGGGAAAGCAGGCCGCGGTCGGCTCCGGCTTCAAGGCCGTGTTTGTCGTGCCGCACGGCTGCTCGGGTTCGCCGACGGTCAAGCTGCGGGTGCAGATTCCCGAAGGCGTGATCGCGACCGAGGCGAAGCCGGTGGCGGGCTGGAATGTCGAAACCGTCAAGGGCAAATACGCCGGCGAGTATGACTACAAGGGCGCCAAGGTGTCCGAAGGCATCAAGGAGGTCGCCTGGAGCGGCGGCAAGCTGCCCGACAAGACGCGCCAGGAATTCGAGATCGAGACCTATCTCGCCGGCAGCCTCAAGCCGAACACCACGCTGTACTTCCCGGTCGTGCAGGAATGCGCGCAGGGGGTGAGCCGCTGGATCGAGATCCCGCCTGACGGGGCCACCCATTCCCACGAGGGCAAATGGCCCGCGCCCGGCGTGAAACTGACAAACCCCTGATGCGGCTTCTCGCGCCTGTCCTGGCGCTGTTGCTGCTGACAGGCTTCGTCCGCGATGCATCGGCGCATGCGTCGCTGGCTTCCGCCGAACCGCGCGACGGCGCCGTGGTGGTGCTGGCGCCGAAAAAGGTCGAGCTGCATTTCAATGAAAGCGTGACGGCCGGCGCGGTCAATCTGATCGACGCCACTGGAAAATTGCGCAGCGATGCGATCGTCGATGCCAGGAATGAGGCGGTCGATATCATGCTTCCGGCTGATCTGCCGAACGGCACGCAGATCGTCAGCTACCGCGTGATCTCCGAGGACGGCCATCCCGTCTCGGGATCGGTCACTTTCTCCATCGGTGCGCCGACGGCGAACAAGGCGCCCGCGAACGCCGATGGGGGGATCAACGGCCTGATCTGGCTCGCGCGGATCGGGCTTTATCTCGGCCTGTTCGCAGGGATCGGCGGCGTGTTTTTTGTCAACTGGATCGCGCGGCAGACGGCGGCGGCCCGCCTGATCCGCACGGCGCTCGTGATCGGCATCGTCAGCGCGGCTGCTTCGCTCGGCTTTCAAGGGCTCGACGTGTTGGGCCTGCCGCTCTCCGGCATCTTCGCGGTCACGCCGTGGAAGATCGCGCTCGGCACGAGCCTCGGGCCGTCGCTCTTGATCGCGATTGCGGCGCTGGCAGTCGGCCTTGTGGCGCTGCGCGGTGATGCGACGGCATCGTCCCGGACGCTCTCGGCGCTGGCGCTTGCCGGTGTCGGGCTTTCGCTTGCGGCCAGCGGACACGCGGCCACCGCGCCGCCGGAAGCGCTGACGCGGCCGGCGGTGTTCCTGCACGGCGTTGGTGTGGCCTTCTGGCTCGGCGCGCTGGCGCCGCTGGTCGCCTTGCTCTGGACCGCGCAATACGCGGCGCTTCCGATCGTGCACCGGTTTTCGCGTATCGCCGTGCCCGTGGTCGGCGGGCTGGCGCTGACGGGCGTCGCGCTCGCGACCATCCAGCTCGAAAGTTTCGGCGCGCTGATCGAGACCAAATACGGCATCATCCTCTCGATCAAGCTCGCGCTGGTCGCTGCGCTGCTCGCCTTTGCCGCGCTCAATCGCTTTCGCCTGACACCGGCGCTGGCATCATCCGACACGGCGGCTACAAAGCCGTTGTCCCGATCGATCCTGGTCGAATGCGCACTCGCGGCCGGCATCCTCTGTGTCGTCGCCGGCTGGCGCTTCACGCCGCCACCGCGCTCGCTGGTGCCCGACGCGCCGCTGGCGGTCCACATCCACACCGACAAGGCGATGTTCCAGATACTGGTATCGCCGGGCAGGGTGGGATCGGACGAATTCGTGCTGCAGCTCATGAACCGCGACGGCTCTATGTTGCATGCGAAGGAAGCGACGCTGACGCTGAGCCTGCGGGAGGCCGGCATCGAGGAGATCGAGCGGCAGGGTACGCTGGGCCCCGACGGCTTTTGGCATGTCGCAAAGGTGCCGCTGGCGGCGCCCGGCCGCTGGCACATGCGGATCGACGCGCTGGTGACGGATTTCGAGAAAATCACGCTGGAAGACGATCTCGATATCGTCACCCAGTGAGCGCGCGCCGCATTGGAACGCCGGAAAATCCGCCCACTTAGCGGCTTTTCCTGACGCCCGGCCTTGTGTTTTTGGCCTCAATCCGCTTTCACTGCGTCCTCTAAATCGAATCCTCGAGAGCGTTGCCCATGCGATTGTCCCGGTTCTTTCTGCCCATCCTGAAGGAGAATCCGAAGGAAGCCGAAATCGTATCGCACCGGCTGATGCTGCGCGCCGGCATGATGCGGCAGGAGGCGGCCGGCATCTATGCCTGGCTCCCGCTCGGCTTACGCGTCTTGAAGAAGATCGAGCAGATCGTGCGCGAGGAGCAGGACCGCGCCGGCGCGCTGGAATTGCTGATGCCGACGCTGCAGTTGGCCGATCTCTGGCGCGAGAGCGGCCGCTACGACGCCTATGGTCCGGAAATGCTGCGCATTGCCGACCGCCACAAGCGAGAGCTGCTGTACGGGCCGACCAATGAGGAAATGATCACCGAGATCTTTCGCGCCTACGTGAAGTCCTATCGCAGCCTGCCGCTCAACCTCTACCACATCCAGTGGAAATTCCGCGACGAGCAGCGCCCGCGTTTCGGCGTGATGCGCGGCCGCGAATTCTTGATGAAGGACGCCTATTCCTTCGACCTTGACGAGGCGGCCGCCCGACGCGCCTACAACAAGATGTTCGTCGCCTATTTGCGTACCTTCGCGCGGATGGGGCTGAAGGCGATCCCGATGCGCGCCGAGACCGGCCCTATCGGCGGCGACCTCAGCCACGAGTTCATCGTGCTCGCGGAAACCGGCGAGTCCGGCGTCTACTGTGATAGCCGCGTGCTCAACCTCCCGATACCGGGCGAGAGCGTCGATTATGACGGCGACCTCACGCCGATCATCAAGGAGTGGACCTCGGTCTATGCCGCGACCGAAGACGTGCACGACGCGGCGCGCTTCGAGAAGGAAGTGCCGGCGGACAAGCGCATGAACACCCGCGGCATCGAGGTCGGCCAGATCTTCTATTTCGGCACGAAATATTCCGACACGATGAAGGCGCTGGTGGCCGGTCCCGATGGCGCGGAGGTGCCGATCCATGGCGGCTCCTATGGCGTCGGCGTCTCGCGTCTGGTCGGCGCCATCATCGAGGCCTGCCACGACGACGCCGGCATCAAGTGGCCGGAGGCGGTCGCCCCCTTCAAGGCGGTGATCCTGAACCTGAAGCAGGGTGCGCAGGACACGGATGCCGCCTGCGAAAAACTCTATGCCGAGCTGACGGCGAAGGGCGTCGATGTGCTCTATGACGACACCGACCAGCGGCCCGGCGGCAAATTCGCCACCGCCGATCTGATCGGTATCCCCTGGCAGATCATGATCGGCCCGAAGGGGCTCGCGGAAGGCAAGATCGAGCTCAAGCGGCGCGCGGACGGCTCGCGCGAAAATCTCTCGCCGGCGGACGTTTTGGCGCGCTTCTGATCGAGGCTTGTCGTAAGCAGTGCGAGAGGCGATCGGACGAATCCGTGTCGCCTCTCAAAAGGTCCCTGGCGTCAAGTTCCGTTCATGCCGAACATGAACAGGTCCCTATGTTCGAATGCGGCGATTCGCCGATCCAACGTGAGGAAAACTCAGGGATTAATTGGCCGTGGCCGTTTGACCGCACTATGATCCCCCGGGGATTCTCCGGGATTCGCGCAAGACCTCGAAACCGGCCAAATAGTTCGTGGGAAGCCATTGAAGCCAAAGAAAAAACCATAATCGTGGGATGATCGGGCAATGGATGAGACCATGAACGAGCCGCATCAAACAGCGCCTTTCGCGCCATTCGAATGGATGCTGTCGGCGCGTTATTTGCGCGCACGCCGCAAGGAAGGATTTATTTCCGTCATCGCGGGCTTCTCCTTCCTCGGCATCATGCTCGGCGTTGCCACGCTGATCATCGTGATGGCCGTGATGAACGGCTTTCGCAAGGAATTGCTCGACAAGATTCTTGGCCTCAACGGCCATATCCTGGTGCAGCCGCTGGAATCGCCGCTGACGGACTGGAAGGACGTCGCCGAGCGCATCAGCCAGGTGCAGGGCATCAGGCTTGCCGCGCCCGTCGTCGACGGCCAGGCGCTGGCGTCCTCGCCGTTCAACGCCTCGGGCGTGTTCGTACGCGGCATCCGCGCCGAGGACCTGAACAACCTCACCTCGATCGCCAAGAACATCAAGCAGGGCACGCTCGAGGGATTTGACGAAGGGCAGGGCGTTGCGATCGGCCGCCGGCTCGCCGATCAATTGTCGCTGCATGCCGGCGACAGCATCACGCTGGTCTCGCCCAAGGGCGCGGTGACCCCGATGGGAACGACGCCGCGCATCAAGCCCTACAAGATCTCGGCGGTGTTCGAGATCGGCATGTCCGAATACGACTCGACCTTCGTGTTCATGCCGCTGCCGGAGGCGCAGGCCTATTTCAACCGCGTCAACGACGTCTCCTCGATCGAGGTGTTCACCACAAACCCCGACCGGATCGAGGCCTTCCGCAAGAGCGTGACCGAGGCTGCGGGCCGGCCGGTGTTCCTGGTCGACTGGCGGCAGCGCAATTCGACCTTCTTCAATGCGCTGCAGGTCGAGCGCAACGTGATGTTTTTGATCCTCACCATGATCGTGCTGGTAGCGGCGCTGAACATCGTCTCCGGCCTGATCATGCTGGTAAAGGACAAGGGCAGCGACATCGCGATCCTGCGCACCATGGGCGCTTCCCAGGGCTCGATCATGCGGATCTTCCTGATCACGGGGGCCTCGATCGGCGTCGTCGGCACGCTGACCGGCTTCTGCGTCGGGCTCCTGATCTGCGTGAACATCGAATCGATCCGGCAATTCCTGTCCTGGGTCACCAACACCGAGCTGTTCGACCCGACACTGTATTTCCTGTCGAAACTTCCGGCCGAGATCGATTTCGGCGAGACCACCGCGGTCGTGATCATGGCGCTGACGCTGTCGTTCCTCGCTACGCTTTACCCGTCGTGGCGCGCCGCGCGCCTCGATCCGGTCGAAGCGCTCCGCTACGAGTGAGGGGCTGATGGCGGAGGGGGCGGAAGCGCGGGATGTACCGGTCATCTATCTCCACGAGATAAAGCGGCAGTACATGCAGGGCGAGCAGCCGCTGGTCATCCTTGACGGCGCCAAGCTCGCGCTATGGGCAGGACAGTCGGTGGCGCTGGTCGCGCCGTCAGGCTCGGGCAAGTCGACGCTCCTGCATATCGCGGGCCTCCTGGAGAGCCCCGACGACGGCGAGGTCTATGTGGCGGGTGCGCCGACCTCGCAACTGTCGGACATGGAGCGCACCCAGATCCGGCGCAACGATATCGGCTTCGTCTATCAGTCGCACCGGCTGCTGCCCGAGTTTTCCGCGCTTGAGAACGTCATGCTGCCGCAGATGATCCGCGGCCTCAAACGTTCGGAGACGATCAAGCGTTCGAGCGAAATCCTGGCCTATCTCGGCCTCGCCGACCGCATCAAGCATCGGCCCGCCGAGCTTTCGGGCGGCGAGCAGCAGCGCGTCGCGATTGCGCGCGCCGTAGCCAATGCCCCGCGTGTGCTGCTCGCCGACGAGCCGACCGGCAATCTCGATCCGAACACGGCCGACCACGTCTTCCAGGCGCTGATGCAGCTTGTGAAGGCGACCAGTGTCGCCATGCTGATCGCGACCCACAACATGGAGCTCGCCGGCCGCATGGACCGCAGGGTCTCGATTGCCGACGGCCAGGTGGTCGAACTGGATTAGGCCTTACGGCTGGATCACCGTCATCCTGAACGGGCCGCCATTGGCGGCGGCGTGCGTCACCGCTTCATTGGCGTGATCGAGGTCGAAGCTGGTCGCTTCGAACTGATCGAGATCGATCGGGCCTGAGCGGATCAAGGCGGTCAGCCTGCCGGCCGCGTCCGGCGGGTACATCCACGCACCATGGATGGTGATGCAGTTTCGCATGATCCAGGGATAGGGCAGGTTGACGCCCGCGCCGCCGAGCATTCCGACGCCGCCCATCAGCACGACGCGGCCGTAAGCGCGCACCGTCATGATCGCGGCGCGCGCGGCGGTCGTGGGCGCGGACGGCGGCAGGATGTCCATCACGCAATCGATATGGCGGGGCGCGGCCTTCCTTGCTCAATAGGCGTCGTGGTGATGCCGACGATAGCGCACTCTTGGCCCCGGCACGTGTGCCGTATACGGGTTGACCACGCATTGCGCGGCACGGCCCGCGGCCGAAGCGCCGCATTGGGCGAGCGAAGTGTACCTGCATTCGTAATAGGTGTTCCTGCCGTAGACATGCAGGCAGACGGGATAGCTGGGATCGTAGGTCTGGGCCTGCGCGTTGGCTGTCGCGAGCAACGTTGCGAGCGCAAGCGTCATCAAAGCCAGGATGCGCATCGAGGTCTCCTTCAACGGGTGTGCACGCAAGAAACGGCCGAATGCCTGCCGCCGCTCCGGCCTGGCGTACCCTTAATTGGTGCGCGGCTTGCGATCGGCTGCGGCCGGCTCGCGCGCGGCGGCGTAATAGGGATTGGCGACGCACTCAGCCGACATGCCGCGAACGCCATCCTTGCACTGTTGCATCGACGTGAAATGGCATTCGAAATAGGTGGGGTCGCCGGAAACCTTCATGCAGACGGGGTAGCTGGGATCGTAGGTCTGGGCCGACGCCGGCGCTGCCGCAAACACCGCGCCGCCAGCAAGCGCCGCAAAAAACAGAATTCGCATCAAGGTCTCCTCAGGGACACGCAGCGCGCCTCCGGCAAATTCGCCGTCGCGCGCCGACCGGGGCCTTATAGACCTGCTCAATAGGCGCGGCGAGTGCGGCGGGCGCCGAGCGGCTCGTCGAATCCCGCATTGGCCATGTAGGGATTGGCCACGCACTGAGCCCCTCGTCCAGAGGCGCTCAGGTTACATTGCGCAATCGAGTTGTAGCTGCAATCGTAATAGGTGGCGGGACCGTAGACATGCAGGCACACGGGATAGCCGGGCGCATAGGTTTGCGCCGAAGCGGGTGCCGTCACCAGGAATGATCCGACGGCAAAGGTCGCCAAAGCGAGGACACGCATCAGAGTCTCCTCTTGGAGTAGCGGGCCTGACCGGCCGGCTGCACGTCGTTCGCCGCGCGGTAGTAGGGGTTGGCTTCGCACCAGGCGGTAAGACCCGACGCGCTCGCCTGACACTGCTGGTAGCTCGTGAAGTTGCAGTCGTTGTAGCCGAAATTGCAGCCCTTCAGGCAGAAGGGATAATTCTGCGCCGACGCCGCAGTGGTCGAGAGCACGCAAGCCGCCGCAATCGTCAACAGGGCAACAAGGATCTTCATCGTCGCTCCCTCCGGCTGTTTCCTCCGGAGACAGCAACAGCCCTGTACTTCGCGGTCAAATCACGTTCACGCGTGTTTGATCGATCCTGCTTCAGTATCGCCGATAGCCGTAAGCGTTAGGCGGCGTGGGAATATAGGTGGGCGGAAACGGGCGGCCGCGGTTCTGGTAAGCGTAGGGGTCGTTCGACTCGCCAACGAAATACGGATTGGCCACGCAGTTAAGATTGCGTCCCGACGCCGTCGCCTGACATTGCGCGTAGGTGTCGAAGGGGCAATAGCTCAGGCCCGGATATTCGTAGCCTTGCAGACAAAACGCATGACCCGTGCCGACGGCCGCCGCCGGTGTCGCGCCGATCAGCGCCCACGCGCTGATCATCAACATGGCTGCTACGAAGTTGCGCATCAAAAAACCTCCTCGACGATTCGCGGCACACGTGCGTCGCGTTGCCACCGTTTGGTCTCAATTAGGGCAGGCGACGCCTTATTCAACTCTGTAATGCCGCAATGGAACCGCCGCAAATACAAAAGTTCCAGAAGTGCCTGCGGCACAACATTAACTTGCGTCAAGGAGAGCCGCTTTCCGATCGAGTGTTGCGGTCACGATACAGCATTTCGCGCTCACGCTGTTAAGAGGCTTTGTACTGGCTTGGGGGCCACGTAACTAACCTGAACTGGAATCCAGAATGAAGAAGTTGTTGCTCGTTACTGCAAGTCTCGTCGCGCTCGGCGCGGCAGCGCCTGCGGTTGCGGCGGACCTCGCGGCGCGGCCCTACACGAAAGCGCCGCCGATGGTTCAGGCCGTGTATGACTGGAGTGGTTTCTACATTGGTCTCAACGGCGGCGGCGGCACCAGCCACAACTGCTGGAATCTCGTCGGCGGCCTCGGCGAAGGCTGCCACGACGCAACCGGCGGCACGGTCGGTGGCCAGATCGGCTATCGCTGGCAGACCGGTCCGATCGTGTTCGGTCTGGAAGCGCAGGGCAACTGGGCCGATTTGAGCGGCGACAATGTCAGCGCGGCGTTCGCTCCCGATCGCAACCGCACCAAGATCGACGCGTTCGGTCTGTTCACCGGCCAGGTCGGCTACGCCTGGAACAACGTGCTGCTCTACGCAAAGGGCGGTGCGGCCGTCACCGACAACAAGTACGACATCATCTCGGGCGCGGGCGGCGGGGTACTCGCCTCGACCAGCAACAGCCGTTGGGGCGCCACGATCGGCGCAGGTCTCGAATACGGCTTCGCTCCGAACTGGTCCTTCGGCGTCGAGTACAACCACCTGTTCATGGACCGGCAGAACGTCACATTCGTCAATCCGGCGTTCACGCAGACGGACAGCATCAAGCAGGACGTCGATCTCTTCACCGCGCGCGTGAACTACAAGTTCGGCGGCCCGGCGATCGCGCGCTACTGAGCGCGTCTCCGGCCGAAGAGCTTCACGGCGGATCGAAAAGCCCCGGCCTCGGCCGGGGCTTTTTTATTTGAGTTTCGGGACCGGAAATGCTTCAGACGGCCCGGTTAACCAATCGGTGGTTTCGAGAAAATACCCCTCTTGCTTTTAGAACAAAAACGGAACAATGTTCTCTCTATGTTCTAGATCAAGGGAGGCGGTGATGTTGCGGATTTTCGTGGAAGAGGCGGCGGCTTTGGCGTCGATCACGCTATTTGTCGGGATGATCGCGGTCTGGGCCCAGCTCATCGGCCAGCTCTGATTCGTCCTTGGGGAAAATCCGGACGGCGCGTGCAATTTGCACCTTCCGCGTGGACTCCTTCGGCTAGAGGTATGACGATCCCTCACGCGAGTCGGCCTTGGTCGCTCCGATCTCCTCAAGCCTTCGCAAGACGAGCATGTCCAGCGCCGGATTTATCCATCTTCATGTCCACTCGGCCTATTCGCTGCTGAAGGGCTCGATCAAGATCGCCAAGCTCGGCGAGCTCGCCAAGGCCGACCGCCAGCCGGCGCTGGCCTTGACCGACACCGACAACATGTTCGGGGCGCTCGAGTTCTCCGACAAGATGGCGGGCTACGGCATCCAGCCGATCGTCGGCTGCGAGCTCGCGGTCGATTTCGGCGATCAGGATCCGAACGCGCGCAATCAGGCC
>Ga0070684_100003275_pt1 | contig 12125 bp, 11 predicted proteins | sample KBSC723LmetaG_FD_65653 | JGI IMG/M metagenome (GOLD analysis project Ga0070684, IMG submission 65653) | Corn rhizosphere microbial communities from Kellogg Biological Station, Michigan, USA - KBS C7.2-3L metaG | ecosystem: Host-associated > Plants > Roots > Rhizosphere ...
TGACCGGCGATGAGTGGGCGAAATTCAGTGGTCGTGTAGTTGCTGGTGCAAAGCAGGCTGGTGCCAGTCTCGAAGAGATGAACGCTCTGATGATCCTGATGACTCGTCAGGGAGGTACGGCAGCTACCAACGCGAGGCACTTTGCTCAGTTCCTCATGCAGCTTCGAAATCCAACGCAGGAGGCAGAGCCGTTTTGGGAGTCGATTGGGCTCTCGCGCAAGAACCTCCAGACGATGCCGTTCGATGCGATCATGGCGAAGCTCAACAACGCCATCCAGTCGCGTGGTGGAATTTCAGCGGCGAAGATGAGCGACGATGCTCTGGCCATGGCGGAAGAGCTTGGCCCGGATGCAACGCCGTCGCAGATGGGAATTGGCGGTGGAGCTACAACTCTCCTGATGAATTTGTTCGGTCGAATGGAATCTCGACGTGCGGCGTCTGTAATCTTCTCGCAGATCAATCAGCCTGACCGACCGGGCAACCTTGGATTCCAGTCGCTGCTCACCAACCTCCAGGATTCCAAGAAACAGATTGACGCGAACAACCAGGCGATGGAGAGATGGCTTGGCCGGAACAGGATTCAGCAGGCTGGAATTGCACTGCGAAACCTGCTCACTGAGTCGATCAATCCGTTCGAGCGACAGATCAGTGGAATTGCATCGAAGATCGCTGACATCGCAGGATCGGACGCGGCACCGAAGGTGGGCACCGCAGCGATAGCCGCAGGAGGCGCTTATACGCTCTACAGAGTCCTCCGAGGCGTAGGGGTAGCTGGAACCGTGTTCTCGCGCTTCTTGCGAGGGACAGCCGGTGGAGCGCTCGCAGTAGCTCAGGGTGCAGCGCCACCTACTGGATCGTTTTCAAATCCATTTTGGGTAATGATCCATCCTCTCAGTGGCGCAGGTGGAATTGGAAAAGGAACGATTCCAACCACAGGGCCGATTCTGCCAGGAGGAAGAGCAGGCGAATCGCCTCTAGCTCGTGGCGGAAGGCTTGCGGGACTGGCCGCAGCAATTGGGCCGTACGCTCCCTTCGCTGGAATTGTCGCGCTTGGAGCATCGCTTGGGCCGACAGAGGGTGGACGTTACAACCCAGGTCTTGCAATGGCAGCGCATCGACGGCAAATGACGGGAGTAGGAAGTGGAATTGGTGGAGGCGCTGGTGGGTTCTGGAGGCAAGTAACCCAGGGCTTCACTCAGAGCGGGCTCGCAGGAGCCGCAGCAGAGAAGGTTCAAATTGCAGTGGATATTTCACCAGAGGCCCGTCGCCTGCTCGACATAAACGTTTCTCAAGGAACACCACGCAAGCGCACTCACGTTCCTGTTGGCCACTCAGCTTGGCGTGGTGGAGCTTCGCCACAATTCCGTGGCAGCAACGATGTCCCAAGGGGAGGACTGTAATTGCCGGATATTCCTGACATCAAGCTCCCCACAGGGCATACCTACCGGATTGGTGAAGACCCGGCACGAATGCTTCTACGCAATCGTGAATTTCTACGCCCGTCGATTGCTATTCCGAATGGGCCAAAATTCATTTGGCCGATTGGCACTGAAGGGTTTGAAGTTTCCGGTCAGGCCAATCTTGGAATTCACAAGTATATCGGTGAGCTTGACATTGATGCCAATGTCATCTACCTCGATGAGCCCCGGATTGTAATGAGCGGCAGCTTTCCAGGGCACACAGCAGCAGGGCTCATGCGCGAGCTACAGACCGTCTTGCGTCAGAAAGCTCCCGAGGATATGAAAATCCTCTACCTGCCGCTGATCTTCCCGAGGCTTCAGTTCGTGACTGTCGAGAGCTACAATTTCAGTCACGACGGAAACGACCGGACTAGGAGCATTGCCTACACGGTTTCGTTCCTCAAGGTTGGAATTGGGCGCAAGAAGATTCCAGGACAACCTGATCCTCCTGATGAGAACCCAATCCCCGAGCCACCTAACCCGACCCCTCCAAGGTATTTCAGGGTGAAGGATGGCCACCGCACACTGAGGAAAATTTCAGCGAAGGTCTACAAGAACCCGGATCGCTGGAAGCGCCTCTACAAGCTGAACGAGAAGAAGATCAACAAGTGGAAGAAGGAGCATAACGTTCCGCAGCACAAGCTACCCACTGCCCGGTTGCCACTCGGAATGAAATTGCTCTACTAGGAGGGGTTATGTCGTCGTCAGTCAAGAAGAAGAACAAGAAGGCTCGCTACAAGAGAACGGCAGACGAGTTTGAAATTTTCCTGGCTATGCACCCCCTGGCTTCGAAGCACAGACAAGTTCGAACGTTCGATGCAATTGCAGACGCTCAGTACGAAAGAGAATTCGCAGATGGAATTCTCCATGTGGCAAAATCAATCGTGACGGAAGTGGCCGATGGCTTGGAAGACACACGCAGTTCTTCACGCTGATCTAGGAGGACAGAAGAAGAAGATTCGACGCTTGGCTTTGCCGAGTGTGGAATCCTATTCCGTGGATTCAGCCATGGACACTGATTCCGATTCCTGGTCGATTGAAATTGGCGATCCAGCAGCGGAGTTGATCGAGCTTCTGAGGCGAGACAATGAGGTTCGCTGCAACATCTTTGGCGGCGAGTCAGGGAAGCTCGAAGAACTTCAAACTGGATTTGCCGATGAAGTCGGTTACACCGAAGAAGGAACGCTCGTGATCAATGGGCGTGACGTGACCTGTCTTGCTACAGATTCCGTTGCCGAGCCCCGAGATGTCCGGCATGTCTCCCCGCACAAGTTCGTTGCAAAGCGTGGTCGAGCGTTGGGCATGACGGAATTCAAATTGGCGCGAGTAAAACCGCTGCCTGAATTTTACACTGACGGGTCGGAGACTGAATGGGAATCCTGGTATCGCATGTACCGCAAGCGCAAGATGTGGCTGTGGTCTGAGCCGAATGGAATTCTTAGGGCTGACCTGCTGCACTACAGCGACGATCCCACCTACTACTTTGGAAATCCGAAGAACCCTTCCGCGAAGAAGAATTGGATTCCAGTTGAGACATGCGAGTTCCGCAGCAACAAACAGGGAAGGATCGGGACTGCGATTGTAATTGGTCAGGCCAAGGACATTGGAACGTACAACCGCGTGGCCGACAAAACGATTGCACACTGGGTTCGTCGGCCAATTCAGATTTTTCAGGACGATGACGTTCGTAATTCGTCCGAGGCTCGACAGACTGCGTTCGAGGAAATCTTCGAGAGCAAAGTCGGGGCTATCGAAATTACAATCACTGTCCCGCATCAGGGTCATGTAATTCGCCAGAACAAGATGGCTCGTCTTCGTCTGCCTGAGCTTGACATTGATGATGTCTTCTTCGTCGTCGGCACAACGACTATCGGTGGCCCACAGGGGCTCATTCACAAGGTTCGACTGCGCCAGAAGGGTTTCGCAATTTCAAGGCGAGTCCCTGACGATCCTGAGCTTGTCACTCCGCGTAGTGCTGGAATCATCGGTGGAGTCTTTGCCGAAGCTCTAGGCGTTCGCTGGAGCGATGGATTTGTGACGGCAGCGAAAGAGTTCCATGGCCCATGGCCGTTCGATCTGTTCCTTGCTGGCCTGCTTGGAATTTGCGATAAGGAGTCGAGCTTCCACAATGTTCGTCAGGGTGGTGGGCCAGAGTGGTACAAGAAGCCCAGCGGAGCCACACCACTTCACGGTGCCACAAATACAATTGGAGCGTGGCACGAGAGGTTTGCAAACTCAGCAGGCAACCGGCTCAACCCGCTGTATCCGTACGAGGCTGGCGTCGGCCCAATGCAGTTGACTTCCGTGAGCTACAAAATCCAAGCTGACAAGTACGGAGGCAGGACGGGAGAATACGACGGCGGTAGGTGGATTCCAGAAGCGAACATTCGAGCAGCCGCAGGCGCTTTGAAATCCAAGCTTCAGGGTCTTCCTGTCAGTGATTCCAACTTCTTCCTAGGCGTTCAGCGTTACAACGGCGCTGGCCCGGCAGCAGTCGCGTATGCGAAAGATGTCAAGAAGATGGTGATGAGCAATCCTGGGTATCTTGGAATTGTTCGCAACGCTATCGACCAGGCTGAAGCTGCTGGTGCCCCGGCTGAAATCAAGAATGCTCCGCAGAAGATTCGAAAGATTCTTGGATATGCGGAAAGACAGCTAGGCGATCCCTACGTTTGGGGAGCGTCAGGGCCAAGCTCGTTCGACTGCTCCGGGCTCTGCTACGCGGCGTATGCCTCTCAGGGGCTCGGGGACAATATCGGTGGACGACTCAGCACCTACGGGTATTGGAATCATGGCCACGGTGCAGGAGGACTCTTCCGCGTTTACAAAAACGACCTTCGCCCTGGCGACCTGATCTTTTTCAACTCACTGACGCACATGGCGATCTACTATCGAGACAACATGGTGATCGTTGCACCGCATACCGGCGACGTGGTGAAGAAGCAGTCAATTACAGCCAACACTTGGTACGGAGCAATGAGGCTCAAAGGCTTGTGGGGGAATGATCCCTCTCAAGGAATTCCACCCAACCTTCCAGAATGATCGAACTTCAAGAGTGGAAATCCATTTACAAGGCCATCGAGAGGGCGCGTCGTCCTAACGAGCTAGTTCAGGGCGTTGTAATTGACAGGGACGAGGCTCAACAGGTGATCTACCTGAAGGAGTTTGGCGCTGAGCCAATTCCAATGGTGTCACTTGATTACTCGTTCGCGTCCTACGCAACGAATGGCGGCGGCTTGGTTAGGCGTACGGTCACTGCGGCTGCTGACCTCCCTGCAATTGGTGACATTGTTCTCGTCGGGCGGATTGGAGGAAGGCGCAGACTTCCACGGTGCCTTGGAATTCTTCGTCAGAACCGACCATGGCAGTCGCCTGATGGGAATGAACTTGTAGTTGGCGCAAGTGAAGTTTTCAACGTCAAAGATTTCGGAGCGAAGAACGGAGGCGACGGTACTCAGGCGATCCTCGATGCCATCGACGCTGCCAAGGACAACGGTGCAGGCACAGTCTGGTTCCCGGCTGGATGGGATTTGTATTTCGAAGCGAACCTCTTGGTGGACGCTCCGTACATCAGGTTCGAGGGTGGGCCTGGAGTCAGGCTTCTTCAAGGCGGCGACTTCTCAGTGCAATTCTTTGGGGCTCAGGGCTCAGGAACGTCGCTGTCGGCAAACGCTGTAAAGGGTGATCGAGTCATCAGCGTTACGACCACAGGCTTTAGCGCGGGAGACTGGGTTGAAATCTCTTCGAACGCAGCTTGGCCGCTCGTCACTGGGGCATCTGTCTACGGTGAAATTGCGAGGATCAAGTCAATCGACTCGGGCTCGCAGCTAACTCTTCACTCTCCGCTTCGCTCTGGCCCGTACAACACGGCAGACACGGCGAAGATTTACAAGAACACAATGCTCGAAGGATCGGGGATCGGGAGTAACATTGAAATTGTGAACCCAACACCGGGAACGCTAACTTCTCCTGCTGTCAACGCTCGCTGGCTTTTCAATTCTCAGTGGGACATGACGGCGCGATCCATTGATGGTTCCGGGCTCGCGCTCAACGGATGCGTAGGAGCGTTTGGAATTGTCAGAGCTTACGATCTGACCGACGACACTGCGAACAACCGCTTTGGCTACGGCGTGAACTTCGTCAACGCTACTTGTGACATTGATGGTCTTTGGATTTACGCTGAGAAGTGTCGCCATGGAGCTACGACTGGAATTTCATCCGTTGGAAAAGGCGTCCCTCGAAATATCACCTATCGAGGCGTGGCGAAGGATTGCTCTGCCGCAGGATGGGATACGCATGCCGAGGGCGAACATATCACCTACGCCGGAAAGGTTGTCAGTGACTCAGGCGATCTTTCAGCGCAGGGCTTTGGCGTCCAAGTTCGAGCCCCGAACTGTCGCATTTCAGCCGTGACGGAAATTACAGGGCTTCGCACACACGGCATCAGAATCAAGTATGATCCAACGGCTGGTTCAGGCGAGAACGGGATCAACTGTCAGATTGACGATGGGGTTTGGATTCACGATCTGGCTGTTGCTTCTGCGAATGGAATTCATAACTCAGGTGCTTCTGGAGTGCGGATCGGAAAGGTTCGCTTTGAGAACATCAGCGGAACTGCAATTGTCAACGACACGGTTGGAGGAACAGGACAGGTTCTCCTGGTCGATAGGGACTGCGCGTATATTTCAGTCGGCTCTTCTACGGGAGGTAGCGCGTCTGCTCTCATCGACCGGCTCGGACAGTTCGGTACGGTCGGGATCACTGTCTCGGGTGGAGGCAATTTCAATCTTGATTCACGGTCTACGCTACAGAGGTTCGTCGTCGGGGATGCGAACAACTTTACAATCCAAAAGAATACCTCGTGGGCTCCCCAGTCATCTCTGATCGTGGTTGAAATCTTCAACAACTCGGGTGGAGCAATGGGCACGGTGACGTTCGATACAGGTGTGTTCAGGCAAACCGGATTCACTTCACCGGCAAACGGTAAATACAAGACGGGCCTTTTCCAGTGGGAATCCACACTGGGACGTTTCATTCTCGTCGGACAATGGAGCGCTGATCTATAGTGGCTTGGGATTTGGCACTTGATGAAAACGGCGATCTGATCTTCGGTGCGAATAGGGACTTGCTTCCTGTCACCGGATTGGAATTGACCGAACAGAGGATGAGGGTTCGGCTCCTTCTGCCGCAGGGCACGGCGACGTATGACACAACCTCTAGCGTTGGCAGCGAGCTACGCGGAATCCTTCGTCGTCCACTGACTGAAATTTCATACCAGGAGCTTGTCGTTCGAGTTCAAGAGGCATTGGCTCCGATGGACGACATCATCGTGAGCGATGTTGAAATCAACTCTGAGGGAACAGCGGTCAGTGTGAATGTCATATTCCAGCATGTGGCTGACGATGACAACTTGTTCCTCGCTGACGGCTCACCTGAAGAAGTAATTCAAATTCAACTCTAGGAGCGAGTATGGCAATAGAAGCTGACGCACTTTTCAAGTCAAGGGACAAAATCCTCACTGAAGCCCTTGCTGCTTTTCAAACGCTCGTTCCCGATCTGTGGGTTGATGAAGATGGTGTAATTCGAATGCTCCTTGACGTGGAATCTGGAATGATCGAAGGGCTGTACCAGGCCAACCAGATTCTTCTGGAGGATACGTTCATCCAGTCTGCTAGCCAGGCAACTCTTGAAATTCATGGTGAGCAACTTGGTGTTGAACGCAAGGGAGGGACAGCAGCCACAGGATCGCTTCGCTTCTCTGGCGTCGGTGGAACGTATATTCCAATTGGCACTGAAGTCTCCTACGATCCAGGCGTCGGTGAGGAAGGCGTACTTGTATTTGACACGACGCTCGACGGAACACTCCCTGCTCCGGGCTCGGCTACTGCTCTGACGGCGGCTGGCGGTGCAGCAGGAACGGTCACAGGAACTTTGGAATATGCAGTTACGTTCGTCACTGCCGCTGGAGAGACAATTCCAGGTGCTGTTAGCACTCCGGTAACTGTTTCCTCGAAGCAGGTTGATCTGACGAACATTCCAGTCGGCGGGCCAGGGACGACTCAGAGGAAAATCTACCGGCGACCTGTAGGTGGAACGTTCGCGCTTCTCACCACAATTGCAAACAACGTGGCGACGACTGCGACAGACAACACTGCTGAGCCCTTGGTCGGGGCTGAGCCTCCTACGGTTTCCACGGCTGAGGCAATTTCACTACCGGCGACAGCAGAGAACGCTGGCGCTGAGTACAACGTGGTGACTGGTGCCGTGACCGTTCTCAATGATGTGCCTGATGGAATTACAAGCGTTTCAAACTCTTCGGCATTTACGGGAGGTACGGATGAGGAAGACAGTGAAATTTATCGCCAGCGGCTTCTCAATTGGGTTCGCGCTCCCGGTACTGGCGCACCGGCTGACATCAAGAACTGGGCAGAGGAAGTCGATGGTGTGGAAACTGCCACCGTCTTTTCCAACGACAATCTTGGAACACCCACCAACGGGCATGTTACTGTTAGAATTTCAGGGCCAGGAGGGTCAATCCCTGACTCGACGGTACAAGCCAACGTCCTAGCCGCGCTCCAAGCGCTCGACATGGCGAACGTGACGATCCACGTTACGACCTTCACTGCGGTCGCTACGAACGTCACGGTTGCACTCACCTTGCTGCCTGGATACCTTCTGGCTGATGTCTCTCCGTCTGTCGATGCTGCAATTCGCAGTTACATCAACAACCTGGAAGCAGGAGAGACTGCCTACATCGCCGGGATCATCGACGCGGTGTTTGGAATTCCAGGAGTAGCAACCCTCACCGTGTCTACACCGGCCACTAACCAAACCACTACGGCGAGCCAGAAGAGGACGCCGGGAACAATTACAATCACATGAGCCACACGCTCAACAAACCACCACAGCCTACGCTCCCGCCCGAGGGAAATTACAGCGAGCTTGAGCTTGCCTGGATCGAGGAACAGCAGCCGATCTTTCCAACGAACCAGGATTCCAATTACGGGGCTCATCGAGCAGTCATCTGCGGCTTCTTGCAGGAGGTTGCAGACCAGGAGCAAGCTCTGTTTTCAAACCGCTTCATCGACACAGCCGAAGAGTGGCTTGGCGAGTGGGAAGAGATGTTTGGAATTCCACGCGATCAGGCTATCGACCTGGATCGACGGCGAGCTACGGTCAAAGGCCGGATGCAGAAGGGGCTATTCACGAGGGCGAAGCGAGAGCAGGTCATTCGGAATGTAATTGCTTCTACCTTTGGCCCAGCCGCAACGCTGACTCCAGAGGGCTTGACCCTCGATGCCACAGGAATTTCACTCTTCAGTGGTCTGACGACAGAATCGCCTAACAAGCTGATTGGATCGTCCTTCGAATCGAGCATGATGCTGACGGCGGTTACGGGCTCGGCCACAAAGTCTCTCGTGACTTCTGAGCATCAGCACGGCACACATGCCATCCAGGTAGTCACAGGCAACGCGGGCGCGGGAGAAGGGCTTAGGTGGGCTCCTGACGCATCTGCACCGAAGGTCGTTCCTGGACAGGTGGACTCGTACTCCATCTACGCCAAGGGAGCGTCCGGCACGGTGAGGATCAAGGTCTGGTACATGGACGCTGCGAACAGCGTTCTTTCTCAGCCGACAAGCTCGAATTACACGATGAACGGAACATGGCAGAGAATGTTACTTGAAAATCAAACCGCTCCTGCCAATGCTGATCACGTTCGCATCGACGTGCAGACTCCCACTCAGCAGGGAATTACATTCTACACCGATGCCTGGCAGATGGAGAGCGGAGCAGTAGCGACAACGTACCTGCCCAAGCTGTTTGAAATCGTGGAGAACATTACAAATTTCAGCTATGACGTTCAGCTTGACTCCACGGTGGACACCAGCATCGACGCACTGATCACACGCGAGCTAACGCACATGACACCGGCGCATATCAATTTCACGATCACGAGAGTCTAGGAGGGATAGATGAGCCGAGTAAAAACGTTTGACGCAACAGGGGTAGCGCCTGGCGGAAAGCTCTATGCTGGCGATCTGAATTCCATTCAGGATCAGTACGCTGACTTGGTGAACTACAGCCAGTCGCACGGTGTAGGCGTCCTGGCGATTGGGGAAGCAGGGCTCCAGCTTTTGAAGTTCGCTACAGGTGAAGCTCGACTGACTGGAAAGTTCCGCACCGATGGAATTATCCGAGGACTGGGTGGACTCTCCACAGGTGTTTACACCACGACGCAGCGTGATGCGATTGCTGTTGGTATCCGTCCACAGGGGATGATCATTTTCAACTCGACCACTGGACAGTTGGAATACAACGCAGGCTCTGATGCTTCTCCTAGCTGGAAGCCAATTGCATTCAACACTGCAAACAAGCTCGCAGATTCCACAGGAGCAATGGGTGGAATTGCACCTACTGGTTCCATCATGCCATTTGCAGGCTCGGTGAACCCAAACGGTTGGCTCTTCTGCGATGGTTCGAGCCAGCTTCGCTCAGTTCTTCCTGATCTTTTCAATGCGTTAGGTGGAGCGTCGTCGCCTTGGGGACTTCCAGACGGAACGCATTTCAACTTGCCGCAGTTGTTCGGTCGCATTCCAGTGGGGCTCGACCTGTCGCAAACTGAATTTGACGCACTAGCAAAGACAGGTGGCGAGAAGAACCATCTGCTTTCCACAGGTGAAATTCCATCGCATACGCATGGAGATGGTTCGCTTTCCACTGACGTAGCTCCTGACCACACGCATGGCCCTGGGTCATACACTGCTCATGCAAACGTAGCTGGAAACACGAGTGCATCAGGCAGCGCAGATCGTGTATTCTCTCTTGCAGACGCAGGAGGGGATGCTGGCGACATTACAGGAAATTCATCTCCTGGCGGCTCACACAACCATGACGTTTCTGGAGCTACTTCTGCATCGGGAGGGGGAGGATCACACAACAACCTACAGCCGTACCGCGTTGTGAATTACATTGTCAAGACCTAGGGCGGAGGAAAGGTGGAGAATAGCGATCTGTATTTCATCATCGGGCAGTTGTACGTCGAACTCTTTGTCGCTAAGAACGAAATTCAAAAGCGCGACAAACAGATCGAGAAGTTGGAATTACTAAACGAAGTAGAAAGGGCGGAAGATGTTACTGAGAGTTGAAGAGCAAGAGCATGTGAGACAGGCCGTACTTGAGGCTTTTCCAGACCATCCACAAATCGACGTTGAATTTCACGAGAACCCCCATGTAATCATCGACTTCCCCTCGACGCTTGAGTTGACGAGGGCAAGCGTGACGATCCCTCGTCCTGTTGGGGCAGTCTGCTCGACCAAATTCCAGGCTGTTCATCATTCAGGGCCGCGCAGTCTCGACCTGATTTCATGTGGTGTAATCCACTGCACTCAGGCGTACCCGGCGCTGGGCTCGGCCATGTGGTTCGCAAATCCAAACTCGGCGGGCTCTGCTCACCGGATCGTGGACAACCGGATTTGCTACCGCACTCTGGCCGACAGCATCATTCCATGGGCCGCACCTGGAATGAACCTCTACGGAATGCACTTGGAATTCAGTGGTTTCGTTTCCTGGACGAAGGATGATTGGAAAGACCACGACCGAATGCTTCGCCGTGGAGCGTACAAGCTCGCTGTGGATTCCAAGAAGCATGGGTTCCCACTCGAATGGCTTGGAATTCACGAACTGAAGAACGGCAATCGGTGGGGCGTCACCGATCACTTTGCCGTGTCCCAGGCATTTCATCTGTCCACGCACACTGATCCTCGACCGAACTTCCCCGAGAACCTTGTGCTGGACTATGCCAAGTTCTACAAGAAGAAGCTTTGAGAGAATTCTTCGCTGCTGTAGCTCTGGCCATTTCAAATCCGCCTGACCCTGCGGTAGCTGATGGGCAAATTCCAAGCGTGACAGTAGACACCCCGGTAATAACGACAACGGTAGAGATACCAACAGTAACCATTCCACCGCTGCCAATTCCAACAACAACCACTTTGCCCACTGAAACTGTGCCCACTGTCACTGAAATTCCTCCACTCCCAACTACAACGGAAGGGGGAGAAACGACTCCTTCTCAACAGGGCGGAACGGAAACTGCGCCTACTGACACTCGTAAAAATCCAACCGCTACTGTTCCTGAAGGCACAGAGCCCATTGTCCCGCTCAGGCCCAGGCCGAATATAAAAATCCTGTCGGCTACGATTGTGGACAGTGGATGGATGAATGCGACGTTTTCAGTTCTTGGATTTGTAGCTGGGTTCGTCGTTGGAACTGCTCTGGCGTGTTTCAGGAAGTGGCACTGATGGCGAACGGCAATGGGCGCATGCCCATCAACCGTACTGTGGCAAATGCAATTGCAATTGTTATTACAGCAGTGTGGGCGGCATCATTCATTGCCGACATCTTCATCAAGGACTATGACCCGAGCCCGTTTGTGCATTTCATCATGCTTGGCGTAGCTGGTGCGATCTTCGGGCACTCGTTCTTCAAGTCAGGAGAAAATGACCTAAATGGAAAATGAAACGCACGATGAATTTCTCACTGTAGATCGCTACCTCAAGGCTCATAGGAAACTGTGGTACGCCGTTCTGCTCATGTTTGGATTTCTGATGATCGGAGTGATGGTGCTGGCGTACACGCTGCGAGAAGAGGGCATTCAAAGGTCGAGCG
>Ga0070684_100003278_pt1 | contig 12122 bp, 14 predicted proteins | sample KBSC723LmetaG_FD_65653 | JGI IMG/M metagenome (GOLD analysis project Ga0070684, IMG submission 65653) | Corn rhizosphere microbial communities from Kellogg Biological Station, Michigan, USA - KBS C7.2-3L metaG | ecosystem: Host-associated > Plants > Roots > Rhizosphere ...
GTGCTGATGCCGAGCTTCGTCAACATTGGCGCCTATGTCGGCGAAGGAACGATGGTCGACACGTGGGCGACGGTCGGCAGCTGCGCGCAGATCGGGAGGAATGTGCACATTTCCGGCGGCGCCGGAATCGGCGGCGTTCTCGAGCCGCTCCAGGCGGGCCCAGTGATCATCGAGGACGATTGCTTCGTCGGCGCCCGCTCCGAAGTCGCGGAGGGCGTCGTCGTCGAGCGGGGCAGCGTTCTCTCGATGGGGGTCTTCCTCGGCGCGTCGACCAAGATCGTCGACCGTTCGACCGGCGAGGTGATTTACGGCCGGGTGCCGGCTTATTCGGTGGTCGTTCCGGGCGCTCTGCCAGGCAAGGACGGCGGCCCAGCGCTCGCCTGCGCAGTGATCGTCAAGCGCGTCGACGAGCGGACTCGCTCCAAGACCAGCATCAACGAGCTGCTGCGGGACTGATAAGCGAGCCTTATAGGCCCGACTCCAGCATTTGTTGGCCGGCGAGGCTGCTGCGCCCTAGCTCCATTCGGCCATGAAACCCATCGATCCCAAGTCGTTTGACCGCAACGCCGCGGAAGCGCTCGCCGCAGCGTCGGCCGATACACAGCCGATGATCCGCTCGCAGATGAACGGCAGCGACTGGTTGCTGATGCTGGTGCTGGCGTTGATCTGGGGCGGCGCCTTCTTCTTCATCGGAGTCGCGGTGCGTCACGTGCAGCCGCTCACCTACGTCTGGCTGCGGCTTACCATCGGCGCCGCGGGCCTATGGACGTACCTTATGGTCAAGGGCGTGCGGATCACCCTGCCGCGCCAGGTGTGGGGCTCGATCCTGCTCCTCGCCTTGCTCAACAACGCCCTGCCCTTCGCGCTGTTCGGCTGGGGCCAGACCCACATCGCCAGCGGCCTCGCCTCGATCCTCAACGCGACGACGCCGATCTGGGGCGTGGTCGTCGCCCATTTCCTCACCCGCGACGAGCGGATGAGTCCGCGCAAAATCGCGGGGGTCCTGCTCGGCTTCGGCGGAGTCGCGACGATGATCGGCCCTTCGCTGCTGTCGAGCCTCGGCACGAGCGCGCTTGCGCAGCTCGCCTGCGTCGCCGCCTCGCTCAGCTACGCCCTGGCCGCGGTGTGGGCGCGGCGGTTCAAGCGCCTCGGGATCTCGCCGTTCAGCGTCACGACCGGCCAGCTCACCGCCGGCGCGCTGGTGATGCTGCCCGTCTCGATGATCGTCGACCGCCCGTGGACGCATGCCTTCCCGCCGCTCAGCGCCTGGGCCGCCATCGCCGCGCTCGCTTTGCTCTGCACCGCCTTCGGCTATGTGCTCTATTTCCGCCTGATCGAGCATGCCGGCGCGACCAACGCGTTGCTCGTGACCCTGCTCGTTCCCCCGATCGCGATCCTGCTCGGCTCGCTGTTCCTCGGCGAAAGTCTGGCGCCGCAGGATTTCGCGGGCCTCGCCCTCATTGCGTTTGGCCTCGGGGCGATCGACGGCCGGCTGCTCAGTGCGTGGAGGCGACGCCGCCTTCGGCAAGCAGCTTAGCGGCTTCGGCGCTCATCCAGTCCTGGTCGCCGACGTAGCGCCAGACCTCCTTGCCATTCGCATCATAGAGGACCGAGGTCGGCAGCACTTCGGCGTTTAGCGCGCCTGAAAGCGCCATCTTCGGGTCTTGGTACGAATCGAGAGTCGCGATCTTGTGCTCGTTGAGGAACGCCTCGACCGAGGCATGCGGCGCCATGTCCTGGCTGATCGCGACCACGTTAAGCTTGCCGCGCTGCGCCTGTGCGAGGCGGTCGAGCGTGGGCAGCTCCTTGACGCACGGCGCACACCAACTCGCCCACAGGTTCACCAGCGTCGGCTTGCCGGCGAATGCCTTGAGGCTCGTCGCATTCCCGTCAGGGTCGTTGAAGCTCGTCGCCGGCGCCGGCTGTCCCTTGTGGGCGCGATCGACGCCCTTGCCCGGAACGGCGGGCGCCGTTGCGGCGCTCTCGTTGGAGGTCGGCTGGGAAGGTTTGTGGCACGAGGCAAGCGCGAGCAGCGCGCAGGCGATGGGGAGCAGACGCATGACGCCTCGCCGCTAGCCTAAGGGGCGTCGAACGGCTAGTCGGCGGGAATGAAGTTGACGCGCATCATTGCCGTTGCCGGCCTCCTCCTTCTCGGCAGCTGCGGGCACGTCACCGACCTTCAGCCGGCGCGCGGGCGGCCGCTGCCGGTGAAGCCGCTGATGGCGCGAGCGACGCCGACTCCCGAGGAGCTGCTCACCATCCCGCCCTATGCGAAGCCCGACCGCGTCGACGAACTGATGAAGCGCTCGCAGCCGCGCCCGCAGGATCCGTTCGACCTCGCTCCGGGGACCGGCGGAGCGGCGCCGTCGCTCCCGCCCGGCTCCGAAACCGCTCCCGACCAGCAGCAGCCGGCAGCCCAGCCGGCGCCCGGGATGCCGACCACGCCCACCACTCCAGGAGACTGAATGGCCACCCGCGTCCGCAAGGCGGTCTTCCCCGTTGCCGGCCTCGGCACCCGCCTGCTCCCCGCCACCAAGAGCATCCCCAAGGAGATGATCACCATCGTCGACCGGCCGCTGATCCAGTACGCGGTCGACGAGGCGCGCGAGGCAGGCATCGAGGAGCTGATCTTCGTTACCGGCCGCGGCAAATCGGCCCTCGTCGACTATTTCGACCAGGCGTTCGAGCTCGAGGCGACGCTCAAGGACAAGGGCAAGAGCCTCGACGTCCTCGCGCCGTCCAACGCCAAGTTCGGCGAGGTGATCACCGTCCGCCAGCAGCAGCCGCTCGGCCTCGGCCACGCGGTCTGGTGCGCTCGGCACATCGTCGGCAACGAGCCGTTCGCGGTGCTCCTTCCCGACGAGCTGATGCTCGGGAAGCCGGGCTGCCTTTCGCAGATGATGCAGGCTTATGAGCAGGTCGGTGGCAACATCGTCGCCGCGCTCAAGGTGCCCGACAGCGAAACCCACAAATATGGCGTGATCGACCCCGGCGCGAGCGACGGCCGCCTGACCGAGATCCGCGGCATGGTCGAAAAGCCCGCGCCCGGCGCTGCGCCATCGAACCTGATGCTGCCCGGCCGCTACATTCTCCAGCCCGAGGTGATGCGCGCGCTCGACGCGAAGGAGCGCGGCGCCGGCGGCGAGATCCAGCTCACCGACGCCATGGCCAAGCTGATCGGCACGCAGCCGTTCCACGCCTATCTGTTCGACGGTGAACGCTACGACTGCGGGAGCGCGGCGGGCTTCGTGATCGCCAATGTCGCGGTCGCGCTCCAGCGCGCCGACGTCGGTCCTCCGGTCCGCCAGTTCATCGCCACCCACCCGTCATCCTGAACTCGTTTCAGGATCCATGAACACTGGCGGTCGCGCACTACGTTTCGGCAATGTTCATGGATTCCAGCTTTCCCTGGAATGACGATCAAGGCTCCAGCTCGACGTCCCAGTAGAGATAGTCGCGCCAGCTTTCGTGGAGATAGTTGGGCGGAAAGGCCCGCCCGTGCTCCTGCAGCTGCCAGGTCGTCGGCCGGATCGGCTCGCGATGCGGATGCATATGCGCTTCGTTCGGAGTCCGTCCGCCCTTCTTGAGGTTGCACGGAGCGCAGGCGGTCGCGACATTTTCCCATGTCGTGCGTCCGCCGTGCGCGCGCGGGACCACATGGTCGAACGTCAGCTCGCGCGAGGCGCCGCAATAGACGCAGCGGAATTTGTCCCGCAGGAACAGGTTGAATCGGGTGAACGCCGGATATTCGTTCGGCCGCACATAATCGCGAAGCGCGATCACCGACGGCAGCTTCAGCGCGACGCTCGGGCTGTGGACCTCGCGGTCATAGTGAGCGACGACGTCGACGCGCTCGAGGAACATCGCCTTGACCGCTGTCTGCCAGGGCCACAGCGACAGCGGATAATAAGACAGCGGCGTATAGTCGGCGTTGAGCACCAGCGCCGGGCAACTTTCGGGATGTCGGATCAACTCGGGATGATACATGCGAGCGCCAAAAGCCTTTCGTCCGGTTCGGTCCGAACTGCAGCTCCCCGGCCTCGTCGCACTCAAGGAGGAGAGGGCTTACGGCCCGCTTCCCTTGTTGCCCTCCGGATGCCAACCCGGCGTGACATGCCTATGACAGCATTTCCGACGACTCGCGGTCAAGAGCTGTTTCGGTCACAGCACAAATGATTGTCACGCGTTTCGCGCCGTCGCCGACCGGGCGCCTGCATCTAGGCCATGCGTTCAGCGCTGCCCTCGGCCACCAACGGGCGCGCTGCAGCGGGGGCAAGTTCCTGCTGAGGATCGAAGACTTAGACCAGACTCGGAGCCATCCCGAATTCGTCGACGGGATCGTCGAGGATCTCCGCTGGCTCGGCCTCGATTGGGACGACCCGCTGCTGGTCCAGTCGCAACGGGCAAGCGCATACGAGCAGGCGTTGGAGCGACTGCGCGAGGGAGGCCTCGTCTATCCCTGTTTCTGCACTCGCAGCGACATCGCCGCCGCGCTCGAAGCGCCGCATGGCGTAGCCACGCATTATCCGGGCAACTGCCGCGGCCTGCCCGACGACCCCAACCGCCGCGCGTCTACGCCGCACAGCTGGCGCCTCGATGCGGCAAAGGCGCTCGCGGCGGCCGGGCTGCCGTCCTGGACCGAAGCGGATGGCCTGCGCTTCACCTCGGCCCGCGAGGATTTCGACGACGTGATTCTCGCCCGCAAGGACGCGCCCGCGGCCTACCACCTCGCCTGTGTCGTCGACGACGCGGCAAGCGGAGTCACGCTCGTCACCCGCGCCGCGGACCTTCGGAGCTCGACTCCGATCCAGCGCCTACTCCAGACGCTGCTCGGCCTCGATGAGCCGACGTACCTTCACCACCCGCTAGTCGCGCACTCCGACGGCAGGCGTCTCGCCAAGCGCGACCGTGCCCCGACGCTCGCCGCGATGCGCGAGAGCGGCGTCGACGGCCCCGCCCTCGCCCGCGAGCTCGCCGCGGCCAAGCTTCCCCTTGGTTTCACCTTCATCGGAGACTAAGGCGCTCGCATGCGGATCGGCCTGCTTATCCTTTTGCTGCTGGCGATGGCCGCGGTCGTCTACGTGCTGGTCCGCGGCGTGATCTCGATGGCCTCGGGCAAGGACCTGACCGGCGAGCAATCGCAGATGTGGATGCGGCGCCGGGTCCTCTTCCAGGCGGTCGCGATCGTCATCGTCGTCCTCATCCTGGTCGTCGCCGGGGCATCCTCGGGCCACTAGAGTGGTCAAGCTCAACAAGATCTACACCCGCACCGGCGACGGCGGCAGCGCCGGCCTCGTCGACGGCAGCCGCGTCAGCAAGTCGAGCTTGCGCATGACCGCGATCGGCGAGGTCGACGAGGCGAATGCCGCGATCGGACTCGCCATCGCGGCACTCGGGCACGACGACGTCGCGGAACGCCTGCTGCGGATCCAGAACGACCTGTTCGATCTCGGCGCCGACGTCGCAACTCCGGGCGAAGTCGAGGACGCGCTCCGCATCGTTTCCCCGCAAGTCGATCGCCTCGAGCGCGAGATCGACGAGATGAACGCATCGCTCGAGCCCCTCACCAGCTTCATCTTGCCGAGCGGGTCGCAGGGAGTGTCGACGCTCCATCTCGCCCGCGCCGTCGTCCGCCGCGCCGAGCGAGCGGCGGTTGCGCTCCACGAAGCCGAGCCGCTCAACCCGCAGCTGCTTGCCTATCTCAACCGCCTTTCGGACCATCTGTTCGTCGCCGCGCGCTTCGTTGCGGCCCGCGAGGGCGGCGACGTGCTTTGGCAACCCGGCGCCACCCGCAGCTAGGCGACACAGCGGCTGTTTTCGTCTAAGGGGCCCAGCCCTATGGCGACCCAAGCCCGAGCAGCGCCTTGCGGCGACCTCGCCTCTCGCCTTTTCGCGACGAGAAAGCTGACGCTCGACCTTGCGGCGCCGCTGTCCGACGCCGACGCGACGATCCAGCCTTTTCCCGACGCGTCGCCGGCGAAATGGCATCTCGCGCACACCAGCTGGTTCTTCGAGACCTTCGTGCTTCGCGATCATGCGGCGGGCTACACGATCTTCGACGAGCGCTATGCCTTCCTGTTCAACAGTTATTATGACGCAGAGGGCCCGCGCCACGCACGCCCGCGGCGGGGAATGCTCAGCCGCCCATCGCTCGACGAGGTGCGAGCATATCGTGCCCACGTCGACGAAGCGCTCGAGCGCGCGCTGCCCGGCCTTCCGCAGTCGGCACTCCAATTGGTTGAGCTCGGGATCAACCACGAGCAGCAGCACCAGGAGCTGCTCCTCACCGACATTCTTGCAACCTTCGCCGCCAATCCGCTCGAGCCCGCCTATGGCGAGCTTCCACCCCCGGCCTGCTTCGCGGTCGAGCCGCTGTCGTGGCATCGCGGCCGCGAAGGAATCGTCGAGATTGGCGCGGCCGAACAAGGCTTCGCCTTCGACAGCGAGCGTCCGCGTCACCGAGTCTTCCTCAGCGGCCACCAAATTGCGAACCGTCGGGTCACGAACGGCGAGTGGCGCGAGTTCATCGACGACGGTGGCTACCGAACGCCGACCCTGTGGCTCTCGGAAGGGTGGGACTGGGTTCAGCGCGAGCTGATCGGCGGGCCGCTTTACTGGAGCGAAGACGGCACCGAATTCACGCTCGGCGGCCGGCGCAAGATCGACGCGGCGGCGCCGGTCGCGCACGTCAGCTATTTCGAAGCCGACGCCTTCGCGCGCTGGTCCGGCGCGCGCCTTCCGACCGAGGCCGAATGGGAAGATTTCGCCGCCTCGTCCGATCCCTCGATCGGCAACCAGCTCGACCGCGCCGGAGCCGTGATTCCCCGGCCCGGCGGCGGAATGTTCGGCGATGCGTGGGAATGGACCCAGAGTGCCTTCGCCTCCTATCCGGGATTCGCCCCGGCCGAAGGCGCGGTGGGCGAATACAATGGCAAGTTCATGAGCGGCCAGTTCGTCCTCAAGGGCGCGAGCTGCGCGACTCCGCGGGGACACAGCCGCGCCTCCTACCGCAACTTCTTCCCGCCCAATGCACGCTGGCAGTTCACGGGACTGCGCCTTGCTCGCGACGCTTGATCCGCAGACAGGCGCGTTCCGCGACGACGTGCTCGCGGGGCTCGCGGCGCCGATCCCGGCGATCCCCGCGCGCTGGCTCTACGACCGGCGTGGCTCCGAGCTGTTCGACGACATCACGCGGCTCAAATCCTATTATCCGACGCGGACCGAGACCGCGCTCCTCCATGACATCATGCCCGCGGTCGCGGCCCGCATTCCCAAGGGCGCAGCAGTCATCGAATTCGGCGCCGGATCGGCGACCAAGACCCCGATCCTGCTCGAAGCAATTGGGGCGGCTGCTTACGTGCCGGTCGATATTTCGGGCGACTATCTCGAACACAGCGCGCGTGAGCTGCAGCAGCGCTTCCCCTCACTCGACGTGATCCCCGTCGTCGCCGATTTCGCTCGGCCTTTCTCGCTCCCCGCCGGAATCGAGCAATTTCCGAAGCTCGGCTTCTTCCCCGGCTCGACCATCGGCAATTTCGTGCCGTGGAGCGCCACCGACCTGCTTCGGCAGTTTCGCGCATTGCTCGGGCCTGGCTCGCAACTGCTGATCGGGATGGATCGCGTGAAGCCGGTCGAACGCATGCTTGCCGCCTACGACGATCCGGAAGGCATCACCGCCGAGTTCAATCTTAACCTGCTCGAGCGGATGAACCGCGAGCTCGATGGCGACATCCCGCTCGATTCTTTCCGGCACGAGGCGCGCTGGAACGACATGCTCTCCCGCATCGAAATGCACCTGGTCGCGACGCGTGACGTTCAATTCTCGGTATCCGGGCAGCGCTTCAGCTTCTCCAGGGGTCAGTCGATCCACACCGAGAACAGCCACAAATATGCACCGCGCGGTGGCCGCATCCTGCTGCTCGCCGGCGGCTGGACCCCGCTCGCCGAGTGGCTCGACGAAGCCGAGGACTTCGCCGAAATCCTTGCCGTCGCCGAGCCGGAGAGGTTTGCGCCGTAGCAGTAGCGCCGCTAAGCGAAGCTCATGCTTGCCGCGCTCGTCTCCATCGCCGATCTGCTGCTCAACATCCTCTTCTGGATCATCATCATCCAGGTGATCATGAGCTGGCTGCTCGCATTCAACGTCCTCAACACCAGCTCGAACGGCGTGCGCACGATCGCGGTCGCCCTCGACCGGATCACCGCCCCGCTCTACCGGCCCATCCGGCGCATTCTTCCCGATTTCGGCGGCCTCGACTTTTCGCCCCTGGTCATCCTGATCCTGATCCAGGTGATCGAGCGGCTGCTCGCTGGCGTCGTCGCGCAATATTATTACGGCGGATGACGGCGAAGCTGATCGACGGGAAGGCGTTTGCGGCCGCGCTGCGCGAGCGCGTTGCGGCGCGCGCGAGCGATTTCGCTGCCCAGACCGGGAGGGCGCCGGGGCTCGCGGTCGTGCTCGTGGGCGAGCACCCGCCTAGCGCAGCCTATGTGCGGTCGAAGGCGAAAGCGACGCGCGAAGCCGGGATGGAGAGCTTCGAGCACAAGCTTCCCGCAGATATCAGCCAGGCGCATCTCATCGGCCTGATCGACCGACTCAATTCCGACGATCGGGTCGACGGCATACTCGTGCAGCTGCCGCTGCCGGGCGCCATCGACGAACAAGCGGTGCTCACCAGCGTCGATCCGGCCAAGGACGTGGACGGCTTTCATCCGATGAATGCCGGGCGCCTCGCCGTCGGGCTCGAAGCACTCGTCCCGTGCACCCCGCTCGGCTGCCTCATGCTCCTCAAGAACGAGCTCGGCGACCTCAGCGGCCTCGACGCGATCGTCGTCGGACGATCCAACATCGTCGGAAAGCCGATGGCTCAGCTGCTGATCCAGGCGAGCTGTACCGTCACGGTCGCACATTCGAGGACGCGCGACCTTCCGGCGGCAGTCCGCCGTTCGGACATCGTCGTGGCAGCGGTCGGCCGGCCCGAACTCATTCGCGGCGATTGGCTGAAGCCCGGCGCCACGGTCATAGACGTGGGACAGGAGAGGGTCGATCAACCCGACGGTACCCGCCGCCTCCTCGGCGATGTAGCTTTCGCTGAAGCGGTCGAGGTTGCAGGTGCGATCACGCCAGTCCCGGGCGGAGTTGGTCCGATGACCATCGCCTGCCTGCTCAGGAACACGGTTGTCGCCGCGCACCGCCGGGTCGGGCTGCCGGATCCGGAGGGGCTATGATCCTCGCGCTCCTCGCCGCTGCCGCAAGCACGACCGCAATCGACGCGGAAAATGCATTTTCCCGCGACGCGCAACGGATCGGTCAGTGGACCGCGTTCCGCAAATATGCCGACCATGATGCGGTGATGTTCGCTCCGCAGGCGGTGTGGGCGCGCGACTTCCTGATGGACCGCAGGAACCCGCCGAAGTCGATCAGCTGGCGCCCGGCGCACAGCTTCGTCTCCTGCGACGCCCGGACCGCGGTCAACACCGGTCCCTGGTACACGCCGAAGGGCAAGCTCGCGGGCTATTTCACCACGGTCTGGCAGCGCGGGAAGAGCGGGTGGCGCTGGGTCTACGACGGTGGAATTCCGACGCCGGCAAAGCAGCCGGTGCGGGCGACCCCGGACGTCGAGCGCGCGTCCTGCTCCACGCGGGCGCCGGGAGCGCCGGTGATCCCGCCGCCGCCGCTGACCAAGAAAGAGGCGCGAACCACGCCCGAAGACGACGGCCGCGGGGAATCCGCCGACAAGACCCTCGGCTGGGACTGGAAGGTGGCGAAGGGCGGCGCCCGCACCTTCCGGGTCTTCCTGTGGACCGGCCATCGCTACGTCGAGGTCATCAACACGATCGATCCGGCGCGGTGATCGAGCTGTTCGGCTCGGCACTGGTCACCTTCCTGGTGATCATCGATCCGCCGGGCTGCGCGCCGATCTTTGCCGGCCTCACTCGCGGAACCTCGCCGGCGCACCGGCGGGCGATGGCGATCCGGTCCTCGCTGATCGCCTGGGTCATCCTGATGTTCTTCGCGCTGCTCGGGCGGCCGCTGCTCGGCTGGCTCGGAATCAGTCTCGCGAGCTTCCGCATCGCGGGCGGGATCATGCTCTTCTTCATCGCGCTCGACATGGTCTTCGAGCGGCGGACTCAACGCCGCGAGGAGCGCGCGCAATCGATCGAGGGCACTGACCGGGCCGAAGACATCAGCGTTTTCCCGATGGCCATGCCGATGATCAGCGGCCCCGGATCGATCGCCAGCGCGATGCTGTGGGTTTCGCGGGCGGAGACGCCGCTCCACGTCGCGGTCGTCCTCGCGGCGATCACCGTAGTAATTCTCATCACCCTCGTCACCCTCCTCGCCTCCGGGCCGCTGATGCGGCTCATCGGCGACAAGGTCGAAGCGGCGATCACCCGGATCCTCGGCGTGATCCTCGCCGCGCTCGCCGCCCAGTTCGTGATCGACGGCTTAAAGCAAAGCTTCCCGCACGTGCTCGCCTAGCCGACGACCTTCCACATCTGGAACGGCGAGTCCTTCGGCAGCGCCACCGACTGCAGCCATTTCGGGACCTGCCCGCGCGTCAGCTGCCCGTAAAAGCCGTTCGGCGTTTCCGACATGAAGATCGTGGTGGTCGAGCTCTTCGGGCAGCTCAGCACATAATTGGAATGATATTTGCCGACGATGATCTGGTGAGCCTGGCTTTCGCTGCCGCGCCAGGCCTTCATCACGTCGACGATCTGCGGCCAGTTGCGGTGATAGGGCCCGGTGATCGCGTCCTGGTTCGTCACCGTGATGAGCCGCGGCCCAAGGTCGACGAAGGTGAACACCAGCCCCTTCGGCTGCATGGCGATCGGGTGCAGGCCCCACAGCGAGCTGCACAGCGCGTTCGCGCGGCCGATCGACTTCTCATAGGCGGTCGGCGGCTTTTCCGGGATGAAGTTGAGCACCAGCGGCACCGCAGCGCCCGCGCCGATCAGGATCACCACGACCGCGCCAATCACGGGCAGGCCGGGGATCCTCGAGCGCCAGAACAGCGGGAAAATCAACCAGGCGAGCGCCGCTGCGCCGACCGCCGCCATCATCTGCGCGGCCGGGCCGGTGCGGGTCTGCCACAGCAGGAGCAGCGAAGCCGCGAAGCCGGGAATCGCCGCCGCGAGGATCCGCGACAGCAGGTCGCCGTCGCGTCGCCGGACCCAGGCGAGCGCGAGCCAGCCGATCGCCCCGGTGATCGGCAGCGCCGAGATGAGCAGCGCGATCCGCCAGCCGTGGCGATAGACCGGCCGCGCCTCCTTCACATAGTTCATCCACAACCGCTGCGCTTCGGGCGAGATATGCTCGGGCTTCTGCAGGCACTGCGGCCACACCGACGCGTGGAAGCCGGCGATGATCGCGCCCGCGACCAGCGCAAGCACGAGCCGCCGCTTCCAGTCCGCGGGCGAAACCCAGGCGAGCGCGTACATCAAAGCTCCGCCGAGCAGCGCATCCGAGAGGAAGACCGGCGACAGCGCGTCGCACACCGGCCCCCGGTTGTCGTTCGAAGCGAAAATGAGGAAGCAGAGCGCCACTCCTGCGGTCATCGACAGTGCGTAGGCGCGCAGGCGCTCGGCTTCTTCCGCGTCGCGGACCCAGAACAGAACCATCGCGGCTCCGGCGAGCGCGAGGTAGATGATCATCTCGAGGCCGATCGCGAGCGATAGTGCCGAGCTGATTCCGAGCAGGAGGCCGCCGCGCACCCGCTTCGGGTCCGCGATGCTCGCGATGCTGACCGCGAGCAGCGCCAGCTGCCAGCCGTGGTGGTCGATCCGCTCGGGCATGAACATGCCGTTGGTCGAGCCGGCGAAGAACAACGCGAGGAAAGCCAGCGGATAAGCGAGCGGGTGGATCAGACGCCGAGAGGTCAGCGCCAGTGCGTAGAGCAAAAGCAGGTACGGCAGGAGCGGCGCGATCGCGACCGCCCACCGTTCCGCCGCCGGCCCGCCGAGGAATGGCCTCAAGCCCAGGATCAGCCCGGCGATCGGCAAGTCGACCAGCCGCGACCAGTGGATGTTCGCCCCGAACGGCGGGTTCATCCGGTAATTGCGAAGATCGTACCAACCCTGGCCGTGGAGCAGGCCGCGGACCTGCATCATCCGCATATTGTCGT
>Ga0070684_100003279_pt1 | contig 12121 bp, 16 predicted proteins | sample KBSC723LmetaG_FD_65653 | JGI IMG/M metagenome (GOLD analysis project Ga0070684, IMG submission 65653) | Corn rhizosphere microbial communities from Kellogg Biological Station, Michigan, USA - KBS C7.2-3L metaG | ecosystem: Host-associated > Plants > Roots > Rhizosphere ...
TTCAGTCGTTCGTCCATGGGTTTACACGCCTTCCAGGGCATTTTGCGCTCCCCGCAAAAGGCCCCATTGTGTAACCCATGTCTCCGGAATGAACTGTCACCCCTCTCTCAGGAAGGGCATATAGCCGACAGGGCAGCCCCGGGGAGGGCTGGGCCGGTTCCGCCCACCCCAACCACGACACCCATCGCACGGTGACGCGCATCACTTACCGGGGCGAGCCAAACTCCTATGGTTCGCGGTGTCCAACCGCGAGGAGCGAGACGGCTCTAAGCGACGTTCAAAGGAGGCACGCCATGCACAATCGCGACAACATCGACGTTTCTTCCATCGAACTGACGGAACAAGACCTGTCGGCAGTATCGGCGGGCAAAAAGTCCGACACCACTGCTCTCATGCAGGCGATATCTGACGCGATGAAGAAGATGCAGGACGCGGCTCAGTCGGCCATCTCCAATATCCGTTGACGCCCGCATCACGCGATGGAGGGCTATTGGGCGGCAACGCCGCTGCCACCGCTCACGCGGTGCGAACGAGGTAGGGTTAAGTAGTTAGGTTTAGATCGAACAGCATTTGAACCGCCATCGAACAGCCACTATCACTTTCCGCACGGCAACGAATTTGAAAGTGCAGTGCCCTTGGCAGACAGAATCGAAGTGAAGTGCGAAGCTTGTGACGGCGCCGGCGTTCGAAGCGTAAAGCACCCTTCCGAACCGGGTAAGAGAATCATCGCTCGTTGCGACGTTTGCGACGGAAAAGGTCGGGTAAAGAAGGCCACCGAGTAAGCGGCCTTACTCCTTCAGAGGGTGACGACGATGAGGCCGCCAACTGAGGCGGCCTCTTTTATCATGAGAAAGAATAGTCCTCGATTTCAAAAATCCCTTTTCCTTGGGGTTTTGCAGGAGGCGGATCTTTGGGTTTGGTCTTTTCGGTGCCGCCGACGACGGAATTGAGTTCGTCTAGCGTCAGTTCATCAGAGGCGGAATTCTCAGAGCGATTTGGGTCAGTCATTGCCAAGCTCCCTCTATTGAGGACCGCAAGAGTATACCGCAGATCAAAGCCATCCTGGAGTGACACGAGTCACATTCGAAAACAGGACACTACCAAATTCGACTTAGTTAGGACACCGGCGATCAAATACGGACAGTACCGCCTTGCGGAAAGGAACAAGGCGGGAAAGTGAAAACTCACCAAGAACGGCACTTGCCCTGCCCCGCTTCTTCGTCTTCTTCGCCGCTTCCGACCAAATTCCAGAGCTAATAATATCAACGGGTTGCTGTCGGCTATACTGAGTGAAATGCTCAGCCGGCACCACGCCGTTGAGCAGGAAAAAAACTAACGGCGCCAGGCTTCCTCCGCACCCCACTTGCCGTTTTTATCATCAGCCGGTCGGAACCAATCGTCCCGAGACGCATTGAGAAGCATCCAAGTGGTGCCGGCAGTCCTGCCAGCCCCGGCTGTCGGCTTTGAAAACCCCGTCGCTCTCCGCGCGGGGTTTTCTTTTGAACCTTTTCCGCGGTCCAGGGACATACAAATACTGGGGGATTTCAGGGCCCAGTAATTAGCGCAACGCCGCTGGACGACCATATTCCGTCCAAGCGGCGTTGTCGTTTCCCTCAACTCAATCTATAGTTTATCGCTAGCGTTGGCGGCAACCAGCCCCGGAATCCCCTCGCCGCCAGCGTGAAGACCCCGCCTCGCGCGGGGTTTTCTTTGTCGACAGGATTCCAGCCTGTCCGCGGAAATTTCCGCCAGAGTGCGTTCGCCCGTTGGGGAACAACCGGCGACACTTGCGGTTTTCTTGCCATGCGACTCCCCGAAGAAAACCGCAACATGGTCCTGCTCGCGACGGTGACGCTGCTTGCCGCTGTTGTCGCCGGTGTCGTCTCAATGATGGACGTCGCCCCGCGAGCGACGAGCGAACCCGCCTCTATCGCCGAGCAGGCGCCGGTCCGCACTGTCGGCGTTCCCTTCGTGCCCAACGTCAATCCGCGCGAGCGGTAGCGCCGCACCAACGCCTCCGCACGCCAGGATGCAGAATTTGTGACTGTAATGTCACGGCTCATTCAAAACTCCCGCTTATCCACACAACCGGATGACTTCGTTGTTGATTCCGCGCCGCCACGGGCGAAGCCTCCGGGTGGGTGAGGTGTGTCATGAGCTGGGAAAAAGAACGCGACTCCCTGATCGCGCAAACGATGGCTTTTGTGCAATCGGTGACCGCCCGGCGGGAAGAAGCCGGCCGACTGGACATGGCGGTGGCTCCGCGCGCAGTGCCTGTCCTGCCGATCCTCGATGAACTGGACCCAGGGCCCGCGCCGATAGCGCTGTCGCCGCTCGAGCCGGTCAAGGTGGCGGAGCTTCCGCTGTCGTTGCCGCCGGGCAAACCCGCGCCCGCCCCGCGCCCGGTCGTTCCGGGCGAGATGGCCAACGAAATCCGCGCGCGCGTCGCGGGATTCCGTGCCCATCAGGAGCGCTTCAATCGCGAGCGCGAGGAATATTTCAACAAGACGCTCGCACGGCTGAAGGCCTCGCTCGACGAGAGGCCGCCACTGCCGCGGTCCGGCAAATAGCTTCGCCGGCAGTCAGCCCGCGATCCTGTCCAGCACCGGCAGCAGGTATTTCAGGAACGATTCCGGATTCTCGCTCATCGGGAAGTGCCCGAGGCCTTTCATGATCGCAACCTCGCTGCCGGGAATGCTTTTCGCAACCGCCATCGTCTCTTCCGGCGTGCAGGAATAGTCATATTCGCCCGAGAGCAGGAACAGCGGGCAGCGCCTTGTGTCGATCTGCCCGACGCGCGAGCGGATATCGCCGTCGATCTTGTAGAAATAAAGATCGCCCTTGAACACGCCGGGCCCGCCCTGCATGTAGTGCCACAGGGTCTCCCAGCGCTCCTTCTCCGGCGCGTCGGGTCCGACGAGGCCGGAAACGATCGCGCCGCAGACCTCGCCGCCATGCACGTCCGGCCGGTGCAGGAAATTCAGGTCGTAATAGGGATCGACATGCGCGCCGGCCTGAAGGCCGATGATGGCGCGGAAGCGCTCGGGATGTTCGAGCGCCAGATGCAGCGCGATGCGGCCGCCGATCGAGCAGCCCATTACAATGGGCTTCTCGAGTTCGAGCGCCGACATCACGGCGAGGATCATGGCCAGGTATTGCGCCGAGGTGAGTTGATACTCCTCCTCATGCCAGCCGGCAGGCGGCGAGGATTTGCCGTGCCAGGGCATGTCGAAGGCGATGACGCGATGGCGCGCGGTGATGCGCGCGTCGTTCATCAGCGCGCGGTACTGGCGGCCATCGCTACCGGCGGTGTGCAGGCAGAGCAGCGGCGTACCCTCGCCCGCTTCCTCGACGTAAAGCCGATGCGGCCGGCCGAATAGATCGAGATGCATATAGCGGCCGACGATCGGCTCGAATCGCGCGCTCATGCGGCACCTCCGACGGGACGCAGCTTGGCAAGCGCCTCCTTGAAATAGCGCAAATGCGCCATGAATACCTGCAGGTCGCCCTCGGCCTTGAGCACCTTGCGCCGGACCAGCGCCATCAGATCGTTCGAGCCGGGCGGCGGTTTGGCCAGGAAGAATTTCTGCCATTCCGCTTCGCCGGCGCGCAGCGCAAAGGAAGACGACGGCATCACGAACGGGCCGCGGGTCACGGAGGCGATCCGCCCCTCGAAGATCGAGATCAGCCAGGAAGTGTCCCCGGATTGAAGCAGGAATGTCGTGGTGAGCATGCGGCCGCGCCGGACCAGCCCGGCATCGGCATTGACCCGCTCCTTGAGCGCTTCGAGCATCGCGCGTTCTCCCCTTTTGTTGTGACGGCATGATCGGGAGAACGGGCGCGGCGTCAATCTTCGCCGGTCAGAGCCACACGCATACCAGCACGACGTTGGCCGCGCACGCCACGAACAGGCCCAGGGCCAGCGTGAGCTGCGTCCGTCCGCAGAAGGTGTGACGGCTTGTGTCCATGGCCGAAAACATCCGGCGATTCTAGGCGGGGAGTCCCGGGGATTCTTTTTTCCGGGATTTACCTCTCGTTTACGACTCACGGCCGGCCGGCAAAATGGGTCGATTTCGGCCCTGTTCCACCCCCACACGGCAGCTTTCCGGCAGCCTTCGGGCCGCAACCAAGGCCGCGCCAGCGCGTTAACGGCGAAGCTTTCACCGGAGCTTTTCCGATGCCCTACGCGCTGTTTTGCAACGACGCCAAGCTGAGCAAGACCTATCCGGCCGAGGCCGATGTCTGGAAACTCGCCCGGAGAAGCGGCCTCGTCGTCGATCTCGTGTCGGAGGACGGCAAGGCTGCGCGAAAGCCGGTGCTGGACAATGATTACGAGATCCGGCCGTGCGATCCGGAGCCGCACGAGGATCCCGCGCAGAACAAGGCGGACGCCGAACGCGACGACCAGCGGGACCTGCAATTCATCCTGTGACGTGAGAAGACTTGGGTTGCGGCCACGGTCCTCGCGCGGCGGGACCGGCCGCTGCGAAAATGCGGCAGGCCGCGATCTACGGCGTTGCCACGGCGAGCGAAGCCTGCTCCGAGCTTAGCGATACGCAAACCCGCTTGCGATGCAGCCCCCGGATCGCGCCGGTGACCTTGAGCACCTTCCCAACAGGACAGGAATAGTCCTGCACGTACGCGATTTCGTAGGGCGCGAGCGCCAGGGGTTCGGATTTGAGGATGGTTTGGGCGGAGCACGGCAGCGCTGCCACCGCAGAGACGATCAGCACCGACGCCAAGATACGCATGTTTGTTGTCCACCAGCCGGCTCGGCAACAATAGCCGAACTCCATGACAAGTTCCGCAGGGTGGCGAAATATTTTTTGTCGCAGGCGGAAATGAAAAAGGCCGGCGTCGAGCCGGCCTTTGAAGCGATTCGGGAAAGCTCGTTTCCCCCAGTATTTGCCCTTAGTATTTGGCGGCGACCGGGCCGCCCCAGCCGAAGCGATAGTTCACGCCGACCTTGACGGTGTGCTCGTCGTCGCGGAAGTGCGTGCCAGCGATGGGCGCGGGAGCCGTGAAGTTGGTGTTGCCGAAATTATAGTACTGGTATTCGGCCTTGGCCGACCAGTTCGGGGCGAACATGTATTCGAGGCCGGCGCCGACGGTCCAGCCATCCCGGTGATTGCCGTCGGTCGCGAAGGCTATCGGGGTGCCGGCGACGCTCACGCCGATATTGGGATTGTCGCGCCAGGCATAACCGCCCTTGGCGTAGATCAGGCCCGGCCCCCAAGTGTAACCGGCCCGGCCCGTCACGGAACCGATCTGGTTGTTGCTGGAGGTAATCAGGCCGCCGCCCGGAAACGTGAAGCCGGTGGTGTGGGAGTTGAGCCAGCTATACTGGGCCTCGACGCCCATCACGAAGTTCGGAGCGAACTGGTAATCGAAGCCGCCCTGCACGCCGCCCATGAAACGGGCGTCGCTGCCGATGAGGTTGTTGTCGCCGGCAAAGGCGCCGCCGACATGGCCGCCAATATAGAATCCGGTCCAGTTGTAGATCACTGCCGGCGGGGAATAGGCGGGCGCCTTGGCATAGGTGCGCGGCGGGATATCCGCGGCAAAAGCGGGCGCCGCGAAAACGGTCAAAGCGGCTGCGCTAAGCAGAAGTTTTTTCATCGGAATTCCCCATTCACGTCGGCCACGAGATCAACCAACAAATTGGCCTCCATTTGGTTGCTTCGCGGCGAAGCGGGAGCCCTGTTGTCGCATTTGTGACAGCGCGGAACCGTACCCTCGGGTTCGCCTTGCCGGGCGGAAATCGACCGGAATTCGGACGTCTTGCGCCTTTGGATGGGTCAAAACCGCATCAACTCCGGTTCAAGCCTCGCCGAAACGTGATCGCGGTTACGATGTCGCAGCTTTCAACGCTGCATTTTCTCCAGATCCGAAAACGGGCCGTAAACCGCACCGGCACATTCGTCGCTGGCGTTTGGCATCATGCGGTCGAGCCGGCCGTTGATGAACAGCACCCCCCGCTCCCGCACCTCGCGATAGGTGCCGTCCATCTGCCGCTCGGCATAGCGCAGGCAGACGACATAACGCGGCCGGCCCCCGACGGTGCGCTGTACCGGCTCGGCAATCGCCGCCTCGCGCACGCCCACGGGATTGTTGAGATAGGTGCGCATGAACGCCAGGATTTCGGGACGATAATTGGTCGGAACCGGCTGGTTGGCGCCGTCGTCCGAGGCGAGGAAGGTGGTGCCGGCGTCGTCGGTCTGGCAGGCCGCGAGCATGGCCGGCAGCAGCAAAATCGCCAGATACTTCGCTGTCGTCCCCACTCGCGTCTCGTTTTCGAAAGATCCGCCGCCCGGCGGCCGTAATAGACCTTCCCTCACCTCAGGGAAACTTCAATTCACTGCGAGATCGAACGTCGTACCGGCCCGCTCGGCGATCGGGGATAGGATCGCGAGCGGGCCGGGCTTTCCGCTCTGCGCGGCGGGGGCAATGTGGAACGAACCGCGCCGAGCAGATGGCATCAACCGCGCTTGGTTGTCGGCGAAGCGTGCCGGAAGCCGACCTTGGCGTGGGTATGGATCGCGCCCATGTGCTTGTGGTGGCGCTGGTGATAGTGCCGGTAGTGGTTGTGATGATGACCGCCCATCCTGGCGTTGGCGTTCAGCACGCTGGCCTTGACCGGGGCGGCCTTGATCGCCGGCGCCGCCTTGCCGGTCGCGGCGAAGGCCGGCGCGGCGAGAACGGAAACGGCGAGCAGGGCTGCGGAAATCGTCTTGAACATGGTTGTCTCCTCGTGGCGGGGACCTCTGGAGGTGTCGGCTCAAATGACCGGTCCCGTCGATCATGGTCGCGATGATGGAGGAGACGCGCTGAACCCATCCTGAAGCGCGAAACCGGATTGCGTTCATCTCGATGACGTCCTGTTCATTTTCGATGCGTCCGCATATGGGGCAAGGCGGCGGCGAAAATGCGCAAAACGATTGGCGCAGGACGGCGGGAATATTTGGGAGCCGTCGATGTTCAAGTCAGCGGGATCGGGTGTAGGATCAACCTTGGGCACAGCGTCCGCCGGTCGGGACTGCGCCGGAAATGCAATCGGGAGAAAAATGCATGAGCAAGTCTTCGAGCAAGCCGGCCTCCAAATTTCTGGCATTGACCTTGTTGTCGGCATCGCTGGTCGCAGCGCCCGTGATTGCCTATGCCGCCAGCGACGATCAAAATCCGAAACCGCCGGCGACGAATACGGCGCCCGCCAAGGGCAAAAAGGCCAAGAAGAGCTCGAGCATCGACAGCCCGAAATTCCTCGCCGGCTATCATGCCGCCTATGCGACGATCTATGACCGTCACGACTATGCCGGCGCGATCGAGCAGCTCAAGGCGCTCGGTCAGGACGACCGCGCCGATGTCGCCAATCTGATGGGCTACTCCTATCGCAAGCTCGGCGACTACAAGGTTTCGCAGATCTGGTACGAGCGCGCGCTGCAAGCCGATCCGAACCATGTGCGGACCTGGCAGTATTACGGCCTTTGGCAGCTCGAACAGGGCAACCGCGAGCAGGCCGCGTATCACCTGCAGAAGATCGCCCAGCTCGCCGGCACGTCGAGCAGCGAATATCAATCGCTGGCCTCGGCGCTTGAGAAGCCGCCGGGCACCGGCCTCGTCTACTGAGAATAATTCGGCGGATCTCGCCGAGCCAATCGGCGAAAACACCGGCACAACCTTAACGGTTGTGCCGGTTTTGTTTTGTCGGGTAGCATCGAGCGAAGCTTATCAGGGCCTTGGTGCTGCAATGGATGCATGGTTACGATCCGCGGTCGGCTACATCGCCGACTGGCTCGAATTTCAACTGACGGCATCGCAACAGCCGGGTGTCATGATCGCGATCGTCCATCGCGGCAAGGTCGCAGCCGAGCATGCCTTCGGCCTCGCCAACCTCGACACCGGCGAAAAGCTCACGCCCCGCCACCGCTTCCGCATCGCCTCGCATTCGAAGGCGTTTACCGCCGCCGGCATCATGAAGCTGCGCGAGCGGCGCAAACTGCGCCTCGACGATCCAGTCGGGCAATATGTCGGCGGTTTGCATCCGCACATCGCGGAGCAGACCATCGCGCAACTGCTGTCGCACAGCGCCGGCCTCACGCGCGACGGCGCCGATTCCGGACAATTCACCGACACGCGGCCCTATCTCAACGCAAAGGACGTGCTTGCCGAGCTGAAAGCGCCGCCCGCGATCGACCCCAACACGCGCTTCAAATATTCCAACCACGGCTATGCGCTGGCCGGCCTCGTGATTGAAGCCGTCGCCGGCGAGCCCTATCCCGCCTGGATCAAGCGCGAGATCGTCGATGCCGCGGGCTTGCGCGAAACCGTACCGAACATGCCCTTGCCGAACGGCACGCCGTTCGCACGCGGTCACACGAGGCAGCAACCGCTCGGCCGGCGGCTCGTGATCCCCGGCGACAATCCCGCACATGCGATGGCCTCTGCGGCGGGCTTTGCCGCGACCGCCGCCGACACCGCGCGCTTCTTCGCCCAACTCGCGCCGAATGCAAAACGTAGCGTGCTCTCCGTCGCCAGCCGCCGCGAGCTGACGCGGAAGCAATGGCGCGTCGTGCAGGGCGCCGAGATGCATTACGGTCTTGGCGTCGCGAGCGGCAAGACCGACGGCTGGGACTGGTTCGGCCATGGCGGCGGCTTCCAGGGCTACATCTCGCGGACCGCGGTCCTGCCCGAATGCGACGCCGCCATCAGCATCTTGAGCAACAGCATCGACGGCGCGGCGCCGGCCTGGATCGACGGCTGCTTCGGCATCGTGCGCACCTTCAAGACGCGCGGCGCGCCGGATCGCCGCCTGCGCGACTGGACCGGCCGCTGGTGGACCGTGTGGGGCGCGACCGATCTCGTGCCCATGGGCAATCGCGTGCTCGCGGCCAATCCGGTCTTCTTCAATCCATTCATGGATGCGAGCGAAATCGAGGTCACCGGCCGCGACACCGGCCGCATTGCCTGGGCGACGGGCTATGCCAGCCACGGCGAGACGGTGCGCCGTTCGCGCAGCAAGGCCGGCAAGGTCACCGATATCTGGTTCGCCGGCGCCAACGCCAGGCCGGAAAAGACTTTGGCCGCGGAGATCGAGCGGCGATACGCGAAGAGCAAACGCGCGGAACGATAACGCCTACTTCATCAGCGCCTGCACGTCATTGCGAAACGCCTGCCGCGAGGCCTCGCGCGAATAGAACATGTGGCCGCCCGGATAGACCACGAGCTTGACGCGCTGCGGGCTGCCCAGCGCCGGCAACTGGTCGAGCACCACTTTCGAGCCGAAATACGGCGTCGCGAGATCGAACAGGCCGTGACCGACCAGCACCTTCAGCTTCGGGTCGAGCGCGATGATCTGGCGCAGCTCGGTCACGGACTCCGCAGGGCGAAGGCCGCGGCCGAAATCCCAGGCGCGTTCGACCGAACCGTTACCGAGTTCGTAGGATCCGTCGGGCCGCCAGTTCAATTTGCGCGTATAGAGATCGACGGCTGCGCTGGTCACGGGCGCGGCGAGCGCGTCGCCGGACTGGTCGCCGAAACGATAGAAGCTCGAATCCGGGAACGGATCGATGCCGAGCACCGAGGCATCATAGCGTCCGGTCACCTTGCCGTTGCGGCGATCGAACTCGCGGCGGAATTCGGCGATGTCGAAACGCCCGCCGAGCCTGCGGCTGACGGCCTGATCGATCCCGGTCAAGGCAGCCACCTTGTCGGCGAGACGATTGGTGGCCTCGGCATCCGCCTGGCCCTTCATCAGGTCGGCGAGGAAATCGCCGCTGGCGTATTTCTCCACATCGGCGAGATCGGCGCGCGTCACCTTGCCTTTGGTCTCGCGCGCGACCGCCGCGTAGCTCGGAAGGCTGTTCACATATTGCAGGATGGAGGAGCCGGAATATTCGCGGAAGTCGAGCACGGGCGAGATCAGGATCAGTCCCTTGACGCCTACGCCCTGCTGGGTCTGCAGGTTGCGCACAAGCTTGGGTCCCCGAATGCCGCCGTAGCTTTCGCCTGCGATGAACTTCGGCGACTGCAGGCGGTCGTATTTCTCGAGCCAGCGGCGGATCACCACCGCAAGCGCGCCGACGTCGCCGTCCACGGAGAAGAATTTCTTGCGGACGTCTTCGCCGGTCGCGACAAAGCGGCTGTAACCGGTGCCGACGGGATCGATGAAGACGAGGTCGGTGAAGTCGAGCCAGGTCTCGGCATTGGGCTGCAGCTCGGGCGAGGTCGACGGCGTCACCTGATCGGCGTTGATCGGCAGCCGCCATGGCCCGCTGTTGCCGAATTGCAGCCAGGCCGAGGCCGCGCCCGGCCCGCCGTTGAATATGAACGTCACCGGACGCGTCGCGCGGTCGGTGCCATCGAGCTGGTAGCTCGTATAGGCGATGTCGGCCTGCGGCTCGCCCTTGTCGTCGAACAGGCGGATCGAACCCGCCGTCGCTGCAAAGGACAGCGAGCGGCCGGGAAGATCGAGCGATTGCTTGGTCGTGGAATCCGCCGGCAGCTTGTGCTGGTCCGCCGCGGCAGGCGCCGCCGGGGTCTCGGCGGCGCGCCGGCCACCCTGGTTCGGGCCGGCCTTCTGGCCCGATGGCTGAGCGGCCGGCGATGGTTGCGGCGACGGCGCGGCATCCTGCCCGTACGCGCTGCCCATAAGCGGCATCGCGACGAGCATCGCCGCCCAACCAAGACGGCGCCAGACCGGCAGCGCGATACTCATTGCGTTTCTCCTGCTTGTCACGATCAGCCAGGATCGGCGCCGCACGGGGCAGCCCAACCATCAGGCGGCGAGTTCGCGGGAGAAATTGCGACAGGTTGGAGTTATAGGCAATCAGTTACCGCGATCACCTCTGCGACATCGGCGTTTGAACGCCGGGGCTTTAGTAGGCGATCCCTACCATCAGCAGGACCGGCCGCCCGCACCACCATGAGCACGGCCGGCCGCTAACGCTCGCATCGGCCGCGTGGATACGGGACGCATACCAGGAAGCAAAGCGATACCGTGGCCAGAGGTGATGGCGCTTGACGGACGCGGACGCCGTTCTGGCGCCAACCAGGCCGACGGTCTGCTTGCCAGGCGCGCTGATCTCAGCGGCTGCCGCAGGAGAGGCGATCCAGAGCGCCACGCCGAAACCGGCCACGGCCGCGAAATGCGACATCATGCGCAGGATGCTGTTCATCGGCCACCTCATGGGTTTACGCCACCGTATTCGACCGCTTCGTTCAAACCCCAACAATACGGCGATTAGAAGCCAACGCCAATCATGGTGCTGTGACCACCGCCGCCACCACCGCCGCTGGTGATGCTCGGCCGCGCCAGCGCCTGCACCCGCGCCCGCGGCGGTTCCGGCTGGCTCACGATCTGCTTCGGCTGCCGGCGCGGCTGATCCTGGTCACGCGTCGCCTGCTGCTTGCGGCGCGCGCGCGCATTGTCCTCGTTGTCGTTGTTCTTGCGCGAGGCGGTCGCGGGCGGCGGCGCCGGCTGCGCTTTCTCGTCGGCGACGCAGACTTCGCCCTTCAGCGTCTCGCCGGTCCTGCATTCGAGCGGGCAGACGCGGGTCGAATGCTTGACAAGCTCGGCGACCAGCGCCTTGGTCACGACCGGATTGTCGGAGGGCTGGCCCTCGATCTTGAGGTAACGGCTGAGTGCGGACTGGGTCGAGGTCAGCGAACCGTCCGGCCGGCCGACATAGCAGCCGAGCCTGATCAGCTCCATCTGGGCGGAACGAACCAGCGGCAGCGCATTGGGCGCCTCTGCGGCGCGCCTGGCGGCCTCGGTGTTGAAACGGTCGAGCGAGGCGGTCACCACCGGGCCGAGGCGGTCGCAGGTCACCGTCTGCGAGAACTTCTTGAGGTCGTCGATGCCGCTGCCTTCGCTGCCCTTGGTGAGGATCGCGTCCAGTTTGCCCTGCTCGTCCTTGCAGGCCGCTTCCTTCTGCGCCGCAAGCTCGGCCTTCCTGCGCGCGGCTTCGGCCTGCTCAGTCTGCTTCTGGGCGGCCGCCGCAGCCGCTGCGGCTTCGGCCGCCGCCTTGGCACGCTCGGCTTGCTCGGCCTTCTGCTGGGCTTCCCGCGCCTTGCGATCGGCCTCCGCCTGCTTGGTCTGCCGCTCGGCCTCGGCCGCTGCGGC
>Ga0070684_100003281_pt1 | contig 12120 bp, 10 predicted proteins | sample KBSC723LmetaG_FD_65653 | JGI IMG/M metagenome (GOLD analysis project Ga0070684, IMG submission 65653) | Corn rhizosphere microbial communities from Kellogg Biological Station, Michigan, USA - KBS C7.2-3L metaG | ecosystem: Host-associated > Plants > Roots > Rhizosphere ...
TTGGTCGTTCGCGTCGACAGCCCGGGCGGCTCGGTCCTCGCGTCCGAGCGAATCCGCCAGGCCGAGCTCGCCGCCAAGGCGAAGAAGATCCCGGTCGTCGTATCGATGGGGAGCGTTGCCGCGTCCGGCGGCTACTGGGTCTCGACGCCGGCCGATTTCATCTACGCCGAACCGTCGACCATCACCGGTTCGATCGGCGTGTTCGGGGTCCTTCCGAGCTTCCAGGGGACGTTGAAGAAACTGGGCGTCGGCGCGGACGGCGTGAAGACAACGCCGCTGTCGGGCGAGCCCGACCTGTTCAAGGGTCCGTCCCCAGAAGCCAATCAGCTGATCCAGACCGGTGTCGAAGCGATGTACGGCCGATTCCTCGGCATCGTCGCAGCAGCGAGGCACAAGACCCCGCAGCAGGTCGACCAGATCGCGCAGGGACGCGTGTGGGACGGCGGCACGGCACGGCAGCTCGGCCTCGTCGACGGCTTCGGCGGCATCGACGACGCAATCGCCAAGGCGGCGCAGCTCGCCGGTCTCGGGAACGAGCGCGGCGTGCGCTATCTCGAACCGCAGCTGAGCTTCCGCGACCGCCTGATCGAGGCCATCGCGCAGAATGGCAATGATGACACGAGCGCGCCGGACGACGCCTTCGCCGTCCTTGCCCGTGAGCCCGAGCAGCAGCTCGCCGGCGTGCTTGCGGAGGTCCGCTCGATCATCTCGGGACCGAGCATCCAGGCCCGCTGCCTCGAATGCCCCCCGGTCGCGCCGGCCCGGATCGATCAAAAGGACCTGGGGCTGCTCGGGTTGATCAAGGAGTGGCTGAGCTAATCCCGAGCCGACTGCAGCCGCTCAGGCGCTCCATTCAAATGTGGATCGGCTTGCCGGTCACCGCCATCGCCGCTTCCTTCAGCGCTTCCTCGTGCGTCGGGTGGGCGTGGCAGGTGTAGGCGATGTCCTCGCTGGTCGCGCCGAACTCCATCGCCAGTGCGGCTTCGCCGATCATCGTTCCGGCGACCGACGCGATCATCCACACGCCGAGCACGCGGTCCGTCTTTGCGTCGGCGATGACCTTCACGAAGCCGTCGGGCTCGCGGTTGGTCTTGGCGCGGCTGTTGGCGAGCATCGGGAACTTGCCGACTTTCACTTCGCCTGACTTCTTCGCTTCCTCTTCGGTGAGGCCGACGCCGGCGATCTCGGGCATGGTGTAGACGACCGAGGGGATCACCTCCTCGTTCACGATTCCGGTCTGACCCGCGATATTCTCGGCGACCGCAATGCCCTCGTCCTCGGCCTTATGGGCGAGCATCGGCCCGGGGATTACGTCGCCGATCGCCCAGATGCCCGGCACCTTGGTGCGGAACTGGTGATCGGTCTCGATCTGCCCGCGCTGGTTGGTCGACAGCCCCGCCTTCTCGAGCGCAAGTCCTTCGGTGTTCGGACGCCGGCCGATCGAGACGAGCACCACGTCGGCTTCGATCGTTTCCGCAGCGCCGCCGGCGGCAGGTTCGACCGTCAGCGTGACGGTATCGCCCTTGCGCTCGGCTTTGGTGACCTTCGTCGACGGGCGGAATTCGAAGCCCTGTTTCTTGAAGATCTTATTGGCTTCCTTGCGGACGTCGTAATCGAAGCCCGGCAGGATCTGGTCGAGGAACTCGACGACGGTGACTTGCGCGCCGAGGCGCCGCCACACCGAGCCGAGCTCGAGCCCGATCACGCCGCCGCCGATGACGACCATGCGCTTGGGCACCTGAGGAAGCTCGAGCGCGCCGGTGGAATCGACGATCCGCTCCTGGTCGATGGTAATGCCGGGGAGCGGAGTCACCGACGATCCGGTGGCGATGACGACATTCTTCGCGCGAACGGTACGGTCGCCGACCTTCACAGTATTGGCGCTCTCGAAGCTGGCGCGTCCTTTCAGCCACTCGACCTTGTTCTTCTTGAACAGGAATTCGATGCCTTGCGTGAGGCCCTTCACCGCCTCGAGCCGCGTCGCGTGCATCTGCACGAGGTCGAGTTCGACATTGCCCGGCTTCACGCCCCACTTGGCGAGCGTCCCGTGGGCGGCTTCCTCGAACAGCTCGGACGCATGGAGCAGCGCCTTTGACGGGATGCAGCCGACGTTGAGGCAGGTTCCGCCGAGGGTGTCGCGGCTTTCCGCGCATGCCGTCTTGAGGCCGAGCTGGGCGGCGCGAATTGCAGCGACATAGCCGCCGGGGCCGGCGCCGATCACCAGAACGTCGAAATCATAGCCCTCGGCCATCAACTGCTCCGCTTATTCGAGATTGCGACCGCGACTTAGGAGGGCGGTCCCATGCCCGCAAGCTCGGCATCGGTAACGCGCACTTAACCACAAGCTGGTAGCGCTATCAGCGCCGAAGGGGAGCGCGGTTCCAAAATGATGAGTCCGGTTGCGTCGGGCGTCTGCCCATGGCTTTTGATCGAGGCGTCGAGCGAAGGCGTGCTCCGCTTCGCGACCGCAATGCCCTCACCGCGCCCGCGCATCGCCGACATCCATGAAGTCGAAATCGCCGGCGTTCCGACCTTCACCGACGCGCTGCAGCGGTTCGAGCGCGAGCGCGGCATCCCCTTGCGCGGCCTCCAATGCGCGATGGCGATTGCCGGCGCGGCGAGCGGCGAGACCATTTCGCTGGTGCGCTCGCGCTGGACGATCAGCCGTGCGGGTCTATTCGCCGTCTTCGGCACAGCGCCGGTGATCCTCAACGACGTTGCGGCGCGAGCCTGGGCGACGCGCTCGGGCACTGCGAACATCGAGCTCCTAAGGAGCTCGGGCTCGCCGAGCCTCGAGCGGCCCGGCCGTTACGGCATGATCATGGTGGAAGAAGGCGTTGGAGCGGCGATCGTCGACGTCGACCGCGATTCCGGCGTGCGGGTGCTCGAGACCGAGGCCGGGCACACCGACTTCTCCCCGAGCAACGAACGCGAGGAGAAGCTCGCCAAGGCGATCCAGCGGACCGGCTCGGTCGTCACCTGGGAAATGATGCTGATGCTCGACCGGCACGATCCCGCCTGGGGGCAGGCCTGCCCCGACCTGCTCGAAGCCGAGCGCCCGCGGCTGCAGGCGGCCCTGCTCGGCCGCTTCGCGATCCTCCAGATGCACAACTTCGGCGCGTGGCAGGGAATCATGATCACCGGCTCGCGCGCCGGGCGAATCCTCGAAGCCCGCAACCGCGTCTATTTCGATTCCGCCTATGCGACGCGCCGTAATTTCAGCCGCCTGGTCATTGGCGCGCCCGCATGGCGCGTCGACCAACACGAGGCGGTCCTGACGGGCGCCGCCGAGCGCCTTGCGCACGATCTCCACCTGAATGAGCGGGCCGCCGCCGCCTAAAGGTCGATCAGCAATCGGGTCGGGTCCTCGATCGCTTCCTTGACCCGCACCAAGAAGGTGACCGCTTCGCGCCCGTCAATCAGCCGGTGATCATAGGATAGCGCAAGGTACATCATCGGCCGCGCGACGATTTGCCCGTCCTTGACCACCGGCCGCTCCTCGATGCGGTGCATGCCGAGCACCGCCGACTGCGGCGGGTTGATGATGGGGGTCGACAGCAGCGAGCCGAACACGCCGCCATTCGAGATGGTGAAAGTCCCGCCCTGCATGTCCTCGATGCCGAGCGTGCCTTCCTTCGCGCGGCGGCCGAAATCGGCGATCGTCTTCTCGATCTCGGCGAAGCTCATGCGATCGGCGTCGCGCACGACCGGCACCACCAGGCCCTTGGGGGCGCTGACGGCGATCGAGACATCCAGATAATCGTGATAGACGATCTCGTCGCCCTCGAGACTGGCATTCACCGACGGCACGTCCTTCGCGGCGAGCGCGCAGGCCTTCACGAAGAAGCCCATGAAGCCGAGCCGGATGCCGTGCTTCTTCTCGAACAGGTCCTTGTAACGGCTGCGCGCCTCGATGACGGCGCTCATGTCGACGTCGTTGAACGTCGTCAGCATCGCCGCCGTGTTCTGCGCTTCCTTGAGGCGTTTCGCGATGGTCTGGCGAAGACGCGACATCTTGACGCGCTCTTCTCGTCTCTCGTTCCCCGGCGAAGGCCGGGGCCCAGGAGGGGGAGCCTTTGCCTCGGCCGTCGGCGCCTTCGCCTCCGGCGCACTGCTCTTCTGCGCCTCGGCGGCAGCGATGACGTCGTCCTTCGTCAGCCGCCCATCCTTGCCGGTGCCGCGGATCTTGGTCGGATCCACATGATATTCGAGCACTGCGCGACGCACGGCGGGTGAAAGCGTCGTCACATGGTCCTCGTCAGACGAGCTTTCCGCATCGGCCGAAACAGGCTCGGGCGCATGCTCGTCCCCGCGCAGCAAAGGCGTTTCCCCCGCTCCAGCCGGATTGGTCGTGCTTGCAGCCGCCGCCTGTGCCGGGCTCGGCGCTGCAGCACCCGCGGCCGCGGTCGCCCTCTCGTCGACCCGGGCAATGACGGCGCCGACGGCAACGGTGTCGCCTTCCTTCACCAATTGTTCGGTTAGCACCCCAGCGACTGGCGACGGCACTTCGACACTGACCTTGTCGGTCTCGAGGCTGGCGATCGGCTCGTCGGCATCGACCGCTTCGCCGGGCTTCTTGAGCCACTGCGCGAGCGTGCCTTCGGTGATCGATTCCCCGAGCGCGGGGACTTCAACGTCAGTGGCCACTTCGGTCCCTTTATTCCGCGGCGACGGCGCCGGGGCGCTCGCTCGCCTTTTCGTTGTCGGTAGCGTGTCCCAGCGCCGCCGCGATCAGCGCCGCCTGCTCGGCCGCATGGCGCTTGGCGAGGCCCGTCGCGGGCGACGCGCTTGCGTCGCGTCCCGCATATTGCGGACGCATGCCCTCGAACCCGGCGTCGGCCAGGCATTGCTCCAGCAGATCCGCGACGAAGAACCAGGCGCCGTTGTTCTTCGGCTCTTCCTGCGCCCAGACGACGTGCTGGAGGTTGGGCATGGCTTTCAGGCGCATGACCAGCGGCTCCGACGGGAAGGGGTAGAGCTGCTCGATGCGCACGACTTCAACCCCGAGGTCGCCGGCTGCGTCGCGCGCTTCCATCAGCTCATAGGCGAGCTTGCCGGTGCACAGCACCAGCCGCCGCGTTTCGCCTTCAGCGGGTGGGTTCAGGTCGGAGATGATGCGGCGGAAGTGGCTGTCGCCGGTGAAGTGGCCGATGCTCGACACCGCCAGCTTATGCCGAAGCAGCGACTTGGGCGTCATCATCACCAGCGGCTTGCGGAAGTCGCGCCGCATCTGCCGCCGCAGGATATGGAAATAGTTGGCGGGCGTCGTGCAGTTGGCGACCTGCATATTGTCCTCGGCGCACAGCTGCAGGTAGCGTTCCATCCGGGCCGAGCTGTGCTCGGGCCCCTGCCCCTCGAACCCGTGCGGCAGCAGCAGCACGAGGCCGCTCGCGCGCAGCCACTTGGCTTCGCCCGCGGCGACGAACTGGTCGATGATGCTCTGCGCGCCGTTAGCGAAGTCGCCGAACTGCGCCTCCCACAATACGAGGCAGCGGGGATCGGCGAGCGAATAGCCATATTCGAACCCGAGCACGCCGAACTCGGAAAGGGGACTGTCGCGGACCTCGAAGCGGCCGCCGTCGATCTGGCACAGCGGAATATATTTGTCGCCATTCTGCTGGTTGACCCAGACGGCGTGGCGCTGGCTGAACGTACCGCGGCCGCTGTCCTGGCCCGAGAGGCGCACGCCATGACCTTCGGCGAGCAGGCTCCCGAACGCCAGCGCCTCGGCCGTCGCCCAGTCGAAGCCCTCGCCCGTGTCGAACATCTCCTTTTTGGCGTCGAGCACGCGCTGCAGCGTGCGGTGGATGGCGAAGCCTTCGGGGACGGTCGTCAGGATCTTCCCGAGCCGCTCGAACTCGCTTTCGCTGATCGCGGTCGCGGTATTGCGCCGGCCGAGCACGGGCTCGTCCGGCCGGCCGAGGCCGGCCCAGCGCCCTTCGAACCAGTCGGCCTTGTTGGGCAAATAGGAAACCGCGCGCTCGAAGTCCTGCTCGAGGTGCGCGATATAGTCCTTCGTCGTCTGCTCGATCCACGCCTGGTCGACCACGCCTTCGTCGATCAGCCGCTCCCCGTAGAGCTGGCTGATCGGCGGGTGCTTCTTGATCGCCGCATACATCTGCGGCTGGGTGAAGCTCGGCTCGTCGCCCTCGTTGTGCCCGAAGCGGCGATAGCACCACATGTCGATCACGACGTCGCGGTTGAAGGTCTGGCGGAACTCGGTCGCGAGCTTGCAACAGAAGGTCACGGCTTCGGGATCGTCGCCGTTGACGTGCAGGATCGGAGCCTGGATGCCCTTGGCGACGTCGGACGGATAGGGCGACGACCGGCCGAACTGCGGGCTGGTCGTGAAGCCGATCTGGTTGTTGATGATGAAATGGATCGTGCCGCCGGTCCCATAGCCCGGAAGCCCCGAGAAGCTCAGGCACTCCCACACCACCCCCTGGCCGGCGAAGGCGGCGTCGCCGTGGAGCAGCATCGGAAGCACGGTCCTGCCGCGCTTGTCGTCGCGGATGGTCTGGACCGCGCGGGCCTTGCCGAGCACGACCGGGTCGACCGCTTCGAGGTGCGACGGGTTGGGCAACAGCGACAAATGAACTTTGTTGCCGTCGAACTCGCGGTCGCTGCTGGTTCCAAGGTGATATTTGACGTCGCCCGAGCCGCCGACGTCGGCCGGATTGGTCGCGCCGCCGGCGAATTCGTGGAAGATCGCCTGCGCCGGCTTGCCCATCACGTTGGACAGCACATTGAGGCGCCCGCGGTGGGACATGCCGACGTCGATCTCGGTGACGCCCATCTGGCCGCCATACTTGATCACCGCTTCGAGCGCCGGGACCGCGCTCTCGCCGCCGTCGAGGCCGAAGCGCTTCGTGCCGACATATTTGCGGGCGAGGAACTTCTCCCACTGCTCGGCGTGGATCACCTTGGCGAGGATCGACTGCTTGCCCTCGGGCGTGAAGCTGATCTCTGCGTCCTTGCCCTCCATGCGGCTCTGCAGGAAGCGGCGCTCCTCGACATCGTTGATGTGCATGTACTCGAGGCCGACGTGGCCGCAGTAGTTCCGCTGGAGGATGCGGACGATTTCGCGGACGGTCCCCCGCTCGAGCCCAAGCGCGCCGCACAGCCAGATCGGCCGGTCGAGGTCGTCGTCCGAAAAGCCGTGATATTCTGCGGTGAGATCCGCCGGAACGTCGCGCCGGGTGAGCCGCAGCGGATCGAGGTCGGCCGCCAGATGCCCGCGCACGCGATACGTACGGATCAGCATCATCGCGCGGATCGAATCCTCGGCCGCGCGGCGGATCGCATCGGGATCCCCGGTCGTCTCGGCGGCCTTGGCAGCGACCGCGGCCTTCACCGTCTCGATTGTCGCCTGTGTCGGGTCGAGGCCGAGGTTCAGCTCGTCGAGCTCGGCGACCGGCCAGCCCTCGCGCGCCCAGCTCGGCCCCGTCTCCCGTTCGAATGATCCGGCGAGGTCGTTCATGCTACTCCGTTCCCCGGCGAAGGCCGGGGCCCGCCGGCGGAGCCGGCTCCAAACAAGCTTGGGTAAAGATCATTCCAATCAAGATTCTGTTCCTCGATCAGCCTGATCTTCCATGCTCGCTTCCATTCCTTCATTCGCAGCTCGCGCTGACGCGCTTCCTGCAAGTCAATCGTGAATTTCAAACCACACCAGCAGCTTGCAACCATACTTCTTCGTGAAACCCGGAACTACACCCTCCCGGTGCTCCCAAACGCGCTTCGCAAGATCGCTCGTCACTCCGGTGTAGATCGTTCCGTTCTTTCCGCTGGCCATGATGTAGACGTAGCCAGCTTTCATCTGTTCTCCGCACTTACAGCCCTTCGGGCTCCTGGGCCCCGGCCTTCGGCAGGAAACGGCTATGCTGAAACCAGCAACTCCCTGAGTGTGCTCCCCAGTTCAGATGGGCTGGGCGAGACGGTAATTCCAGCAGCCTCCATCGCCGCAATCTTGCTCTCCGCGTCCCCCTTGCCTCCGGAGACGATCGCGCCCGCATGGCCCATTCGGCGGCCGGGAGGCGCCGTGCGGCCGGCGATGAAGCCGACGACGGGCTTCCTTCGGCCGCGCCTCGCCTCGTCGGCGAGGAATTGCGCGGCGTCCTCTTCGGCGCTGCCGCCGATCTCGCCGATCATGATGATCGACCGGGTTTCGTCGTCGGCGAGGAACATTTCGAGGATGTCGATGAACTCGGTGCCTTTCACCGGGTCACCGCCGATTCCGACGGCGGTCGATTGGCCCAGGCCCTCGTTGGTGGTCTGGAACACCGCCTCATAGGTCAGCGTGCCCGAGCGGCTTACGACGCCGACGCTGCCCTTCTTGAAGATGTTGCCGGGCATGATCCCGATCTTGCACTCGTCGGGAGTGAGCACGCCGGGGCAGTTCGGGCCGATCAGCCGCGAGTTCGAGCCCGACAGCGCGCGCTTCACCCGCACCATGTCGAGCACGGGAATGCCTTCCGTGATGGTGACGATCAGCGGCACTTCGGCGTCGATCGCCTCGAGGATCGAATCCGCGGCGAACGGCGGCGGAACGTAAATCACCGACGCGGTCGCGCCGGTCTTGGCGACCGCCTCGTGCACTGTATCGAACACCGGCAGGCCGAGGTGGCTGGTGCCGCCCTTTCCCGGCGTAACACCGGCAACCATTTGCGTGCCGTAGGCAAGCGCCTGCTGCGTATGGAAAGTGCCGGTCTCGCCGGTCATCCCCTGGGTGATGACCTTGGTGTTCCTGTCGACGAGGATGCTCATCTACTTCCCTTGTTGCTCCCCGGCGAAGGCCGGGGTCCAGTCCTTAAACAAAGAACGGCGCAGCAGCGCCGCCTGGGCCCCGGCCTTCGCCGGGGAACAGGAAATTATGCGACCGCCTCTTCGGCGAGGCTGTTGTCGATCTGCTTGCAGGCATCGAGCAGCTCTTTGACCGCATCGACACTGATGTTGAAGTTCTCGCGCGCCTGGGCGTCCAGCTCGATCTCGACGATCCGCTCGACGCCGCCAGCCCCGAGGACGCACGGCACGCCTACATACAGGTCATTGACGCCATACTGGCCGGTAAGATGCGCGGCGCAGGGTAGCACGCGCTTCTTGTCCTTGAGGAACGCCTCGGCCATCGCGATCGCGCTGGTCGCCGGCGCGTAATAAGCAGAGCCGGTCTTTAAGAGCGCGACGATCTCGCCGCCGCCGCCGCGGGTGCGTTTCACGATCGCGTCGATCTTGTCCTGCGTCGTCCAGCCCATCTTCACGAGGTCGGGGATCGGGATCCCGGCGACCGTCGAATATTGGACCACCGGCACCATCGTGTCGCCATGGCCGCCGAGCACGAAGGCAGTGACGTCCTCAACGCTGACCTTGAACTCCTCGGCGAGGAAGTGGCGGAACCGCGCGCTGTCGAGCACGCCGGCCATGCCGACCACCATGTGGTGCGGGAGCCCTGAGAATTCGCGAAGCGCCCAGACCATGGCGTCGAGCGGGTTGGTGATGCAGATCACGAACGCGTTCGGCGCATGGCTCCGGATGCCGTCGCCGACTGCCTTCATCACCTTGAGGTTGATGCCCAGGAGGTCGTCGCGGCTCATGCCCGGCTTGCGCGCCACGCCGGCGGTGACGATGCAGACGTCAGCGCCTTCGATGTCCGCGTAATCCGTGGTGCCCTTGAGCTTCGCGTCGAAGTCGTCGACGGGGCCGGCCTCGGCGATGTCGAGTGCCTTGCCCTCGGGAACACCTTCGATCACGTCGAACAGGACGATGTCGCCGAGTTCGCGCATCGCGGCAAGGTGGGCGAGCGTCCCGCCGATCATTCCGGCGCCGATGAGCGCAATCTTTTTCCGAGCCATAGGGCCGCTTTTCCAACCTTTCCGTCTTGTCGTGCGGCGGCTTGAGGGGAGTCGCCGCCTATGGGAGCGCGGCGCCCGATTAGCGAGGTGGCACCAGCCCCGCAACCGCGCGCATCCGCATTCCCCGTCGCTTCTTAACGCCAACGACGCGCCCAGATTAAAAGCCTGTAACCTGAGCAACCCCCGACGGGGCCGGGTCGTTTCCCGCGCGCATTTCCCAGTGGGAGACTAAGAATGAAGCTACTTCTCGCGCTCGGCGCCGCCGCCGTCGCATTCACGGCGGTTCCAGCCGAAGCCAAGCATTATACCAACATCACCAAGTGCACACGCTACCACAATGGCCGGTGCGTCGCCTGGAAGCGCCTGACACGCGCTCAGGCCCGTCGCGCGGGTTACCGCGTCGGCTACAATTTCGGGCCGAACTTCTCTTACGTGGACATCGGCTCCCTGCCGCAGCCGATCGTCACGCGGTATCACCTTCGGCCGACGTTCCGTTACGTGAACCAGGACGGCTTCGTCTATGTGGTGAACCCCAACACCTACCGCGTCGTGCGGGTCATCCCGGTCCCCTGATCTCCCGTTCGGGCTGCACGCAGGGAAGGCCGCCGGTCCCCTCCCCGGCGGCCTTTCTTGTGCGTAACCATTTCACTCAACGAACGTTCAGCAGTTCGGGAGGAGAGTAAGGGAATGATGAAACACGCACTTCTGATCGCCGGCGCTGCAGCGCTCGGCTTCGCCACGCCGGCGCTTGCAAAGCCGGGCAACGGACATGGCAACGGCCACGGATTCGCCTATGGCTTCGGTGAACGCGGGCCGCACGGCTATGGCGTCGGCGGCTGCCCGCCGGGGCTGGCCAAGAAGCACAACGGCTGCATGCCGCCCGGCCAGGCGAAGAAGCTCTATCGCGGCCAGAGATGGCGCAGCGGCTACGGCGAGCGGTACGCGTATCGGCAGATTCCGTACGATCTGCGGCAGCGTTACGACCTGAACCCGTACGACCGTTATTATTACGACAATGGCTACCTCTATCAGGTGGACCCGCGCACCTTGCTCGTCCAGCGCGTGATCAGCGCCCTGCTGACGGGTCGCTAAGGCAGTTGCATGAGGCCGCTCGGAACACCGGGCGGCCTTTTCTTTGCGCATCGCCACGTGCTAGCGGCCTCCCCAAGCAAGGAGCGCTGGTTTGGCCGAATTCACCCTTCCCAAGAACAGCAAGGTCACCCGCGGCCGCGACTGGAATGCCGAAGAAGGCAAGCGGCTCAAGACCTTTAAGATCTACCGCTACGATCCCGACAGCGGCGCCAACCCGCGCTATGACAAATACACGATCGACCTCGACAAGTGCGGGCCGATGGTCCTCGACGCGCTGATCAAGATCAAGAACGAGATCGATCCGACACTGACCTTCCGCCGCTCGTGCCGCGAAGGCATCTGCGGGTCGTGCGCGATGAACATGGAAGGGACGAACGGCCTCGCCTGCACCACCGCGATCGAGGACCTTAAGGGCGAAATCCGGATCACGCCGCTGCCGCACATGGAGGTGGTCAAGGACCTCGTCCCCGACCTCACCCACGCCTACGCCCAATATGCGCTGATCCAGCCGTGGCTGAAGACCGCCAGCCCCGCCCCGTCGCGCGAGCGGCTGCAAAGCCCGGAAGACCGGTCGAAACTCGACGGCCTCTATGAGTGCATCCTCTGCTTCTGCTGCTCGACGAGCTGCCCGAGCTACTGGTGGAATTCGGACAAGTTCCTCGGCCCCGCGATCCTCCTCCAGGCGTACCGCTGGCTCGCCGACAGCCGCGACGAGGCGACCGGCGAGCGGCTCGATCAGCTCGAGGACCCGTATCGCCTCTACCGCTGCCACACGATCATGAATTGCGCGAATGTCTGTCCCAAGGGTCTCAACCCGGCCAAGGCGATCGCCGAGACCAAGAAGCTGATCGCCGAGCGAGCCGCTTGACGGGTCGCGGCCAACAAAGAGCACGGGCCGAGTGAGCGAAAAAGACTATCAGGGCGAAGGCCTCGAGGACGTCGGGGTGCCGCGGGGCGCCACACCCGATGCCGATCATCCGGGCTGGTATAGCTGGGGCGACTTCCCCCGCTCGAGCTTCGCCGCCGCCACCGGGCGGCTATTGTTCAAGCCTGATGGACCGGCGCGCGGCATCGCGCGAATGTTCCCCACCGAAGACCATATGAACATGGGCGGCTCGATCCACGGCGGCGCCATCATGAGCTTCATCGACATGTCGATGTTCGCCGGCGGGCTCTGCGCAGG
>Ga0070684_100003283_pt1 | contig 12115 bp, 9 predicted proteins | sample KBSC723LmetaG_FD_65653 | JGI IMG/M metagenome (GOLD analysis project Ga0070684, IMG submission 65653) | Corn rhizosphere microbial communities from Kellogg Biological Station, Michigan, USA - KBS C7.2-3L metaG | ecosystem: Host-associated > Plants > Roots > Rhizosphere ...
TTCGACGTTTCCCTGTACCGACGCTGGAAGCGATAGGACCCGCAGGAGATTCGTGACTGTCGTCCGGTCCTTCCCAACGGAGTCCGCAACCTGCTGCTGTGTCAGGCGGAAGTCGTCGATGAGCCGCCGGTATCCCCTTGCCTCTTCAATTGGATTGAGATTCGACCGTTGAAGATTTTCGACGAGGGCCAGAACCAGCATCGTCTGGTCATCGAAGTCCCGAACGATTGCCGAAATTTCCTCCCAGCCCAGCCTGGTAGCAGCTCTGAGGCGCCGCTCTCCCGCGATGAGCTCGTACGCATCGCCTTGGCGTCGGACCGTGATCGGCTGCAGGAGCCCACTCTGCTTCAGCGAGGCCTCGAGCTCTGCCAGCTCGGACTCGGCGAACTGTCGCCGGGGCTGGAATGGGTTCTGGCGGATTCTGCTTATTGGTATCCGCTGGAGATCGCTAGCCGGCGCGGAGGTCGCAGTAGCAGCGCCGGAAATCAGCGCCTCCAGTCCGCGGCCAAGCCGGCGTGGTTTATCGGTGCTCATGGACGCCGCGCCATTAGCTCTTTTGCTACGCTGATGTAAGCCTGCGCTCCAACTGAGGCAACGTCGTACAAGATGATGGGCTTGCCAAAACTAGGCGCCTCGGCGAGCCGCACATTCCGCGGGATCACGGTCTCGAACACCTTGTTGCCGAAGTACTCGCGCGCCTCGCTTGCGACCTGCCTTGAAAGATTCAGCCTGGCGTCGTACATCGTCAGCAGAACCCCCTCGATCGCGAGGTCAGGATTGATGTTCCGCTGGATCAGGTGGACGGTGTTGAGGAGCTGGGAGAGCCCTTCCAGCGCGTAATACTCGCACTGCACCGGTATAAGGAGGGCGTCGGCAGCCGCGAGCATATTGAGCGTGATCAACCCGAGCGACGGTGGGCAGTCGATGAGGACATAATCATACGAGCCTCTGGCCCCAGCGACGGCCGTCCGCATCATCCGCTCCCGGTCGCTTCGCTCCACTAGCTCGACCTCGGCCCCCGTCAGATCGGGAGTCGCCGGAACCAAGTCGAGGTGTCTGAAGTGGCGCCCCGGAATTACCGCCTCCTGGATTCCCTTCTCGCCCAGAAGGACTTCGTAGACCGTAGTTCCGATCTCCTCGGCCTTGACGCCCATTCCGCTCGTCGCGTTCCCCTGTGGGTCGCCGTCGATTAGAAGGGTTCGCTGTTCTGCTGCGGCGAGACTCGCGGCGAGATTTACCGCTGTCGATGTCTTTCCGACGCCACCCTTTTGATTTGCGATCGCGATAACGCGTGCCACGAGATCCGAGGACTTGGGACTGCCTCCCGTCCTCACTCTCGAGGAAAGGCTTGGCGAGGCTGTTGACCGGCGGCCAATCTATCGGCGCCATCTAGGCTAGACAACGTGCCACGTGGCACGCCTGAAGAATCGCGCATAGCGGACCGTCTCGATGTGCCACGTGGCACAGTCAAACGCGACGGCTATCTGCCAGAGACGAAGATCCAGCGAACCGAGACCGTTGATTCTACGGTTTGCTGTCCGGGCTCAATTGGTGTTGATGCCTGGGCCGTGAGCTTGGCCATCGGCATGGCAATCGGCCTAACCGGCGGCTCGCCGGTCGAAATCTCTACCAGCGGTCCGAGCGAGCCTCCAGCCGCGCGGGCGAGCGCGTCCGCGTCCGCGCGAGCATTCGCGACGGCTGTCGCGAGCGCGGCTCTGCGCGCCGAGTCAGCCTTGGATGAGTAAAACTGAAGACTAGACAACTCATTCGCCCCCTTTCCGAGCACAGCGTCAATGATCCGGCCGACCTCGTCCAAGCGGACTATCTCAGCCCGGACGGTATTGGTAACGGTATAGCCCACGACCTTCGGAGGTGCCGAATTGTTTGGACTGTACTGGACTTCAAGAGAGACGTTGTAGTTCATGGTGGACACGCGGTCGCCCGAAATCCCCAACGCCCTCAGCGTATCCAGAATCGCCCGCTGGCGACGGGCGTTCTCCGCCCCCGCGGCCGCTGCGCTCGCACCTCGGCTTTGAACGCCGACGAAAATCGTCGCGCGATCCGGACTCACACGTGCCTCGCCGGAGGCAGACACCGAGATAAACGCCGGGGTGCTCGACGCCTGCGCCGACGCGCGGCTCCCGAACACGCCGAGGGAAAGCGCGAGCAGTTGCACGACAAGTCGTCTCATCATTCAATCCCGAAGCCCATGTCCGTGACGCGATTGCGTCGAATAATTCGCAGATTGATACTTAATCAACCGCGTCGAAGAATCTAGTCTGCCGCACTGCCCCCGACTCGTCGCCGCTTCTCGACCTCGATGACGAGATTCTGAAGATCCGTTGGACTCACTCCCGGAACACGCGCCGCTTGCGCGAGTGTCGACGGCCGGATTGCCGCGAGCTTCTGCCGCGATTCAAGCGACAGCGACCGAAGCTCGAGATAAGGAATACCCTCGTCGAGCGAGAATTGTCCCATTCGCCGGAGCTTGGCCGCTTGATCGCGCTCGCGCGCAAAATATCCCGAGTACTTCAGCTCGAGCTCGGACGTGATCACCGCGCTCGCGTCGAGCGTGTCGCCGACGCCGACCGCTTGCAACAAATCCGCCAGCGAAACGTCCTGCCGCTTCGCAACCTCCGCGATCTTCACCGAGTGGGGGAGCGGCGCGCTCGACGCGCGCTCGAGTATCGGCGCCGCCTGCGCGGGGAGAATGCTCGTCGACTCGGCGAGCCGAATGGCCTCGTCTTCGTCGGCGAGGCGTCGCTCGATTGCCGCCCGCTCGACGTCGGTGTACAGGTCGAATGCCAATCCCGCCGCGCTCAAACGACGGAGCGCGTTGTCTTGGCGCACGGTAAGACGGAACTCGGACCGCGAGGTGAAGAGACGATACGGTTCGTCGACCCCACGTGTCACGAGATCGTTTATGAGAACACCAATATAAGAACTCTCACGTCCGAGAACCAACGGCGCGCGTCCGTGTGCCTGGCGCGAGGCGTTCAAGCCGGCGATCACTCCCTGGCCTGCCGCCTCCTCGTAACCGGTCGTCCCGTTGATCTGGCCGGCAAAGAACAACCCGCGGAGCGCCTTCACCTGCAACGCCGCGTCCAGCTGCGTCGGCGGATAGTAGTCGTATTCGATCGCGTAGCCGGCTCGCGTCATTCGCGCGTTTTCCATCCCCGGCACAGAGTGAAGCACCTGGAGCTGGATGGGCGCCGGCAATGACGTCGAAAGTCCATTGACGTACAACTCAGCAGTGTCGTGGCCTTCCGGCTCGAGAAAGAGCTGGTGTCGCTCCGCGGCCGGGAACTTCACGATCTTGTCTTCGACCGAGGGACAATAGCGTGGACCTCGCGATGCGATCGCGCCGCCGTACATCGCCGACTTTGCGATGTTTTCTTCGATGATCGCTTTGCCGGATTCGCCGAGATACGTGATCCAACACGGCAGCTGATCCGGATGGCGGGTCCAATGGCCATTCCGCCGCGGCTCGGGCCAAAAGTGCGACCAAGAATAATCGAACTCTTCGATTTCACTGTCCTGCCTCGCGGTCTGGCCGAAATCAACCGATCGACCGTCGATCCGCGGTGGCGTTCCGGTCTTGAATCGCTCGACTACCAGGCCCAGCCGATCGAGTTGTTCGGCAAGATGGGTCGCCGCTGATTCCCCGGCCCGCCCGCCGGAGATTTTGGTCTCGGTTCCGATGTGAATTCTGCCGCGCAAGAACGTCCCGGTCGTTATGACAACCGTACGCGCTCCAAACCGGCGCCCCTCGAGGGTTTCGATACCCGCGACGGATCCACCGTCATCGTCAAGGATGAGTCTGGCAACCGTACCCTGGATTGATTGCAGTAGCGGCTGTTCCTCGAGCAGCGACCGAACCGCTCGCCGATACAGGCCGCGATCGCACTGCGCTCGCGGCGCCCAGACCGCTGGACCTTTGCTCCGGTTGAGCATTCGGAACTGAAGCGACGCGAGGTCGGTCGCTCGGCCCATGATTCCGCCGAGCGCGTCGACCTCACGAACGACCGTCCCTTTTGCTACGCCGCCGATCGCCGGATTGCATGACATCTGGCCGATGGTCTCGAGCGCGCTGGTCACGATGGCCACACGCGAGCCAGCCCGCGCGGCGGCGACAGCGGCTTCGGTGCCGGCATGACCGGCGCCGACGACGATAACGTCGAACGACGCCTCGAGGTCACGGTTCGCGAGCAATGGAATCATCCCCGAAAACCTAGGGGTACGATCATCTTCCAGGCAGCGTCGGGCGTCGAGGCGTGTAAATTGGCTTCCTTCCAACCACTGCTGGAGGAACCTTGGCCCTCAATATCGCATCAGGCGCGCCGACGTTATTGATTCGCCGAGCTGCCTACGAATCGAGCGGGATTTCCCGAGCGGCGATCGACGAGCGCTTCGGTCTCACGCCGGATGAATTTCGCGTCGAAGGGGACCTGGTCGCAGTCGGGCCGCTCCACGGCGCCGCAGCCGACGTGCTTGGCGAATTCGTAGAGGATCTCGAGCGGGCAGGCCTCGTCTACTTCGACGACTTTTTCGAGCTGTCGGGGAGTTGGCCCGATTGGCTCCGTCTCTTCGCCTCGAGCTCGTCGAGAGCCTAGCCTTTGTGCTTGGTCAGCTGCGAGGTCGTCGGAGCCGGCGAGAGTGGTCCGTGGCGCAGCAGGCCGTGCCAGCCGCATTCGTAGCACCAACTCGTGCGGAACTTTGGCATCAGGACATTCCACCCGCGTGACTGGACTCTCAGCGTCGGTGCGTCGCAATTGGGGCAGCGATCGCCTTCGGGAAGCAGGTAGAAGAAAAAGACGGTCGCGAGGATTCCGCGGAGAACGAAGAATCCACCGATGATAAGGATGCACAAAACGGCATCGAGCATCGCACCACCTCCAGCTTCTACAAACGCTTCTCTACTTCCATCCAGGCCTCGACGTACGCAACGTCGTCCTCGATTCGCTCGATGACGACCTCGGTACCTGCAACGAGCGCTCCGTTGTCGACCCCCCTGGCGCGCAGGACGCGGTGGTCGCCCTCGATGTCGAACGCGACTTCTCCATCAACACCTTCGCGAATGGGTTTGGTCACCCGGGCGAGGTGTCCCTGCAGAATGTATCGCTCGTCGTCGACGTCGTGCTCCGGCGTCACCTTCCACCAGCGACTCACGAGTCGTGCCGCGATCACGGAGAACAACACGCCGAGCCCTGCCGCTATCGCGAGCGTCGACGCCGTGGGAACACCCCGACGCGTCAGCAGCGTACCAAGCGCTCCGAACGCGATCGAAAACACAATGGCGATGGGCGGCGAGATCCGAAACGAGCGCTCGCCGTTTGGATGAGCGTCACGCGGACGTTCCACGCCGTACATCATCACCCAGACGGCAGCCAACAGGCCGACGATGAAAACGAGCAAGTAGAAGAATGTCATTCGACGTCCAGCGTCATTTCGAGGGCGTTCAATCCAAGGTACGCATTGAGGACCGGAATGTAATTGGCGCTCCGGTGTGCTCTCGGCTTGCGAGGGCGGCGCTCAAGTACTCGCAGGCTTTCCATTCCGCGAAATAGAAGGGGCGCCACGGGAGGCGACCGCCAATGAAGCCAACATGTCCGCCGTGGTCGGTAAACTCGAGATGAAGCCACGTATTTGCGCGAGCGACGTCACGTACCTCGTCGAGCACCGCCGGCGGAAGAAATGGATCGTCGATCGCGCTCAGAAGAAGCGTTGGAACAGCGATCCGGCCAAGAAATCCCAACGAGCTGGATCGCGAGTAGTAGTCGTGGGCGTCTTTGAATCCGTGCACGGGCGCCGTGACGGCGTCATCGAACTCATAGATGTTCGCGGCTCGTCTCAGTGCGCCGGCATCAAAGAGACCGGGATACCGTTCGAGTTTCGCGAGCGCCTTTTGGCGAAGCGTTTTGAGGAAGTGGCGGTCGTAGATGCGAGAGACGCCCGTCGAGATGAACCGTGCGCCGCGCTCGAGATCGAACGGAACCGAGATCGCCGCTGATGCTACGATGCGATCTGACGCCGAACGACCCTGTTCCCCGAGGAATTTGAGCAGCACGTTTCCGCCGAGGGACACGCCGGCGAGCACGATCGGCGCACTTGGATGTTCGGCATGCACTCGTTCCAGCGCCATTTCGAGGTCGCCGGTTTCTCCGGAGTGATAGAATCGCGGCGCGCGATTGGGCTCGTCACCACAGCCGCGAAAGATGAGAAGATCGGCTGCCCATCCGCGACGTTGCGCCTCGCCGAAGAATCCGGCGACGTAATGCGAGCGAATGGTGCCTTCCAGCCCGTGCAAAAACAGCAGCCGGGGAGCGTTCTCGGGTCCGTCGAGGCGATGGACATCGACGAAGTCTCCGTCCGGCGTGTCCCAGCGCTCGACTCGAAGAGGAAGCGACGGTCGGGCACGAAAGAATTTTCCCCATAGCGTCTGCGCATGCGCGCCAGGTATCCACCAAGCGGGGCGGTAGATTTCAGCTCGACGGTCGGACGGCACAGTCACAGGCCTCGCTGCAAGGGGCGGAGCGCGATCAATAACCAACTGACGTAACCGATGGAAGTTCAGATCTTCGGGGTCAAAAAGAGCTCGGACACCCGAAAAGCCCTGCGATTCTTCTCGGAGCGACGGATCAAGACGCATTTCGTCGATCTGAACGAGCGTGCGGCATCGCTCGGCGAGCTTCGTCGATTCGTCCAGAGGTTCGGGCTGAACCAGTTGATCGACCGGGAGTCGAAGCGGTATCTCGAGCTCGGGCTTCAGCACGCGCGCCTCTCGGACGATCGTTGGCTCGAGAAGCTCGTCGATGAGCCGCTTCTGCTCCGCGTGCCGCTCGTCCGGAACGGAAACGCGCTCACAATCGGTCTCGCCGAACAAGACTGGAAGAGCTGGACGAACTCGTGACGCAGCTCGCCGTTTCGGGCATCGCTGTGGAGTTTGGCGCGACGACGCTCTTCAAAGACATCACGTTCACAATCGCGGCCGGAGAGCGCTGGGGAATCGTCGGACGGAACGGAACCGGAAAGACGACGCTCTTTCGTCTGCTCACGGGCGAGATGCAGCCGACGCGCGGACACATTGCGCGCCAGCCGGGCATTCGGGTGTCCTTGATGGAACAGCATCGCGAGTTTGCCGGGGCGACCACGGTGTGGGAGGTCGCTGCTGGACAATTCGCCGACCTCCTCGCGCTCGAGCGCTCACTCGTCGAGCAGGCGGCGAACCTCGAAAAGGATTCGACCGCGTCTGCGCTGAATCGGTATGGACGCGATCTCGAGCGATTCGAGCGAGAAGGGGGATACACTGTCGCGCCGCGAGTCGATGCCGTGCTGCACGGACTCGGATTCGATCCCGTGGCGGCGCGAACGACCCCGGTCGCGCAGCTGAGCGGGGGTGAGCGCGGTCGGCTCGGCTTGGCGCGCCAGCTCGTCAGTCCGGCGGACGTCCTGCTTCTCGACGAGCCGACGAACCATCTCGATCTCGAGACGACTCGATGGCTCGAGGAATATCTTGGGACCGTCAATGCCACGGTCTTGCTCATCAGCCACGACCGAGCATTTCTCGCGGCCGTCGTCGATAACGTTCTGTACTTCGAGGGCGATTCGGCGACCGCGTTTGCTGGAACGTATCAGTCGTTCGTCGAACAGCGCACGTTGCGGCGTTTGACGCAACAGCGCGAGTACGTCCAACAGCAAAAAAAGATCGCCGCCGAACAGGATTACATCGCGCGCAACCTCGCGGGTCAGAACACCCGACAGGCGAAAGGTCGGCGAAAGCGTCTCGATCGAATGCCCCGACTCAGCGCTCCGATCTCGGACGAGAGCGTAATGGCTGTCCGGTTCGCCGCCGATGAGCGAGGCGGTGATCGGGTGATCGTTGCGGAGCGAGCCACTATCGGCGTCGAAGGTCGAGTGCTGGTAAGAGACCTGACAGTCACGCTGATGCGCGGCGATACGGTGGGACTCATCGGTCCGAACGGCTCGGGGAAGTCGACCCTCATTCGTTCGCTGATGGGCGAACATCCCCTGCAAGGCGGCGAGTTGCGAGCCGGTGGCGGAATTTCGATCGGCTACTACCGACAGGATCTCGCGCAGGTCCCGCTCCATAAGACGCTGTACGACGTCATCAACGATCTGCGTCCAACGTGGGATCGCCGGATGGTACAGGGGCACCTCGGTCGCTTTGGGTTTTCCGGCGACGAAGTGCAGCGCCAAGCCGACACGCTTTCCGGCGGCGAGCGGGCGCGCGTCGCGCTGGCCATGCTGATGCTCAGCGGCGCCAACCTTCTCATCCTCGACGAACCGACGAATCATCTCGACGTCGAGTCCATCGAGGCACTGGAAGACGCGATCGAGCAGTACGATGGAAGCGTCCTGCTCGTGAGTCACGACCGAGAGCTGCTCCGCGCGTTGACGACGCGCGTGTGGGTACTGCACGAGCAACACGTCACCGATTTCGACGGGAGCTTCGGGGAGTGGGAAACGGTGTCGGCCGAGCGGGCGCATGCCGCGGCGGTCGTCGCCGCGGAGGACGAGGCGCTTCGACGACTGCAGGAGAAAAAAAAGACCGCGCGCCGAGAACAGAGTAGCCGCGGACTGAAAGACGCGGTGCGCGCGGCGAAGCGTCGCGTTAGCGAATTGGAATTAGAGATTCAGAGCATAGAAGAGCAGATCACGTCGCTGACTCGCGAGCTGGAAGATCCCGGGCTCTATACGGGGACCGACGGCATCAGCCGCGCGACGCGGCTGGGCCGCGAGCTCGAGCGTCTCAAGACCGATCTCGAGCGAGCGCTCGAAGCCTGGGGAGAAGCAACGGAAGACGCCGACACCTTGAGTGCCGGGCAACCATAGGACGCGAGCGGCGCGCGACCTCGATGCTTTCGCTCTTCCTCATCGCACAAATCGCGGCGGCTGCCGCGCCCAAGCCGGAGTCGACCTATTCGACGCCGGCGCTTCGGCAGCTCGTCGAACGCGCGTCGGTCGAGAATCGAAATCCTCCGCCGTCCCTTCGTGCGTACCGAAGTCGAGTCGAGACGGAGTTGTCGTTATTGGTTCGCGACACGCTCGGCCGTGAGCAATCGGCGCAGATCGAGCAGCTCGCCACCGACGCGACCTGGACGCGCGAGCAGCGATATGACCTCCGCGTCGTCGGGTACCGATCGCAGAACATCGGAGTTCCGTATTCGACGCTGAGCTTTGTCCGAGCCTGGACGGTTCCGACGCTCTACGGCGATCGTCTCGCCCTCGGGGCGTATTTCAAGTCGTCGAACACGCGCGACACGCTGATCGCCGTTCATCCATTCGCAACGGACCGCGAGCGCTACTATCGATTTTCGGGCGGCGACACGGTGACGACGCTTCGAGCGGGGGGGCGTTCGATTCCCGTGGTGCGAGTTCACGTTACGCCCGACGTCCACGACACCACCCGGTTCGCGGCATTCGACGGAGAGATCGACCTCGATGGTGACCGCGCGCAGATCATTCGGATGCGCGGCCAATTCGTCGTCCTCGGTGGAACGTCGTCGCGCGGCGCACGCGTCGCCGAAAAGCTCGGACTCGTCGCGGCAGCATACGCCGAGTTTGTGAACGCCGAAATCAACGGCGAGTACTGGTTGCCGACGTTCCAGCGAACGGAGTTTCAAATGACTCTTCCGTTCTTTGGTCAAAATCGACCGATCTTCCGACTCGTCTCGGCCATCAGCCAGATCACTGTCGAGGCGACGGGAAATGCATCGAGCGACGCAGTGCATGCTCCTCATGTCAGCGTGACCTGGGCGCCATCCGATAGCGTCGACGCGTTCTCGGATTGGGGGCGGAGCATCGGAGCGCTGACAGAATCCGTTCACTCGAACGACTTCGATGACGTGGCGCCTGATGCGTGGCGCGCAACGGGAAGTCCACGAGTCAGCGTGTTGCCCGCGACACTGAGTCGTGTCCTACGCTTCAATCGCGTCGAAGGCCCCTTCGTCGGGATTGCACCCTCGATCGACTTTCGGAGTGCCGCCCCCGGATTGACGGCGAGCGCATTTGGTGGATGGGCGTGGGCGGAGCGCACGGCGCGTGGGGGCGGCATCCTTTCGTACAACCGGTCGAACGGCATCGCAGCGATTCGCGCGGAACGGGCACTCGCCTCGACAAACGATTTCGAGCCACCCCTCGCTGACGATCCTGGCCTCGGCGCGCTTCTCGGATCGATCGACGACTACGACTACGTGGACCGGCGGACAGCGGAGATCTCGCTGACAAGGATTCTCGGATCCGTGAACACCGGATTGGCCACGCTCGAGCTCGCGGTCGACAACGATCGACCGGAGCGAGCACGCATCACTCGTGGACTCTTCTCGTCACGCACGCCATTTCGCGCGAACCGTGGCGTGTACAGTGGAACTTCTGCCCGCGTCAGCGGCGTGTTGGAGCTTCATCCGAATGTGAGTGGCGATTTCGTGTCGCCCGGCATCGGCGCACGCCTTCATGTCGACGCCGCATTTGGAGATCTCGATTGGATTCGGACCGAGCTTCGCGTTTCGGCGCGAAAATATCTCGGGCCGGTGTCTGTCGTAGCCGAAGCGAACGGCGGGGCGGTTCTCGGGTCGACCCCCCCGCCGCAACGACTGTTCGAGCTCGGCGGCAACGAGTCGCTTCCCGGTTACGACTATAAGCAATTCGTCGGCGACCGCGCGGCGCTGTTTAGAACTTTCTTAAGCTACCGATTCGGGCTCTGGAAGCGGCCGATTCGCGCGTGGCGGGACATTCTGCTACCAGGAGTCGCTCCGGGAATCGCCCTGAGTCTCCAGGGCGGGTGGACAGAGCTTTCTTCTGCCGGCTCTAAGGTCGCGGCGAATGCGCTAACGGCGGGGACGTCACTCGAGCCTCCTGGCACAACGAACGGCGCTCGGGCCACGGCCGGTGCCGGTTTGACATTTTTCTCGGATCTGCTCCATGTCGGCGTCGCCAGGCCGGTCGATCGGAGCGCACCGTTGCGGTTCGTTGCCGGCTTCGGCGTAGCCTTCTAGGCGCTCAAGTCCTCAGAACTCGCCGATGAATCCGATTTCCGGCTCGAGATGCACGCCGTGCTGATCCTCCACGGCCTTCTGAGCGTGCGCGATCAGGTTGCGCACGTCTCTAGCCGTGGCGGCGCCGAGGTTGACCATGATATTCGCATGCATGTGCGAGATCTGAGCGTCGCCGACGCGAAATCCCTTCAGGCCACATTGATCGACGAGTCGGCCAGCACCGACGCCTTCGATCTTTTTGAAGATGGACCCGGCGCTCGGATGCCAATCGAGCCACGGATGCCGAGCCCCGCGCCAGCTCAGATTTTCCTGAAGGACCCGATTGAGCGCCGCGGGATCGCCGCGCTTCAGCCGAAAATTCACTGCCAGCACGACGTCGCGCCGATGATGAAACACCGTGTCATCATATCCGAAACGCACGTAGCTGGCATCGACCGACTTTCGTGTGTTCTCCTCGGTCAAGATCTCACACGATTCGAAAACCTCGGCGATGAACATCGTTCGCTCGCGCTCGGGAGCGGGCGACAGAAAATGAAGATTCTGCCAAATGGCTCCCCCGACCGTGCTCGGAATACCGACGTAGTGCTCCAGCCCCGACCAGCCTTTGCGAACGGATTCCTGAATCAGGTCCTTCACGACTGCCCCGCTCTCCGTCCACAGGACACAGTCATCACCGGTCGGCCGGAACTCGTGCGTGTGAGCGGTGTTCCGAATCACGAGACCGCGAAAGCCGCGGTCGCCAACCAGGATGTTCGCTCCGAGGCCTAGAACGAAGTAGGGTACACCGGTCTCGCGCGCCGCGAGCACAGCATTCGCAAGAGTGTCAGCGGACGTCGCCTCCACAAACAGGTCGGCGGGCCCGCCGATCTTAAAGGTTGTGTAAGGAGCGAGTACTTCATCGCGACGGACGCTCGCGTTGCCGAGACGGGACGCGAGTCGTTCGAGTATTTTCGGATCGACGTTGGACATTGGACAGGAAAGCAACCATGGATGACCTCGAGACGCCACCGCGAGCCGGGTTTGCGCGACTGCACCGCGCGACTCATACAGCCGCCCTTTCGCTTCTTCTCCTTGCCTCTGCATCGCTTGCGTTCGCTCAG
>Ga0070684_100003288_pt1 | contig 12108 bp, 10 predicted proteins | sample KBSC723LmetaG_FD_65653 | JGI IMG/M metagenome (GOLD analysis project Ga0070684, IMG submission 65653) | Corn rhizosphere microbial communities from Kellogg Biological Station, Michigan, USA - KBS C7.2-3L metaG | ecosystem: Host-associated > Plants > Roots > Rhizosphere ...
TCGCATCGTCGCGGCCGGTGTGCCGATGCGGACGCCCGAGGCGACCGTCGGCGGCTGCTCGTCGAACGGAACCGTGTTTCGGTTCACGGTCAGCTTGACCTCGTCGAGCCGCTCCTCGGCGGCCTTGCCGGTCCACTCGGTGCCGCGCAGGTCGAGTTGGAGGAGGTGCGTGTCGGTGCCGCCCGTGAGGACGTTCAGTCCCCGCTCCTGGAGCGTCGCCGCGAGGGTGTCCGCGTTCGCGCGCACCTGGACCTGGTAGTCCCGGAACGCCTCGGTGGCCGCGATCTTGAAGCAGGCGGCCTTCGCCGCGATCGTGTGCATCAGCGGACCGCCCTGCATTCCGGGGAAGACGGCGCGGTCCACGGCCTGGGCGTGCTCCTCGCGGCACAGGATGAAGCCGGCCCGGGGGCCTGCGAGCGTCTTGTGCGTCGTCGAGGTGACGAAGTCGCAGTGCTCGACCGGGTTCGGGTGCAGTCCCGCCGCGACCAGACCGGCGAAATGGGCCATGTCGCAGAGGAGCAGCGCGTCGACCTCGTCGGCGATCTCTCGGAACTTGTCGGTTTCGATCATGCGCGGGTAGGCGGAGCCGCCGCAGACGATCAGCTTCGGCTTGTGCTCGCGCGCGAGGCGGAGCACATCGTCGTAGTCGACCATGTTCGTCTCGCGGCTCACGCCGTAGTGGGCGATCGCGTACAGCCGCCCCGAAAAGTTCACCTTCAGGCCGTGCGTCAGATGGCCGCCGTGCGAAAGCTCGAGCGAGAGGATCGTGTCTCCCGGCTGCAGCGCGGCCATGTAGACGGCCATGTTCGTCTGGGCGCCCGCGTGCGGCTGGACGTTCGCGTGCTCCGCTCCGAAGAGCGACTTCGCGCGGTCGATCGCGGTCTGCTCGATCTCGTCGACGACGTCGCAGCCGCCGTAGTAGCGCTTGCCCGGGTAGCCCTCGGCGTACTTGTTCGTCGGCACCGAGCCCACTGCTTCGAAGACGCTCGGCCACGTGAAGTTCTCCGACGCGATCAGCTCGATCTGGCTCCGCTGACGCTCCAGCTCCTTGCCGAGGAGCTCGGCGATCTCGGGGTCGATCTCGGCGAGACCGGCCGTTCGGAGGTCTTGGAGAGTGCTTTGCGCGACTGCCATGGTGACTCCTTCTGCGGGTCGCCTAGATCGTACTCGCGGCGGCGTACATCATCGTCGCCGTATTCCACTCCAAACAGAGCTCTTGTAAGATCCCGGCCGCTCATCGGCCATTGGGGAGCCATTGAAGGGGAGTACGAGCTCACGGTCGGGTCGCCGTCTCCAGGTGACGCTCGCCGCGCTGGCAGCCGCGCTTGCGATCCCCGGCCCGACCAGCGCCAGCCCCTACCCGCTTTCGTTCGCTGCCGCAGAGAGCCATGTGCTCGGCTCGTCGCCCCAGGCTGCCGCCGTCGGTGACGTGACGGGCGACGGTCTGGCCGACGTCGTCGTCTCGACCGAGCGTCAGACGAACCAGGACCCGAACGACAACAAGGTGATCCTCTACCGCCAGCTGAGCGACGGGTCGCTCGCCACGCCCGAAGTGTTCTCGCCGACGCAGGACTTCGGAATTCCGGACGTCGACGTCGGCGACATCGACGGCGACGGACTTCTCGACGTCGTCGCCGGAACGTACGCGGGCGTGAACGTCTTCCTCCAGCGGAACGGGACACTGGCCGAGCCGTTCGTCGTGCCCGGGTCGACCGGAGCCCGCCAGGTCGTGGTGGCGGACGTCGACCGCGACGGCAGGAACGACCTGGTGATCAGGGCGGACACCATGCTTCTCGCTCGGAACGTCGACGGTGTCACGTTCACGATGTCGATGGTCGGCGACGAGTATCCCTACGAGCTCGATGTAGGGGACGTCACGGGAGACGGGCTGCCGGACGTCGTCAGCCTCTACTACCAGCAGAACCAGCTGCACGTCTGGAAGCAGCTCCCGAGCGGCTCCTTCGCGCTGCCCGTCTCGTACGACCTCCCTGGTGCGTCTCCGGCCGGCATTGCCGTGGCCGACCTCGACACCGATGGACGGGAGGACGTGGCCGTGACGATGAGCGGCGGAGTGACCGGCATCCATCAGTTCATCCAGAACTCGGCGGGGACGCTCTCCGCACCCGTCCGGATGTACGAGTACGGAAGCGTCAGCTCGACCGACGCGTACGACATGAGCGGCGACGGGCGGCAGGACCTCGTCACCCTGCACGACTCGGAAGCGGACACCGGAGTCCTCCTCCAGACCCGGCGCGGGTACTTGCACGGCCCCGACTACTACTACTCGCCGAGCTGGGCGTTCAACCACACGAACTCGATCGGGCTCGGCGACTTCAGCGCAGACGGGCTGGCCGACATCGCCGTGCCCGGGCCTCAGGGATATCTCATCGTGCTGCGGCAACAGCCGCGGCCGCCTCCGCCGGAACCGCCTCCGCCCTTGCCTCCGGCCCCGCCGCCGCCACCTCCTCGGCCGCCTCCGCCCGGCCCGCCGGCACGTCTCGTCTTCGGCCCTGCCCGGGCGTATTCCGTGGGGAATGCAGACGCGGAGAGCGCAGGCATCGGCGACGTGACCGGCGATGGCCGCAACGACGCCTTCGTCGGGACACTCGAGTACAACGACCCGCCGAACAACTACAAGCTCTTCCAGTTCAGGCAGGAGGTCGATCGATCTCTAGGTGGGCCGCTCCGGCTGGGGACCGACGGGCCCGGAGGCGGGAGGCTCATCGCGAGCGGCGACCTCGACGGAGACGGCTTCGCGGACGCGGTGATCAACACGGGCGCGGGCATCGACGTCTACCGGCACGTCGACGGCGGAATCGAGACCGAGCCGATCCTGATCCCCGGCACGTGCTGCTCCGGCCTGATCCAGATCACCGACTTCGACCGCGACGGGCGCAACGACCTCCTCTTTTCGGGCGGACCGCCTTACGGCATCTACGTCGCTCACAACGACGGTGACCTGAGGTTCACCATCTCCTTCGTCCTCGACGCGAGCGAGTGGTTCCACCTGGCCGACGTGACGGGGGACGGGCTCGACGACATGACCGTCCTGGCCGGGCGCGAGGTCCGTGTGTTCCGACGGCTGGCCGGAGGTGGCTTCAGCGGGCCGACCGTCTACCTGACGACCGACTACCCGAACGCGGGGTTTGCGGTAGGCGACGTGACGGGCGACGGGAGGAACGACGTCGTCGTCACCGTGGGCGGCAACGTTCCGGCCGCTTCGCTGAACGTGTTCGAACAGAACAGCGGGGGCGGTTTGGACCCGGCGATGGCGTACGCATCCGCGCAGGCTCCCGAGGCGGTCGCTGTGATGGACATGAACCAGGACGGTCGGACCGACGTCGTAGTCACCCACGAGGGAGATGCAGGCGTCTATCTCCAGAACCTCGACGGCACACTGATGAGCGAGGCCTATTACGGCGGGTCGTATGCGTCTCACCTCAGTCAGCAGTCCCTGGCGGTGGGGGACCTGACCGGCGACGGGCGACCCGACATCGCGATGGCGAACTACAACGCGGGCCTCGTCGTGCTGCGCCAGCTCACTGCGTTGAGCCCGCCGGCGGCTCCGCCGCCGCCACCTCCGCCGCCTCCCGCACCTCCCCCTCCGCCTCCACAGCCTCCGGCGCCGCCGCCTCCGCCACCTCCTGCGCCACCGCCGCCACCACCACCGCCGCCCCCGCCCCCGCCTCCGCCTCCGGCGCCGGCTCGCTGTCGCGTCCCGCGGGTGATCGGGATGCGATTGGCCCGAGCGAAAGCCAGGCTGAGGCGCGCGCATTGCTCAGTGGGGCGAGTGCGGAGAGCCAAGTCGCGCCGAGTCGGCCGAGTTCTTCGCCAGCGCCCGAGCGCAGGCGCCGTCCGCCGGCGCGGGTACCCCGTGCAGCTCGTGGTCGGCAGGCGCTAGGCGAGCCGCGCCAAGCGGTCCAGGACGTCCACCGCGGGGACGGCGCCCTCCCGCAAGATCGCGGGCTCGGAGCCGGTCAAGTCCACGACCGTCGAGGGCGTGCCGGGAAGCTCCCCGCCGTCGACGAGGAGAGCCTCCGCTCGGATCTCCTCGGGAACCTCGCCGAGCCGCCGGGGATCCGGGCCGCCGTGGAAGTTCGCGCTCGTTGCCGCGACGGCGCCGACCCGCGTGACGATCCGTTGCGATGCGCCGCGAAGCTCGGGAACTCGAACGCCGATCGTGTCCGGACGGGAGCCCGCGAGAAGCGGAAAGCGCTGGTCCGGATTCGGGAGGATCAGCGTCAGCGGTCCGGGAAGGAGTCGCTGCAGCACGTCCTCGGGGAGCTCGGGGACGAGCTCGAGCAGGATCTCGACGTGCGAGGCGAGGAGCGCGATCGGCTGATCCGGCGTCCGGTTCTTCAGCCGGGAAAGCGACTCGGGTGCGAGCGGGCTCGAGCAAAGCCCGTAGACCGTGTCCGTCGGCAGGACGACCGGCCGGCCTTCGCCGATCGCCGCGACGACCTCCTCAACCAGGCGCTCTTCCGTCGACCACTCGCTCACGTCCCGCGAGATCCTCTCCGATCGTGACTTCCTCGTAGCCGAGGCCGCGCAGCCGCTGCGCGACGACCTGCGCCTTGCCGTCCGCGACCTCGAGGGCGAGCGATCCACCGGGAACCAGGCTTGCGAGCGCCTGCTCCGCGATCGCGTCCGTCTCCCCGGAATCGATCAGCGCCGCTCGCGGCTCGTGCCCGGCGACTTCCGTCGGCAGCGAGCCGACCTCCGCGAGCGCGACGTAGGGCGGGTTCGAGACGACGAGGTCGAACGGCCCTTCGACTCCCGCGAAGAGCTCGCCCTGGACGAGCTCGACCGGCAGCCCGATCCGCGCAACGTTCTCTGCGGCCACGGCCAGTGCGTCAACGGAGCTGTCGGTGGCGACGACCCGCGCCCCCGGGTGCTCGTCGACGATCGCGAGCGCGATTGCGCCGGAGCCGACGCCGATGTCGAGCACCCTCGGCTCCGCGACGTCCGCCAGCAGCGCGAGACAGCGCTCCACGAGCACCTCTGTCTCGGGCCTCGGGATCAGGACGCGGGGATCGACCCGCAACGTGAGCCGCCGGAACCCCCACTCGCCCAGGACGTACGCGAGCGGCTCGCGCCTCGCCCGGCGCGCGACGAGCTCCCGGAAGAGGCGCGCCTTCTCGGTCGGCGCCTCGGCGCCGTTCGTGTACAGCTGCGAGCGAGATACCCCGAGCGCGTGCGCCAGCAGCCATTCCGCGTCCACGCGCGGCGACGGCACTCCCGCACGCTCGAGCTCACCGGTCGCGTCGACCAGGAGGTCGCGGACGGTCACTCTTCGAGCGCGCGGCGACGGTCTTCCGCGACCAGCGCCTCGGTGAACTCGTCGAGGTCGCCCTCGAGGATCTGGTCGAGCCGGTGCTGAGTCAGCTTGATCCGGTGATCGGTGACCCGGCTCTCGGCGAAGTTGTAGGTCCGGATCTTCTCGGCCCGCTCGCCTGAGCCGATCTGCGACCGGCGGGTCGCGTCCTGCTCCGCGCGCTGTCTCTTTCGCTCCTCCTCGTACAACCGCGCGCGGAGGACGCGCATCGCCTTCGCCTTGTTCTGGAGCTGCGACTTCTCGTCCTGCATGGCCACGACGAGCCCGGTCGGAAGATGCGTGATGCGGACGGCCGAGTCGGTCGTGTTCACGCTCTGGCCGCCGGGCCCTGTCGAGCGGTAGACGTCGATCTTCAGCTCGTTCGGATCGATCTCGACCTCGACCTCTTCGGCTTCCGGCATGACCGCGACCGTCGCCGTGGACGTATGGATCCGGCCCTGGGACTCGGTTTGCGGGACGCGCTGGACACGATGCGTGCCGCCCTCCCACTTGAAGACCGAGTACGCGCCGTCGCCCTTGACCGCGAAGGTGATCTCCTTGAACCCGCCGCCGTCGTTCGGGCTCGACGACAGGATCTCGGTCTTGTAGCCGCGACGCTCCGCATAGCGGGCCAGCATCCGGTAGATGTCGCCCGCCCAGAGCGCGGCCTCGTCGCCCCCGGCCGCCTGCCGAACCTCGACGAGAACGTCCTTCGCGTCGGCCGGGTCGGACTCCACGAGCGCAAGCCGGAGCTCCTCCTCGAGAGCGGCAATCCGCTCCTCGAGCTCGGGCACGAGCTCCCGCAGGTCACCGTCGCCGCGCGCCGCGTCGAGGTCCTCGTGGACCGCCCGCCACTCCTGGGCCAGCTTGTGCGCCGCCTCGAGCTCCTTCAGACGTCGTCCGACCTGCGCCGCCTCGCGGTGGTCGTTGTAGACGGCAGGGTCGGACATGCGCTCCTGTGTCTCTCCGTAGGAGCGCTCGACCTCATCGACGAGCTCCTGAATGGCCATGGAGCAAGGTTAGCGCCGCCCCTGGGCGGAACCGCCCTCAGGCCATGATTTCGACGCGGCGCTCTTCCGGCGTGAGGCGACCCTCGACGTGCAGCACTTCCTTCAGCGCGCGGATCGAGACCTCGAGCTGGTCGAGCGAAGGCTGCCGCGTCGTCAGGCGCTGCAGCCACAGGCCAGGCGCGAGGAGCGCCATCAGCGCGCGGTTCCCGGTGTGCTTGCCGGCGAAGCGGATCAGCTCGTAGGCGAGCCCCGCGATCAGGGGCAGCAGCAGGATCCGGCTCGCGATCAACCACGGGAGCGGCGGCTGGCCGAGGAACGCGAAGACGAAGATCGCAATCACCATCACCCAGAGCAGAAACGCCGTCCCACAACGCGGGTGGATCAGGCTGAACTTCTGGACGCGCTCGGGAACGAGCTCCTCTCCGGCCTCGTACGCGTTGATCACCTTGTGCTCGGCCGCGTGGTACTCGAAGACGCGCCGGAGGTCGGGGAGCAGCGAGATGATCAGCAGGTAGCCGATGAACAGGCACACGCGGATCAGGCCCTCGACGAGCACGAACCAGCCGGTGGTGTCGATCGGGAGCCAGCTCGTGATCAGCGCCGGCGTCACCTTGAAGAGCATGAGCGCGAAGCCGATCGCGATCGCGAACGCGAAGATGAGCGCGCCGCGGGAGAGCTCGGTCTCGACCTCCTTGCCGTCCTCGCCCTCCTCCTGCGCCGCGTAGTTCGCGGAGATGGCGAGAGCGCGGAAGCCGATCGCGAGGGACTCTCCGAGCGCGATGACACCACGGACGATCGGCAGCCGGAAGAACCAGTGCCGCGTCATCACCGAGTGGATCGGCCGGTTGACCTCGGCGATCTCCCCGTTCGGCTTGCGGACCGCGAGCGCCCAGTTGGACGGCCCGCGCATCATCACGCCTTCGAGGACCGCCTGGCCGCCGATCGCGGCATTGTTGCTCATCGAGGGTTAGCCCTTGCGGGCGCCGCCGGCCTTCTCGAGCCGGCGCTGGAAGCGCTCGACCCGCCCACCCGTGTCGACCAGCTTCTGCTTGCCGGTGTAGAACGGATGGCATTCGGAGCAGATCTCGACGTGCAGCTCTGACCTCGTCGAGCGAGTCTGAAACTCGTTGCCGCAGGAGCAGCGAACGGTTGCGAGGTCGTACTCAGGATGGATTCCGGCCTTCATTTGAACCCAGGATAGCAGAGGCGATTTCGGCCGCTACGTTGCCTCCCGAGACAACCACGGCCACTGTGTCAGTGGGCTCGATAGCGACTTTCCCGGCCAGGAGCGCCGCCACTCCGACCGCTGCCGCCGGCTCGCAGGCGAGCTTCGCGCGGCCGTAGAGGAAGCGCATCCCGTCGGCGATCTCCTCCTCGGTGACGAGGACGCTCTCCACGCCGGACGCCGTGCAGATCCGGACCGGAAGCTCTCCGGCGAAGGGCGCGCTGAGGCCGTCGGCGATTGACTTCGGCTGGACGCGCACCGACTTGCCGGCTTCGAGCCCGCGGTGCAGAGCATCGGAGAGCTCGGGCTCGGCGGCGACGACTCGACGGCCCTCGGCGGTGAGGGCGATGCCCGAGATCAGCCCGCCTCCGCCGACGGGCACGACAATGACGGAGCTCTCCGGGAGGTCCTCGACGATCTCCAGGCCGACGGTGCCCTGGCCGGCGATCGTCATCGGGTCGTCGAAGGGGTGCACGAGCGGGCGGCCCGTCTCGTCCATCAGCACCTCGAGCCGCTCGAACGCCCCGGCGGGCCCGTCGGCGTCGAGGTCGACCTCCGCGCCGTACGCGCGCGTGGCCTCGATCTTCTGCTCGCTGGCGCCCTGCCACATGACGAGGAGCGCGTCGATTCCCTCGAGCGCGGCGCAGTAGGCGAGCGCCTGCGCATGGTTGCCGGCCGAGATCCCGATCACCCCGCGACGCTTCTCCTCGCTCGAGAGCGAGGCGAGCTTCGTCAGGACTCCGCGCGGCTTGAAGGAGCCTGTGCGCTGGAAGAGCTCGGCCTTCAGGTGGACCGGTGCGCCGACCCGCTTCGAGAGCGTGGCGGACGAGAACACCGGCGTCCGGTGCAGGCGCCCGGCGATGGCTTCGCGCGCGGCGAGGACGTCGTCGCGGCCGGGCTCAGCTGCCATGGAACGCCTCGGCCGGCTCGCCCGGAAGGACGGCCAGCGCCTTCTCGGGATCGCGTTCGGGGTCGTCCAGGCGGCGCAGGTTGCGCACGCTCGGCACGAGCAGCACCGCGAGGGTGGACACGATCGCCCACGCAACGGAGATCCAGAGCGTCGCGGAGATCCCGATCAGGTCGGAGACGGGGCCCGCGGCGATCAGCCCGACCGGCAGGAAGAGGAACGAGCCCATCCAGTCCCAGGCACTGACGCGCGAGAGCGCCTCCTCCGGAACGTGCTGCTGGAGCGTCGTCTGCCACACGGCGCTGAAGATGCCCATGCCGACGCCGCCCATCGCCTGGGCCGCCGCGATCAGCGGAGCGGGAGCGCGGACCGCGAGCAGGGCGATCGCGGGGGCGATCAGAAGCACGAGCGCCGAGCAGACGAGCATCGGGCGAACGGGCTTCCAGCGCAGCGCGATCAGCCCTCCCGCGACGGTGCCCGCTCCCCAGCCCGCGGCGATCATTCCCCACGCCGCGGCGCCGCCGAGGGACTGCTTCGCGACGACGGGGCCGAGCGTCATCCACGGCGCCACCACGATCCCGAGGAAGGTCGCAGCCCACGCGATGATCACCCAGAGCCACGTGTGCGAGATCAGCTCGTGCCAGCCGCCCTTGAGGTCGGTGAAGAAGCTTCGTCGTTCTCCCTCTCTGCGAGCGCGGGACAGGCGCAGGAATGCGAGCGAGGTCGCACTGACCGCGAACGTCGCCGAGTCCACGACGAAGACGCTTCCCGGGTTCGCCACCGCCGCGACCACGCCGGCCACGGCGGGACCGACGACGAAGGCGAGGCTGCGGGAGAGGCCGAGCAGCGCGTTCGCCTGCTGCAGCCGCCCGGTGCTGATCGTCGCGGGCACGAGCCCGGTGGCCGCCGGCTGGAAGAACGCCTGCGCGGTCCCGTAGATCGCGACGAGGACGACGAGGTGCCACAGCTCCGCGTGTCCCGAGAGGAGCAGGACGGCGATCGCCGCCTGGACCAACCCGCGCACGACGTCGGAGACGAGCATGACCATCTGGCGCGGGAGACGGTCGGCCCAGACCCCGCCGGCCAGGACGAACGCCACGAGCGGAAGCGTCTGCGCAGCGAGGACGATCCCGAGGTCGGTTGGCGAACCGTCGAGCGTCTGGATGACCGCAAACGCGAGCGCCACCGGGACGAGCCCGTCGCCGAGCGTCGAGGTCGTCTGGCCGATCCAGAGCAGCCGGAAGCGTCGTTCCTGCAGCGCTCCGAACAGCCCGCCCATCGCTCTGACTCTACTGGTGGAGTGCTATGCGGCCGGATCGGCGGGCGTGGACGCCCGCTTCACGACGAGCGTGTCCGCGATCTTGTCGTGCAGCGCCTGCTTGCGCTCGGTGAACGCGGCCATGATGTAGCCGATGAACAGGGTGAGCGCGGAGATGATCTTCGCCACCGAGCGCCCGAGGGCTCGCCAGAACATGATCGGGTTTCCTTCGAGGTCGGTGACCTTGATCCCGAGCGCGATCTTTCCGACCGTCGCCTGGTGCGACGAGCTCTCCATCAGCGCGTAGTACAGGTAGTAGCCGGCGATCGCCGCCGCGTAGATCGCCGCGAGCCACGGGCCGTCGATCGCTTCGGCTCCGGTGGCGCCGGCGATCAGCCCGATCACGAACCCGACCACGGCCGCGCCGACGAGGACCACGAGGTAGTCGATCAGGTACGCGACGAACCGCCGCCAGAAGCCTGCGTATTCCACGGGGCGCGGAACTTACCGGCCCGGACAGGCCTTGTGAAGGGCCGCCTACGTGATCGTGTATTCGGGACCCGAGCCGCCCTCAGGAGGCGTGAGCCGGCCGCCCTTGGCGGTGATCGCGCCGCACTGGACGCAGTTCGACGGCGTCACCTCGACGTGGCCGTCGACCGCCTCGTAGACCTGGGCCGGGCACATGCGCTCCCACATCAGCGCGAGCTCGTGCGGGACGCTCGTCCGGACGCGGAGGTGGTTCGGCGCGTCGTCCCGGCTCCGGTTTCCGGACAGATAGACGCTGGAGAGCTTGTCGAAGGTGAGCTTGCCGTCCGGCGCGGGATAGGAGCGGCCGCGGTCGGTGGTGAAGACCGTCTGCTCGACGTCGGGCTCGGTCGGAAGGTCGCGCGGAGGGAAGTGCCCCTTGCTCGCGGTCATCGCGCCCGCGAGCGCTCCGCCGAAATAGAAGCCGCGGCCGAACGCCTGGCGCATGTTGCGGACTTCCTTGAGGTCCGACCAGATGAAGCTCGAGCGAACCGCCTCGTCGTACGTCCCCAGGGCACCCGGCGTCCAGGGCGTCCGCCCGGGCCGCAGCGTGTCGGCTGCAGCCTCGGCCGCGAGCCGGCCGGACTCGACCGCGTAGTGGATCCCCTTCAGCGCGGGCACGTTGACCATTCCGGCTCCGTCCCCGCAGAGGAGCAGCCCCGGCGCGTGCAGTTGCCGCGGAAGCGCCACGAACCCGCCCTCGGGGATCGTCTTGGCGCCCCAGGCGACGCGCTCGCCGCCCTCGAGCATCTTCCGCACGAAGGGGTTCGTCTTCAGCTGCTGGAGCAGGTCGTGCACGGAGAGCGCGGCGTCGCGGTAGTCGAGCCCGACGACCATCCCGATCGTGAGCATGTCGTCGCCCATCGGGTAGATGAACGAGCCGCCGAACTCCCGGTATTTGGCGCGCGACCGAAGCGGCCAGCCCATCGTGTGCACCACGCGGCGGAGGGGCTTCGCAACGTTCCAGACCTCCTTCACGCCGAGCGCCCACACCTGCGGGCTCTCGCCCTGGAGCCCGAGCTCGTCGATCGCGACTCCGGTCAGGTGGCCTTGCGTGCCTTCGCAGAGGATGGTGACGCGCGCGAGGATGTCGGAGCCGGGCTCGAAGTTCGGGAGCTTCTCGCCCCGCCGCCCGCGGCCCTTGTCGCCGGTGCGGACACCGACCACGCGCCCGTCCTTGATCAGAAGGGTCTCGGCCGCGGTCTCGGGGAGGATCGTCGCGCCTGCCTCCTCGGCCTGCTCGGCGAGCCAGCGGGTGAGCTCCGAGATCGACGCGACGTAGTTCCCGTGGTTCTTCATCGTCGGCGGCGTCGGGATCCGCATCGACGAGTTGTGCCGGAGGTAGTAGACGCCCTCGGCGTCGACCTCGCCATAGAAGGGCATGTCCCCGATCCGTTTCTCGCCACGGAAGAGGCGCCGCAGGCCACGCGGGTTGACGACCGCCCCCGAGACCTCGTGCGATCCGGGCTGCTTGCCCTTCTCGAGCACCGCGACCGGCACCTCGCCGAGCCGCTCGGCCAGGTCCGGCCGCTCCTCGATCAGCTGCCCGAGCCTGATCGCGGCGGCAAGCCCGGCCGGCCCCGCCCCGACGATCAGGATCCCGACCTCGATCCGCTCGTCCTCCGGATCGGTCGGCTCCGCGACGAACTCGCCCACGCTGAAGGGCGCCGGATAGTCGGCGGGCTTTATGGGCACTCGCACCTCCATCGCATGGCCCGCGGCGTCATCCTTGAACGCGTAGCGTGGTCATCCCTTGCGCTGGTGCACGAGCTCGGTGAGCTTGGGGACGATCTCGTGCAGGTCGCCGACGACACCAAGGTCACAGAACTCGAAGATGGGCGCGTTCGGATCCTTGTTGATCGCGACGAT
>Ga0070684_100003294_pt1 | contig 12097 bp, 7 predicted proteins | sample KBSC723LmetaG_FD_65653 | JGI IMG/M metagenome (GOLD analysis project Ga0070684, IMG submission 65653) | Corn rhizosphere microbial communities from Kellogg Biological Station, Michigan, USA - KBS C7.2-3L metaG | ecosystem: Host-associated > Plants > Roots > Rhizosphere ...
GTCCTCTTGCTTCTGTTGGCGATTCCAGTCGCCATCGTGATCAACGGGCTCCGCGTGTTCCTCACCGGCTTCCTCGTGTATTTCGTCAGCCCTTCGTTCGGTGAAGGCTTCATGCATCTCACCGAGGGGTGGCTTCTTTTCCTCGTGTCGATGAGCATTCTCGCATCGGTCGCCTGGGTGAGCGCCAAGATCGAGCACTTGGCTGCTCGGCAGCCCGCCGAGGTCGCCAATGGCTAAGCTTCGCGCGTATGTTCCGGCGCTCATCCTGTTGGTGGGGTGCGCGTTCATCTGGCAGACGCATAGCCAACGCGCCGTGCCGTTGGCGGCGCCGCTGACCACCGTGCTTCCGGAAATACCCGGGTACACCACGCACGATCAGCATATCAGCGATGACGAAAAACGAGTCGCGGGAATGACCGACTACGTCGCGCGCGCGTATGCGCGCGACACGATTCTCGCGTTCACGACGCTCGTGTCGTACTACGATCGGCAGTCGCAGGGGAAAACGATCCACTCGCCGCGAAACTGTCTGCCCGGCGCCGGATGGGAAGTTCTGCGGAGCGGAACGCGCGCCGTAGAAGCCGACGGCGTCTCACACGTCGTGAATCACTACACGCTGAAGAATGGGCCCGCGACGGCAATCGTGTATTACTGGTACCAAGGCCGGGGCCGCGTCGTCGCGAGCGAATACCAGGTGAAATGGAACTTGCTGCGCGACGCGGCCGTGATGGGCCATACCGAGGAAGCACTCGTGCGGGTGGTCTCGTACGTCAATCCGCCGGCTGACGGCACGGACTCCGCATCCGTCGAGCGGGCCTTCGCCGAGGCCGATTCCACAGGCGCCAAGATCGCCGCGGCGCTGATCACCGACGTTACGCGCGTTCTGCCGGCTACGCCGGCGGAAGCTCAATCTCGAACGAGAAGCGCGTCCCTTGTTCGATCTCCGTCTTGACCTGTAGCGAGCTCGCCATCTTCTCGAGCAGGTTGCGACAGATCGCGAGTCCGAGCCCAGCGCTCGAAAAACGCATTCCAGCAGCGGCCGGACGAAAGCCATCGAACAACATCGCGAGTACGCTGTCGGGAATGCCGCGACCGGTATCCTCGATCCAGAACTCGACGCGCGTCGGCGTCAACTCCGTGCAGCCCACTGAGACCGAGCCGCGCTCCGTGTAGCGGACCGCGTTGCTCGTCAAGTTCAACAACACCCGACTCAATGCCGACGGATATCCCACGCGTCCGTCGACCTGCGGGAACGTGGTGCGCAACGCCAGTCCCTTCTCTTCGCCAAGCGGACGCACGATCGCGCACACGTCGAGCATCACTTCGCTGATCGAGAACGGAATCGAACGCCCATCCACGAGCCGGTCGCCGTTGATCGCGTCGACGACGTCCGATGCGAGCGTGCTCAAGCCCAGCGCCGCGCCATAGATCAGCCCGAGCTGGCGCTCCTGAACCGGGTTGATCGCGCCGCTTTGTCCTCGTCGAATCGTATCGACGAGAAACAGAATGGACCCGAGCGGCGAGCGCATGTCGTGCGCCATCTCGACCACGGCACGGAGGGCGTCGGGACTCGAGAGTTGCTCAGTGAACTGGGTCGACGCGTGCAGACGTTCCGGCTCGGCGAGGGCATCGAACGCCGACATCACGCGTATGAGCTCCCGACCGTCGGGCGCTCGCGGGTCCGCGGACAATTGTTGAATGACCGCGCTGCGCAATTCGGTCACCCATTCGGCACGCACGGGCGGGTGACCATTCACGGAGAGCGCTGCGCCGGACGGCGACTGCATCCACACTCGCGCAACGAGGTCACCGAGCTGGCGTCGCAGCTCGGTGACCTCGTTTCCATTGCCGTTCGCAAGCGTCGCGGCGGCCCGATCGACGGCGCGGGTCAACGCCTGCCAAACAACGGACGAGTCGACGGTCGCTGATGCTCGTGATGTCGTCAATCGTCCTTCGGCCTGCCTTACGGTCAACGGGTGGCGGCTAGTGACGCCTGGTTGTCTGGGAATACGAGATTCGTTCCTAGGGTCAGATCTGGGCTGAGCCAACTCCGTCGCGCCGGAACCCGTGGCGCTCCAGAAGCCTGTAGAGTGTCGTCCGGTCGACGTTCGCAAGCCGCGCCGCTCGCGACATGTTTCCGGACGCCCGTGCGACCAGCCTGGTGACGTACTCCTTCTCGAACGTTGCCAGGACCTGCTCCTTGGCCGTGTGGTACGCGTCGTTGTGGATCGTGGTGTTGACCACCGTCTCCGGTTGCGTCCAATCCTGATGCACTGGGATTTCGTCCGGCTGAATCTCGGAGCCGGCCTGCGCCAACACAACCACATGCTCGATCACGTTCTGCAGCTCACGGACGTTACCGCGCCACGGGCGCGACATCAAGAAGTCCAGCGACGACTCGCCAAAGTGCGGCTGCGGATCCTTGGCCGAGTGATGGCGCGTCCAGAACCGTTCGAGGAAATAGTTCGCCAGGATCGGGATGTCCTCGACCCGGTCACGCAGCGGCGGGACTGTAATCGGGAATACGTTCAGGCGGAAATACAGATCCTCGCGAAGATGCTTGTTGCGAATGGCGTCGCCCGGATCACGATTCGTCGCCGAGATGAAGCGCACGTCGACGACCGCGTCCTGCTGTTCGCTGCCCACTCGGCGCAGCACGCCGTCCTGCACCACGCGAAGGAGCTTGGCCTGAAGCGGGAGCGGCATCTCGGTCAGCTCGTCGAGGAAGAACGTTCCCCCGTTCGCCATCTCGAGAAGCCCGACCTTTTCACGATCGGCCCCCGTAAAGGCACCCTTTCGGTGACCGAACATTTCCGACTCGAGCAAGTGCTCGGGCAGCGCGGCGCAATTCAATGGCACGAGCGCCTGATTCGCTCGCCGGCTATGGCGATGGACGAACTGTGCGATGAGCTCCTTGCCGGTGCCGCTCTCGCCCACGATCATGACTGACGCATTGGTCGACGCAACCTTTCGCGCGAGCTCAACGGCCCGGCGGAAGGATGCGGACGTTCCAAGCAGCGTCAGTTTGTCGCTGTTGCCGTGCGACTCTCGGGATTCGGTGCGGGCATTGTCATGATCACGGCTGGCCAGCACGGCGAACGCCGCGCGACCCAGCAACACCTGAAGGTGCGTTCCGGAGAACGGCTTGGGCAGATAGTCCCACGCCCCGCTTCGCAGCGCCTCCATGCTCGACGCCACACTCGGGTTACCAGTCATGACGAGCACAATCGTCCCGGGGCGGATCGTCAGCACCGACTTGAGGATCTCGAGCCCGGGTACGGGCGTCATATACAGGTCGACCATGACGATGTCGTAGTGCGCACGACGAACCATCTCGAGCGCCTCGTCACCACGGCCACAGGTGCTGACGTTATATCCCTCGACCTGCAGCACGCTGGCGCAGCCTTCGCGCAGCGTCCGATCATCATCGATAATCAGAATTCGAATCGTACCCCGGGCAGCGTTCGACATGCTGGGCGCATCAGCCACACCGGCATTGTCTCCCGCGATCGCAATCTCCGACTCCACTGAAATCGGAATGGTTGCGTTGCTCGTCGGAGTGAAGATCCCGATATCATCGTCAAACTTCGTCTTCATTTGAGAAGGCGTAAGGGTGTGGGATACGTGCAACAACACATGCTGCGTTCGTGAGGCGGCTCACAAATTGGCATTTTCTAGGTTTCTGTCAAGGCTTGACAGCACGAGGGAGTCACGTTCGCGAGAATACCAGGCAACAATTGCCGGCCACCCCACCCGACCCCGATACGCACTCATGTGGGTAAGGGCGGCCATGCTGACGCCACTGCGGCAAGTGGGCCGTCTGACGCCACCTTGGCGTAGCGCCGACGCAACAACCTCGCCTACCCGACTGGAAGGAACTAAAGAAACTGTTTAGTACCCTGCTAACCCACTACTCAGCGGCTATACTGTCGAAATTCAAAGCGACATGTTCGTACAGCGGGACCTGAGCGTGCTCGAGCGCGATCTCGGCACGACGGAGCATTTCGGTAGGCTCGACGCCGGCCGAGGACAGGTCGGCAATGGCACAGTATCCGGCATGAAGGTACGCCTTGGAACGGACCGAGTCGGCTGGAGAGGCCTTTTCCAAGGCCCTGGTAAGCCTTCCGACGAACATCTCCGCTCCCTCCGCGTCGGTATCCGGAGCGAGAATTCCGAGACGGGACTGGCCCAAATAGCCGATCACATCGGATCGTCGGGCTTCCTCACGGCATACGTCGACGACACGAGCCAAGGCGTCGTGATTGAGGATCTCGTTCGTAATCTCTTGGCTCGCGTGTTCACCACTCGACCAGACACGTGACTCGGTCATCGCCTGCGGCATCACCGCCACGCACGCGATTGGCTCACGTTTCCGCACCGCACGCGCGCTCAGCTGCTTGGCCCACTGGACGAGCCCGGAGCTCGTGAACAAGCCCGTGCTTGGATCAATCAACAGCCCCGCCTCGGCATCTCGCAGCGCGCGGCGCGCCCTGATGAAGGTGCCGAGCTTGAGTAGCAGCGTCTCGACTTCGATCGGCTGGCTGCAGTATTCCCACGCGCCGGCGGCGAACGCGGCGGTGGCTACGCGATGCGCTCCGGGCACGGAGCTCGTGATCACGATCGGAGTCGCGTGGTCGAACAACGGATCGTCGCGCAACGCTCGGCACACTTCGACCCCGCCCATGTCGGCAAGACCCGCGTCGAGAAAGAGCGCGTCGAGTGGCGTCCGCCGGGCCAGCTCCAGGGCGCGCCGGCCGCGCTCCACCCGAATGACGCTGTATCCGTTCAGTTCGAATACGCTCTCGAGTGAGCGGCCTTCCCATTCACCATCGCTGGCGATGAGTACGAGGCGCGTTTTCTGTAGCTCGACCATGTTCGGATTCGTTGATTTAAGGGCTCACACCGCGATCGACTGCACTCGCTCCATCGACGGCGCCATCGTGCGCGCACGCATCGCATACCACTCCAACGCTTCACCGAGACCTTCCGCCACGCTGACGACCGGCTCGTAACCCAGACCGTTCCTCGCTTTCGCGATGTCGGCCACAGATCGCCGAATGTCTCCCGGTCGAAAACCGTCGTACACCGGTTCCTGCTGCGCCACCGACGGCTGGTAGCCTGTGAGGCCCAAACGAATCATTCGAAATAACTCATTCAACGACGTTTCCTGCCCACAGGCGATGTTGTACGCTCCGCCAGTGGCATCCTCGTGAACCGTTGCCGCGAGCAGGTTCGCCTGCACCGCATTGGCCACGTAAATGAAATCGCGGCTGGTCTCGCCGTCACCATAGATGTCGCACGGCTCGCCGTTCAACAGATTTGACACCCACCGCGGAATGACCGCTGCATACGCGCCGTCGGGATCCTGACGCCGCCCAAACACGTTGAAGTACCGGAGACCCACCGACTGCAAGCCGTACGTCCGCTGAAAGACATCGGCGTACAGCTCATTTGTTTTTTTCGCCGCGGCGTACGGTGACAACACTCGGCCAACGCGATCCTCGCTCTGAGGCACTTCCGTCGCGTCGCCATAGACCGCGCTCGACGACGCGTAGACCACCCGCTTCACCCCCGCATCCCGCGCCGCCGCCAACACATTCAAAAACCCATCGACGTTCACCCGCGTGTTCGTCAACGGATCGTCAATCGACCGTGGAACCGAGGCCAACGCCGCCTGATGAAGCACATAGTCGACCCCGTCGCACGCCGCGCGACAGGCATCGACGTCCCGAATGTCTCCTTCGATCAACTGAAACGCACCGCCGACATCTCCGTCCAGCACTTCATCCAGATTCGTCTGATAGCCGGTGGAAAAATCGTCGAGACCGATCACCCGCTGTCCGAGTGCGAGCAATTCCTGCAAGAGATTGGACCCGATGAAACCGGCAACCCCTGTCACAAGCCACGTTCGAGGCTCGCCGAGCAGCTCCTCGCGAAGTCGCTGGTAGTGTGTGGACTGCGAAATGGGTGGCATCTGAGGTGGGCTTGAGACAAGGGCCGAAGCAGTTTCCATTCCGCGTGCTGTGACGACCCCTTTACACGTAAGTCGAAGCGAGCATGATTGTTACATGATCGCGACCACGAGCGAGCAACGCTCCCCGCAACCTAGTGTCGCGAGGACGCCGCAATTGTGTCGATTGCGTTCTGCAACTGCTTGCGGAAAAAACCGGCGGGTTACGGCGTGATGCTGAACTGCAAACCGATGCTTCGCGCTGTCGGGAGCTGCCCCATTTCGACTCCCTGGTAGCTCGAAGTACTCAGCGCGGTTTCTGGATCGATGTTCGGCGCCTTGGTCCACATCGCGAGATTTCGGCCAATCAGGGCCGCCCGAAAGCTCTGGGCGCTAAATACTGGCAACATCCGTAGTGGTAGCGCAACAGTCAAACGAAGGTCGCGAAGTTTGACGACGCTCGCGTCGTACACCCATCGCTCCTGAATTCCGGCCAACGCGTGGTAGTAGGCCTCCGTCGTCACGTGCTGCGTGTTCGCTTTTCCGGTTGCGACATCGGTACCGGCGATGAGCAGGCCAGTGTCGGGCCGGAACGCCGTCTCCGCCAACGTCCCTGACGTTGCGCCCAGCATGTTGCTCGTGCTGAAGATATTTCCCCCAATACGAGCATCGACGACGGCCGTAACGTCGACCGCGCCATAATGAAACGTGGTGTTCACGCCGCCGATCCAATCCGGCGCCATCACGCCCAACACGCGCTGCTTCGTTTCCGGAATCGGATGTCCGGCCTGGAGTAGCAACGCCCCTGTGGCCGCGTCGCGCTGGAATCCGCTTCCCACGAGCGCACCCAGCGCACTGCCCTTGATCGCCTCGACGGTCAATCCGGTCACGGCCGGACCGAGCGCGATTGCCGTGGCGCCGCCGCTCAGGTCCTCGACCGTGTTGGTGTTCTTTGCATAGCGCGCCGCAATCGTCCAATCGAGGTTGGCGCCGACGCGGATCGGCGTCACGCTCACCTGGGCTTCGAACCCAGTGTTCGAGATCGAGGCTGCGTTGGTCGCGACAATGGAGCCGCCCGTCCCGGCCACGCCGACGACGACGTCTGAGGTCTGCTCGTTGTAGTAGGTGAGATCGAAGCTCAGACGACTGCGAAAGAACCCGACCTGCGTACCGAGCTCGAACGCGTTCGTCGCTTCCGGCCCCAGGTTTGGACTGGCCTCGACCTTGGGCGTCGGCGTCTGAACGCCGGCGAAGATGTTCCGCAACAGCAATGGCGAGATTTCGCCGCCGGACCGCCCCCAACCGGCGTGGACGACGGCCGAGTTGAGCGAACCGCCCTTCATTCCTCCGGCGCGAACGAGATCGATGCTGCCGTTCAACGAAGGGTAGAGCGCCGAGCTGTTTCCCGACGAGAGGATCGAGTACCACTCGTTCCGTAGGCTCGCCCCCAACGATGCGTAGTCGGCGATGGTGAGCGCCGCGTTCGCGTAGACCGCATTGGTCGTCGCATCCGCGCTGACACTGGCCGACGTCGCCGGCGCGGTCGTCGATCGCACGGCGAGATCGGACGCGGTCGACGCCACGGAAAACGTGTTCGCCCGATGGCTGACTCCGCCGGTGATGGCAAGCGCGCCCCCAGATACTGCCGGATTCCCCGTGATCGAGCCGTCCACGTTGGTCTCCGACGCGGAGATGCTTTGGTGCTGAAAGCCACCCTTCGAGAAATCACCGCGGCCTGCGTAATATGGAAATCCACCCAGCCATGTCGAGTCGACATCGAAGTCGCGCGTCGCGTTCGAGTGATCGGTTCCCGCGCGCACCGTTCCATGGAGGACGTTGGAAAAGGCATACGTCGCCGCGCCGCCGCCGAGCCAGTGCGTCCGATCATCGTGGTTCGTGTTGTCCAGCGCGGCGAAATACGGATTGTTGAACGCGACGTAGTTCCAGCTCAGTTGACTTCCCGACGCGTCCTTCGTGCGAGCCGCAAGCTGCGCGAGATCGACCTGTCGTCCCATACGCATGAAATCAGCGACGGGATTGCTCGTGTCGAACCCGGTACCCGGACGACCGTGCGCCTGCTCGCCGCCGAATTGCCCGTGTACGCTAGCCACGAGTTTGTCGCCGAACTGGTCGCCGGCGGTCAGCCCGACGCCTTGCCGCGAGAGGTGGCTATCGGGCGTCGTCCCGCGCGAATCGCGCAGGTCGCCAGACAGACGAAAGTTGGCGTGATCGTTCGACCCCTGCGCCGCCGCGCTGGTTTTCAGCGTCCGGCCGCCGTCGAAGTAGGCGCTCATATTGTCGGGATGCGCGACCCAAGGCCGAACATCGGCGCGCCGCGGCTCCGTGAGGCTCGCTTGCGCGATCGGCTGCCCATTCAGCGCCGGCCCCCAATTTTCGGCGGCGGCATCGTTGGTGCCGCCACCCATCCCGTTGAAGAACGCGAATTGGCCGCCCAGGCCTTGCCCATACGCGTTTTGTAATTGCGGAAGTCGAATGTTCGACTCGAAAGTGAGCTGCTGATTGGCCGACACCTCGAAGCCGATGATCCCTCGGCCGTTCTTCGTCGATATCTCGACGACCCCGTTCGAGGCGCGCCCGCCGTACAGCGCTGCCGCCGCCGGACCTCGCAGCACGCGGACCGACGCGACGTCCGCCGGGTTCAAATCCTGTACGACACTCCCGTAGTCGAAACCACCGAGCCCGAGCGGCTGACCAGGTGTCACGAAACTCGAATTCTCCACCGGGATTCCGTCGACGACGAAGAGCGGTTGATTCGTTCCGAGGATCGAGTGATATCCGCGCAGCACCACCGGCTCGGAGCCGCCGAGTGTACCGGCGCTCGTGACCTGCAGCCCGACGACGCGACCGACAAGCGCCCCGGGTAGATCAACTGGACCCGCGATTTCGTCGAAGGCCGTGCTGTCGAGCGTTGGTGGCGCGATGGCCGCGACGATCGGACCCGGCGCCACCCCAGGGTTCGCCGACACGACTGCCGGCGACTCGGCCGCTGGTCGGTCACCCGGAGGGACCAGAGCGAAATCGCGAGCGATCGCTCCGCCAACAAGGGTGATCTGCACCGAGGAAGGGCTATATCGAACGTATCGCGCGACGAGCGTAACGGTCTGCCCTCGCACTCGAGACGACGGGACGATGAAGCTGTACCGGCCTTCGGCGTCGGTCGATCCGCCGAGATTCAACTCCTGGATTCGGACGGTCGCGCCCTGAATCGGATGGTTGTCGGCGGAGACGTGTCCGCTCACGGTCACGGGTTGCTGCGCCGCCAGCATGACCGGAACCAACACCATTGACATTGCGGCGAGCGCGAACGCACCATCTCGGTTCGACGTCATGATCCTTGGGAAAACTCCGTCGGAAATGGAAGTGCCGCGCGAACGCGGCAACGAGTTACGGGGTCACGCCGAGCACAATGAATCTAGGCGTGACGCGGAATGTGCCGGACACAGACGGCCTTTCACCAAGCTCTCCCGCCGAATTGAGGCCCCAACACATGACGGAGCCGTCGGTGGTCTGACCGCACGTATGGAAAAAGCCGGCCGAGAGAGATTTGAATTTGAGCCCGCCCGCGACGGGCGTCGGGTCGGTGCGATTGATTTGCGTACTGTCGCCGAGCTGCCCGAATTGGTTCGCTCCCCAGCAGTAGGGACTGCCATCCGCCGTGAGAGCGCACGCATGGAAACCCCCGACCGAGAGCGACGTGAACACGGGCGTCGCGGAATAGAGATGGGGCGCTTGGGCATTCGGCACGCCCTGGAGTGTGCCCCAACAATACGCCTGTCCAGCCTTTGACAGACCGCAGGCCCACGAGTCGCCGCCGCCGATCGCCTTGAAGCTGATACCGCCGTTCACGACGGTCGGCGAAGCGCGATCGGTCGTGGTACCGTCGCCAAGCTGTCCCTGGGCGTTGTATCCCCAGCAGAGCGCCGTTCCATCCGGCGTGAGCCCGCAGGTATGACTGCTGCCCGCCGCCAGCGTCGAGAAGGTGAATCCGCCATACACCAGGGAGGGAACAGGCGTCGTTACGGTGTCGCGTTTACCTAGCTGCCCCTTTCCGTTCTGCCCCCAGCAATAGGCGACGTGGTCGGTGTTGAGGGCGCACGCGTGGCTCAAACCAAGTGCTACCTGCGACCACGCGATGTCGCTCGGGAGACGGGTTGGACTCGCCACAAGGGAGCGTTTGCCTGTCGTGTCGACCAAGCCGTCGACTCCCCAACAATAGATTGCCGCGTCGGTTGACACTCCGCAAAAGTGGCCGCTGGCGGTATTCGCCGTGACCAACGCGACGGAGCCAGCGAGCTGTTTGAACGCGACGGCGCCCTTGGTGGGCGTCGGCACGGATTTGACGATCGAATCGCCGTCACCGACCTGTGGCTCCGGACCCCAGCAGCTCGCGAGCGCGTCGCTCCCGATCGCACAGGTCGAGAACCCGCCGGCGGCGAGACTGGCCGGCATGTAGTGAATCGGAGTTCCCGTAGCGTGCGCGTGGAGGGTGAGCGTCGCGGCTTCGACGTGGACGATGAGCGATTGATCGCCCGGAATATCGCCGAGCGTCCAGGCTCCGGGCGACGCCGCGCCGTCGGCACCCGTAGAGACCACCGCCGTCGCCACTCGGCCGCCATTGGTGGCGGTGAATGTGAGTGGCACACCGACGCGCACCTTTCCCGTGCTGTCGACCAGCTTGACCGATGGCGCAACGGGCAGGGCGTCGAGAATCTGGCCGGTTTGTGCGTCGCCGTCGACGACGGACATGGCCTTGTATGTCGTAACTGAGAACTTTGTCGGGTTGTCGCTCACCCACGCGATGGGAACACTGTCGTCATTGATGACGGTTGCCGTGATTGAATTGGCGCCGAGGGCGGGTCCTAGGGTCCATTTCGTGGCGGCGACGCCGTTTTGTCCGGCGATGGCCGTAACAACCGACAATACCCCACCACCACCGGTTACCGCAAACTTTACGATGGCGCCGGCTGCCGGACCGCCGATTCTGTTCGTCGCGAGAACGCGGACAGAGTCGTTGACGACCGAGCCTGGGCTGGCGGCGTTTGGAGCCGTCCATTGGAATGGGGCGATCTTCGCGGCGCTCACAAACACTACCTGCACGCCGATCGGTTGAGAGGTTACGCCGAGCGACGAGGCGATGATGTTCGTGATCCCGGTATCGACCGCGGTGATGCGCCCTTTTGCATCCAACGTGGCAACGTTTTCGTTGCTGCTCCGCCAGACCACCGGAACGTTGATCGTCTTGTCGTTCTTGTCTTTGACCGTGGCCGTGAGCACCCGGTGGAACCCGCGCTCGAGCGAGAACGACCCTCCGTCGATGCTAATCGACGCGGGTTCGACCTTTGCCGTGTCGACCGGCGCCAGTCCATCGCCGCCGCAGCTAGATGCGGCGACGCCGAAGGCGGCAAAACCGATGCAGGCCGTTAGCCCAACGGCGCTCCGGATAACGGCTTGTTTGGAGCGCTTGGCGACTTCAATCTGGCTCCATCTCGCACTCGACATGCGTTCATCCACGACATTGCCCTCAATGGCATCGGCCTACGGAAGGACGACCATACATTCAAAACGCGACGTCACACCCTGGCCTCCGGTGCAGCGCCGCGCATCATGCGGCGAACGATACCCATGGTACGAATAACCAGCAACTAGCCCCAAAACGCGACGGAGAGCGGGCTCGTGAAGTAAGTGTTGCGTACGAGCAACGCGGCGTTGCCTGATAGCAACACCAAGAGTCTGGCTTTGTACCAGGAACCTATAGGTTGTATCCCTAACTCGCTTTCCGGCGGTCCTGCGGCCAAATTTGTCGTTCGGGTGTGATGGTATGGTGGGTGCTATTTACCGCGCCACCAATCTCTTGAAACCTTCTCCCGAGGCGCCGCCAAGCGTCTGCGGGCGAACTCTCGCTTGGATACGCCATTGACGACGTTCTCAGTCCGGCCGCTTCGACTCTCGCTCGTCTCCCTCATAGCATTTCTCGCGCTCGGCAACATCTGCCGTGGTCAGGGTGATACAACGGTCGGGACCGCCCGGCGCCAGTTCGAGAGCCGCGCAGAGCTCGACTCCATGGCCACCGCGGCGGAGAAGGGTCATCGAACCAGTGAGGCGTGGCTGCTGCGCACCCGGCTCGAG
>Ga0070684_100003302_pt1 | contig 12085 bp, 11 predicted proteins | sample KBSC723LmetaG_FD_65653 | JGI IMG/M metagenome (GOLD analysis project Ga0070684, IMG submission 65653) | Corn rhizosphere microbial communities from Kellogg Biological Station, Michigan, USA - KBS C7.2-3L metaG | ecosystem: Host-associated > Plants > Roots > Rhizosphere ...
TCTCTCATCTGAACGATCAATCCGGGAAGTCCATTAAATACGTAAGGTCCGTCCTGAAGAGGGATATCAGCAGTAAACCAGGCTTCCCACTTTCTGCCTCCGTAATGTAACAAAGCTTTCTGACAGTCATATCCCTGAATTTTCTTTCTTTCACCTAAAAGTTTCCAGTTAAGTTTTTGATTGCGTATAACCTTAAATGGCTGTATGCCTATATATTCAAGCGTATAGATAAGCTCTTTGCTTTTAAATGTCTTGTTAGCATATTTACCGTCAGGAAGCTTAATATCTGCCTGACTCTGTCTATTCCTAACCGCCGAAGAAATCGCAGAATCCTTCTTAGCACCAACATCGCTTAAAAATTCCGAATGATCCTGAAATACGTCAAGTCTGGTATACTCTGTTATCATACTGTCGGTTTTTGCAGAATCCGGAGCAAAAGAATAGGAATAAATAAATCTGCGGCTTTGAGAATATATGGCAGCCGGTAGCATCATTAAGGTGATCAGAAAAATCTTGTATGCATTTATTTGTGAAATTAAATGAGTCATTTGTGAAATTGATATTATGAATAAAAAAATATAAAATGAGATCGCTCTTCAAATGTATTTAAAATATCTTGATGGTGATATATACCATAGAGTCTTATAAGGAGGAATAAGACAACAAGAAATGGCAAAAAAGGTTTAAAAAGGATGACATTAATCCGAATAGTCTAAGTTCGGTTGAAAAGGAATCAAAGCAAATCAGAGAATTTTATAAAGCAAGAACTTGTTTTACTTTACCTGTATTATACATAATAAAAAAGTTTTAGTAAATACGGATTCCTGCAATTGTGATTAAATTTTTATTCGTATAATTGAGATATAAAATTAATTAACAACATGAAATACAAATTGATATATGCTGTATTCTTAACCTTAAATTTTGTCTTATGTGCTGCTCAGAGCAAAGCTGTAATGGAAATCAATTACGAAACAAAAATGATTTCTGATAGTTTAAACAGGAAAAAAGTAAAAGTTTATTCATCAGCTTTATTATGTAATAATACCGAATCAATGTATTGCAGTGCAGAAGCTAAAGCATATTATAAAGGAAATTCTACACAAACTATAAGTACAAATTATGGGAATATCCCAAAATATCCCAAAGCTGTTGAGAGTATTTATAAGAACAATGATGTGGTAACTGCATCATTACCGGTAGGGAAATACATTTTTACTTTTGAAGAACCTAAGTTAAAATGGGAAATATTGGGTGAGACAAAAGATATAAAAGGTTTCAAATGCCAATTGGCCAAAACAACGACTGATACTGGTGATGTTTTTTTTGCTTGGTTTACCAAAGACATTCCAATACAAGATGGTCCATTTAGATTTAAAGGTCTTTCTGGAATGATACTGGAAATTTATAATAAAAATAAAACAATTGAAATCTATGCCACTGACATTAAGAAATCAGAAGACTTTATAGAACCTTTAAAATATTATAATGAAGTCAAGGCAAAAAATAAACAACAATTTTTAGAAGCAAGAAAAAACTTTCATGAAAATCCTTCAATGTATAACGGGAATTTAAAAGTAGTAGATGCAAATGGTAATGATAAAACTAAAACTATGACTGACAGAATAAAACGCATCAATACATTTTTAGACTAGAAAAGAACTAAAATTCAAATATCTTATTAATTAAAAATTTTAACTATGAAAAAATTATTTTTAGTCGGAGCATTAGCTCTGTCAGTTTTAACATTTGCTAATACAAGAGGAGAGGTAAAGCAAGAAGTTAAACAGAAGAAAAATGAAGTTAAAGAATTAACCCAAGAACAACAACAAGCATTAGCTCTATATTTCAGATGGTGGTCTGTTTCTTATACCAATGCTTGTGGAACTACCAATACAGTATTTTTCCAATCTGACAACACAGATGGTAGCCCAGGATTCATTGATGAATTAGCTTATGCTGTTAATTCTACCTATGAAGATTGTTAAAAACTGATATTTAAAGAGGGATATTATTTAAATTAAAAAGCCTAAGCAATCTGATGATTCGCTTAGGCTTTTATTTGTGGTCCCACTTGGGCTCGAACCAAGGACCACCTGATTATGAGTCAGGTGCTCTAACCAACTGAGCTATAGGACCTCAAAATTGGTTGAATTTTGTGACTGCAAAAATAGCAAAATTTCCGTCACTACAAAATTTTTTACGGTTTTTCTTGACATAATTCTACCAAGACCCCATTGGTGCTTTTCGGGTGCAGGAAAGCAACCAGCTTATTATCAGCCCCTTCTTTCGGCTCTTCGGAAATAAATTCAAAACCCTCCTTTTTCAGGCGGTCAATCTCATCCAGGATATTATCGACAGCAAACGCAAGATGGTGGATGCCCTCCCCTTTTTTACTGATGAATTTGGAAATGGGACTGTCCTCGTTGCTGGCTTCCAGCAGCTCGATTTTGCTGTCGCCGGTCTGATAGAAAGAGGTAACCACTTCTTCGCGTTCAACACTTTCTTTTTTATAGGAAGGTTTTCCCAGCAGGCGGGCAAAAAGGTCATCGGAAACACCCAGGGAGGCCACAGCAATGCCGATATGTTCTAACTTCATAGGTTGATGGATATAATTAAGCGTAAATTTATTGCTGAAGGCAGATTTCGCCCGGCAATTCAAACAAAAGTACTAAATTTGCATCACTTATGGAAAGTAACAGACAAAGAAAAGTAGCACAGATTATACAGGAAGATTTCGCGGAACTTTTCCGTAAACAGGCATCAGAGAGCAAGCAAAGCATCCTGATCAGTGTTTCGGATGTAAAGATTTCTGCCGATCTGGGGATTGCCAAGATTTACCTCAGCATTTTCCCGCAGGAGTTCCGTTCTGCCGTTATGAAGGAGATTGAGGCCAATAAAACGCAGTACCGCAACTTTATCGGCCAGAAGATGGCCAAGCAAGTGCGTGTGATCCCGCAGCTGAATTTCTACCTGGATACGACTCTGGACGATGTGGAAAGGATTGAAAAGGAACTGAGAGGCGAAGGCGACAATCCTACCCTGTAAAAGCGTGAAAAACATTGCCTTCTATATTGCGTCCCGCTACCTTTTATCCAAAAAAGGAAGTACGGCCGTTACGTTTATTACGTGGCTGGCCATCGGGGCTATGACCGTAGCCGTAACCGCAATGTTTGTCATCATCTCTGTTTTCTCCGGGCTGGAAGACCTTAACCAGGACCTCATTTCCAATCTCCACGCCGACCTTACCGTGGAAAGCGCTTCAGGAAAAACCCTGAAAGACCTTAATAAAACGGTTGATGTCCTGAAAGCCAATAAAGAAATCAGCAGCTTTTCGAAAGTTATTGAAGAAAAAGTCTACATCAACTTCAACGGGAAAGGCGACATTGCCTATCTTCGCGGTGTAGATTCCGCCTATACCAAGGTAAACCCGATCAACAAAGAAGTATTCTACGGAACATATCCAAGTTTTGAGTATTCCAATGAAGTCCTGATGGAAAATTCACTGGACAACCGCTTATCGGTGCCGGTAGCTTCCGATAAAGGCTTTGCTACGATCTTCATGCCCAAAGCAGGAACAGGAATCATCAATAAAGAGGAAGATATTTACCGTAAAAAAGATATTCTGGTGACCGGTGTATTTCCTGGAAAAGACCAGCTGGACAATTACATCATCGCTCCGATCGAGCTGACGGAAGAGCTTCTGGACCTGCCGAAGAACTCTGCCTACCGGATCGTCATCAAACTGAAAAACCCGGACAATACAGATGCTGTAAAACAGCAACTGCTCTCCTCTCTGGGTAAAAAGGTAAAAATCCGTACCAAAGAAGAGGAAAATGCAGCATTCTGGAAAATGATCAATACTGAAAAACTGTTCATTTACCTGATCTTTGCACTCGTTATCTTTATTACGACCTTTAACCTTGCCGGTGCCATCATCATCCTTCAGCTGGATAAAAAACAGCAGGCCCGGTCATTGGTTTCGCTGGGCTTCCCGCTTAACGGGCTCAGAAAAATCTATTTCTATACCGGAATCCTGATTGTCATCTGCGGCGTTGCCTCCGGGCTGATCTTCGGGACAGCACTCTGCTACTTCCAGGAATATACTGAGTTTTTCAGGGCCAATGAAACACTGCCTTTCCCGGTAAAAATTGTCGCCCGGAATTATATTACCGTTGCTCTTACAGCAGCCCTGTTTGGGATCGCCATTTCCTGGTTCTTCTCCAGGATACGCAAAGACTATATTACTAAAAATTAATATCGGAAGTATCTAATTTTTAATATCTTTGCTGCCCCCAAATTAAAAAAAATGAAACGTATTTTATGTGCTTTTTTAATGAGCTTTACATTTCTCAATGTATGGGCTCAGATTCCTAACGGATACTATGACGGAACAACAGGCCTTACCGGTGCAGCCCTGAAGACCAAGCTGAAAGAGATCATTACGAACGGCCATGTTGACCATGGTTACGGTGGGCTCTATACCGGATACCAGACTACCGACCGCGATTATTTCTATGAAAACGACGGAACAGTGCTGGACATGTATTCCGAGAACCCGAACGGCCCGGATCCGTATAACTTTACCCCCGGAAACAACCAATGCGGAAATTATAACAGTGAAAGCGACTGCTACAACAGGGAACATGTAGTGCCACAAAGCCTTTTCAACAGTAATGCTCCTATGGTTTCAGACATTCATTTCATCAGGCCTACCGACGGGTATGTGAACGGAAAACGCTCTAACTATCCTTATGGAAAAGTAGGTACTGCCTCGTTTACCTCCCTGAACGGATCCAAGCTTGGAAATTCGGCATCGGCAGGATACTCAGGAACCGTGTTTGAACCAATTGATGCTTTCAAAGGCGATGTAGCCAGGATGATCTTTTACTTTGTCACAAGATATGAAAGCCAGCTATCCGGCTTTAGTACCGGAAATATGCTCGGAGGATCGGCATACCCGGGACTTCAGGCGTGGGAGCTCAACCAGCTGCTTGCGTGGAGCGCCATGGATCCGGTTTCCCCGGCAGAAATTGCGAGGAACAATGCTTCGTACACTTTTCAGGGTAACAGGAACCCGTATATCGACCATCCGGAATACGTTAACCAGGTATGGGGAACTCCGGTAGTGGATACGCAGGCTCCAACAGCTGCAACCAACCTTACCGCCGGCAATCCTACGGCAAACTCTATTGCACTGAACTGGACTGCCGCAACAGACAATATCGGCGTAGCCGGATATGACATCTATGTAAACGGAACATTATACGCTACGGTTACAGGAACTTCAGCTACCGTATCCGGACTGGCTCCTTCCACTACCTATACGTTCTACATCATTGCCAGAGATGCGGCAGGAAATTCTTCCGCACAGAGCAATACTGCAACAGGAACTACACTGGCGGGACAAACCGGAGGCGGAACCAGCTGCGGAACGGAAAACTTTGAAACCATCACCGTTGTAGCAGATGCCTATAACACTTATAACTGGACCAATAACGGAATCACCTGGACTGCCACAGATTCCAGAAGCGACCAGACCATCAATAACAAAGCAATCACGATCCGTAACGGAAACCTGACCAGCACATCCATTTCCGGAGGAATCCAGAGCCTTACACTGACTACCCAGCTGAAATTCACAGGAAGCAGCAACAACCTGAACGTTCAGATCAACGGTGTCACTGTAGGAACCATTCCTTACAGCTCAACGGTAACGACGACGACAATCAACAACATCAATGTCAGCGGAAATATCGTGATCAAAATCATCAACCCTGTTTCAGGAAACAGAGTAGCGATGGATAACCTGAGCTGGACGTGCTTCAGCACGCTGGGCACCGCAGAGATCACTAAAGACAAGGCATTTGCTGTATACCCGAATCCTGTACATAACCATGAATTGTACGTAAAAGGAGAAAATCTGTCCAAAATTTCAAAGGCAGAGATCTATGATCTATCCGGAAAACTGATCGAAACCCTGATCAGTCCTTTTAAAAATTCAAATAAAATCCAGTTAAAAGGGATAACCAAAGGAAATTATATCCTTAAAACGGATTATTTCTCTACGAAATTCATCGTAGAATAAAATACCAAATTTATTGCATTCCAAGACCGGCTTGTCCGGTCTTTTTTTTATTTTTGAGGGATGGTTTCCAAGACAAAATTAGGCCTGATCGGCAGAAATATCTCCTACTCCTTTTCAAAGAAATTCTTTGAAAATAAATTCCAGAAACTGATGGTCCATGATTTCTCCTATGATATCTTTGACCTGCAGGACATCAGTGAAGCGGAACAGCTGTTTGCAGAACCCGGACTGCGGGGCTTCAATGTCACCATTCCGTACAAGGAAAAAATCATCGGCTACCTGGATGAGCTTAGCGAGGAAGCGAAGAATATAGGTGCCGTCAACTGTGTCTGTATCGAAAACGGACTGAAAAAAGGCTATAATACCGATGCATTCGGATTTGAAAAAACACTGCTCCTGCATCGTAAGCCACATCACATTTCTGCCCTCATCCTCGGCGACGGAGGGGCTGCCAAGGCAGTACAGTATGTCATGAAAAAAAACGGCATTCCTTTCACCACGGTATCACGGAAATCAGAAGTTACTTTTGACACGCTCAATTGTGATACGGTACGCAGGAACACCATCATTGTCCAATGCACTCCCGTAGGTACTTATCCGAATACAGATGACTGCCTTAACTTTCCGTTTGAAGGCATATCGCAACAACACCTGGTCATTGACCTTATCTACAACCCTGAATACACCCGGTTTATCATCAACGCATCTGAGAAAGGAGCGAAAACCGTCAACGGATATTATATGCTTGAGCAGCAGGCTGAAAAAGCCTGGGAAATTTGGAATTTTCAAAAAAAATAACCTAAATTAGTGCTTGAATTGCCTTTTTTGCTATATTTAAAGGATATTAACACCACTCACATAAAAGATTTGCCATGACTACAGAAAACAATCTTTCTGAAAACGAAGAAAAGAAAAATGCCGCAGAAATGCCGCAGGAAGAGCATCAGGAACCGATCCAGGAGCATACGGCTTCTCATGATGAAAATAATCATGAAGAAGAAAAGGATCCTGCCCAGGAAGAAGAGATGCCGGCCACCCATGAAGAGGATCACGAAGAACCTGATATGAGCCTGGCAGATATTCTGAAGGAAATGGAGAAGATCATCAACACTCCGGATGCCGGCGAAAACTCCAAAAGATTCAACCAGCTCAAAGAAAAAGCATCCCACCACCTCCATGATGAAGTAGAAGACAAGAAGCATGAATATGTGGAAGCCGGAAATGCTGCTGAGAACTTCAGCTATGAGCATCCGATGCAGTCCAGGTTTTCTGCTTTAGTCAATATCTTCAGGGAAAAACATGACGCCTACCAGAAAGGCCAGGAAGAAGAGCAAAAGCAGAACCTTGAACACAGGCAAAGTATTATCGAAAGGCTTAAAAACCTCTATACCAATTCCGAACCCGGAGTCAATCTTTTCAGATCCATCCGTGAGATCAAAGAAGACTGGTCTAAAGCCGGCCAGGTAGCTAAATCGGAATTCAGGATCCTTAACAATAATTATTTCCATCATCTGAACCAGTTTTACCAGATGCTGGATCTGAATAAAGAATTCCTGGAGCAGGAATACAGCCACAACCTTGAAAAAAGGCAGCATATCATTGAGCGCGCCCGACAGCTGGAAAACGAACCGGTGATCCAGAAAGCCCTGAACGAGCTGCAATACCTGCATAAGCTATGGAAAGAAGAGGCTGAGCCAGTGGCAGAAGAATTCCGTGAAAAGACCTGGGAAGAATTTAAGGAAATTTCCAATAAGATCCACGAAAGGAAATCTGAACTTTCAGTAGCCATAGAAGCTGAGCAGAATGCCAATCTGGAAAAGAAAAACCAGATCATTGCCGAAATCAAAAAACTTTCAGAACCCGCTGAGAATCCCAACCACAATTACTGGCAGAATGCCATCAGAAGAGTGGAAGACCTCCGTTCTGAATTCCTTAAAACCGGCAGCGTGCCCCGGAAACTTTCCAACCAGAACTGGAATGACTTCAAGACCACGCTCAGAGCGTTCAATACAACAAAAAACAGCTATTATAAATCCCTGAAAGGTTCACAACAGACGAATCTGGAGGAGAAAATGAAACTGATCCAGACTGCTCAGGACAATGTAAGCAATGAGGACTGGGATATCTCGGTACCGTTGTTCAAGAAACTGCAGGAGGACTGGAAAAAAATCGGGCACGTTCCTAAGAGCATGACGAACAAAATCTGGGATGAGTTCCGTGATGCCTGTAATGCATTTTTCAATAATTTCCGTGAAAAGAGCAATACCTCTACCGATAACTGGAAAGACAACTACAAACAGAAGAAGCACCTTCTGGATGAACTGAAAACCGTAGGCGATGAAGAAGGCAGCATCGAAAGGATCGAAGCCATCAAAACAGCCTGGAACAACATCGGTAAAGTGCCGCGCGATAAGATTTCCATCAATTCCGAATTCAACAAGACCTTACGTGAAAAGCTGAGGCTGAATAAGATCAATGAGCTCGAACTGAAGGAGGAAGGATTGTCTGAAAACCAGCTGACGGATAAAGCCAGAAAGATCAAGAGCCAGATTTCCGACCTGGAAGGGGAAATTGTAAAGCTGGAAAACAACTTATCTTTCTTTACCAATCCATCCAGGGAGAATCCTCTGCTGAAGGATACTTACAATACGATTGATGACAAAAAAGCGCATCTGGAAACTTTAAAACAGAATCTTCACAGCATCATTTCCGGCTCTGGAGAATAAATAATTTATAATTGTTAAAAAGGCGGAGCAAAGAAATTTGTCTTCGCCTTTTTTCTTTCAATCTATGGACGAACAATACATACAGCGATGCATTGAACTGGCCCGGAAAGCCCTGGGTAATACCTATCCCAATCCACTGGTAGGAAGCGTCATTGTGCACAACGGCCGGATCATTGGTGAAGGCTATCATCATAAGGCCGGGGAAAACCACGCAGAGATCAATGCCATCAATTCCGTGGCAGACAAAACCCTCATTCCGGAATCTACCATTTACGTTTCCCTGGAACCCTGTGCGCATTATGGAAAAACGCCACCGTGCGCGCTCAAAATCAAGGAGCTGGGGTTCAGAAAAGTGGTCATCGGTGCAATGGATTCACATGATAAGGTAAACGGCAAAGGAAAAAAAATCATTCAGGATGCGGGAATCGAGGTGGTATCGGAAATCCTGGAACAGGAATGTATTGAACTGAATAAACGGTTTTTTACCTATCATGAAAAGAAAAGGCCTTATATCATTCTCAAATGGGCTGAATCCGGTGACGGTTTTTTAGACCAGGATTTTAAACCGACTGCCATCTCAAATGCATTGGTCAATCAATTCGTGCATCAGCTGAGAGCTGACGAACATGCGATATTAGTAGGAACACAAACGGCACTGAATGACGACCCTTCACTTACCGTAAGAAATGCAGAAGGCAATAATCCTGTGAGAATCCTGGTTGATTTTGACCTGAAAGTGCCGCGTGATTTCAATTTGTACAATAATGAGGCGCCTACCCTTATTTTCAATACTGAGAAAGATGCTACAGAAGGCAATATCCGGTTTATAAAAACCGGAAGGGAAAATTTCCTGTCCGCACTGACAGATGCTTTGTACCGCGAACACATACAGTCCGTCATTATAGAAGGAGGAAGATTTACCCTGCAGCAGTTTATTGATGCCGGACTATGGGATGAAGCGGTCATCATTAAAAATGAGCATCTGAGATTGGCAAACGGTACAAAAGCTCCCGACTTCCCTTTTACAGCGGAACGCACCGAATCTTTCAGGCATAACCGTATTTCATGGTATAAAAAGGCATCTAACTAGCGGAGATTTTTCCATCTGATGTTTAAATGTGTAATTTTGCAGGAATAAACCGGAGACAAGAATGGCGTTTGAGCTTAGTACCATAGAAAAGCCTGTAGATAACATTTTACTGAAAGAAAAAGGAAGCAAGTTCTTAGGCTTTGCCTGTCCGGTAAGCAATGAACAGGAACTGAAGCAGGCACTGGAAGCCATCAGGACAGAACACCCCAAGGCTACCCATCACTGCTATGCGTTCAGGATCGGCCTGAATGGCGAAAATTACCGCGCCAATGACGACGGTGAACCTTCCGGAAGCGCCGGGCTACCCATTTATAACCAGCTCCTCGCCCATGAATTAACCAATGTCCTGGTAGTGATCGTACGGTATTATGGTGGGACCAAACTCGGGGTTTCAGGCCTTGTAAAAGCCTATAAAGAATCTGCCAAAGCTACACTGGAAGAGGCAGGAACAATGATCCGCGAACTGGAAACTGAAATAGAGATTTATTTCAATTTTAGCCAGCAGAATGTCATTTTCACCTTACTGTCTAAATTCGATGCGAAAATCATCCGTTTTGATGCGGAGGAAAGGGCTGCCATTGCAGCAAAGATCAAGGAAAAGCATAAAGAAAGCGTGCTGGAAGCTCTTTCGAATCTCCAGGCGGTAGAATATACCCTCTAATTCAGCTAGGGTCAACGGCCGGATCATAGGACTATTTCATTCGGTCGATCTGCATATCTGAATTTAATGACAGGCTACTTAAACTGATCATTTTCAATAGGAATCAAATAAAAAAATCCCGGACTCAAGTCCGGGACATATTTCTTTTTGCCTTAGGCAATTAATCTCTCCTTCCGCCGAGAAGCAACGAACCCCAATACAGGAGCTGTGCAAGGGAACCGATGGCCGCAACCACATAAGTACGGGCGGCCCATTTAAGGCTGTCTTTTACTCCGATAAATTCTTCCTGTGTCACTGTTCCCGTATCTTTCAGCCACTTCATCGCTCTGTTGCTGGCATCATATTCTACCGGCAGCGTAATGAAGGCAAAAAGTGTGGTGAATGCAAACATAATGACTCCGATAGCCAATACGGTCGTATTTCCGTTCGGGTTTTCAAAACTCCTGGTAGAAGCCATGATCACCAGACCGGCCAGGATCACATACTGCATCAGGTTGGAACTGATCTGCACCACCGGTACCAGCTTTGAACGAAGCTGAAGCATAGAATATCCTACGGCATGTTGAACGGCATGGCCGCATTCATGGGCAGCTACAGCCGCAGCCGCAGCATTTCTCTGCATATATACGCCTTCCGAAAGATTAACGGTCTTATCTGCCGGATTGTAATGATCTGTCAATTGTCCCGGAACCGAAATAACCTGAACGTCATTGATCCCGTTGTCCTTCAGCATTTTCTCCGCGACTTCCTTACCGGAAAGCCCGTTTCTAAGATGCACGTTAGAATAATGTTCAAATTTCGACTTAAGCTTCCACGAAACATACCAACTGACGAGCATCGAAATAATGATAATGATATAATAACCTGTCATTTCTACTCAAATTTTAACCTTAAATCATGTAAAAACTGTGCCAAAGTATAGCATATTATTATCTATATTTGCCTAATAATTACCCTTATCTGTTATGTCTAAAGTCTCAGTGGTTGAAGTAAAAACAGCGGATCAGCTGAAGAAATTCGTGCATTTCCCTATGGATCTGTACAAAGACAATCCTTATTATGTACCTTCTTTCATCAATGATGAGATCAATATCTGGAATGCAGCGGAAAACCCGGCACTGGCTTATTCTGAAGCCCGGCAATTCCTCGCATACAGGGACAACAGCATCGTGGGAAGAATTGCCGTTATCATCAACCATAAAGAGGAAAAAGAACTGGGCATCAGAAAAGTACGGTTCGGCTGGATTGATTTTATTGATGATGAAGAGGTTTCTGCAGCACTCATCCATACTGCAACAGATTACGCCCGTGAAAAAGGCATTGATACCATTGAGGGACCTATGGGATTCACCAATCTTGACAAAGCGGGCATGCTTACGATGGGATTTGACAGGCTGGCAACGATGATCGGGATTTATAATCATGACTATTACCCTAAGCACCTGGAAAAACTGGGCTTGACCAAAGAAAAGGAATGGGTGGAGTTTGAACTGATATTCCCGGAAGTACTTCCTGAAAAA
>Ga0070684_100003307_pt1 | contig 12079 bp, 10 predicted proteins | sample KBSC723LmetaG_FD_65653 | JGI IMG/M metagenome (GOLD analysis project Ga0070684, IMG submission 65653) | Corn rhizosphere microbial communities from Kellogg Biological Station, Michigan, USA - KBS C7.2-3L metaG | ecosystem: Host-associated > Plants > Roots > Rhizosphere ...
AGCCCAAGGAAGTAGCGCGCCTTGACCTCATCCGCATTCAACGCGATGGCGCGCTCGAATTCGGCCTTGGCCTCCGATGTGACGACGCCACCCGCCGCGGCGGCAAGGGCTTCGCCGAGATCGGCCCGGCGCTCCGCGCTGTCGCCATCATAGGTGATCGAATTGCGATAGGCCCGGACCGCGTCATCGTAACGACCGAGCCTCGCCAGCACCGGCGCGAGCACGTTCCAGCCACGGCCATCGGTTGGATTTTTCTCCAGGTGCTGCTCGACCTGCGCCACCAGATTGTCGAGCGGCTGGGTCGCGTCGGGCGCGCGGATGCGTTGTGCCAGCGGAAAATCTCCGAGCTGTGGCGAGCCGAGCGGCAGGTAAAGCGCAACCGCTACGATCGGCAGTCCCACCAGGGCTATGACTGCCGCCGAACGGCGCAACCTGATGTTCGATGCGAGCGGCGGATCGCGCTGATTATCCACTGCCGCCAGCAGGCGGCGACTGATCTCGACGCGCGCGGCCTCCGCTTCGGGACGACCAATCAGCCCGGCGGCAACGTCGCGATCGATCTCGGAGAGTTGATCCTTGTAGACGACCGCCTCGCTGGCATCGTGCTCCGGCCGGCCGCCCCGGCCCAACGGCCAAAGCACGGCGAAGATCGCCGCGGCCGTCATCAGCGCGAACACAAACCATAGACTCATCGAGCGGGTTCCGAGCGAACGGCGCCCACACGGGAAGCGCCAATGCGCCGCTTTACACCACGGGCGCCGAGCCGGGCAATTGACAATTCTTAAAGTGCGGCAATCCTCAAAAACCCCGAGAAACACGGCATCAGTTGACGTAAAACTCGACGCTTTGCGCCGCATAGTCGCCGTGCGCGTTAAGGGCTTTCAGAAAATAGGCCCCCGGTTTGACGGAGTCCGGGAGCCTGATCCTCAGCGAGCCGTTGGGGGCCGGAGACGCAATCGCGGTGACCGGATCGGGCAACTGTTCCCCGCTGGTCTTGTCGACCAGCACAACCTTTGCCCCGATCATGAGGTTCCGGTATGTCGCCGAGATCACGCGGTTTTCAAATTCAACGAAATTGATGACTGGGTTCATACCAAAACGGTACGTTTCCGCGTGGATCGAGTCAACCGGAAATTGTAACGGGGCGTCTCACTATCTTTTTTATATCTTTTTTATCCGGCGCGAGATGGTTTGCGCTCGCCGGTCAGCGCGTTTTCAGCCGCCCTGCTCATCAGCGTCGCGTAGTCGGCGCCGAACAATACCTCGCAGAAGCGGATTGCGGCCGTGACCTGCATCTGCCGGTAGGCGCGGGTCTTGGCGTCGCTGGCGCGCAGCGATTGCACCAGCGCCTCGGTGGAATGCTCGACATAATGTTGCAGGTCCGAATAAGTCCGCAACGTGACCTCGTTGATCGCGAGTTCGCTGGCGTAGGTGCGGCACACCGCGACGAAATCGATCAATGCAGCGGTCTCGTCGACCTCACCGGCGTCGAGCCTGGCGCCGGCGGGAATATCCTTGTCAGGGCGCTGGCGCAGGAGACGCCGGACGCGGCCGGGCACGCTGTCGATTTCCGATTGCAGGGCGTTGGAAATATCGGCCCGGATCGACGCCAATTGTTTGCCCCACACCGAATCGTTGCGGAGATCAAGTTCGGTCCGCAGTCCGCGCACGCCATCGTGAAGGGTTTTGAGATGTTCGGAGACGTTATCGAAATGGCCGCGCTTGATGTCCGTCCGCAGGCTGGCCGCAACGAAGGACAGATCGTGCAGCACGATGGTGACGGCAACGCCGTAAGGAGTTGCGGCAACGCGGATCTCATCGTCGGACGCAGCCATTCTGATGGCGAGGCGGATAATTTGCCACGGCGCGGTCAGCCGCTGCATGATCAGCGACAGCGCGAACGGCAGCAGTTGCGGGGTCTGCAGCGAAGGGACGTTGAGCGCGGCGCCTGCCGATGCAATCTGCGAATCCGCGAATATCCGCAAGAAGCCGGGAACCCGGCCATTGAGGGTGTCGAGCGCTTCGCGGGCTTGCAAGACCGAGCCGATCGGCAGCAGATCCTCGATCACATTGGGTGGACCGACGCGGGCCAGCGCGCGCTGCTTGTCCCCGCCGGGCACGGGCGTGGCGACCGTGCAGATCGCATCAGCGGCGGCGTGCTGGAATTTACGGATCGCCGCTTCGAGATCGGACGTCGTTCCGGTTTCCCGCACCCGGGCCAGCGCCGCTTCGAATTCGCGCGCCTGGTCGGGCGCACCGTCGCGGACCAGCCATTGCCACACCGGCAGCAGCGAGGCGCGGCGGACCTGACCCGGCCGTACCGGAAAATTGCCTTCGACGAGAAACGGCTCGAGCGGACGGAACAACAGCCGCGCCGGGTCCTCGGTGCGGGGCTGCGCTTCCTCGTCGGTACCGCGCACGATCTTGCGCAACTGTTCGAGCACGAAGCTGGCAACGGTGGTATCTTCGCCGCGTTCGATGGCGCGCTCGAACTCCCGCATCAGCAGCGCCTGCGACTGCGGCGGAAGCTGCGCGAGATAATCCCTCAGCCGCTCGATCGATGTCTGGCTCATGCGTCCGGTATGCACGCTGGGTGGCGCGGACGCCGAAACGCGTCCACCGATCATCATAAAAGCGCCGGCGTTAAGAAGTCGTTTAGGAACAATGGAATTGGGGACGGCGTGGGTTCCTGCTGCCGCGGCGCTGACGCAAACGGCCTCACACCCCCGGCAGCACAAGTTCGGCCCGCAAGCCGCCGATCGGCGCGTTGCCGAGCGCAAGGCTGCCGCCGTACAAGGCTGCAAGATCGACCACGATCGACAGCCCCAGCCCGGAACCCGGCTTCGACTCGTCCAGGCGCTGGCCGCGGCGCGAGACCTGCGCGCGCTCGGCCGCCGACAACCCGCGCCCATCGTCGTCGACGATGATCCGCAGCATCGGACTGGCGCCGGGCTCGGCCGGCCGCTCCACCAGCACCTCGATGAATACTTGCGATGCCGCCCATTTGCAGGCGTTGTCGACGAGGTTGCCGGCCATCTCCTCGAGATCCTGCCGCTCGCCGCGAAATTTCGCCTGCGCATCGGCCTCCACCCCGATGGCGATGTCGCGATCGCGATGGATCTTCTCCATGGTCCGGCGCAGCGCCTCGATCGCCGGCGCCACTTCGGTAACCGTGCCAATGATGGTGAGACGCGCGGCGATGCGCGCGCGCTCCAGATGGTGCGCGACCTGATCGCGCATCACGTCGGCCTGCTCCAGGACCTTTGCCGCGAATGGATCGGCCAGACGGGTGGAAGCCTCGTTGACGATGACGGACAACGGCGTCTTGATGGCGTGCGCGAGATTGCCGACATGGGTGCGTGCGCGCTCGACGATCTCGCGGTTGGCATCGATCAGCGCATTGGTCTCGCGCGCCAGCGGCGCGATCTCGACGGGAAATTCACCCTCGAGCCGTTCGGCGCGGCCGGAGCGGATATCGGCGATCGATTCTGAAATGCGTTTCAGCGGCGCGAGGCCGAAGCGAACCTGGAAGATCGTGGTCAGAACCAGCACGACCGACAGCGCGGCGAAGGTGCCGCCGAGGTAATAATCGAAACTGCGGGTTTCGTCGAAAATCTCGCTGGCATCGCCGGCCACGCTGACCAGAAACTTGCCGTCGGCACCGAGATCGACCGGCCGCTCCACCATCCGCAGGTTCTGGCCCTCGGGACCATCGACGTAGCCTTGACGGATGCCGGCCGCGGTCAAATCGGCGCCGTGCTCTTCGAGCTTCGGCAGCTTTTTGTCCCACAGCGAGCGCGACGCGCGCAACTCGGGCTTCTCGGTGTCGGTACGGGTGATCTGCCAGTACCAGCCGGACAACGGCAGTTCGAACAGGGGCTCGCCGAGCGACTGGAACTGACGGTCAGGCGGCTCGTCGGGCGTTGCGACTTCGGCGATCAGGGTACGAAGGTAGAGGTTGAGACGGCGGTCGAAGGCGCGCTCGGTAGCGGCGCGATATACCGACGACAGCACGATCCCGGTGATCAGCAAAATCACCACCACCCATGCGGTCGCAGACAGGAACAGCCGGGTGGCGAGCGAGCTACCGCGCATCAGAGTATGATCCCGAAAGGTGGGGGCCGGTTTTCGGACAAGATCATGCTCGAACAAAAGACCAAGACTGGCGCTTGATCAAGCACCGGTCGGTGGCGGCGTCAGCAGATAGCCGAGCCCCCGCACGGTCTGGATGATATCGACGTCCAGTTTCTTGCGGATGCGGCCGACGAACACTTCGATGGTATTGGAGTCGCGGTCGAAATCCTGATCGTAGAGATGCTCGACCAGTTCGGTGCGCGACACCACGCGCCCGGTGTGGTGCATGAGATAGGCCAGCAGCCGGTATTCGTGCGAGGTCATCTTGATCGGGTTGCCGGATACGCTGACCCGGCCGGTGCGGGTATCCAGCGAGACCGGCCCGCAGGTCAGCTCCGACTGGGCGTGGCCGGTGGAGCGGCGCAGTAGCGCGCGGATCCGGGCCAGGACTTCCTCGAGATGAAACGGCTTGGCCACATAGTCGTCGGCGCCGGCATCGAAACCTTGCACCTTGTCGCTCCAGCGGTCGCGCGCGGTGAGGATCAGCACGGGCATCGAGCGTCCGTTGCGGCGCCATGCCTCCAGCACCGAGATGCCATCCATCTTCGGCAGCCCGATGTCGAGCACGACCGCGTCGTAGGGCTCGCTGTCGCCGAGAAAATGCCCTTCTTCGCCGTCGAAGGCGCGATCGACCACATAGCCGGCGTCGGTCAGCGCCGTCGTCAACTGACGGTTGAGATCCGGATCGTCTTCGACGACCAGCAGGCGCAAGGCTTCCCTCCAAATGTGAGCTGCACGATTTCCGCCATCAAGATGAACCCTGCGGGCGTGAACGGGCTATGAACAGAGTATCCACCGCAATGTTACTTTTTCTTCATAACCGCTTTATCAGCTTTTCGGCACTTCTGGCGCGTCCTGGCCGATGGCGGCGCCGAGCTTCTCGCCGCGCCGGCTGATCTAATCGCCTAACATGCCGAATCGGAAGCCCCAATACGCCAGCACCGGGCCGAAAAATATAGCCGACAAACAAGGGATTGGGATCGAGACGCGACACCGGGTCGCGCGAAATGCGCGTCAAGGCTGGGTAATGACGAGAAACAGGGCTCAATTCTATTTGGCCGCGCCCAACCTCACTCAGGTGCGGAAGAACACGAACCAGACCGCGCCGAGGACCAGCATCGCCAGCCCGGTTGAGATCGTGAGAAGGGCGAGCACCGACGGCCCGGGCTCGGCCTGGCGCGCCTCGGTCGGGGTTTCGATGATCTGATCGTGCCGTCTCGTTGCCATGATACCCTCGATTTCCTTGGTGGTCGCGCGAAATGCCTGTCGGTCCCTGCGGCCTCACGTGCAGAGGAAACGCATGATCCCAGGCGATGTTCCGGAGTTGGGGCCCTGCGATGTCCGGTCGCGTCGCCTGAAGGGTGCCGCAACGGGCCCGCGCACCGCCTTACAGCCCATTTCCGGAGCATGCCGCCACCCCCACACGGTTAACGCCGTTCAGAGAATCCCACTCTGCTCGCTTGAAACCCGGTTCCCCGGTGCTATCCTTAGCCGTTCGTCTGTTGCGTTTTTCGGAGTATCCCATGGCCCCCCGTGCCAACTGGAAAGGCTTTTTGCGCCTTTCGCTCGTGACCTGCCCGGTTGCCTTGTATCCGGCGACGTCGGACACCGAAAAAGTCAGCTTCAACCAGATCAACCGCAAGACTGGCCATCGCATCAAATACGCCAAGGTCGATGCCGACACCGGCGAGGAAGTCGCCTCCGAAGACATCATGAAGGGCTACAAGGTCGACACCGACACCTATATCGAGGTGTCCAAGGACGAGCTCGACGACATCGCGCTGGAATCGACGCGCACCATCGAGATCGACGAGTTCGTGCCCAAGACCGACATCGACAACCGTTATCTGATCCGCCCCTATTATCTGGTCCCCGACGGCAAGGTCGGCCATGACGCCTTCGCGGTGATCCGCGAGACCATCCGCAGCATGAACAAGGTCGCGATCGGCCGCGTGGTGCTGACCAACCGCGAGCACATCATCGCGCTGGAGCCGCTCGACAAGGGCCTGATGGGTACGCTGCTGCGCTACCCCTATGAGGTACGGAGCGAGAAGGAATATTTCGACGACATCCAGGACGTGAAGGTCACCAAGGACATGCTGGATCTGGCCAGGCACATCGTCGAGAAGAAATCCGGGACGTTCGAGCCCGACCGGTTCGAGGACCGCTACGAATCCGCGCTGATCGATCTCATCAATCAAAAGCGCAACGGCATGCGGACCACGGCGAAAGCCGCACCGAAATCAAGCGGCAACGTCATCAATCTGATGGACGCGCTAAAGCGCAGCCTCGCCAGCGAGAAACAGTCCGCCGCTCCCGCCGCCAAGGGCAAAAAGCCGCGCAAGGCCGCCTCCGGCCAGCGCGAGATGCTGCTGCCGATCAGCGGCAAGCGCGTCGCCAAAGAAGAGCCAAAAGTGCAGGAGCGGAAGAAGACCGAGAAGCCGGTGCGCGCGCCCGCCCGATCGAAAAAGGCGGGATAGGTGCACAAGCCCTCGCGGCCGCGCGCGATGATTCCAGCCAAGTGCCGCGCAGTTTCACGATCAGCGCAACGCCCGACCTGAGATGCCGTGGTCGACGCCGTTCGACGAGCCGATACGCCTGCGCGGCGGTGGCAGGCTCACGACGCTGCAGCACGCCGCCGACTACATCATGAAGCTGCCGGAAGACGTGCAGCAGCAGGCGTGTTGGCAGATCGCGGTCGAGAACCTGATCAACGCCGCCGAAACCGGCGGCGGCTGGCTGATGTTCGCACGGATCGGGGTGATGCGGGCGCTGAACGGGGATGGACAAGGGCGGTGACGATTTGCCGACCCCAACTCCCGCGCAAGAGCCCTTGCAAGGCGGTGACTACCGGCCCGCGGTTACTTCAGCGAGTTATTGACCGAGGTGAATTTGGCGCTGAGTTGGGGGCCGATGCCCTGGACCGTGGTGATGATCGCGAGTGCGATGCCGCAGGCAATCAGGCAATACTCGATGGCGGTGGCGCCGGATTGGTCGCCCAGGAATCTTGAAAACAGCCGGCGCATTCAAAACTCCTGTCGAGTTTCCACGGGATACTCCCGCGCCAATGATCCGGTGAAATCTAGGTCGCATTGGTTGCCAGTGCGTTGAAGAACACGCTGAACGATCGGTTAAGGCTGAGATCGGTTTTTACCGGATGTTGAGATGATAAGTCCGGCACCGTTCCCCGCAAATACCGGGATTGCGTCGTTACGCCCCGTATTCATACGGCATCGAAAATTTACTTCCGATTTTGCACTGGTCTCCCATACTTGCCCGATCGGTGTCCGCGGAGCGAGCAACCATGCCAGCGCAGGAGCGCGAATTGAGAAAAAACTATATCGGCATCCTGAGCGATAAGGTCGAAGAGCAACGCAACGTTGAATCGGTGGCGAAGTCCGACGGCCGCATGAAAGATTACCTTCTCGGTCTGATGACTGCCATGTTGAACCACCGTGGCGCGGCACGATAGTCGTCTGCGCCTGCCAACCCCGCTCCCTGCCCAAAATAAGGCGGTCGCGATCAGAAATTTCGCTGGGCACGATGCTGCAGGGAAACGGTGTTCTGGTCCTTGTACTGATGGACGGTCGTCGGCTTGGGAGCTGCAACAGCCAGCACCCAGGTGCCGGTGAGCTTCCGGTCGAGGCGGAAATACTGACTTCGCCCGAAAAGCGCAAGACTCGTTGCCGACGCCTCGATCGGGCGGGCGCAGTTCTTGGGCGACGCGTTGAGATGCCGAACGCATATCAGCACTTCCGTCAGAGGCGCCACCTGCGCTTTACCTGCCGATGGAATCCTGTTCCAACTATCAATCATAGGCCGAGCCCAACATCGGCCAGTTCTGGGGAAGGGATCGCCATGAAACTCGGCACTGCCATTGCAGAAATCATGAAGCGCGAGGGTATAGAGATTCTCTGCGGCTATCCGGTCAATCACCTGATTGAACATGCAGCCAATGCCGATATTCGCCCGGTGATGGTGCGGCAGGAGCGTATCGGCCTCCACATGGCGGATGCGATCTCCCGGGTCACATCGGGGCGCACCATCGGCGCTTTCTGCATGCAGCACGGCCCCGGCGCGGAAAATGCCATGGGCGGTGTCGCGCAATGTTACGGCGAATCCGTGCCGGTGCTGGTGCTGCCGATGGGCTATGCGCGGCGGCTTGCCAATATCGAACCGAACTTCAATTCCAGTCAGGCGATGAAGGCCTTTGCGAAGTCGAGTGAGCCGATCAACCTCGCGAGCGAAGTCGGCAACATTTTCCGCCGCGCTTTTACAAAACTGAAGAACGGCCGCGGCGGACCGGTGATCGTGGAAATCCCGGCCGACATGTGGAACGAGGAAGTCCCGGAGCCGCTCAACTATACGCCGGTGCTGCGCACCCGCTATGGCGCCGACCCCGTGCATGTAAGGGAAGCGGCGGCGCTATTGATGTCAGCCAAACGGCCGGTGATCTATGCCGGCCAGGGCGTACATTACGCGCAAGCCTGGCCACAGCTGAAGCGGCTGGCGGAACGGCTCGCGATCCCCGTCACCACAAGCCTCGGCGGCAAGTCATCGTTTCCGGAGACCCACCCGCTTTCGCTCGGCTCGGGCGGACTGGCCGTGCCGCGCGCGGTGCCGAAATTTCTTGCCGAGGCCGACGTGATTTTCGGCATCGGCTGCTCGTTCACGGAGACCAATTTCGGCATCGCCATGCCCAAGGGCAAGACCATCATCCATTCGACGCTGGATCCTGCGCATCTCAACAAGGATGTCGAGGCCAAGGTCGGACTTGTCGGCGATGCCGGGCTCGTGCTCGACGCGCTGCTGGAAGAGATCAACAAGAACGTCAAGGCCGACCGCGACGCCTCAGCCGTCGCCGCCGAGATTGCCGCGTCGCATAAGGAATGGCTGGCGAAATGGCTGCCGAAGCTGACCAGCAATGATGCCCCACTGAATCCCTATCGCGTGCTGTGGGATCTGCAGCACACCGTCGACATCAAGAACACCATCATCACCCATGATGCCGGCAGCCCGCGCGACCAGCTCTCGCCATTCTGGAAGCCGGTCGAGCCGCTGTCCTATATCGGCTGGGGCAAGACCACGCAGCTCGGTTATGGGCTGGGGCTGGCGATGGGCGCCAAGCTCGCGAAGCCGGACAAGCTCTGCATCAATGTCTGGGGCGACGCTGCGATCGGCTTTACCGGCATGGATTTCGAGACCGCGGTGCGCGAGCGCATCCCGATCATGTCGATCCTTTTGAACAACTTCAGCATGGCGATCGAATTGAAGGTGATGCCGATCTCGACCGAAAAATATCGCTCGACCGATATCTCCGGCGATTACGCCGCGATGGCGCGGGCTTTTGGGGGCTATGGCGAGCGGGTGACCAAACCTGAAGAGATCATCCCTGCGATCAAGCGCGGCATTCAGAAGACCAGGGAAGGGATCCCGGTGCTGCTGGAGTTCATCACGTCGAAGGAGACCGAGGTCTCGAGGCCGGGCACGTGATGCCCAAGCCGCCCCACATAAGCGATTTTCGGCCGTTCCCGGCCCCTCCTGAGCATTAACGCCGACCGACAGAATGGCCCGATGGCGCTGGCCGAGATGCGCACGGGATGGAATAATCGGATATTGTCGGACTACCGACATGGAGCCCGGACGGGCATGTCTGCTATTTGAGCCCGGCCGCCAGGCTCCGGGCAAAATTGGATTAGTGAATGACCGCGCTTCCCCCGGATGTGGTGGCCGATCTCAGGCTGGAGAACGCCCGGCTGGTGAGCGAATTGCGCGCGGTTCGGGATCGCCAGGACGCCAGCGCCGAAATCCTGCACACCATCGCCAGCACGCCAGGCGATGCCGCGCGCTCGTTGCAACAGATCGCGCAAACCAGTGCCCGTCTGTTCGGCGCCCCCAGTGTCTCGATTCAACTCGTCGAAGACGGCGAGTGGGGAGAAGCGTACCGGTTTGGCGACAGCGCGCAACGCATCCGATCGGCTGTTCCGCTGGCAAAAATCCGTGTCGGCGGCCGAAACATGCCGGGCGCGGTGGCCGGCCAGAATCGGCAGATTCACATTCCGGACCTCGACCATCTCGATCCTTCTATGGCCGATTGGCCGGGCCTGCCTCACGCGCGCGCGGCCGGCACCCGCACCATGTGCGGCACCCCTCTCCGGCGCGAAGGCAAGGCGATCGGCGCTCTTATTATTTATCGCGACCGGTTGTTACCGTTCACCCCGGAAGAACTCGCCCTTCAGCAAAGTTTTGCCGACCAGGCCGTGATCGCCATCGAGAACGCGCGGCTATTCAACGAGACCCGCGAGGCCCTGGACCGGCAAACCGCCACCGCTGAAATCCTGAAGGTGATTGCCAGCTCGCCTACTGACGTTCAGCCGGTATTCGACGTCATTGTCGAGCGCGCGGTGCGCTTGTGCGGCGGGCGCATGGGGCGCGTGTATCGCTACCACGATGGTGTGATCCAGATGGTGGCCGGGCACGGCTTGAGCGCGCCGGGGCTCGGCAAGGTGCAGCAGGTATTCCCAAGGCCGGCGACCGACGACACGATTGCAGGCCAGGTCATGCTGTCGCGCCGGCCCTATATCCTCCCGGACATCAAGGATGACGACATGGTTCCCGCCCTGTCGCGCCAGATGATCGAGGCTCTGGGAACGCGCAGCCAGGTCACCATGCCGATGTTGCTCGCGGGCGAGCCGATCGGGGCCATCACGGTGGGTTGGGCCGACCCGCGTGCTTACAAGGATCAGCAGATCACGTTGCTGCAAACATTTGCCGACCAGGCGGTGATCGCGATCGAGAACGTGCGGCTGTTCAACGAGACGCGGGAGGCGCTGGAGCGGCAGACCGCGACCGCCGAGATCCTGAAGGTGATCGCCAGTTCGCCCTCGGACGTGCAGCCGGTATTCGAGGCGATCGCGAGCAGTGCCAACCGGCTGATCGGCGGTTACTCGACCGCGGTACTGCGCTTCATCGGCGACGCGCTCCACCTGGCGGCGTTCACGCCGACGAATGCTGCAGCGGATGAAGCCTTGAAGGCGACCTTCCCCAGGCCAATTGCCGAATTTCCACCCTTTCTGTTGGTTCGCGACGGCGAGACTGTGCAGTTCGCGGATACCGAGTCGGAAGATGTGCCGGGGGTGAACAGGGATCTGGCGCGGTTGCGCGGCTATCGCAGCATGTTGTTCACGCCTCTGATGAGCGGCGGGACACAGATCGGCCTGATCAGCGTCACGCGCAAGGAGCCGGGTACGTTTGCCGCGCATCAAATCCAGCTGGTTCGGACCTTCGCCGACCAGGCGGTGATCGCGATCGAGAATGTGCGGCTGTTCGACGAGGTGCAAGCGCGCACCGAGGACTTGCGTGAATCGCTTCAGCAGCAGACCGCGACGGCCGACGTGCTCAAGGTCATCAGCCGCTCGGCGTTCGACTTGCAGGCCGTCCTCGATACCCTCGTCGAGTCGGCGGCGCGGCTGTGCGAGGCCGATATGGCGGCGATTACGCGCCAGAAAGGCGATGAGTATTTTCGAGCCGGCTCATACGGCTTTACTTCAGAGTTCATGGATTACGTTAAGGATATTCCGGTCAAGCCAGAACGTTCGACCATTACTGGAAGGACGTTACTCGAGGGTGAGGTAATCCATGTGCCCGACATACACGCTGACCCCGACTACACGTTTTCGGAAGCCCAGAGACTCAGCGGCGACCCACGCACATTTCTCGGGGTACCCCTGCTGCGCGAGGGCAATCCGGTTGGCGCGCTCGTTCTGGCACGGCGAAACATGCAGCCCTTTACCGACAAACAGGTCGAGTTGGTCACGACCTTCGCCGACCAGGCGGTGATCGCCATCGAGAATGTACGGCTGTTCGACGAGGTGCAGGCCAAGACCCGCGAGCTCTCGGAGGCGCTGACTTACCAGACTGGCAGCAGCAATATCCTCAGGGTAAT
>Ga0070684_100003308_pt1 | contig 12077 bp, 12 predicted proteins | sample KBSC723LmetaG_FD_65653 | JGI IMG/M metagenome (GOLD analysis project Ga0070684, IMG submission 65653) | Corn rhizosphere microbial communities from Kellogg Biological Station, Michigan, USA - KBS C7.2-3L metaG | ecosystem: Host-associated > Plants > Roots > Rhizosphere ...
CTGCTCTGCGGGCACCCGCCGTTCGTCGGCGACAACCCGGTGAGCGTGGCCTACCAGCACGTGCGGGAGGACCCGCGGCCGCCGAGCTCGTCCAACCGCGATGTCACCCCCGACATCGACGCGGTCGTGCTCAAGGCGCTCGCCAAGAACCCGATCAACCGCTATCAGAGCGCTGGTGAGATGCGTGCGGACGTCATGCGCGCAGCCGCCGGCCGGCCCGTCTCGGCTCCGCCGGTCATGACCGAGGACGAGATGGCGACGATGATGCAGGCGCAGGTCGGCTACCGGCCGTCCGGGCCGCCGTCCCGCCAGCCGGCGCGGGCCGCCCAGCGCAACAAGCGCAAGAGCTCGGCCGCGATCGTGGTCGTGCTCGTCCTGCTCGGCGTCCTCGCGGTCGCCGCCCTGTCCATCGGTCTCTACCTGGTCAACCAGACGCCGTCCGTGCAGGTCCCGGATCTCACCGGGAAAACGGCCGCGCAGGCGGACGCCGCGCTCGCCGCCCAGGGGCTGCGCGGTGACGCCCATCCGGTGACCAAGGACGGCTGCACGAGTGGGCAGGTCATCGACCAGACCCCGAAGTTCGGCCAGGTCGTGGACAAGGGCAGCGCCGTCGACTACTCGATATGCACGGCCCCCAACCAGGTGACGGTGCCCCCGCTGATCGGCCTCAGCGTCGACGACGCCAAACAGACTCTGAAGGACAAGGGTCTCGAGTCCCGCGTCGCCACGGTCGACTCGGTCGACAAGGACAAGGACAAGGTCGTGGGCACCGACCCGCCGGTCAATACGCCGGTCAACCCGGGTGACACGGTCGTCATCCAGGTGGGCAACGGCAACCTGATCCCGCTGCCCGACCTCAAGGGGCTGACGCGCAACGACGCGATCGCCAAGCTCCGCGAGGCCGGTTTCACCAGCAACCCGAAGTTCGTCAACACCACGGTCACCGACCCGGACCAGGATGGCGTGGTGCAAAACACGGACCAGAAGGTCGGCCAGCCGTACAAGAAGAACACGCAGGTCACGGTGTTCATCGGCAAGCTGGACAAGACGCCGGTGTCCCCGCCGCCGAGCGACGTCTCGCCGTCGCCGTCGGTCGGCACCGGCTGACCTAGACCGCGAAGGCCGCCAGCCGGCGCGTCTCGACCTCCTCGGCCAGAGCCGGGGCGCGCTCGAGCGCATCCGGGAGGCCGCACGCCGCCAGCCAGTTGGCCAGCATCAGGTGGCCGCCCTGGGTGAGCACCGACTCGGGATGAAACTGCACGCCCTCGATCGGCAGTTCACGGTGCCGCATGGCCATGACCACGCCGGACTCGGTGCGGCCGGTCACCTCGATCGCCGGCGGGAGCGTGTCCTCGACGACCGCGAGCGAGTGGTAGCGGGTGGCCACGAACGGGTCGGGCAGCCCGGCCAGGACCCCCACTCCGGCGTGAGTGACCAGCGACGTCTTGCCGTGCAACAGTTCGGGAGCCCGGGTCACGGTCGCTCCGAAGGCCGCCCCGATCGCTTGGTGGCCGAGGCAGACCCCGAAAATCGGCAGGCTCCCCCCGTACACCTGAATGATCTTCATGCAGATCCCGGCGCGCTCGGGCGTGCCCGGGCCGGGCGAGAGCAGCACGCCGGCCGGGGCGAAGCCGGCAACCTCGTCGACGGTGATCTCGTCGTTTCGGCGCACATCGCACTCGACGCCCAGCTGGCCGAGGTATTGGACCAGGTTGAACACGAACGAGTCGTAGTTGTCGACGACCAGGATGCGCACGCTCACCCGCCAGTGTTTACGAAGGTATGACCACCGGCACCGAAGCCGGCCCGCTCGGCGACGGCGCGTTGCTGGCCGGCGCCTGGGTGGCGCCCCCACCGTCGGCCGGCTGGCCGTTGCTGTTTTCGATCTGACCGTCGTCGAACGGCAGGATCGGTTCGATGGCCGGGAATACCTTGTACCACAGCACCGCACCCAGCGCGGCCACCAGGACGAGCGAGATGAGCGCCTTGAACTTTGCTTGGCGCACGGGGATGTGCCGCCAGATCCAGCCGTACACGGTGAGTCAGCCTCCCAGCTCGGCCGGGTTGCCCGCGGAGCGGGGCTGTGTGCGGTCCAGTTGCGCGTGCACGACCAGACGCTGGTAGTTGTTGAACTTCGGGTTGCAGGTGGTCAGCGTGAGCAGCGCCTGCGTCGGCGTCACGCCGGGCTGGTCCGGCACCGCGGCGACGACCTCGACCGCGGTCGGCTTGACGATCTCGTGCCCGGTGACCTTGTAGACGAACCAGGCGTCGGACGTCTGCACGACGATCGGGTCGCCGGCGACCAGCTTGTCGATGTCCCAGAAGATCGCCTTGGTGCGGTGGCCGGCCATCGAGAAGTTGCCGATCTCGCCGGGCATCGCGGTGTCCGGGTAATGCCCGGGCGCGTAGCGGATGTCGGCCGGGCTGACCCCCTGCACGACCACCCAGTGCTTGTTGAGCTTCGGGATGTACAGGGCGGCCATGACCTTGCCGTCGGCCACCTTGGCCGGGGCCGACGGGCCGACCGTCGGATCTGCCCACTGCTGGTCGAGCTGCTGGTTGAGCTGGTCCTGATGGGCGTCGACGACCGCCGCCTGGCCCCACACCTCGTAGGCCGCGAACAGCAGCACGATCAGGCCGAACGTGATGAGCAGCTCGCCGGCCGTGCGGCTGACCGTCCGCACGACACCGCCGGCCGTCGTTCGGGTGAGATCCGAATACACGCTGCGGTATCCCTCCTCGGTGCGCACCGGCCGCAGCGGAACGACGCGAACGCCCTTTTCCTCCTTTTCGGGCGTCGCGGACGCTTCCGGTTCGCTGTCCGGTTTGTCGGGAGGAGTGCTGTCTTGGGCGAGCTGAACCTCGTGGACCTGCTGCATCAACACGGTCTTAGGGATAAACGTGGTGACGCCCTCTTCGGGTATGGGCTTGCGGATCGGCTGTGGGGGCGGCGGCCGCGAGGGGACGCGCCGGATGATCGAGGTTTCGTCCCCTTCGGTGAACTTGGGGATGATGGCGGTGAGGACGTCATCCTGCTCGGCCGCGGCGTGCCGGGGCCGGTGCTGGTTGTGTGGGTCCGTCACTATCCCGCCGTCCCCCTTCCCCGATCGCTCGCGATCACCGGGCCGATCTCAGCGCTATGGACCCGTCGTAGGCCGGGACCACCACATCGTTCTCCGTCTTCACCTGATATCCCAGCCCGAAGCTTAACGCCGCTTCCTGGAAGAGCCGGACGCCCTCGGACGCATCCAGGGCACTTTGCAACTCACCCGGGTCGCCGATCGCGGTGACCACGAACGGCGGGGAGTAGACCCGGCCCTCCAGGAGCAGGGTGTTGCCGACGCAGCGGACGGCGCTGGTGGAGATGACCCGGACGCCCATGATCGTCATGGCCTCGGCGCTCCCCGCCCACAGCGCGTTGACCACGGCCTGCACGTCCTGCTGGTGGACGACGAGGTCGTCGGGGCGGGCGCCGGCCGGTCGGCTGCCGTCGGCGCGGCGCGGGGCGTCGTCCAGCCGGACGGTCAGCCCGGGGCCGCGTAGCGCGGTCAGCCCGGCGGCGGCCCTCTCGGCGTCGCCGCGGGCCCGCTGGTCGGCGACCCGGTTGTCGGTGGCCGCCTTGCCGCGGGAGGTGTCCTCGATCTCGTGGCGGAGCGTGGACGCACGGGCGTTGGCGTCGGCCACGTCCCGCTTGCGCTCAGCGATCAGGCCGGCGAGCTCGGTGCGCCGGTCGTCGCGCAGGTCGGTGCCCTTGGCCGTGGTGGCACTGGTGGTGAACAGAAACCCGGCAAGGAGCAAGACGACGGGCGTCAACCAGGCCCAGCCGCGCGGCCGGTGGACGTGCACCCCCACCCCTTCCCCCAACCGGGTGTCAACCCGACTACGCTAGACGAGACATTATTCCGGTTGGGAACCCCTCCCAGGAGACTCGCGGTGCCAAAGTCACAAGTCCGCAAGAAGAAGGTCTACACGCCGCCGGCGGAGCTCCGGCCGCAGCAGACCGCTGCCGCCAAGCGGCCGAGCCCTATCTGGCTGCCGATCACGGCGGTGGCGTTAATCGTCCTCGGCATCGCCTGGCTGGTGGTCTACTACCTCACCAACGGCTTCCTGGACGTCGACGCCCTGTCGGCGCTCCAGAAGATCGGCTTTTGGAACCTCGCGATCGGTTTCGGCTGCATGGTCGGTGCACTCGGCCTGCTATCGAAGTGGCGCTGATCCTCTCTGTGGTGTTTGCCACGCTTCGTCGACCCATTTCTGCCGGTAGCCTGTTGTTACTGACCAGTAATAACAGGGCCGGGAGGGCACTGCGTGGGCGTGGTCCAGATCGTGACGACGTGCGTGGCCGCGGCAATCACCGCGGTCGCCGTCGTTCTGGCGATACGCGCCGTGCGCCGGATGTTGGCGGTGATCCGGCTCGGCCAGCCGGACCCTGAACGTTTCACCGGCAAGGGTCGGCGCCTCAAGACCATGCTGACCGAGGTCGTTGGGCACACCCGCATGCTGCGCTGGGGCGTCGTCGGCGCCGCGCACTGGTTCGTCATGGTGTCCTTCCTCGTCCTCTCACTCCTCGTGGTCGAGGCCTACTTCGAGGTGGTGTGGCCCGGCCAGGAACTGCCGCTGGTCGGCCACTGGGCGCTCTACGGGCTGGTCACCGAGGCCATCGGGGTGCTCGGCCTCCTCGGGATTCTTGTCCTGATGGGCATCCGCCTGGCCAACCGGCGCTCTCGGTTCCTCGGCTCGACGATGTGGCAGGCGTACTACGTCGAGTACACGATCCTGGCCGTGTTGATCTGCGGCTTCCTGATCCGGGGGTACAAGGACCTGGAGTGGCCGGTCTGGGCGGCCCCGGTCAGTTACGGGCTCGGTCTCTGGCTACCCCGGTCCGAGGCGGCGGTCAGCCTGATCGCGATGGTCAAGATCATCGTGTCGATGGCCTGGGTGATCACCATCGCCACCAACCTGACCATGGGGGTGGCGTGGCACCGGTTCGCCGCGTTCTTCAACATCTTCTTCAAGCGCAGCCCCGCCCTCGGTGCCCTCCGTCCGATGATGTCGGGCGGGGTGGCACTCGACTTCGAGCAGGCCGACCCCGACACGGACCAGTTCGGCGTCGCCCAGGTCGAGCAGTTCACCTGGAAGGGGCTGCTCGACTTCACCACGTGTACGGAGTGCGGACGCTGCCAGTCGCAGTGCCCGGCCTGGAACACCGGCAAGCCGCTCTCACCCAAGCTGCTGGTGCTGTCGCTGCGCGATCACGCGTATGCCAAGGCGCCCTACCTGCTGGCCGGTGATGACAAGGCCAAGATCGACCTGTTCGCGCTGGCCGAGGCCGAGCGGCCGCTGATCGGCGCGGAAGCGGACGGCGGGGTGATCGACCCCGACGTGCTGTGGTCGTGCACGACCTGCGGCGCCTGCGTCGAGCAGTGCCCGGTCGACATCGAGCACGTGGACCACATCGTCGACATGCGCCGCTACCAGGTGCTGATCGAGTCCAACTTCCCCAGCGAGGCCGGCGTCATGCTGCGCAACCTGGAGAGCAAGGGCAACCCGTGGGGCGCGCCGCCGAATACCCGCGAAGACTGGACCAAGGCCCTCGACTTCGCGGTACCGAACGCGGCCGACGGCGGCGATTTCGAGTACCTCTTCTGGGTCGGCTGCGCGGGCGCGTTCGAGGATCGGGCCAAGCGGACCACGCGCGCGGTGGCGACGCTGCTGCACGAGGCCGGGGTGAGCTTCGCGATCCTCGGCGAAGGCGAGACGTGCACCGGCGACCCGGCCCGGCGCATCGGCAACGAGTTCCTGTTCCAGATGCTGGCCCAGCAGAACGTCGAGGCGCTCACCGCGGTCGGGGCCAAGAAGATCGTGGCCACCTGCCCGCACTGCTTCAACACGCTCGCCAACGAATACGGGCAGCGGTTTGACGTTGTGCACCACACGCAGTTGCTGGCCGAGCTCGTCGCCACCGGCCGGCTCACGCCGGTCCAGCCGGTCGACGGCGCGATCACCTACCACGACCCGTGCTACCTGGGCCGGCACAACCGGGTGTTTTCGCCACCTCGCGAGGTGCTCGGTTCGGTTGCGACGCTCCACGAGATGGATCGCTCGGCCGAGCGATCGTTCTGCTGCGGCGCCGGCGGTGCGCGCATGTGGATGGAGGAGCGGATCGGCAAGCGCATCAACGTCGAACGGGTCGAGGAGGCGCTGGCGACCGGGGCGCGGACGGTGGCGGTATCCTGCCCGTTCTGCCTGACCATGCTCCGCGACGGGGTGGTCAGCAAGGAGGCATCCGACGAAGTCGAGGTGGTCGACGTCGCTTCGGTCCTGCTGCGGTCACTGCTTCCCGAGTAGGTACATGACGAAGCCGAGGCCGACCACGACGGCTATCGCGGTGGCCACGACGCCGAGGCCGCGCATGGTCTCCTCGATGGCGACCTTGCGGGCGGCCGGGATCAGCGCCTTGGTGCGCTGGTAGTCGAGCCGGGCCCGCTTGGCCCGCTGGCTCGAGTTGCCGACGAACAGGCCGACGGCCAGCGCGATGACGACACCGATAAATGCCGAGGCCATCGACCCTCCAGGGTGGGTGCGTGAACGCTCGGCCCAGCATTCTCCCTGGTCATGGCGGGGATCAAGGCCCTGAAAGGAGTAGGGTGACCGGCCTTGACCGGGTACATGGAACAATGGCGGCTGAGCCCGAAGGGACCCCGACGCGAGCGTGTTGACGACACTGTTGCCCTTGTTGGCGTTCGTGTTGCTGACGGCCGCGAACGCCGGCTTCGTGGCCGCCGAGTTCGCGCTCGTGACGGTCGACCGGGGGGAGATCGATCGGCAGGCCGACGGCGGTGACCGTAAGGCGCGGACCGTCCGGCGGGCACTGCGCGAGCTGTCGTTCCAGCTTTCCGGCGCGCAACTGGGCATCACGCTGAGCACGCTGCTGACCGGCTACCTGGCCGAACCGGCCCTGGCCCGCCTGCTTGAGCCGGTCGTCCGGCCGATCGCCGGCCGGGCCACCGACGGCATCGACCATGTGCTCGCGCTCGTCGTCGCCACGCTCTTCTCGATGCTGTTCGGCGAGCTGGTGCCGAAGAACGCCGCGCTCGCGCGGCCGATGCCGATCGCCCGGGCGACCGCCGGTCCGCAGCGCGGCTTCTCGATGCTCTTCTCCTGGCTGATCCGCGCGCTCAACGGCACCGCCAACTGGCTGGTCCGGCGGTTCGGCGTGGAGCCGCAGGAGGAGTTGGCCAGCGCCCGATCGCCGGAGGAGCTCGGCCTGCTCGCCGCCATCTCGGCCCGCGCCGGCGCCCTACCGCGCGAGACGGCCGTCCTGCTCCAGCGCACGATCCGCTTCGGTGAGAAGCGCGCGGCCGAGGCGATGACGCCCCGGGTCGACGTCGTGTCGCTGCACGCCGACACCTCCGTGGCCGATCTGCTGGCCACCGCCGTCGAGACCGGGCTCAGTCGATTTCCCGTGTACTTGACGACGCTCGATCAGGTGACCGGGGTCGCCACGGTCACCGATGCGCTCGGCGTGCCGCCGGTCCGCCGGCCGACCACGAACGTCGCCGCGGTCGCCCGCGAGCCGATCTTCGTGCCTGAGAGCCTTGACCTCGACGGCGTCCTCGAGGCGCTGCGCAAGGGCGGGACCGACCTGGCCGTGGTCATCGACGAGTACGGCGGCACCGACGGCGTCGTGACCATCGAGGACCTGGTCGAGGAGCTGGTCGGGGAGATCACCGACGAGCACGACATCGAGGAGACCACGACCGCGCACGGCATGCCGGATCTGACCGCGCCGGGCGCCGAGCGCACGGTCCTGGTCGACGGCGTCCTGCGCGAGGACGAGCTGGCCGAACAGACCGGGTTCCGGATGCCTGAGGGGCCATACGAGACGCTGGCCGGCTTCCTCATGGCCCGGCTCGGGCACATCCCGGCCGTCGGTGAGTCGTGGAAGGAGCACGGTTGGGAGTTCACCGTGGTCGAGGTGGAGCGCCGGCGCATCGAGCAGGTCCGCGTCGTACGACCGGAGCCGCAGGATGACTAGCTTCCTGGTGACCGTCGTGCTGCTGCTCGGCAACGCGTTCTTCGTGGCCAGCGAGTTCGCGCTGATCGCCTCGCGCCGCACGGTGATCGAGCCGATGGCGGCGACCTCCCGGCGGGCCCGGACGGCGCTGCGCGCGATGAGCCAGATCCCGATCATGATCGCCGGCGCCCAGCTCGGCGTCACCGTCTGCTCGCTCGGCCTCGGCGCGCTGGCCGAGCCGGCCATGGCCCACCTGCTCGAGCGCCCGTTCTCGGCCCTCCGGCTGCCCGAAGACGCCGTCCATCCGGCCGCCTTCGTCATCGGCCTGGGCGTCGTCGTCTTCGCCCACACGGTGATCGGCGAGATGGTGCCGAAGAACCTGACGCTGGCCGGGCCGGAGAAGGCGGTGCTGTGGCTCGGCCCGCCGATGCTGGCGTTCTGTATGGCGACCAAGCCACTGCTCGTCGCGATGAAGTGGGCGGCGCGCGCGATCTTGTCGCTGTGGCGGGTACCGGCCATCGACGCGGTCAAGACCGTGTTCACCGCCGAGGAGCTGGCCGGGCTGGCCGCCGAGGCGACCAGCGAAGGCCTGCTGGCCCCCGAGGAGCACGCCCGGATCACCGGCGCCCTCGCGCTCAGCCAGCGGACCGCGCAGGACGCGATGCGGCCGTGGAGCGAGATCACCACGGTCGCCTCGGACGTGTCGCCGGCCTCCCTGGAGGTGCTGGCCACCCGTACCAATCGATCGCGGTTCCCGGTCGTCGACCGCTCGTCCCGCCGCGTGCTCGGCTTCGTCCACGTCAAGGACGTGCTGGCGATCGTCGGGCCGCAGCGGCGGGCGCCGATCCCGCCGAAGCTGATCCGGCCGCTGGCCATCGTCCCGCCCACCCGGACGCTGGCCGAGCTGCTGCTCGCCATGCGCCGGGAACGCCGCCACATCGTGCTGGTCAGCGACGGCCGCACCCCGATCGGGGTGGTCACGCTCGACGATGTCCTCACCGCGGTTGTCGGTTTCGACCGTCCCGCCCCGGCTGAAGTCGGACAAACGGCATAATCGTCGGTTATGCGTACGTGGACCCGCTTACGGATCCTCGGGCTCGTGCTCGGCGGTCTGCTCGCCGTACCACTGCTGGTTTTGTCTGTTCATGGCGCGGACGGCGCGTTGGGCGCGTCTGCGTTCCGGCTGGCCAGCCCGACGTCGTTGCCGACTCCGCCGGCCACCGCCGCGGCCGGTGCTTCGCTGGCCCCGCACCCCGCCGCGGTCGGCGTGCGATACGGCTTTGACCAGGGGTTGGGCGACTCGGTGTACTCGCTGGAGGGGCGACTGTCGTTGCGGGCGCGGACGGCGGCCGGGGGCGCGCTGACGACGACCCCGCACGGCGGCGGACTGGCGGTGCGGTTCCCCCGGCCATGCGCGAAGTACGGTGCGCAGAGTTGCCAACGCGCGATCCTGCAGAGCGGGCGGGCCGACTTCCTCAACCCCGGCTCGGCACCGTTCCGTTACGGAGCGTCGGTATTGCTGGCCCCTTCGGAAACCTCGAAGGGTGCCAATGTCGTCCAGAAAGGGTTCTCGGTCCGCGACGCTCAGTTCAAGCTGCAGGTCGATGGCTATGAAGGCCGGCCGAGTTGCGTTCTGGTCGGCACGACTTCGCCATCCATCTATGTCGCTTTATCTTCGTTATCGGTGGCGAATGGCGTGTGGCACCAAATTGAGTGCACGCGCAGTAGTTCTTTGCTCACAATCTCGATCGATGGCAAATCCTATGGACAGGTAGGGGTTCCGGCGTCACTGTCCATCGTCAACGACGATCCGCTGTGTATAGGCGGCAAGGGAACCAGCCCGAACAACGACCAGTTCGCGGGCGCCATCGACGATGTGTTTGTCACACGTACCCCCTGATTTTCTCCACAAATCGGACACCGACTTGCCCCCCGGTGGGTAGCGCAATACCGTGATTTCTCGCCGAGTGGATGTCGGCGCTCACCGATGGGCGTCACGCTCGGCACCGCCTAATCGAAATATCGAGCCGGGGAACCAACTCGCAACTCGGGGTGAATCCGCGAAATTTGCGGTAGGGCGAACTTCCCGTCCGAACCCGTCAGCTAACCCGGTAGGCGGCCGTGGAAGTAAGGAGTTCCTCCTCGGTGACGCTCCGTATAAGGCGGCTTCATCGCACGCGGCTCAAACAGGGTTTGTTCGCAGTCATCGGGGGATTGGCGCTCGCGCTCGGCACCACCGGTCAGGCCAACGCCGGCCCGACTCCAGCCGAGATCGAGGCGCAGATCGACGCGCAGTGGAACCAGCTCGAGCCGGTGCTGGAGCAGTACAACAAGGCCGACTCCGAATACCAGGCCAACCAGGCCAAGGCCAACCAGTTGGCGCAGCAGATCCGCCCCCTCGCCCTGCAGGTCGACGTGGCCCTCAGCCGGGTCAGCGACATCGCTGTGCAGTACTACATGTCGGGGCGCGCGTCGGCGTTCAGTGCGCTGCTGACGTCCGGTAACTCCACCAACTTCGCCGATCAGTTGATCACGCTCAACGGGATCGCACAGAAGGAGGAGTACCAGATCAAGGACGTCGTCGAGCTCAAGAACAAGTACGACGCGCAGAAGAAGCCCCTCGATGACCTGCTGGTCTCGCTCGGCAAGCAGCGGTCCGACCTGGCCGCCCGCAAGGCCGCGATCGACGGGCAGATCAAGAAGCTGAATGACATGCGAGTCGCGGCCTACGGCAGCGACCCCGGCACCGGCAACCTCCGCCCGGTCGCGTGCCCGGCTGTCTACAGTGGCGGCCCGGGCGTGCAGGCCGCGAAGGTCGCCTGCAAGCAGATCGGCAAGAGCTACATCTTCAATACCGCGGGGCCGAACCACTTCGACTGCTCGGGCCTGACCATGTACGCCTGGGCGCAGGTCGGGGTGACGTACCTGCGGCACTACACCCAGTGGCAGTACGAGGACACCAAACGCATCACCAGAGATCAGTTGCAGCCCGGCGACTTGGTGTTCTTCTACAGCGACCGGCACCACATGGGGATGTACGTCGGCAACGGCTGGATGGTCCACGCCCCGCACACCGGCGACGTCGTGCGAATGGCGAAGATCGACAGCTCGCCGATCTCCGGCTACGGACGGGTGCGGTACTGAGCTACTGAGTCGGCCAGGTTCTCCAGTTCTGGTAGGAGCGGCTCGCGGTCGGGCCTCGTTGGCCCTGGTACCGCGAGCCGTACACTTCCGCCCCGTATGGGTGCTCGGACGGTGACGAGAGCCGGAAGATGCACAGCTGGCCGATCTTCATGCCGGGCCAGAGGGTGATCGGCAGGTTGGCCACATTGGACAGTTCGAGCGTCACGTGGCCGGAGAAGCCGGGGTCGATGAATCCGGCCGTCGAGTGGGTCAGCAGCCCGAGCCGGCCGAGGCTGGACTTGCCTTCGAGGCGTCCCGCCAGCTGATCGCCGAGCGTGATCACTTCGAGCGTCGACGCGAGGACGAACTCTCCCGGGTGCAACACAAACGGCATGCCGTCGTCGACCTCGACCAGGGCGGTCAGGTCATCCTGCTGTACCGATGGATCAATGTGGGTGTAGAGGTGGTTGTTGAACACCCGAAACCACCGATCGAGGCGCACATCGATGCTCGACGGCTGGACGAGCGCCGGCTCGAAGGGCTCGAGCGCAAGCGTGCCCGCCTTGAGCTCCGCGATGAGATCCCGGTCGGAAAGCAGCATTGGATGAGGGTACCCGGTCGTGTATTTGGGCCTGATTCGTACGTACGTTCGATAAGCTGGACATCATGGTGTCGTGGGTGGAGTTCGCCGCGGCCGAGCCTTCGCTGGCCTCGGACGTGCGCGCCTTGATGTGTCAATACGGTGCCGGGCTGGGCTATCTGGCCACGGTGCGTCCCGACGGAGGCCCGCGCGTCCACCCGGTCGCCCCGGTGATCACCGACGAGGGCTTGTTCTGCTTCGTGATCCGCTCGCCCAAGCAGCACGACCTCGATCGCGACGGTCGTTATGCCCTGCACGCCTTCCCGCCGGAGGAGTCCGACGACGAGGCCTACGTCT
>Ga0070684_100003311_pt1 | contig 12069 bp, 13 predicted proteins | sample KBSC723LmetaG_FD_65653 | JGI IMG/M metagenome (GOLD analysis project Ga0070684, IMG submission 65653) | Corn rhizosphere microbial communities from Kellogg Biological Station, Michigan, USA - KBS C7.2-3L metaG | ecosystem: Host-associated > Plants > Roots > Rhizosphere ...
GGCGCGCTCACCCTCGACGACGACCGCTTCGAGCGACTCGCCGCGGCGCTCGTCGGCCACTCGAACGGCCTGGTCTCGGCCGACCCTACGATCGGCACCTGCTGGGATGCGGATCGGCTCCATCTCCCCCGCGTCGGCATCGATCCCGTACGGGCGCTGCTCTCGACCGAGGCCGCCTGGGGAGAGGCGCCGGCGGCGGCGGCCGCCCTCTTGCGATCGGCCGGGGCGCCTTCCTGGGAGGAGCTGATCGCGTCCGTGACGCCGCGAGCCTGAACGCGCGCCTCCCGCACTCTGCGCGTCGTCGGACACGCGTCGCACATTCGGTACGAAGTCGGCACAGACATGTGACAGATGTGCGGGCACGCTCTCCCCATGTCGGATCAACGCTCGGGTCGGGACGAGGCGCCAACTGGGCCTGACGCGGCCGCCCGGCCCGACGGCTCCGCGCACGGCTGGGTCGCGCTCCCGGTCGGCCGTGCGGATGCTGGGCCCACGATCGCCGAGCTCGTCGAGGCGGTCCGTGCGGCAGGCGGGATGGTCGGTGGCGAGGCGCTCTACGACCCGCGGTACGAGCCGGAGATGCGGCGGTTCCTGATCAGGGCGCTGGAGATGGAGGGGATTCCTGTTCCGAAGGGAGGTGATACGCCATGAGGAGCGCGTCGACGTCGGAGCCGTCACGGCTGTAGTGCGCGCGGCGCACGCCCTCGCGCTCGAAGCCGAAGCTTTCGTAGAGGCGGATGGCCGGCTCGTTCCAGGGAAAGACGTGCAGCTCGAGCTTGCGGATCCCGGCGCCGTCGGCCCACCCGACTGCGGTGGTGAGCAGTCCCCGTCCGATCCCCTGCCGACGGTAGTCAGAGGCGACCATCAGCCCGAGGTCCGCGACGTGGGTGCTCGCGGGATGAGGGTCGCGCGCGAGCGAGAGACGTCCGACGACCGTGTCGAGCTCGTCGTCGACCGCAACGAAGACAGCCGCGTCAGTGTGGCGACGTACAGCCTTGAGGTAGCGGCGCTCGTCGGTGGCTGTTCGCCAGGTCTCGGTCGTGAGGAGCCATTCGCCGGGCTCGCGGCCGACCGCGGCCGCGAGGCGAACCAGCTGGTCCGCGTCCTGCGGCTCCGCGCGTCGGAACGTGATCACGGGACGACGACCCCGTGCCCACCGCGCCGTGGATCACCGGCGGCACCGAGGACTGTCGCCGAACGTCGCTCGACCGCGGACGCGCCGCCGAAGAAGAGGTTGCGGTCATCCCAGCGGACGACGTCATAGCCGTCGTCTCGCAGGGACTCGGCCACACCGTCGGCCCAGCCACCTTCGAGGTGCACGGTACCGCCGTCGACGTGGAGCCTCGGGCGCGCGATCGCCTCCGCCACCGGGATGCCGTGCCTCGTCACCGCGGCGACGACCTGCAGGATCGCCCCGGAGAGCCGGACGGACCCGGCGCTGCCCACCGCGAGACGAGGCGCGTCGTCCTCGAGAACCAGGGTCGGGGCCATCATGCTCGGCAGCCGCGTCCCCGGATCACGGACGTCGGCGCCGATCACGTCCAGCTCGCCCAGCATGTTGTTCAGCTGGAAGCCGTGGCGAAACACGCCCGATCCGGAGCCGAGGGTCGAGGAGATCCCGACCGCCGCGCCGTCGGCGTCGACGACGGAGACGTGTGTCGTGCCGGTCGGCTTGGCGCCGGCCGCCGCTCCCGGGCCTGCGATCCCATAGCCGGCGGCGAGTGCCGCCGCAAGCGAGCGCGCCTCGCCGGCAGACCCGGGGACGTCGTCGCCACGGCTCTCGAGCGCTTCGAGCCCGGCCTGGACGATCGCGCCGCCGAAGGACGGGGCCGGCGTCGTCCGCACGGTCGTCCCGGCGAAACCGCACTCGAGCGGCTCGCGGACCTCGACCTCGTAGGCGGCGAGATCCTCGGCGAGGTCGGGCAACAGCACTGCGATCGCTTCGCCGCGGGCCTGTTGAAGGAGCCGAAGCGTCGGGACGAGCTCGCTCGCGTCGACGTATCCGCGAACCCCGTAGATTCGGCGACCGCCGGGCTCGCGCTGGAGGATCGCGACGAGGATCTCGTGGAGGTAGACCTGCGCAGGACTCGCAGCGAGCATCCGTCCCGCGAGGTCGAGCGCGGGCACGAAGAGCCGTTCCCACGGGAGCCGCCCGCGCCGGAGATGTGCTTCGACGAGGCCCGGGACGAGCCCCGGTACGGCGACCGACGCCTCGCCGACGTGGAAGACCTGGGTCGACGACCCGACGAAGTCGACCTCGACCTGATCCATCTCGACCGTCGCGCGAGACGGCACGGCGAAGAAGCAATCGAGCAGGACCGTCCCCGAGCCCGGCTCGTGCAGCAGCGCAAACCCGCCGCCGGCCGGGCCTGTCAGCGGCCCCTCTGTCACGAAGGCTGCGAGCGTCGCGGCGATCGCGGCGTCGACGGCCGTGCCGCCTTCGCGCAGCGCCCAGACTCCGGCGTCTGCGGAATGCGGGTTTCCTGCCGCGACAGCGCCACGCATCCGGAGAGCCTAGAACGCCCGTGGTCACGCGGAAGCCCGAGGCGCGCGTCCGACACCGGTCGTGTGCCACGCTTCGGGCATGTCACGCGCGCCGTCGAGCGGTCCGATCCCGATCACCGGCGTCAGCGAGGTCGTGCTGGAGGTCGTCGATCTCGCCCGCGCGCTCCGGTTCTATGCCGAGGTGCTCGGCCTGCCGGTGATCTCGCGGCGTGAGGACGGAGAACGAGCATGGCTGATGGCAGGCACCGGCACGCGCATCGGTCTGTGGCGGCCTCAGGTCGGCATCGCCGGCGGACGCGGCGGCGTGCATCTCCACTATGCGTTCCACCTCGACGACAGCGCGTACGACGACGCGGTCGCGCGCCTTCGCAGCTTTGGCCACGAGCCCGAGGAGCATTCGTTCGACGACCAGGGGCGCGCCGCCTACGTCGACGACCCGGATAGAAAGTCACAAACATCGATTCTCGTGACGGCGGCACGCACATCGCGGCTGATTGTTCGCGCCTATAACGGAGGCTTGATCCGCGCCAACTCTCGTCAGCCCCACCTACAGAGCCCGGTTGCGACGTAGTACACCCCATGGGCTGCGGCGAGCTTCCGCGGCGGAATCACGTTCCGGCGATACCCAGGCGGCAGATGGGCGAACCGACCCAGCAAGCCAAGCTGTGTTACGACCGGCCTCTTGTTGAACGCGGGGTTCTTTGGCTCGATGCTACTTGAGCAAAGTTACGCGACCACGTCCTGCATCACGAAGCTCCTGCCATGGAGCGTCGTGAGGGAGAAACATACGCAATGAGTATCGCAACGCATGCTAGGGCTCCGAGTGTGTATGCAGCCGCATCACCTGCCACGTCGGCTATTGCGCCCGCCGCTGCGGAGCCTAAGACCACACCGACCCCGCTCGTCACAGACATGAGCGCGAACCCGGCAAGCTGCGCGACGTGAGCGTCTTCGTACGCTCGCGAGACGATGACCATCGACGGCCCCCAGCACACACCGTAGGTTGTGACGGCGACGATGACGCAGATCGGCATGATCCACTCATGGCTCATCCACGGCACGACGAGTGTCAGTGGGATCATGAGAAGTAGCAAACGATGCAGCACTACTAGGGCGCCTTGTCTGTCTGCCCAGCGACCGACATACGGTCGAGCAAGTACGCCAATGGCCGCCGCTACAAAGAAGACTGCTCCAATTGCGAGAGAATTCAGACCCACCTGATTCAGTTCCAATGGAGCTAGAACGAGAATCATTCCAATTAGAAATCCTGGCAAAATAACAAGCCCCTGTGGGCCAATAATATGCCTCGAATAATGAACTTTCCATAATGATGCGTTCGACGGTAACGTCGGCTCGCGGGGCGCGGATTGGAGTCCGATCAAGACACTGACGCATAAAAGCAGCACGCTGAGAACTCCCAGCACTGGAAAAAGGCCAAGCTTCCCCGCGAGACCGCCAACACCTGCTCCGAGCATTGATCCCGCTGCGGCCGCGCCCGAATAGATGCCAATTGTCTCACTACGTCGCTGTCGTGGAGTAATGTCGACCAACCATGCGAGGGCCCCAGAAAAGCAAAAGGTCGCGGCCACGCCTTGAAGAAACCGCAACAGGAGAAGCATACTATAACTGTCAATGATTCCAAATAGTAGACTAGTTAATGCAAGGATCAAGAGGCCAACAAGCAAGATATTCTTAGTTCCAATAAGATCGCCCATTAAGAGCGGAGGGATGGCTCCCATTATCCACCCGATGGCGAAGACAGCGACGAGCAAGCCAGCTTCGGTCTTCGAAAGTGCGAATTCTCTTTCGAAATATGGGAGCAAGGGCGTCAGGAGTGAAAAGAATAGGGCCTCTCCAACTGCGATCACGAGTAAGATCGCGACCAGCCTTCCAGTCCCTACGGTCGGATGCTCAATCACAGACGTATGTCAAGCCGGTAGCCCTCGAGACACCAGTGCAATGGCCGAGATCTCGCCTACGTGGCTTACGGCGATTAGCCTTCCGCGCGGCATCAAAACCGCACGATCAAGTCCGGGGGTATGTTCGCGTCCGCTCAGTGGGTCCGTCGTGAACCAAAAGGGTTGCGTCCATCAGCAGTAGGTTTCGTGCACTGCGTGGAATTGATCGCAGCTCGGCGCGACATCGTAGGCGAGCACGACTCTACACAAGTGCCTGCGTTGGCCAGCCGGGGTCTCGGAGTCGTAACAACGTGGGATGGATTCTGGTGCCGTGCCTTCGCCCAAACGCCGCCCCGACCGAGTTTGCCTCGCGGTGCGGCGCCGCCCGCGCCGCGACCGATCGATAGATATCTGGATCCACTCGGCGCGCGCGCCCGACCTGACCTCGTGCTGGACGCCGCCCGCCATAATGCCGCGGAGGCGACAGGTCGACGCGTGCTCGTGCACCCGCAGGCGTTGAACGCGACGGCCTCTCAGGGCGCTGCGACTCGGCGTCGTCGCCTCGTAGAGGCACGCGCCTGGCTCGCCTTCATGCGCTCGCGGGGTCGCCCACATCTATGCCGAGGCCGAACCTCAGTACGGAATCCGAGGCGGTAGTGGTGGGCCGCCTGCCCGCTCGGTATCAAGCGAACACAGGCTGGGTGTGGAGTCCGCGCCGATGACGTGCGCGTGGAGTCTCCTTACTCCTTGGTACTTGACATTGCGGTCGCAGCCGTTAGACTCGCTCGCAATCCGGTCAGCTGTTCGGATACCGGAAGACGCGAATAGGCAGCAGAGGAGGCGCTAAGGCGATGACTCACACGCCCCGTACACCCGACCCCGGTGGCACGCGTGGCTCTTCCTCGTTGCCTTCGGACGACGATGGAGGAATGACGAGACGAGATCTCGCCAAGCGCGGCGCGCAACTTGCGGCAGTGCTCGGACTGGCCCAGTACGTCCCAACTAGTCTCGCGGCAGCAGCGACGGGCCCTGGCTCTAACCTATTCCCGGACCTGCACGGCCAGACCATCACGATGGTGACGTACGGCGGAACGTCCCAGAAAGCTCTGGAGGAGGCATACGCTAAGCCTTTCTCGAAGCGGACTGGACTCAAGATCCTCCAGGACGCGCCTGTCGACTATTCAAAAGTCAAGGCGCAAGTCCAAGCAAAACACGTCACGTGGGATGCTTTTGACGGTGACCCCAACACTTCAGTCGCTTTCTGCCGCGACCACTTGGCGGAACCGTTGAGCCCAAGCACACTTCGCGGCATTGATAAGAAATACTATTCGGGCAAGTGCGGCCTGCCGATTAACGTTTACGCGGCTGTCCTTGCGTATGACGCACAGAAGTTCGGTGCCCGTCCTCCATTTGGTTGGAAGGACTTCTTTAATACCAGCAAGTATCCTGGCAAGCGTGGGATGTGGTCGGTGCTCGCGCTGAATCAGCTCGAGGTTGCGCTTCTTGCCGATGGAGTGCCACCAAAGAAGCTCTATCCTCTGGACATTGACCGGGCCATTAGAAAGCTAGACACGATCAAGAAGGACATCATTTTCTTTGACTCCCTGGGTGAGTCGACGGAGCAAATGGTTGCTCGATCCGTCGTCATGTCGTGTCAGGTCAATACCCGCGCGTATCCGGCCGTATTGCAGGGAGCGCCATTCAAACCGGCATGGCATCAAGCCGTCCTTGCATGGGAAGTCTGGCAAATTCCGAAGGGATCGCCAAACAAAGCGGCGGCAGAGGCGTTCTTGCGCTGGATGGGAACAGCAGTCGCGCAGGCCAGGACTGTCAAGTCGCTTACGTTCGGGTCAACGGCCACTCATCCCATTACACCCAAGGGTCTTAGTCGTAACGTCCTCGATTGGCTGCCGACAACGCCAAAAAATAGTAAGACTGCCGTCGCAATTCAGCCCGCCTGGTGGGCTGCACATCTCGATGAGGCGACCGAGAAGTTTACGAATTGGGCGACGAGCTAGTCTTGACCAAAGACTATTGGCTGACTGCCAAGGTGGCATATGCGGGTTACGGCGGATTTGCTCCGCGACTTGGTGACCGGATTTGTCCCATCCACGACTGTCTTTGTCGTTAGCGCGCCGGGCGTTCTCGGCTGACCGTCACCGTCGAAGCTGGGATGCGGTGCTCGCCGTACCGGCCGCATTGTTTTTAGCAGTCTTCTTCGCATATCCCGTCGGCAAGCTCCTGGCGCTCAGCTTCCGGGATTCCGGAGAGTTCTCGCTCCAAAACTTTCGGTGGCTATTCGAGAATCCCGCGTATATGCGAGTGCTCGCGCGGACATTTTGGGTTGCCGCGGCGGTGACCGCAATTTGCGTGCTATTAGCCTACCCGTACGCCTACTTGATGACGCTCGCAGGGAAATATTGGAGGGTCGTCTTACTTCTTTGCGTACTGATCCCGTTTTGGACGAGTCTCATGGTCCGAAACTTCGCGTGGCTGGTGATTCTCGGAAGCAACGGTCCCCTAGACAGCATCACCGGATGGTTAGGATTAGGCAGGCCGGCATTCCTCGGCAGCGCGACCGGCGTCATGATTGCGATGGCGCAGATTCTCCTCCCGTTTATGGTGTTGCCGCTCTACGCAACCCTTCGTGGAATCGATACGTCGCTTCTGGCCGCCGCGGCAAGTCTCGGCGCACGACCATCGATCGCATTTTTCCGGGTATACCTACCTCTTTCAATCCCCGGAGTCATGGCCGGCTCGCTGCTTGTCTTCGTGCTTTCGTTGGGCTTCTACCTCACTCCCGCAATCATTGGATCACCGCAAAACAGCCTTCTGTCGCAACTAATGGTGATTCAGATTGATCGACTCCTGGCATGGGGCCACGCCGGAGCTTTGGCGTTCATCCTCATGATCATCACCGTAGCGCTAATCACCCTCGCCGCTCTTGTGGGCAGTCAAAGCACCGCCCTCAAGCACACCACCGACTCATGACCTGGGCGATGAGGCGCGGGCCAGTCGCGCGTTATCTTCTGCCGGTTTTGGGCGCGTTTATCGCAGGATGGATGGTTGCGCCGACGTTGACAGTGATTCCCCTTAGCTTCACTGCCAGGCCGAGTTTCGTTTTCCCGCCTAACGGTTGGTCCACGCGATGGTATGCAAATCTGATTCATGATGCGACCTGGTTAGAGGCATTGAAGACCTCACTCATTGTCGCGATTCTCGCGGCGCTGACGGCTACCGTACTGGGAACCATGGCGGCCTTGGGCATGCGCAGGCGGTTTTTTGGACAACGATTATTGGCGATCTTTCTGCTTGCGCCCATGGTAGTCCCTGTCGTGATTATTGCGATAGGTATCTACCTGGTTTTCCTGCCTTGGGGTTTCGCCGGCACCCTTCCCGGTTTTGTGTTTGCCCATTCCGTACTAGGTCTGCCCTTCGTACTGGTGACCGTTACTGCCGGGCTGCGAAGCCTGGACCCGCAACTTGCGCCCGCGGCCGCGAGTCTTGGCGCATCACCTCTCCGGGCTTTCTTCGCAGTCACGCTACCGCTCATAGCCCCGTCGATCTTGATCGGAGCTGTGTTTGCGTTTATGGCATCATTTGATGAGGTAGTTGTTTCCATCTTTCTGGTCACGCCAACGAGGCGAACCTTGCCGGTTGAGATATACACCAGCGTCACTCGCGACATCGACCCGACGGTTGCCGCCGCAGCAACCGTCATCACTATTTTTACGTCCGTTCTTTTGACGGCCGGGTTAGTCGCGCATGCGCGGAGAAGCTTCGCAAATGTCTAGTTTTCTTGGTCAGGGCGCTACACTCGAGCTGGACCGGTTGGAGAAACGGTTCGGCGATCGGGTTGCAGTGGATCGCGTTTCCCTCACCGCGAAATCTGGGGAATTTCTAACACTTCTGGGTCCGAGCGGTTCTGGCAAGACGACCACGCTCAACATGATTGCCGGCTTTGTCGCGCCTTCTGGCGGTCGGATAATGGTTGATGGACGTGAGATCGAGAAGGTTCCTCCCCACCGACGAAACATCGGTGTCGTGTTTCAGCACTACGCTCTGTTTCCGCATATGTCGGTTTTCGAAAATGTCGCCTTTTCGCTGAAGCAGAGGCGGTGTCGCGGTCCAGAGATTCGCAGCCGGGTGTCGGAGGTACTTGAGCTCGTCGGCCTTACGGGCTACGCAAAGAATCATCCACGGCAGCTCTCCGGAGGCCAGCAGCAGAGAGTAGCTCTCGCTCGCGCTATCGTCTTTCGGCCACCACTTCTACTCATGGACGAGCCGCTGGGCGCGCTCGACCGCCGACTCCGCGAGCAGCTGCAACTCGAACTTCGGCGGATTCACCAGGAGGTAGGAATCACGTTCGTGTACGTGACCCACGATCAAGAGGAGGCTCTCGTACTTTCAGACCGCATCGCGATCTTCAACGGCGGGCGCATTGAACAGCTCGACACGGCCGAGACGCTCTACAATTTTCCCCAGACACCTTTTGCTGCAAGGTTTTTGGGTGAGTCCAATCTCATACCTGTGGCACGTGGTAAGCGATCGGGTGAGGTCGTTGTGCGCGGCCTCGGGAGTACGATCCGCTGCCCGTCGACGGTCGAGGTCTCAAGCGACAGCGATTTGCACCTCTTGGTGCGTCCGGAAAGAGTTCGCCTTTGCGCGGGAGACCTTGCGCCGATTGGATTTAACCGCTTGCAAGGGGTGGTCCAAGAGATTGTTTATCTCGGATCTTTGCGCCGGATAGCAGTAGGTATCGCGCCCGGTTTTGTTGTCTCGGTTCGCGAGCAGGCGGGCGAGTGGCCGGCGCTCGCCGTTGGTGAAATCGTTCACGTGGCTTGGAGTCCTGACGACTCCACTCTTCTCGAGGGCGTTTAGGCTCTTCGTGAGACGACTCTGAGCTGGGCTTTAGTTTCAGCTATTCGGCTGGTGCGTTGGGCTATTGGCAACGAAGCATCGGAAGGGGTTTACATCGTCTTACGAAGCGTGACCGTAGCTCGCTGAACTTGAGATGGCGGTCATCCCGTTTCGACCCAGTCGGAGGCGACCATGCCGGCTGCGAAATCGTCGTCGGGTAGGGCGCACCGCCATGAAGACCCTGTGGCGGGACAGGTTGTATCAGCGATCTCACCTTGCCGGCCGGTGCGCGTCCAGGAGGCGCTTGGGCAGCTGGGCGCCCCCGGGCTGCTCACTCTGACCGTGCCTGTGGAGGACCCTGAGTTTCTTGGAGGCTCCACCCCCGGCGAGTTGACGGCCTGACTTGGCCCCACTACGAGGCCTGACTTGGCCACACCTGGCCTGATGGCGCCTCGACCGTTCGGGCTTCGGCGCCAAGCGGACGTTGCACGGAGGATGGGATCGCGGTGGAGCCGTTCGGACGGATCCGTAGGGGACAGCGGGAGCGGCTTTCGATCCGGGAGGTGGCGCGTCGCATGACGTTCCCTCAGGTCGGTGTGGCGGGCATTTACCTCGCTGGCGGCCGCCGCGCATTCTTGGTCGGATCGGTCAAGAGAGTCCCACCCTTGGCGGCGACGACTGAGCCGCCGGCGCCGTCACGTCAGACACCAGCGATGCCTTCCGCGAGCCCGACGGCAGCTACCCAGGCAACTCCGGATATACCGTTTTTTCCGACACTCCATTACCTATGTCGGGGTGCCGATTTCGGTGTGCAGCACGCCCAGCCCCTCAACCTCAATCTCGATCATGTCGCCAGGTCTCAGGTACCACGCGTCGTCCGCTCGCCCAAGCGCGACCCCGTCGGGTGTCCCACCGGCGATTACATCGCCAGGTCGCAGGCCAATCTGCGACCAGTACGAGATCAACGTGGGCCAATTGAAGCGCATTTCCTCAAGTGTGGCGTCTTGGCGAAGGTTCCCATTAACCGTAGTCCTGATGCGCAACGCGCTTGGATCCGGCACCTCGTCAGCGAGCACGAGCTCTGGCCCCATCGGAGCCGAGCCTGGGAGGTTCTTGGCAAGTAAGAGCAAGCCGCCGGACGTCTCCGCTCGCTGAATGTCGCGACAACTTAAGTCATTCAGGATCGTATACCCTGCGACGTACTGCATCGCGTGCTCTGGGAGGACTCCGTAGGTGGGCTTCCCAATCACGAGTGCGACCTCTCCTTCGTAGTCCAGCTGACTGGTCACCTTCGGGTACGGCACGATGGCGCGGTCCCCCACGGCACAGCGGCCCAATTTAAGGAACGCCTGCGGCCGTTCGGACGCTGCGATCGCTTCCTGCCCAAGGCGCCGACGCCGAGCGTTGCCTTCCTCAACGTGACGGCCGAAGTTACGGCCCATCGCAATGATCGTTGTCTCAGGAGGCAGCGGGGGGGCCAAGCGCAGCGAGTCGCGCTCAAGCAGCGCAACATGTCGCTCACCACGGCGAAGTACACCCTTGGCCCATCGGACTGCCGCGGCGACGAAGGCTATCCCCTCATCGCGGGCCTCAAGCAGCGCCCGTAGGTCTTGCAGGGCAGTTAGGTCGCATTTTCCCAACTCCACACCGCTGTGAACGGCAGCCAACGGATCTACCACTAGCCGCTCGTTGACTACGGCAGCGATTCTGGATCTCGGCTTCGCCTCGAAGACAAGGAGTCTCACGACGAGGCGCTACCGGCAAGATCGCTTGCATTAACCGCACGAGGCGGAAACCGGCCTCTCAGCGCTGTGAGAATGCTCTCGGCCGCTTGGTAACGCGCTCGCGCCGTTGCCTCGCTGGTCATTCCGGCCACGTGTGGTGTTACTACTGCGTTCGGGACCTCGATCAACGGACTGCTGATAGGCGGCTCGTCGGCGAAAACGTCGATACCCGCACCGCGGATACTGCCCTTATACAAGGCTCGCACAAGGGCTTGTTCGTCGACGATTGGCCCACGGGCTGTATTGATCAAATAGCTCGAAGGCTTCATGCGTGCGAGCTCACGAGCACCGATCATGCCCCGTGTCGCCTCTGACAGGGGTACGTGAAGAGAGATGTAGTCGGCCCCGGCAAGCACCTCATCGAGTGATGTAAGCCCGACGTTCGCAGTCCATTCGGGGGCTAGTCCATGAGGCTCGAGGTCATGCGCGAGGCACGTCATGCCAAACGCGTGTCCGCGGCGCGCTACCGCTCGGCCTATCCGACCGAAGCCCACAATGCCTAGCACTTTTCCCGTGAGCTCTTCGCCGAGCAGGGGCGGCCAAGGGTTCCAGCCTTCCCCCGCGCGGGTGATGCCGTCAAGGCGCAAGAGCTGCCGCGCAAGCGCCAAGATCAGTGCGAACACGTGATCGGCCACCGACTCGCTATTCGCAGCAGGTGTATTACACACGGGGATCCCGCGGCGGGTTGCGGCTGCGACATCAATGTTGTCAACGCCAGAGCCCACCTTGGCGATCACTTTCAACCTCGCGCCAGCGTCGATCACTGGAGCGCCGACCGGCGCCAACGTCGCGAGCATGGCATCGGCCGACGCAACAAGGCGGGACAGCAGTCGTTCGTCGGGGGGCATCGATCCCGTATCGATAACTGCTAACCCAGCCTCTTCGAGCGTCCGCACGGCGAGCTCGTAGAGAGGTCGATCCACCCCCGTGGCCGCCAAAAGGACGCGCGGCCTCTGCGTCAGATGACCTCCCCATGCTTCAGAGCGGTCGGACGTCAAGCCGTTCAGAGCCAACTGGCTATC
>Ga0070684_100003318_pt1 | contig 12057 bp, 8 predicted proteins | sample KBSC723LmetaG_FD_65653 | JGI IMG/M metagenome (GOLD analysis project Ga0070684, IMG submission 65653) | Corn rhizosphere microbial communities from Kellogg Biological Station, Michigan, USA - KBS C7.2-3L metaG | ecosystem: Host-associated > Plants > Roots > Rhizosphere ...
CGCTGCCGACCCTCAACACCCGACCAACCGGGGGGCGGAAAAACAGGCCGGTGACGGCGAGCCCGAGCAACAGGAACTGGGCCGCGCCCACGACCACGAGGACGGCGAGCAGCGCGAGCCCGATACCGTCGGCCGCCTTCTTGTGCCCGGGTGTGCGGCTGCTCCTGGCCAGTCTGCGTAATACCTGCCATAGCAGCCAGGACACCGCCACGAATACCGCGTTGCGAACGAGGTCGACCGCGAACTGGCCGAGCTGCTGTCCACTTGTGCCGAGCGAAGTGTGCCCCGGCCCGCCGCTCGCGCTCATTGCGAAGCCGGTCGCGTAGACGGTCAGCAATACGGTGAAGGGGTCGTCGAAGGACGCCCACGCGCCCAGGATGCTCTGCGCGCGTGGCGAGAGCCGGTCCCCACGCCGCACCGCCGCGACGGCCAGCGGGTCGATCTGCGCCATGGCGACGCCGAGCAGGATCGCCATCGGGTCGCGGCGTACCGCGTACATGACCGCCGCGATGAGCCCCGCCTTGACCACAACGCCGATCGTCACGGCGGAGAGCACCGTACCGAACCGGTCGCGCAGATCCTTCAGGACTATGTCGCGGGTGCTGGCCAACAGCCCCACGCCCAGCAGAAAGCCGGCGCCGGTCAAATAGGCCGGCGAGGCGACGAAACCGGTGGTGTTGACTGTCTTGCTGAATCCCCAGCCGAGGAGCGCCGCACCCGCGAGGGTCGCGGGACGTCGAATGAGAACGTTCATCGCGTCTCCAGCTCACCCTCGGACAAGAAGGCCCTTAAATGTATCACGAAGAGTTGCGTTGGCCAATACAAGGAGGTCAGGCGCGCACATCCCTCCGCAGACTTCGTTCGGACAACTCACCCGCGAGTTTCGCCATCCGAAGATCGGCGTCGGCCACCCGTCGCTGATCCACCGTCACGCCGAGCACGAAGTCGTCGCTTCCCAACCGGTACGCGTAGAACGCGCCCTGCTCCACGTCGATGACGACCCGATTGATGTTGCCAATCATGTCCTCGGCGTCCAGGGTCAGCTGACCGATCAAGGATTCCGGGCCACTACAGAGCCTGGTGCCGAACGCCTGGTAGGCGGCACGGCGCAAGTCGACCGTCGCGGAACGACTGAAGAACCGCGTCAGCCCGGGGTGCGCCAAGAGGTCGGCCGCGCATCGCCAGACGCCGCCCGCGACATGGGCGGCGTAGTGCAGGTGCGCGGCGTCGACCGAGCGGCACAGCTCATCGGCGACCGGCCCGGGTACGCCGGTGTGCTCCAGGTAGGTGTCCATGCACGGCGTCGACGCGCCCGCGACGGCGTGGCCGGACTGGGTCAGCGAGCTGGTTCCGAGCAGGACACCATCGGTCGGAGGGTCGCCACGAAAGCCGCCCGGGTCCTGCGATGGAAGATTGACGAAGGCGCGGAGCGCGTCGGTCAGTGCGGCCGCCCGCCGGTCCAGGGCGAGCGCCGTCTCCAGCGACGTGTCGGGTTCGAGTGGGCCGGAGGCGACGATCAGCTGCTCGGCGGTCACGGCGTTGCACACGACCAGACGCCGTGGGCCATGGAGCACCAGCCGGATCAGCACGCCGCTCTGCCACGGCCGGACTGCCTGCTCGAACAGCTTGAACCGGGCCGCGAGCTGGTTGCCGAGTTCGGAGAGCAGCTGCCGGTCTTTGGTGGCGAGGTCGGATTCGAGCCGATGGTCCAGCACGTCGGCCGTGAAATCCTGCCCGCTCGTGTGGAAGGCGATGTGATCGAACCCGGGCGTATCAAGCAGGGCCTGCTTACAGTGCTCGATGCGCTGCGCGTTGCCGAACCGCCCGCGGGTGGGATCGTGGACGTACACCGAGGGCAGGCTGAGGTCCTCCATGGCGCCGCTCCTCATGTCTGGGGGATCTCTATATCTATATCTGCAAATACATGGTGGTCGGTCCACCGACCGGCCCTGATGACCTCGAGGTTCTTCTCGGCAATGGTCGTGTACGGGTGTAGGCGGCCGTACACCCGGGTCAGGCGGTGCACCGTCTGTTGTTGGAGGTTCTCCGCCTCGTCGAGGTCACCGCTCAGCGCCAGGTCGCCCGCGTGGTTCGTGCTCGCCGACATGGTCCATGGATGCGTCTCACCCAACTGGTCCCGCAGCATTTGCAGGGCCTGCCCGGAGAACTGGAAGGCGCGGTCGAACTGCTCGCCACGACGGTAGAACAGGCTGAGGTCGGTCATGCACAGCGCGATGAACGGGTGGCCCTTGTTCAGCCGCTCCTCCAACCCACGCTTGCAGAATTCCCCCTGCATCACCGCGTCTTCGAGCTCGTCCTCGCGGTAGTAGTCGATCGAAAGGTTGAGTTTAGCGGCCCGGGTGAAGGGGTGGTCGTCACCGAACAGCTTGCGGTAGCCCACGTGCGCGGCGGTGCTCTCGATTTTGGCCGCGGGATGCTGACCCAGCCGGCGGTAGGTGACCGACAGCGTCTGGCGGATCGCCAGCTCGTCCGGCTCATGCGGATACAACTTGGTCATCCGCCGCAGGGCCTCCGCCAACGTCTTGCGTGACTCGTTGTACTGGCCCAGTTCCCGCTGGAAGGTACCGATCCAGCCGGCCGACCGCCAGGTACGGCGATCGTCCGGGCCGAACAACCGCAGCCGCTCGTCCATCTCGGCCCGGCCCCGGCGCAGCGCATCCGCGGCGTCACCGGCCAGGAACGCCGAGATGGCCAGGTTGTGCGCGGCCATGCGGGTCTCCGGATGGTCCTCTCCCAGCGTTGCCTGGAAGCCGAACAGCGTCTCCGTGTCGTTTGCTCGGGCCCGGCGGAAGTGGCCCATGCCACGCAGGTCGCCGCCGAGGCCACGCTTTGCCGTCAACGTGGCACGGTGCTGTCCACCCAGCACAGCCATCTGCTCGTCGACGATCACGCGGTCGATCTCGTAGGCCAGATCCGGCCGGCCAAGGCCGCGGTGCAGATCGCACATCTGCTTCCGCAGCCGCCACAGCAGGCTCTGCTGATGGGTCGCCTGCGTCAGCCGTACCTGGTCGGTACCGCCGGACCCACCGCCGTCGGGCGGGTGTGCGCCCGGCGCGTCGGCGTCCTGACCGGCGAGGCCGGCCGGTGCCCCGGTACCGGGATCCGTGTCGCCCGGAGACGGCGGGAGCGGATGGTCACGCCAGAACCGTTCGGCGCGCTCGGCGACCGCGAGCGCCGAGCGCCACACCTCGCGGTCGCCGGTGCGGAACAGGTGTCGGATCTGCATGCACACCCAGTGTCGCGCGAGCAGGTCGCCACTCTTCCAGGCCTCGGTGTGTTCGAGGTGCGGCTGCAACTCATCGAACCGGTAGGCGAGCTGCTCGTCGGCGTACAGCGGGTCGGTCGGCGCGTAGTGTGCGAGGCCGCGGATCGCCTGGTCCCGGCGCACCGCCACGGTCTCCTCGCCCAGCCGGTCGATTATGAACTTCTGCACCGCCCGGTGCATCTGCAGCGTGGCGTCCGGGCCCCAGGAAACCTCGAACAACCCGAAGCGCTTGCCCTCCAGCAGCGCCTGGTCCAGGTCGAGCGCGTCGAACAGGATCAGGTCCGCGGGTTGACCGATGGCATCGGCCAGCTGGCAGAGCATCTGCCGGGAACGCAGCAGGCGCAGCGAAACGCCCTCCGGCGACAGGAACGCGACCAGCTCCGCGATGCCCACGATGAGATGGGCCTGCCGCGACCCGAACTCGCCCAGCGCGTCGACACTGACGGACAAGGCCCTTCCCAGACTCTCACCGCTGGTGGGCCAGCGGTCGGTGGTGACCGCGTCGAGGCGCCTCAGGAGTTCCGCGACGCTCCACCGCAGCGCGGCCTCCGGCGCGTACCCGCGGCGGCCGCGCAGCAGGCGCTCGTACTGCAGTACCAGCGAGCTCGCGATCTGAAGCGCGAGCGGCAGGTCGGTGAGCCTGCCGGCGATGGCATCGGCGCTGTCCACCTCGAGCGCCGGAATGCGGCCGCGCAGCAGGGCGATGCTCTCGTTGCGCGGCAGCGGTGGGACCTCGAGGGGCTCGGGAAGTCCGTGCTCGCCGTAGTCCCGCGACGTGATCAGCACGTGGCCCTGGCTGCTGCGGGGCAGGAAGTCGCGAAGTACCTCGATGCTCTCGGCGTTGTCGTAGACGAGCAGCCAACGACCCTTGCGGTCGAGCTGTTCCAGGACCTCGTCGGCCGTACCACCTGCGGTCTCCGGCACTTTGAGCTCGCTGCCCAGCTCGGTGAGTCCGGCCCGCAACGCGCCGGTGTTCTGGGCCGGCAACCAGCACACCAGGTCGTAGTTGTGCCCGAAGGTGTGCACGAACTCGCGCGCGAGCTCACTCTTGCCGATGCCGGCCCCGCCGGTCAGCGTGACCCGCCTGTTGGCTTCGAGCCCGTCCTGGATCCGCTCCAGAGTGCTGCTGCGGCCCGTGAAGAGGTCATTGCGGTCGGGCACCCGCACGAATGTGTCCGGGCGCTGGCCGGGGTACCGGATGGGCGAGCGCTCCTCGCCCCGCCCGAACGGGAACAACCCGAACGCCGTGAGCAGTCGGGCCCGGGCCCGCCCCTGGTCCGCCTCCCGCAGGTCGATGAGCTGGTTCTTGGGTACCGACTCGGGTGGGTCGCCGTCGATGAGCAACCAGTAGGTCTCCGCCGTCGCCTCGGCGTCGGGAGGTGTCCACTCGGCCGCGTCGCGGGCCGAGTAGACGACGAGGCTGGTGACCGGCTGGGCTCCGGCCACGCGCGAGGGAGTGTTCCGGCGCGTGACCCGGGCACCGGCATGTGTCAGCTGCAGAACGGCCCAGTCGGCCCATCTGCGGCTGCCCGGCGGATACAGCACGACCACCCGCTCGTCGACGTCCAGCGGCCCGAGTTGCACGCTTCGCAGGTACCGGCGACGCACGTCCGGCTTTACCGGCGTCAGCGCCGCCAACTGTTCGCCGCTGAGCCAACGGGCCGCGCTGAGGTAGGCGGCCACCAGGGTGTCCGGCGCCTCCGGGTCGTCGGCCAACACCGCGAGGACGTGCTGATAGGTCTCGTACGGCTGGTCGGGAACCTCGACGATGTCGAACGCGAGGCGGCGCGCGGGAATGTTCGCGGTCTCATCACGGAGCGGGCCGAGCGTGGACCGGATCGCGCTCAACGAGGCGCCACGACCGGCGCCACGTGGGTCGAACTGGGGCATGGCCAGCACCCGCATGCTTGCGATCGCCGACTCGTTGAGCTGCCGTACCACGTCGACGACCGCGTGCAGGCTGGTCATGCGCCGCTTCGGGGCACACACCACGACGGCATCGCACAGGCAGCCGAAGTACTCGATGGCGTCGTCGTCCAGCGTCTGTGGTGCGTCGATGATGACGTAGTCGAACGGCTGGACGCGCAGCCTGCTGCGCAGGCCGACGCTGCCGCCGTCCTCCTGCGGGAACGGCTGGTCGGACGCGAGCAGGACGAGCTCGGGAGCGCCCGAGGCGACCTGGTACATGGCGGCGTACCTGGCGGCCTCGTCGGCCGGCGTCAGCAGTGCGGCGACACCCTCATCCAGAACCGTGTCGGCGCGAACCTTGCCCGCCTCGAGCGGCATGAGGAACTCTCCGACCCGTGGCTGGTTGTGGCACCAGTCGAGGATCAGCACCCGCTTGCCGGCGGCCGCGAGTATCCAGGCGATGTTCGCCAGCGCATTGGTGCGCCCGGCGCCCGGCGCCGGGGACACGAACGCCATGATCGTCGCCGCTGGTTGCGTTGTACCGGTGGAGGTTGTGCCGGTGGAACTGGTCATGGCTCTCCCGTGCCGGGGGGGCGCACGCGCCGAGAGGAGACTGGGTCAGGTATCGCTTTCCTTGGTCAACGTGCTTTCGAAGGCCCGGTCGATCGCGACCGCGCCGCAGGCCTCGCGACGCACCCGTTCGATCGCGGCGACCAGCACCTCGCGTGGCATCGATTCAAGATCGACGAATCGAACTTGACTCACGTCAACCAGAGACGATGCCACGTCGTCATTGTCCTTTTCCACGTCGCAACACCGCCCGTTTCGTGATCAGCACGACGACCAAGGATGCCGTGCGTTCAGCATCACCCGGCGACGTCGCCGTACGCGAGCTGATTAGTCAGCATCATAGCGATGGCAGGCTACCTCGATTGACCAGCCGGACGCTTGACCACAATGATGGGCGACGATGCTGGTCAGCGCCGCCACCACGGCGTTATCATGTTCCTTCGCACCAGATGCGTCCTGCCGGTCACCGCCACGGAGCACGATGTCGAGCAACGCTAATGACCAACTATCGCAGGTCGAAAACGCGGCTGAAAATAAGCCCTTCAGCCAATTTGTCCTGAAGCTGTCCAGCCGTTGCGACCTCGCGTGCGACTACTGCTACGTGTACACGATGGCCGATCAGCGCTGGCGGAAGCAATCGGCGGTGATGAGCGCGGAGGTGATCCGCCATACCGCGCAGCGCATCGCCGAGCATGTCGGCCGGCACCGACTGGCCCGCGTGAATGTCGTGCTGCACGGCGGCGAGCCGCTGCTCGCCGGCAACGCGCGACTCGCCGCGACCGTCGACGGCATCCGTGCCGCGCTCCCGCCCGGGGTCCGGGCCACCTTCGATCTGCAGACGAACGGCGTGTTGCTCGACGAGCGCGCGTTGGACATGCTGGCCGGGCGCGGCGTCGGCATCAGCGTGAGCCTCGACGGCGACGCGGCGGCCCACGACCGGCACCGCCGCCGCCGCGACGGGAGGGGCAGCCATCGATCCGTCGCGCGTGCCCTGGAATTGCTCACCGGCCCCAGTTACCGGCAGCTGTTCAACGGGCTGCTGTGCACGATCGACCTGCGCAACGATCCGATCCGCACGTACCAGGCGCTGCTCAGCCACGCGCCGCCGGCCGTCGACTTCCTGCTGCCGCACGGCAACTGGAGCAACGCGCCCCCGGGGCGCTCCTCGGATACCCGCGACACGCCCTACGCCGACTGGCTCGTCGCGATCTTCGACCGCTGGTACCACTCCGCCGGCGACGTCGGCATCAGGATCTTCACCGAGATCATCCACTGCCTCCTCGGCGGCCACTCGGCCGTCGACGGTATCGGTCACGATCCGGTCGCCTACGTGGTGGTGGATGCCGACGGAGGCATCGACGTCGGTGACACCATCAACGCCTCGCTGGAGGGCGCGGCCCACAGCGGACTGAACGTCAGCACGCACGCCTTCGACCAGGTCCATGCGGTACCGGGGGTCCGCGCCAGGACGGCAGAGCTGGCTTCGCTGTGCGACACCTGCGACTCGTGCCCGGTCCGTGACGTCTGCGGCGGCGGCCTGCCCGCCCACCGGTACCTGGCGGGTGAGGGCTTCGCCCACCCCTCGGTCTACTGCCCCGATCTGTTCGCGCTCATAACCCACATCGGGCGGTGTGTCAGCGAGGATCTGCGGCTCTACTCCACCGCACGCCAATGACCCCGACCACTCACGCGATACCACGGCGCCTCCTGGCAACCCTTGCCGCCGGCGGCGGGGGCGCCGAGGCGATCCGGCGGCTGCGGGACGCCGAGCGCAGCCGGACCCGGTTGCTGATCCACGACCTCGTCCAGCGGGCGGCCGCGGTGCGGCATCCACACGCCGCGGTGACCCGCCGAGCGTTCGACATCCTCGCGGAGGTGGAGCGCGACCGGAGCGACGTCGTTGCCGGGCTGCTGTCCTACCCGCCGGTCGCCGCGTGGGCGGTCCACACCGTCCGGGCCCTGCACGGCCCGCACCACGCAGCGGGCAATCCGGCCTTCCTGGCTGCGGTCACCGCCGTCGCCGCGCAGCGGGCCGGCGCCGAGACGGTACTCGACGTGCCCGGGCATCCGGACGGCAACCGGTACCTGGCCCTGCCGGGCCTCGGCTGGTTCGAAGCCCCCGCCTCGGGATCGGTCCGTGTCCACACCGGTGGGAGTCCGGACGGGGAGGGTCTCGTCGTCGGCGGCGTCGCGGCGCGGCTGCACGACACCGACCGCGTCCGCGCGGTGCACGGCTCCCTCCGACTCGAGGCGTACCTGGATGTGGCCGCGTGGCACCACGCGCTGGGTACCCGGTTCTGCGCGGTGCGCGGCGTCGTGGAATCCGGGGTCGACTGTGGACTGTGGCGGGACCGGCTGGCCGCGGCCTGGGACCTGCTCGGCGAGCACCACCGCGAAATCGCGCGGGAACTGGCCGAGGGGTTAGCCGCGGTGGTGCCGCTGGCCGCGCCGCCGGACCGCAGCGCGAGCAGTTCGTTGGCCGGCGCGTTCGGTGCCGTCGCGATGTCTGTTCCACCCGGCCCGCGCGGCGCCGCGCTCGCGCTCGTCCACGAAATGCAACACTCCAAGTTCGCCGCGCTGGCGCGGCTGTACCCGCTGGTCACCGAGGAGCCGGCGACCCGCTACTACGCGCCGTGGCGACCCGACCCGCGCCCCCTGACCGCTCTGCTCGACGGCACCTACGCGTTCGTCGCGGTCGCCCGGTTTTGGCGTACCCAACGGCTGGTCGACACCGACGCGTCGGCCCGGTACGAGGCGGAGACGAATTTCCGGCGCTGGACGCGGGCCGGCCACGACGTCGCCGCCATGCTGCGTCAGCACCCCGCCCTCACCCCGATGGGCACGTTCCTGAGCACCGGCATGCTCGACGTGCTACGCCGATGGTCGGGTGAACCGGTGTCCCAGCAAGCCGCGGTGGCCGCACGTGCCCTCGCCGAGGAGCACCTTTCGCAATGGCGCCGGTCACATTCGCGCACAAGCGGCCCGTCATCCACGTCTATGCTGGCTGAATGCCCCTCGAAGTGAGCCCGGCGAAGCGCAATTGCTTCGTCATCGCGCCGATCGGTGAGGACGGAAGCCCCACCCGCATCCGCAGCAACAAGGTGATGAAATATCTGATCAAGCCGGTCGTCGAGGAGATGGGATATGTCGCGGCCCGCGGGGATGAAATCAACAAGGTTGGATACATCACCTCCGAGGTCATCGACCGCATCATCAACGACGATCTCGTGATCGCGGACCTGACCGACCTCAACCCGAACGTCTTCTACGAGCTGGCCGTGCGCCACGCCATCCGCAAGCCATTCGTCCAGCTCATCCAGCACACCCAGGACCTGCCGTTCGACGTGCACGGCATGCGCACGATCGCGGTCGATCTCGACCCCGAGGCGCTAGACCGGGCCAAGGAGCAGCTGCGCGAGGCGATCGAGTGGCTCGACCAGAACATGGACCGCGTCGTCACGCCCATCTCGTACGCCATCACCACGCAGGAGCTGCGCGGATCGTCGAGTACCGAGAACGCGATCCTCCTCCAGCTGAGCCAGACGTTGCCGCAACTCACCGAGGCGTTCCAGGAGCTGCGCGCCGTGATGGTGGCCGACCCGACGACCAGCGAAACCGACCGGCAGGACGCAGTCGCGTTCGAACATCTGCGCAACCTCGTCCACGACCTGACGCAGCGCGGCCTGGTGACCGAAGCGGACCTGAAGACGTTGCTGCCTGGCCATGGCGTCTCGGGCAAGTTCACCACCTGGGTCGAGGCGCTGTTGCGGGTGGCGGCCCGCGGCGGCTCCTGAGCGTCAGGTTCGCGCCGCCCCCGCCGGCCAGACGACGGTCGTGGCGACCCCGCGGAGACGGGCGGCGGCCACCACATCGGCGGTACCCCCAGGCGTGCCCCGGGTGTCGCCGTCCCACACGGCCATCAGCCGGTGGACGCGGCCGAGCATGATCTGGCTCGCCGCCGTATAGGCAGGCTGGGCCGATACCTGCTGCCCGGTGTGGATCACCTCGCCGGCGGCGGCCAGCAGCTCGTAGAACGCCGCCCGGTGCGCGGGCGCCAACGTCTGTCCGTACCCGGGTGCGGGGAGGACCACCTCGTAACGACCGCCCACCGCCAGGACCGCCCGGGCGAAAACCTGGTCGGCGCCGGTGGCAAGGCAGGTCACACCCACGATGGCGGCGCCCGCGCCGAGCCAGCGCAGCTGCCGTACGAGTGCCTCGTAGACGACCTCGGCCGCACGGTCGGTCAGCCTCGTGTGGCCGGTGACGCCGATCCGCACTGCCCCTGCCATCTTCCCTCCCACTACCGCTGACGTACCGGCGAGGGCTCCAGCCGTACCAGGGTGAACCCCTCCTCGGCCAGGATGTCCGCCAGCCACCGCACCGCGTCGCGGGCCTTCTCCCTGCCGTCCTCGCTGAGCTCGTGCCAGGCGACCAGGTCCGGGTGGCGGCGATGCTGGTCGTCGCGGACCGCGCCGAACCGCCACCCTTGTTGGTGTCGCTCCTGCTGCCATCGATCGTGCTCCAGCCTCGCCAGTCGCTCGATCTCGGCCTCCGTGACGTACGCGTCGTCCTGGCCGCCCCTACGCACCGCGATGACGCAGCCCAGCAGCTGGATCTTCTCCGCGATGCCCTGCACCTGTGCGCGATTGGCATTGCGGGTCGACTCCGACAGCTGCGACCACCCGTCGGCGGGCGGACCGGACCGGCCGCCCGCGGCGCGCTGGTACCGCTGGTGGATCTGCCTGGCCAGCCGCTCCGTGAGGTCGTCAGCGATCGCACCCGCGTCGCAGGCATTGGTCGTCACCGGGAAGATCTGGATCTTATGATTGACCTCGTCGAGCAGGTCGACCTCCCGACGACCGTGGAACGCCTCCGCCAACGCGGCGTACCGGTACGTCACAACGAAAATCGTCCCCGCCGTGGCGTGCCAGAGATCGGGCCGGGTAAGCGCCATGTCGAGGTTGTACTGCTCGTCGGCGTAGCACAGGTAGAGCCGCTCGTACCGCTGTTCCGGCTCGCGCTGTGCCAGCCACGAGGTGAGGTCCCGCTCGTACGGCTCGATGCGGCAGGTCTGGGCGAGGAACCGGTAGCGGTCGACCAGGTCCGCCACCAAGCGCTCCGCGTCGGGTCCGACGACCGCGACCGACAGGTCCCCGGCAACGATGTCGGTTCTGGCGCGCCAGAACCGCGCCGTCTCGACCAGCAGGACACCCCGGAACGTACTGTCGCCGGCGATGACGATGCGTAGCGGCTCCCCGGGCCGCGCCGCGAGCGGATGCAGCCGGTACAACGTCCGTGCGGCGACGTCGTCAACGTGGAAGTAGTCGAGCCGGAAACGGTTGGCGCTGGCGGCCCCCAGCCGGCGAGCCTGCAGCGCCTGGCATTCCTGCTGCCGGTTGAGCTGCACGTAGATCCACGGTGGCTCGTCGAGGTCGACAAGCGTGTCGCGAACGGCGATCGCGACGGCGTGGTTCACCTCGTCATCGGCGCCGCACACGTACACGTACCGCGCCCGCCGCACGCCCGCATCGCGCAACACGGCCGGTACCGTGGCATCCCCGGGCACGCACAGCAGGCGGTCGGTGTCGGTGGCGTCCACCCGCAACGGTTCGCTGCGCACCGCGACGACGCGATGGCCCGCCACGAGCAGTTGGCGCGCCAACTCCCGGGCGAAGGGCGTATTGCCGCACACCACCACATGGCGCCGCGCGGTCCGCGACCGCAGCCGATTCACCTCCTCGGCCAGTAGCACCCGGCCGGTCTCCACGACCGTCAGCAAGGTGAACAGCGGCGCCAGGAAGCGTGCCAGCTCCAGCTGCCAGGGATACGGACCGCCGTTCTGGAGCGGGTCCGAGCCCAGCACGAACAACTGCATCACGTAGTACGGCACGTCCCAGCGGTTGTATCCACCGGGAGTGCGGCGCGCCAGCAACTCACTCATGCCGACCCAACCCAGGACCACCGCCGCTACGCCGACCGCCGCAAACACGGACCGGATCAGGGTTACGTTCGTTGGTAAACCTGCCCTCGGAGCGCTTCGCATCCTTAAAGTGTGGAGGTCACCGCGGCCGATGGACAGACCCCTCCCTACGGTGCATCGATGCGGTCGGTCGAGCAGACCCAGGTCACCCTCGACCCGCGCAGAACCTCATATCCGGGCCCCCGCGTCGGCTGTCGGATCAAGGTCGGCCGGTATCCCAGGGGTCCGGTCGTCCGTCGAGTCTCCGCGCTCGTACCCGCGCACCCGCGCCGTCCGTGTGAGGAGATTGAGGTGTCCGAGGCTCGCTCAGGTA
>Ga0070684_100003321_pt1 | contig 12050 bp, 9 predicted proteins | sample KBSC723LmetaG_FD_65653 | JGI IMG/M metagenome (GOLD analysis project Ga0070684, IMG submission 65653) | Corn rhizosphere microbial communities from Kellogg Biological Station, Michigan, USA - KBS C7.2-3L metaG | ecosystem: Host-associated > Plants > Roots > Rhizosphere ...
ACCTCGCCGACGCGGTAGGTGCTGAAGAACTGGACCTCGGTGCCGAGCATCCAGGACAGTTCGACGACGTCGACGCTCACCTGTGGACGCAGCAGCCAGCGACCGGCGACGAGCAGCCAGCGGGCTCCGCCAGCCCCGGGCAGCAGCGGGGTGAGCAGGAGCCGGTCATCGGTGAGGTAGGCCACGTCGACCGCGTCGCGCCAGCTCACCGGCCCGAGATCGCGCAGGGCGAGCGCGTCGAGGACCTTGGTCACGTCGCCTTCACGGATGGCGAGCCATGCCTGTTTCGGACCGAATCCGACCATCTGCGCGCCACTCTCAGCAAACTCACCGTCCATAAGCCGCAACGCTAACGCGGGCCGCGCTACCTTCGGGAACATGCAGGAGAACGAGGCTCTGCGAGTAGTGGACGCCCTGCGCGAACGGGGTGTGGCCGCGCACGTCGAGCGGCCTGGTGTCGCGCAGTTCGGCGTCCGCATCGCCCTGCCCGATGGGCGCCACGCGATCTGGGACACCGACGGCACCGCCGGGCTCGAGGCCCAGGTCATGCGCAACGGCGTACTGGTCGGCTTCGTCCCCCACATCCCCGACTCCGAGAACTTTTCGCTCGACCAGGTGGTCGACGCCATTGCCCGGACCGACTACGACCAGCCGGTCGCCGTGCAGCGCCGTAGCGCGCCACCGCCGGCGCCCGCGCTGCCGCGCGAGGGCGGCTTCTTCCGGCGCTTCCGGGAGGGCTTCCGCGAGCGCTGACCTGCTCTTCGGCGCCGATCGTCGGCACTACATCGTTAGCGGAGGGCTTCGTAGACCCGCGGGGGCAGCACCCGTACCAGTGGCTCGGCGACCGGCCACGGCAGGGTCTTCAGGATCGACGCGGCCGTCCCCGGCAACATCAAAACCAGCCGGGCCGCGGCCGCCTGCGGTGGCATCGCGATGATCATCTGGCCGGCGGCCGGCGGGTGGACCCCGATCAGCCGCTGGGCCGCGATGTCCGGTGGCATGGCGACCAGCCGGTCGGCGGCCGCGCGGGCCGGCATCGCCATGAGCAGGTTCACCCCGCGCGACGGCGGCATCGACGCCAACCGGACGGCGGCGTGCTCGACCGCCATACTGGCCAGCCGTTCGGCGGCGACCGGGATGGGCATCGCGGCCAGGATCAGCGCCGCGTGCGGCGGGGCCAGCTGCGCGAGCAGGTCGACCGCGGCGGCCGGCGGGGTGCGGGTCAGGACGTCGGCCGCCTGCGGTACGGGGAGGGCGGCGAGCTGGGCCAGGGAGGGCGGCGGCAGGGGCGGCCGGAGGTGCGGCGGGACGGCGGGGTTCGGACCCCCCGGGTAGCCGACCGGGATCGCCTGTACCGGGCCGGTCATGGTCGGCGGGCCGACGGGTCCGCTCATCGGGCCGGGTGGTCCGCTCATCGGGCCGGTCCCGACGCCGCCATGCGGGTAGCCGGGCTGGGCCGGGCCGGAGATCGGGCCACCGGGATAGGCCGGGCCAGCGCCCCCGGGAGGAGCCGAACCGGGGATGGGACCGGCCGGCCGGGGCCCCTGGCCGCCCGGAGGCATCTGGCCGGGAGCCGGGCTGCCGGGAGCCGGATTCGGGCCGCCGCCGGGCATCGAGCCGGGCCCGCCGGGCATCGAGCCGCCGCCCGACATCGGACCGCCGGGCATCGAGCCGGGCCCGCCGGGCATCGAGCCGCCCGGCGGGACCGGGCCGGAGGGCCGAGGACCGCCAGGCATCGGGCCAGGGCCGGGGCCGGTCGACACCGGGACCGGGCCAGTGGGCATCGGACCGCCTGGCACGGGACCACGCGGCGCCGGCATCACCGGGCCCGGGCGCGGACCTGCGGGCCCGTACTGTCCGGGTCGCGGGCCGGCCGGCAGGAACGGGCCCGGCCGTGGAGGGGCCCCGCTGGATGGGGCGCCGCTCATCGGTACGCCGCTCATCGGGGCGCCGGTGGTCGGGCCGCCGCTGATGGGCACGCCGCTCATCGGGGCGTTGGCCGCCGAAGGCGGGCGCAACGCCCCGGCGCCCGGGCGACCGGCCGGGATCGAGCCGGACCAGGCGGCGCTCGGCGCCGTGTGCAGCGCCCCCTCGGCGACGACGATCTGCGGGTCTTCCAAGACGACCGGCGGTGCGCCGGTGCGCCGGTGCAGGAGGGTCGCGATCAATGGCGTCCGGGACGCCCCGCCGACCAGGAACCAGCCGGCGACCTGCTCGGGCGGTACGCGGGCCTCCTGGAGGGTCTGCACCGTCACCTCGACGGTGCGCATCAGGGCACCCGTGGCGAGTTCCTCAAACTCCTCACGCGTCACGCGGATGTCCTCGCGCGCCAGCACGCAATGCACGCTGGCGGCCGCCTCCCGGGACAGGGCCTCGCGACTGTGCCGGGCATCGTCCCAGAGCATCCGCCAATGGCGGCGGTCGGTCGCGTCGGAGGCTTCCGACAGGCGCTTCCAGATCTCGGGCGAGCGTCCGTTCAAGAACTCGCCGATCCGATCGACGATCATCGCGTCGAGGTCGAGGCCGCCGAAGTCGTCGATGCCGCGGCAGGCCAGCGTGTCGAGTCCGTCGGCCGCGTGCCGCACGACGCTCGCGTCGAACGTGCCGCCGCCCAGGTCGTAGACGACGACGCACTGGCCGGGCGGGATCTTGTGACCGAGGACGGTGGCGAAGTAGCTGGCCGCGGCGACCGGCTCCGGTACGACGTTGATCCGGCCGAGCTGCGCGATCTCGGCCGCCTCCATCAGGACCCGGCGCCGGGCCTGGCCCCAGGCGGCCGGGCAGGTGATGGTGACGTCGGATACCGGACCGCCGGCCACGCGGACGGCCTCGACGGCGACCCGGCGCAGGACGGCGGCGACGAGGTCGACCATCGAGTAGGACCGGTCGCCGAGCAGGATGTCGAGGTCGTTGATGCGCCGCTTGGGGTTGGGCTCATAGCGGGCCGGGTCGAGCCGCGAGGCGTGGTCGGCGTCGCGGCCGACCAGCATCCGCCCACCGCCCTCGGCGAACACGGCCGACGGCAGCAACGGCGACGCGTCGAACAGCAACGGCCGCGCGGTCCCGTCCGGGCGCTGCAGGACCGCAACCGTGTTCGACGTTCCGTAGTCAACCGCCAGCCGATGAGAGGGCACGACATCCAGCGTATGGCCATCGCGCACCGATCGACGTCCGCGACCCGTTCAGGTTTGCCTGCCCACGCAGTCAGGACACCGTCCAGCTGGCCAGATACCCATGTGGCTGGTATTGGACGGTAGCCGGTTTGCCCTCGGCCGGCACGGCGAACGTGATCCAGCCACGCACGCACTGGCCGGCCGCGAGCGGCTGGGAGGCGAACGGGTACTCGGGACGCGGGAACGCATCGTCGTTCTTGTCGCTCGCCGGCACGACCGAATTGTCCGCGTAGCGCAGCGACCAGGTCTTCCAGTCGACCGTCACGTTGGCCGTGGCGGAGGCGAGCGTGCACACCTGCACGTCGGCCGAGCCCCAGGTGTAACCGGCCGGGGTCGAGGGGCCGCCGGTCACGCTCGGCTGCTTGTAGGCGAAGGTCGTCGCCTCGACCGTCTTGCCGACCGTGGCCTTCTGCTGCAGCGCCAACGGCGGACCGGCGCTCGGGCGGGCAGCTGGAGAGGCCGGTGACGTTGTGCGCCGATTTGTCGGCCGTTCGGAGTGATCACTGCCGCAACCGGCGATAGCGGTAGCAGCGACGACAAGAAACAATGCGGCGCGGGCAATCTTCACGATGTCCAGTTTGCCGCAACTGCGCGACCACTCTCCTGCGTGATAGACAAGTGACGATCAGTTTTGGTAGACCGGAGGCGGTTTGGCGGCGGGCCGGAAGGAGGGGTTGTGATACCCCGAATTCTGGCCGGCTATGCCGCGCTCATGGTGGCGCTCGGCGTCGCCGTGATCTTCGGCCCGGCGAGTTGGGGCGCCCTGCTCTGGGCCGCCATTGCCATGCTGACCGTCGCCGCGATCGTCGGCGGGACGTTTCTGCACCGACCCGAGCGGCGCTCGCCCTGGTGGCTGCTGGCCGGCGCGGTGCTGGCGATGGGCATCGGCGACACCATCTTCGGCGCGACCGTGCAGACCGCGTCGCAGTCGGCACCGGTCGTCGCCGACGTCGCCTATCTGCTGATGATCCCCCTGGTCACGGCCGGGCTGATCGACTTCACCCGCACCGGCGCCGTGCTGCGGGACCGGTCACGCCTGCTCGACCTGTCGGCCTTCGCCTGCTCGGCCGGGCTGGCGTTGTGGGCCGCCGTGCTCGGCCCGGCGTTCGGCGCGCCCACGATGAGCTGGGACGACAAGTCGACGCTCGCCGCGTACACCATCGGCGATCTGCTGATCCTGGTGGCCACCCTCCGGCTGTTGGTGGCCGCCCCGCGCCGCCCGGCCCTGGTGCTGCTGACCGTCGGCGCGCTCGGCATGCTGGCCGGCAACGTGGTGTATTCGCTCGACGAATTGCACGGCGGCTGGCAGCCCGGCAACTGGGGCGAGGCCTGTTACCTGCTCTTCTACTTCGCCTGCGGCGCGGCCGGCCTGCACCGGTCGATGAAGGGCCTGACCTCGGACGTCCCAATCCGGACAAAACCCATAGGTGGGTGGACCGTGCTGCTCGGCCTGGCGGTCGGCATCCCGCCGGCCACGCTGCTGACCGAGTCGCTGGTCGGGGGCGTCCGCGACGGCGTGCTGATCGCGGCGACCTCGGTCGTCACGTTCGCGCTCGTCGCCACCCGGCTGGTCGACGCCGTCCGGGACCACCACGCGTCGATGGCGCGCGAACGGGCCCTGCGCGAAGCCTGCGCGGCGCTCGTCACGGCGACCAGCCACGACGAGGTCACCGACGCGATGCGCGCCGGGGTGGACGCGCTGCTGCCGGACGCCGCCGACCACGCGGTGGCGCTGCGCTTCAACGAAGCCGACGAGTCGGCCGCCTATCCGCTGCCGCCCGCGGCGGCCAACCGCCGGACCCGGCTGGCGACCACCTCGATGCTCGGCGACGACGTGCGGCACGAGTTCGAGCCGTTCCGCGTCACGCTGGTCTGCCCGCTCATCGTCGACCGGCGGACCGAGCGCGACCCCGGGGCCGGCGCCCTCTTCGTGGCCGCCGACGAGGCGGCGCTGCTGGCCACGCAGGACGCGATCGAGGTGCTGGCCGCGCAGGCCGCGCTGGCGCTGGAGCGGATCGCGCTGACCGCGGCGGCCAACCGCCGGGACAGCGACGAATACCTGCGCGCCGTTGTGGAGACCACCGCCGACGTCGTCCTGATCATCGACGAGGACCAGCGCATTCGCTACGCGAGCCCGTCGCTGCAGTCGGTCCTCGACATCGTCCCGCCACCGGCGGCGACCCTGCGCGACATCGTCCACCCCGACGACCACGACCAGGTCGCGCAGACGCTGGCGGCGGCCGAGCGGCTGCGCGAGGCCACCAGCGGGACCGGCGCCCGGGACGTGTGGAGCCTGCGCCGCCCCGACGGCAGCCGGGCCGTGGTCGAGGTGAGCTACCGCGATCTGCGTCACGACCGGATCGTGCGCGGGATCATCGTGACGATGCGCGACATCACGGAGGAGCAGGAGCAGCGGCTCGAGGGGATCCGCCGCACGCTCGACGCCTCGCCGGCTGGGCAAAACCGGCGAAGCGTCTCGCGCAAGTTCCAGTAGTGACCTATGAGGACACCGCCGCCAGGCGGTTCTTCAGGCCCTGGCCGAACGCCGTCGCGGTACCCGAGTAGTCGCTGATCAGCGCCGGACCCGACGAGCAGTCCCAGGCGTTCCAGGTCCAGCCGAGGTACCCGACGCTGTGCGCGTCGGCCCAGTTCATCAGCGTGTCGATGAACCCGTGCGCGCAGTCGTTCTCGCCGATCTCGGTGAGGTTGAACGGCACCTGGGCCGCCACCGGGGCGAACGTGCTGTCGTAGCAGGACGTGTTCGAGCAGGTGTTGAAGTTGTACACGTGCGCGAACGCAGCCAGGTTGCCGGTCGAGTCGGTCGGCTTGAACTGCAGCCACTGCGAGGCGTCGTTCGAGTACGCGAGGCCGCCCAGCATGATGACGTTCGTCGCGCCGGTCGCCCGTACCGCGTTCACGAGGCTCTGGAAGCCGGCCACCTGGTAGGAGATGCCGGGGCAGGTGCCACCGTCGCGCCAGCAGGTCCAGCCGGTCGTCGTGTTGCCGGTCGCCCGCTCCGGGTACGGCTCGTTGAACAGGTCGAACACCACGGCGTTGTTGCCCTTGAAGGCGTTGGCCACGCCGGTCCAGAACTGGGGCGCGTACTGCGCGTCCGGCATCGGCTTCTGGCACGTGGCGTTGACGTCCGAGCAGCCGGCCGACGGCCCGGTGTACTGGCCGTAGTTCCAGTGCATCTCCACGATCGGCGTGATGCCGTTGGCGATGAGCAGGTTCACGTAGGTCTTGACGGCGTTCTGGTACGTCGTACCGCCGTACTGCGGCTGCACCGGCGACACGCCGAGCCAGCACTGCTCATTGAGCGGTACCCGAACGGTCCGCACCTTCCACGAGCGCATCGCGGTCACCGACGCCTGGTCCATCGGCCCGTCCCAGATGCCGTTGCCCTGGATGCAGGCGAACTCGCCGCCGGAGCGGTTGACCCCGAGCAGCCGGTACGCAGCGCCGGACGCGGTGAGCAACTTGTTGCCGGACACGTGCAGGGCCGGGGCGGTCCCACCAGACGGCGGCGGAGATGTGGAGGTCGACGGCGAAGGCGTGGGTGAAGAAGAAACCGTCGTGCCCGTGCACGCGACGTTGTTCAGCGAGAAGTTCGTCGGCTTGCCGTTGGTGCCGGTCCACGAGCCGTTGAAGCCGATCGCCGTGGACGCGCCGGTGCCCAGGTTGCCGTTCCACGTCATGTTGGTCGCGGTCACGTTGGCGCCCGACTGCGACCAGTTCGCCGACCAGCCCTGGGTGATCTGCTGGCCGTTGGGGAAGCCGAAGCGCAGTGTCCAGGCGGACACCGCGTCACCGAGGTTCGTCACGGTGACGCTGGCGGTGAAGCCGCCCGAACCGGTCCCCCAGTCGTTCGTCGTGTAGGTGACCTGACAGCCGGACGCCGCCTGGGCGACGTTGGGCAGCACGATCAGTGTGACGGCCCCGACCGCGGCCGCGGCGGCGGCGCCGACGAGCAATCTTCTCATTCGCTCTCCTCAATAGATGGAAGCGCTCCCAGTCTCCGTCGCGTGACAACCTTGTCAAGCCGGGCTCCGGTCGTACCCGCGGAAATGCCAGAAGCCGCCGAAACTTTCACATCCCGATCACCCGCTCCCCACAGCCAATTCCTAGCGTCGAGGTATGCGCGTCACGATGATCCTGCCGGCGCTGACCGAGGCGACCAGCCCACTGTTCCGGCCGATCAAATACTCGCTGTTCCCGCCGCTCGGCCTGGCGACCCTGGCCGCCTACCTGCACGCCGACGACGAGGTCCGGATCCTCGACGAGCACGTCGAACGCATCGACGCGGCAACCCGGGAAGATCAACCCGACCTCGTGGTCATCCAGGCCTACATCACCTCGGCCCGCCGCTCGTATGAGCTGGCCGACCGGTACCGCGAGCGGGGCGTCTTCGTCGCGATGGGCGGGCTGCACGTGACGTCGCTGCCGGACGAGGCGGCCGCGCACGCCGACGCCGTCTTCCTCGGCCCGGGCGAGGACACGTGGCCGCGCTTCCTTGCGGACTTCCGGCGCGGCAATACCCAGAAGCGATACGTCTCGACCGAGCGGACCTTGCAAGCGCTGCCGCCCATCAGGCGCGATCTCATCAAACGCCATAAATACCTGGTACCGAACTCGATCGTCGTGTCGCGCGGCTGCCCGCACCACTGCGACTTCTGCTACAAGGACGCCTTCTTTGAAGGCGGCAAGTCCTTCTACACCCAGCTCGTCGACGACGCCCTGGCCGAGATCGACCGGCTGCCCGGGCACCACCTGTACTTCCTCGACGACCACCTCTTCGGCAACCGGCGCTTCGCCGAGGCGCTCTTCGACGGCATGGCCGGGATGGGCCGGGTGTGGCAGGCGGCCGGCACGGTGGACTCGGTCCTCGCGCCCGACCTGCTCGAGCGGGCCGTCGACGCCGGGCTGCGCAGCCTCTTCGTCGGCTTCGAGACGGTCAACGAGGACAACCTCGCGGCCCAGCGTAAGCGGCAGAACATCGGGCGCAGCTACGAGGCGGTCGCGCGCCGGCTGCACGACGCCGGCGTGATGGTCAACGCGAGCTTCGTCTTCGGCATGGACGGCGACGGCCCCGACGTCTTCGACCGCACCGTGGACTGGGCGGTCCGCAACGGGCTGGAGACGGCGACGTTCCACATCATGACCCCGTACCCGGGCACCGGCCTGTACCGGCGGATGGAAGCCGAGAACCGCATCGTGCACCGGGACTGGGACCGCTACGACACCCGGCACGTCGTCTACCGGCCGCGCGGGCTCACCCCGGATCAGCTGGAGAGCGGGTACTGGAAGGCGTACCGGGACTTTTACACCTGGCGATCCATCTGGCGGGGCGCGGCGACCAAGCCGGTGCTCGGCGACCGGCTGCGACATCTGGCCTACTCGGGGGCCTGGAAGAAGTTCGAGTCGGTCTGGGATCTGCTCATCCGATCCGGCCAGGTCCTGCATGCCCTTCCGCTGCTGGAGACCGCATTGGGGAGTTTCGGGAAGCGCAGACCGGTCCATCGGGCTCTTGGACAGAGCGTGAGCGCGGCGTAGCGTCAGGCGCAACGCTTCCGGAGGTGCCGCCATGTCCGACCAGAAGTACGACTACGTTGTGGTTGGAGCCGGCCCGGCCGGCTGCGTTCTGGCCAACCGGCTGACCGGCGACCCTGGTCGCAGCGTCGCCCTGCTCGAGGCCGGCCAGCCGGACAAGGCGCGCGAAATCCACATCCCGGCCGCGTTCAGCAAGCTGTTCGCCGGCTCGTACGACTGGAACTACCACACGGCAAAGCAACCGCAGCTGGCCGACCGGGAGCTGTTCTGGCCGCGCGGCAAGACGCTGGGCGGCTCGACGTCGATCAACGCGATGATGTGGGTGCGCGGCCACCAGGCCGACTACGACGACTGGGGGCGCGACTGCCCGGGCTGGTCCTATGAGGACGTGCTGCCCTACTTCCACCGCGTCGAGCACCGGGCCGGGCCGAAGACGGTCTACGGCACCGACGGTCCACTGTGGATCTCGGACCTGCGCACGCCCAACCCGGCCACGCTGGCGTTCCTGGCCGCCTGCGCCGAACAGGGCATGCACAAGCTCAGCGAGCTCAACGAGCCGGACAACACCGGCTATGCGCTGACCCCGGTGACCCAGCACCGCGGCCGTCGATTCAGTGCCGCCGATGCTTATCTGGTACCGGCGGCCGGGCGCCCCAACCTCGAGGTCATCACCGGCGCGCTCGTCGAGCGGGTCGAGCTGACCGGCGACCGGGCGACCGCCGTGGTCTACCGCACGGCCGGCGGCGGCACGCGGCGGGTGACCGCCGAGCGCGAGGTGATCCTGTGCGCCGGGGCGGTCAACACCCCGCAGCTGCTCATGCTCTCCGGCATCGGCGACCCCGACCACCTGCACTCGGTCGGCATCGAGCCGCGCCACGAGCTGCCCGGGGTCGGCGGCAACCTGCAGGACCACTTGGCCGCCGGGGTCATCGTGTCGTGCCCACGGCCGATCACGATGGTCGCCGCCGAGTCGCTCGGCCAGCTCCTGCAGTACGTGGTCCGGCACAGTGGCATGCTCACCTCCAGCGTGGCCGAAGGGGTCGCGTTCGTCCGGAGCGACCCGAGCCTGCCGGCGCCCGATTTGGAGCTGCTCTTCGCCCCCGTCCCGTTCGTCGACCACGGCAAGACGGCGCCGGCCGGGCACGGGCTCACGCTCGGCGCGGTCCTGCTGCAGCCGCAGAGCCGCGGGCGCATCACCCTGGCCAGCGCCGACCCGGCCGAGCCACCGGTCATCGACCCCGGCTACTTCACGGCCGCGGCCGACGTCAAGACGCTGATGGCCGGGATCCGGATGTGCGAGCGGCTGATCGAGGCCGAGGCGCTCAAACCGTTTGTGTCCGGCCCGATGGAGCCGTGGCCCGGCACGGTCGACGACGACACGCTCGAGCGGCACATCCGCGAGCGGGCCGAGACGCTCTACCACCCGGTCGGCACCTGCAAGATGGGCATCGGCTCGGGCGCGGTCGTCGACACCGAGCTGCGGGTGCACGGGCTGCGCGGCCTGCGGGTCGTCGACGCATCGGTGCTGCCGCGCATCAACCGCGGTCATACCCAGGCCCCGGTCTACATGATCGCGGAAAGAGCAGCCGAACTCCTTGCGTAGGGCGTAGCTAGAGTGGCCCGCATGGCTGTGCTGTACACCGCTGAGGCGGTTGCGACGGGCGCGGGCCGCGACGGCCACGTGCGAAGCTCCGACGGTCTGCTCGACTTCGATCTCGCCAAACCCAAGGAGATGGGCGGGCGCGGCGGCGCCCCCAACCCGGAGATGCTCTTCGCCGCCGGCTACGCGGCCTGCTTCCACAACGCCCTGCTCGGCGTCCTCAAGCGGGCCGGCGTGCCGGCGGAGGGCTCGACCGTGACCGCCCGCGTCGGCATCGGCCGCAACGAGAACGGCGTCGGCTTCGGGTTGACGGTCACGCTGCGGATCAGCCTGCCCGGCCTCGACGAGGCGACGGCCAAGGACCAGGTCGACAAGGCGCACCTGGTCTGCCCCTACTCGAACGCGACCCGCGGCAACATCGACGTCAACCTGGAGCTGGTGTGAAGAGTCTCGAAATCCACCTCGCGTCGCGGCCGGTCGGCTGGCCCACCGCCGAGACGTTCCGTCAGGTCGAGGTCGACGTGCCCGGGCCCGGCGACGGCCAGGTGCTGGTCCGCAACCTGTTCATGTCGGTCGATCCGGCGATGCGCGGCCGGATGAACGACGCCAAGTCGTACGTGCCGCCGTTCCAGGTCGACGAGGCGCTCAGCGGGGGCGCGGTCGGCGAGGTCGTCGAGTCCGGCAGCGACCAGCTCGTGCCCGGCGACGTCGTGCTGCACTGGCTCGGCTGGCGGCAGTACGCACTGCTCGAGGCCAAATCGGTACGCAAGATCGACACGACGGTCGCCCCGGCCTCGGCCTACCTGGGCGTGCTCGGGATGCCCGGCCTCACCGCGTACCTCGGCATCATCGACATCGCCCAGATGAAGCCGGGCGAGACGGTGTTCGTGTCCGGGGCGGCCGGCGCAGTCGGGAGCCTCGCCGGGCAGATCGCCAAGCTGCGCGGGGCTGGCCGCGTCATCGGCAGCGCCGGCTCGGCCGAGAAGGTCAAGCACCTGACCGAGGACCTCGGCTTCGACGCCGCGTTCAACTACAAGGACGGCCCGACCCGGCCGCAGCTCAAGCGGCTCGCGCCGGACGGCATCGACGTGTACTTCGACAACGTCGGCGGCGAGCAACTCGAGGCGTCGATCGCCGCGCTCAACCGCTTCGGCCGGGTCGCGATGTGCGGGGCGATCTCCCAGTACAACGAGACCGAGCCGGTCGGCCCGCGCAACCTGTCGCTGATCATCACCAAGCGGCTCACGCTGCGCGGGTTCATCGTGCTCGACCACAACGACCGGCAGGCGGCGTTCGTCGAGGAGGTCGGCGGCTGGCTACGGGAGGGCAAGGTCAAGTCCGAGGAGACCGTGGTCGAGGGGCTGGAGCACGCGCCGGACGCGTTCCTGGGCATGCTGCGCGGCGAGAACGTCGGAAAGATGGTCGTCAAGATTGCCTAGGGCGGTGTCCACCAACGTTTGCCGGCTTCGCCGGCCCGGGTGACCAGCGGCCGAAGGCCGCCCTAGGTGACCGGCGGGGAGACTCTGAGCAGCACGGCGAGCACCGTCACCACCGCCGCGACGATCGCCAGGTACTTGCGCTTGCGGATCTCCTCGCTCGCGTGGTACCAGGCGATCGCCGCCTCGACCAGCGGCGCCGCCTTGGGGCGCGGCGGCAGCACCATGGTGGAGGCCAGCTTGACCGCGTTGCTCACGTAGAGCGGACGCGGCTGATATGCGTCGTCCTCG
>Ga0070684_100003324_pt1 | contig 12035 bp, 6 predicted proteins | sample KBSC723LmetaG_FD_65653 | JGI IMG/M metagenome (GOLD analysis project Ga0070684, IMG submission 65653) | Corn rhizosphere microbial communities from Kellogg Biological Station, Michigan, USA - KBS C7.2-3L metaG | ecosystem: Host-associated > Plants > Roots > Rhizosphere ...
GGTCGGGCGGCAGCGCGGGGTCAACTTCGCGCCGGGCGCCGAGTACGGGTACAGCAACACGAACTACCTGCTGGCGGCGAAGATCGTGGAGCGCGTGTCGGGCCAACGGTTCGCCGACTTCGTGCAGGCGCGCGTGCTCGCGCCACTCGGCATGACGCACTCGCGACTGCGCGACGACGTGACGATGCTGATCCCGGGGCGCGCGGTGGGCTACACGAAGCGCGGCGGCGCGTGGCACACGAGCACGCCGAACTACGACGTCGTCGGTCCGACGAATCTGGAGACGACGGTGGGCGATCTGCTGCGCCTCGCCGAGAATCTGGAGCGTCCGACGGTGGGCGATTCGGCGATCGTGCGGCAGATGCTCACGCCGAGCGTGCTCGCGCCGGGGGACACGACGTCATACGGGCTCGGGCTGTCACTCGTGAACGATCGTGGCGTGCGCGTGGCGGAGCACGAGGGGCGCGATCCGGGATACCGCGCCTATCTCGGACGATGGCTCGCGCCGAAGCTCTCGGTCGCGCTGCTGTGCAACTCGACCGAGCTCGATCCGGTGGGGCGTGGACGTGACGTCGCCGGGCTCGCGCTGGGATTGCCGCGGCAGGCGCCGGCGCCGTTACCTCAGCAGGCGACGGCGGGGGACACGACCGCGGCGCTGCCGTGGGCCGGGGTCTATCTCGAGCCCGTGACGCGGCAGGTGGCGGAGCTCACCGTCCGCGACGGCGTGCTCTACACCAATCGCACCGGTGGTGCGCGCGTCGAGGCGATCGGTGCGCGGCGTGCGCGGCTCGTCGGGCAGCCGCTCGATCTCGAGTTCGATTCGACGACGGCGCATCCGGCGTACACGGTGCGGTGGTCGATCCCGAACCGGCGCGCGGACCGGTTCGTGTGGAAGGCACGGGCCGCTCCGGCACTGGATCACGCGGCGCTGGCGGAGTATGCGGGCGGATACACGAGCGCGGAGCTCGATGCGCGGTATCGCGTGACCGCGAGCGATTCGACGTTGACGTTGCGCGTGGGGGAGACGCCGGGGCTCGTCGCACGCGCGGTCTTTCCCGATGGATTCGTGAGCGGGCAGTACACGATCCAGTTCGTGCGCGAGGGTGGGCGGGTGACGGGATTCGAGATCAGTCATCCGCGGGCGCGCGGGGTGAAGTTCGTCCGAACGGCCGCGTCCAATTGAGAGGTGCGGCTGGTCGCACTCTGTCCCATACTGGAGCGCATGTCGGCCGACAGATAGACTGAAGAGGTCCGCCCACCTCCAGCCGACGCATGCCACGTTCATCCAATGCTGTTCGTCGCCGGCTGATCCTCGGCCTCGCGATGGCGATCTGCGCCTGCTCGGACAGCGGCGGTCCGACCGGGCAGACGGACACGAGCGAGCCAACCGTCACGCTGTCGAAGCAGGCGGGGGACGCGCAGACCGCCGCGCCCGGGACGGCGGTCGCCGTCGCCCCCGCGGTGCTCGTCGTGGACTCGCTGGGCACGCCCCGGTCGGGCATCGCCGTCACGTTCACGGTGATGGCGGGGGGAGGGAGCGTCACGGGCGCGAACGTGGTGTCCGATGCGAACGGGATCGCGCGCGTCGGCAGCTGGACCCTCGGCGCGGCGTCCGGGATCAACGCACTGAACGCCGCGGCGGCGACGGGGGCACCGGTCACCTTCCGGGCGACGGGTGAACGCAGCTCGTCGGACGTCAAGGTCGCGCTCTGGATGCCGGACACTGCATTCGTCGGCGACACGGTTCTCGTGCGGGCGATCATCACGTCGACCTATCAGTTGGCGAGCGTGACCGCATCGATGTCGGGACGCTCGACGCCACTGGCGGCCACCCAGGCGGGCACGTGGGACGGCACGCTCGTGCTGACCGGAACGCCGCGCGACACGGCGACGCTGGTCGTGCGTGCCACCGACATCAACGGTGCGGCCTCGGAGCTGGTGCGCGTGCTCACCCACGATCGCCCGCCGCGCGTGATCCTCTCGACGCCGCTCGACAATGCCGTGGCGACGCCGAAGCTCGCCGTCGACGCCGCCTGTGACGACGACGATCCGAGTGGGTGCACGCTGACGGTGCTGCGCGCCGGTGTTCCGCTGAGCGGCCCGTCGCCGTCGCCGTTGAAGACCTCCGTCGACCTCGGCGCACTCGGGTTGGAAGGCGGGACCACGATCACCATTCGTGCGACGGATTCGCGCGGCCAGATCACCGAGACGCGGGGGGACGTGTGGATCGAGCCCTCGACGCACCTGCAGCTGCTCGGTGCGGGGGACGGTGTGGCGATCGACGTCGGCGATACGCGGTTGCTCCTCGCGCGCTATGGAATCGCCTACATCCGTCACCTGGACACGGGCACCACGGACAGCATTCCCACGTCGGGCGTGCTGACGACGGGATTCCTCACCCCCAACGGCGCCGCGCTCGGCACCTCGCCCACGCTGGTCTATCGATTCAGGACCCTCTACGTCCTGCGCGACGGCGTGCTCACCCAGGTGGCTGCTCGGTCAGCGGAGTCGCTCGACGCGAGTGGGGATTACATCATCTACAGCGGCGTCGTCGGCAACGAAACCATCAACTACACGTCCCTGTATCGCCTGAACGTGCGCACCGGCGTGGAGGACCTGGTGGACGACGACGCCGGTCGCGTTCCGCAGGACGTCGCGGACAACGGCGACGTCGTCTTCAACGACCCGAATGGCATCGGCTGGTATCGCTCGGGGGTGAGCACGCGAGTCACGAATGCGACCCAGACCGCATCGTCCGTCGATGAGGATCCGAGCACCGACGGAACGAACGTCGTCTTCCGACGCCAGGGCTACGACGGTGCGACCGCTGCGATAACGTCAGAGCTGTGGCTGTCCGATGGATCGTCGTCCTCGCTGCTGTCGACGCTCAACGGCACCGCGTCGCGTCGCGACTACGCGGTGAATGGAGGGTGGACGGCGTTCACGAAGGCAGATGCCTCGCTCGTCCTGCAGGTGTGGACGCGATCGCCGACGGGCGTGCTGCGCGCCGCGTCGGCGTTCGGCTCGTCCTCGGGCATCGACGCGATCGCGCCCGATGGGAGCGTCGTGTTCACGAACGTGAACGGACGCTACCTCGCGACCCCGTCCGGAACGGTGACGCGCATCGGGTCGCGGAACGGGGTGGCGCGCTGGCGGGGTGGGCGGTTCGTCGTGCTGCTGGGGAATTCGGCGTTCGCCGTGGTGCCGTGAGGCGGCGGCGCGCCGTGGGTCTGAATGGTCCGCCGGTGCCAGGCACCGGTGCCTGGCACCGAGACGATCGGAACGGACTCCTACGCGCCAAGGGGTCAGAGCCCTCGGGCTGCGCCCGCGGGGTCTGACCCCGGTTACTTCACCTCGACGTAATCGACGAGCCTCGGCGGCGTCGCGCGCGCGTCATCCGGCACGAGCAGCGACGGCGCATCCGCCGTCGGCGTTGCGGCCTTCCAGCGGCGCGGCACGACGTCGATCCCGAGCGCGTGGATGCGGAGAGCGCCCGTCGGCGCGACGTGCAGCCGCAACCAGTTCTTGTAGTCCTCGCAGCGCAGCGCCGAGAACTCGCCCGCGTGGCGGCCGAACCCATTCATCGAGATCAACAGATACGTCCCCATGATCGTCGGGCCGACGACGTAACCGCCAACGGCGATCACGAGGCCGGTCACGGCGACCTGGCGGATGCTGTACAGCGGCAGACCGAGCGCGGTGACGGCGACGTACAGCCCGAACCAGCCAAGCAGGAACGCGGCGACGAGGTGGACGATCGCGTGCGTGAGGCCGCCCCACCGCCGGAACTTCTCGTCGTGCGTGTCGGTGAAGAAGTAGAAGCCAAGGAGGAGGAGGAATCCCCACAGCAGGGCGATCTCGCTGTTGAGGATACCGGCGATGATGTCGTGCACGACCTTCCGGCCGTGCCGCAGGCCCGGCTGCCGGATGTCGACCTTGATCGCCATGGCGAACAGGAGATAGAGCAGCGCGGTGAGCCGACCGAACTTGGGATTGAACCACCCGAAGCCGAGCAGCCGGCGCGAGAGCGTGCGTGACGTCTCGGGCGCGGGGAAGCTCGTCTGGTACTCGTAGCCGCCCTTCAGCTCCTGCACCTCGTCGAGATCGACGTGCGTCGGGAAGAGGAAGGCGCCCCCGCCACCGGCGGTGATCTTGTGCTGACCGGCGTCGTTGCTGTGCCGGCGGTAGTGGTGCAGATCGCCGGCCAGATACACGGCGATGCGGTTCTCGAACACGCGCTCCTGCAGGAACGCGAGGTTGCGCTCCGACACGGTCCTGTCGAACTGCCGATAGCGCTGCTCGTAGATCCACTCGGGCTCCGCCGTGCAGAGGATGATGCGATCGTCGGGCGCCATCGTGTCGGCGATCCGGCGGAAGTACTCGAGCTGTGGGTCGTCGATGTCGGACTCGAGCTGGACGTCGGTGCCGATGAGCCACCAGCCGTGCGGCAGCTTGATGGAGAAGTAGCTGCGCGACTGGTGCGTCTGCCACGCGGCGAAGCGGCGCTTTCCCCCGGTGCAGAAGATGCGCGTGAAGGCGACGAGGCTGTCGTACCAGTCGTGATTTCCCGCAACGGCAAACACGCGCGGATACGGCGGCTCGACGCTCGGCAGCGCGGTTCTATACGCCGCGATGAGCTTCCGCTCGTACGACTCGCGGCTGGCGACGGGATACACCTCGTCGCCGCCGAAGACGAGCACGTCGCCACGCTTCGTGGTCCGACGAACGCCGTCGATCTCCACGGCGAGCTCGGGCTGCGCGAGGGCGTGCGCGACGGCATACGTCGGGTTCCAGCCGTCGCCGGTGTCGGCGACGTAGTCGAGCCAGAGCTCGTCGCGCGACGAGTAGTCGCACTGGTCGAAGCCGGGATGGCTCAGCGCGTCGAGCACGCGCCGGTCGGAGTTCCGGGCGAAGATCGCCGAGATGACGACGTCGAGCCCGGTGCGCACGAGTTGGCCGGGGTCGAACCAGCCGGTCATCGGCAGCCGGTCTCGCTCGGCGGGCGCGGTGGGGCGCGGCTGCGGTGCTTCGGGTGGCGTGGACAGGGCGGCCGGACTCGGTGGAGAAGCGCGGCAACTTGAACCGAGGCGCGGGATGGCGCAAATGGCGTCGCCCGGCGCCATACTTGTCGCGTCGCCCTTCACTCATTCGGTGTCCGATATCCCCCGCCCTGCCCCGCCCGATCGCTACGACTCCGCGAAGCCGGCGCCGGCCTCGTCGCTCGGCGAGCGTCGCTACACGGAGGAGGAGCTCGCGCTCATCCTCAATCGCGCCGCCGAGCGACAGGAGGGCGTGCAGGCGAGCGCGCCGCGCTACACGCTGGCCGACGTCCAGGAGATCGCTGCCGGCGCGGGGATCGCGCCGAGTCACGTGGCGAGCGTCGCCGCCTCGCTCGGCGACGCACGGGCACCGAGCGGCGGTCTGCTCGGCGCGCCACAGCGCTTCCGGTTCGAGGAGTCGATCGACGGGGAAGTGGCGGACGAGGTGATCGGCGAGCTGTTCGACGTCGTGCGCCGCACCCTCGGCATGCAGGGCGAGGTCACCGAGGCGCTCGGCTCGGTGGAGTGGAAGTCGCAGGACGCGTTCGGCTCGAACTATGTGACCATTGCCCGACGCGGAGGGCGAACGACCATCGCGGTGCTCTCGACGCGCAGCGATTCCGCGGCGGTCGCGTGGATGGCCGGCGGACTGGGCGCGTTCTTCGGCTCGCTCGGGATCGGCTCGGCGCTCGTCAGTACGGTAGGTCTCGCGGGGCCGCTCGCCGCGATCGCCGGTGTCGGCCTCGCGTCGGGTGGCGCGTGGCTCTCGACGCGAGCGGCGTGGCGTCGCTACGCGCGCGGGGTCGGCGGGCGGATTGAGACCCTCGGTTCGGCGCTGGTCGCGGCCGCGCGGAGTGCGGTGGAGGAGGGGCGGGTGCGCGGGCGCTGACTCCGGTCAAGGTTGGGGTCAGATACCGAAGGTGTCTGACCCCGGTATCTGACCCCAGTGTCTGACCCCAGTGTCTGACCCCAGGTCTACGGCATTACAATCCGACGAGCGCGATCAGCCCTCTCGGAAACCCGCTGCGCCAGGCGAGATCGTCGTGGCCGCCGGCGTACTCGTCGTACGTGCGGCGATAGCCTTTCGCCTTCAGCACATTGGAGCACTCGCATGGAACCCATCTCCAGTCGCCGCGACTTTCTGCGCATGACGGCGATCGCCGCGGCCGGGTTGCCGCTCGCGCGGCCCCTCATCCCGTCCATCGCGCATCGCGTCACGCCGACGACGGTCGGTCAGGAGCGGAAGCTCGGCTTCGCCCTCGTGGGGCTGGGCAACCTGAGCACTCACCAGCTTGCCCCGGCGCTTCAGAAGACCAAGTACTGTCGGCTGGCCGGCATCGTCACCGGCACGCCGATCAAGGCGGCGACGTGGAAGGACCGGTACGGCATCCCCGACCGGAGCATCTACAGCTACGACACGATGGAGCGGATGGCCGACAATCGCGACATCGACGTCGTGCACATCGTCACGCCGAACGCGCTCCACGCCCGCGACACGATCAAGGCCGCGCGGGCTGGGAAGCACGTGCTGTGCGAGAAGCCGATGGAGGTCAGTACCGAGAAGTGCCAGCAGATGATCGACGAGGTCAAGAAAGCAGGCCGTCAGCTCGCAATCGGTTACCGCTGTCGGTTCGAGCCGCACCACCTCGCGATGCTCCGCGTGGCAAAGGAGAAGGAGTCGGGTGACGTGCGGCTGATCGAAGCGGCGTACGGCTTCGCGATCGGCGATCCGACGCAGTGGCGGCTCAACCGCGCGCTCGCTGGCGGCGGGCCACTCATGGACGTCGGCATCTACGCGGTCCAGTTCGCGGAGATGCTCGCCGAACAGTATCCGGTCGCCGTAACGGGCATGACGCCGATCAAGAGCGATCCGGTCAAGTTCAAGGACGTCGAGGAGTCGATGACCTTCGAGCTCAAGTTTGCGAACGGGATCTCGGCGTCGTGCACGACGACATACAAGGTGAACGGATTGGATCGCGCGACGGCGTACGCGGAGCGGGGCTCGTTCGGCCTCACGCCCGCATTCGACTACTACGGTATCAAAGGCTGGCGGAGCGATGGGAAGCCGCTCGACGCCCCTCAGGTCGACCAGTTCGCGACGGAGATGGACAACTTCGCCGAGTGCATCATCAACAACCGCCCGACGAGCGTCGCCGGCGAGATGGGGCTGCGCGACGTGCGCACGATGATGGCCCTCTACGAGTCCGCGCGAACGGGACGGACCGTGGCGCTCGCGTGAGCACCGCCTGAGGTGCTGGCCGTACCGGAGACCGCTTGATGGAGAGAACGCTCGAGCGAGTCCTTCGTGCGGCGAACAGGCACTTCTCCGATGCGTTGAATACCGTAACAGCGACCGATAACTTGCGTCGCCACTCTCGTCACACCCCGTGCTTCGCTCAGCCCCCGCGACCTTGCGCGCATCCAAGCATGACTGGCTCAAGGGAGCGGTCATCGTCCTGATCGTCGTCGCTGCCTACCTCCCCGCCCTCTACAGTGGGTACATCTGGGACGACGACGTCTATGTGACGAACAATCCGGCGCTCAGGAACATCGAGGGCCTCTGGGCGAGCTGGACGCACCTCGGTGCGAACGTCCAGTACTACCCACTCGTCTTCACGAGCTTCTGGCTCGAGTACCACCTCTGGCAGCTCAGCCCGTTCGGGTATCACCTCGTCAATGTCGTGCTCCACCTGCTCAACGCCCTCCTCGTCTGGTTCATTCTCCGCCGACTCGAGGTGCGTGGGGCGTGGCTGGCCGCCGCGGTGTTCGCGATCCATCCGGTACACGTCGAATCGGTCGCGTGGATCACGGAGCGCAAGAATGTCCTCTCCGGCTTCTTCTATCTCGGCGCCGTGGCGGCGTACCTGCGGTTTGCGGATTCCTGGAGTGACGACGCGTCGCGAAACGACGGCGGGCGGTCCGGCCGCGCGTGGCGCGCCTACGTCCTCGCGTTCCTCCTGTTCGCCTTCGCGCTGCTGAGCAAGACCGTCACCGTGACGCTGCCGGTGATTCTGCTCGTCCTGGCGTGGTGGAAGCGAGGCACACTGGAGAAGCGAGACGTGCTGCCACTCGTCCCCTTCCTTCTCATTGGGGCCGTGATGGCGTCGGTGACGCCCTACCTCGAACGTGTGCAGGTAGGTGCGAGCGGCAGCGAATGGAACCTCACGCTAGTCGATCGCGTGCTCATCGCCGGGCGAGCCATCTGGTTCTACCTCTGGAAGCTCTTCCTGCCCGTCCACCTCGTCTTCAGCTACCCCCGCTGGTCCGTCGACCCCAGTCGTTGGTGGCAGTACCTGTTCCCCATCTCTGCCCTGGGGACGATGATCGTGCTGTATCTGAAGCGGTCCCGCATTGGACGGGGGCCGCTCGCCGCCGCTCTCTTCTTCGTCATCACGCTCGCGCCGGCGCTCGGTTTCTTCGACATCTACCCGATGCGCTACTCGTACGTAGCGGACCATTTCCAGTATCTCGCGAGCCTGGGCCCGATCGTCCTGGCGTCGGCTCTGCTGTCGAAGGCAACCGACCGACTCACCCGTGATCAGACGGGTCCTGCCGCGGACACGCGCCTGGCGACGCGCAGCCTGGCGTCGTTGCTGCTCGTGACCCTCGCCGCCCTGACGTGGCGACAGAGTCGCATCTACCGGAACGAGCTGACGCTCTGGTCGGACACCATCCGCAAGAATCCCGATTCGTGGATGGCGTACAACAACCTCGGTCTGTTCCTCTACCGACAGGGCGACCTGGGGCGTGCGCTGCCGCTGTTTCAGCAATCCGTAAAGATCAACCCGGATAATCCTGAATCCCACTACAATCTGGCCGTGGTGCTTCGGGCCATCGGTATGGAGGCCGACGCACAGTCCCACTTCCGCATCGCCGACCGCCTCCGTCCGGGCACGGGTCGCCGGAACACACCGCCTTCTGCGCTGTTGCCTTGAACGGGCTCGCAACATCGCGAGCCCGTCGACAGCTGCGGTGCCTCCCGGTATGCACTAAGGCGCCGCGCGACACCGCAAGAGGTACGCGGTCCGAGTTAGTCTTCAGAATGACACTGGCGCCTAGCGTCGCGCTGTATGGCGAACGTTACTGCTCTTGCGGTCAAAGCTACTTTCCGACGAGCGCGATCAACCCCTTCGGAAACCCGCTCCGCCAAGCGAGATCGTCGTGGCCGCCGGCGTACTCGTCGTACGTGAGGCGATAGCCCTTCGCCTTCAGCACGTCGCGCAGATGGCGGTTCGACGTCAGGAGATCGACGCCACCCTCGTCCAGTCGCCCCTGCTCGTAGATCCCCGCCTCGAGGTAGTACGCGATGTCGCGCTTCGGCGAGGCCTCGAGGTCGCGCTTCATGCGCTCGGGCGTCTGCTCCCCCGGCACGGGGAACATGAACGCGCCCGACTGCGACAGCACGTTGCCGAAGAGCTCCGGATGTCTGTTCGCGACGAACGCCGCCGCGAGGCCGCCCATGCTCGAGCCGGCGATCACATTGTGCGCCGGTGACGACGCGATCGCGTACTTCGTGCGCACCCAGGGCACGAGCTCCGCCGCGAGGAACTCGGCGAAGTGCTCGTTCTGGTTCAGCTCCGTGTTCCGCTGCTCGTCCGGGCTGGCGACGAAGACGGCCATCATCGGCGCGATGCGCTTCGCGGCGATCAGGTTGTCCAGCATCGTCGGTACGGGGATGCTCGACACGTACTCGCCGCCGTCGAAGACGAGCAACAGCGGGAGTCCACCAGCCTTCGCGAGCGTGTCGTAGTCCGGCGGCGTGTAGACCCACACGTCGCGCCTGTTGCCGAGCAGCGTGCTGGCGATCGTCGTCTGGTCGACGTGACCTCTCGCGACGCCGACACGCACGTCGCTCCACTCGTCGCGCCGAGCGCGCGGTCCTTCGGCCACGGATTGCTCGCGCCCGAAGCCAGAGGCGTGCACGCGCTTGTTGAACGGATCCTTGCGGAAGGTGGCGCTGCGCTCGCCCCAGTCGCTCACCTGGTCGAAGGAAACGAGGTTGTCGTTGGGGGAGAGCTCGTAGGAGAAGCGCGAGTCGGCGCGTCCGACGTAGCTGCGATACCAGACGTCGGTGCCGCCGATGCGCGTGAGCAGCGCCTGCGCCGGCTCGATGCTGGCGATGGCCGTGTTGACGAGCGCGACGTGCTTCGTCGTCGAGTCGCCATGCCAGAGGAAGGTGAAGAGGACGTCGGCGGTGTCGCCGGGGATGGGCTCGACGAGCGGCGTGCCGACACGCTGCACAGTCGACCAGAACTCCGCCTCCGCGGCGCGCGCGTCCTTCTGCGCCGACTTCCGCAGCGCGGAGATGGTCGGGCTGTCGAACACGAGCTCCGACTCGGTCGTGCGAGCCCCGATCGACGCGGCGAAGGGGAGCGCGGCGGCAAGGATGAGTGCGTAGGCGACGATGACGCCGACGACACCGTCGCTTCGTGTGCGTGGCGCGCGGTCACGCGTTTCGTAGGAGCTGGACATGTCAACCGCTGAAGGACTGTCGAAGAGCGCAGACGGACGACGTTCGTCCACACGCTATCGCGTCCTGGCGCAGACGGATTGCACGATCGTGCCGTTCACTCCGTGCAACGCGCTCGCGGCGGAGCCGCCGGCGATGACGGGGTCATCACTGGAGGTCCGCCGCGCGCTACGTGGCCTTCACCGCGGTCAGGGTGCGACGAGCGTTCCCCGCAGGAAGACGATGGTGTTTCCCCCACCGACGGCCAGGCCGTCGGTCCCCCAGCGCACGATCGTGTTCCCTGCGATGGCGGGGTCAGTGAAGCTGCCGATCCGCGTGTAGGTCGTGGAGCTGTAGGTGTGAATCGTCGGACTGCTGAGGATGTGCGCGCGACCGTTTGCGACATCCGGACGGACCGCATTGCCCGACACGGGGATGGTTCCGAGGAGGCTCATCGCGACCTCATCGATCACTGCCCCGTCGGTGCCGAACACCAGACCACCGTCGTACTCGATGTCACGATAGGCTTGCAGCAACCCGGTCGTGCTCGAATCCTCCTTGATGCCGGTCGGCGTCACGAGCATGCGGTGGAAGTACGAGTAGCCCTGGTCGTTGAAGCCGTAGATCGTCGACGCGGTCGGCCCGCGCACGATGCGCGTCGCTCCGAACATGTCGGTCATATCCGTGCGCGGCACGCTGTCGTCGTAGATCGCGACGCCCTCGTAGGCCGGAGAGCTGTTGGGGATCTTGAGCGAAACGACGACGCTGCGCGGGAGTCCTGGCAGGACCAGCAGATCGCCGCCGTAGAGCGGGGGGTTGCCGCTCCTGGAGCTCGTGGGCAGCGCGAACTCGATGTCCTTGGTGAAGGTCTGAAGATCGACGCGCACGATCTTGGACGCGCCGAGCAGGCCGACGTACAGGAACTGGCCATCCTCGCTCATCGCCATCGCGCCCGGATTCAACCCGACGGGAAGCGAGGCGATGATCGTCGCCGTCGCCGGGTCGATCTTGGCGATGGAATTCGCGTTCGCTCCGCCGCTGTTGGTCACCGAGGCATACAACACACCGCGGATCGAATCACGCATGAGCGCAATGTTGGGGAGCGTCAGCGTTGCGGTGATGGCGAGCGGTGGTGCCTGCACCGTCAGCGACTTGGCCGCCGAGGCGCCGCCACCGGGTGTCGGGTTCACGACGACGATCGATGCTGTCCCCGGCACCGGGACGTCGCTCGCCGGGATGGCCGCGGTGAGAGACGTCGCGCTGACGTACGTCGTCGGCCGATCGACGCCATTCCAGCGGATCACCGACGTCGGATAGAAGCCGGTCCCGGTGACGGTGAGCGTGAACGCGCTCAGTGCCATCGCGGGCGTGGGGGCGACGGACGTGATCGTCGGGACAGGGAAACCGATCGGCACGTCGAGTTGCCCAGACGTACCGCCGCCGGGCGCCGGATTGACGACCGTCAGCGCACCAGTCGCCGGACTCGCGAGGTCGGCCGCCGTCAGGTCCACCGTCAGGGTAGCGTCGTTGACGTAATGCGTCGTCCG
>Ga0070684_100003325_pt1 | contig 12035 bp, 25 predicted proteins | sample KBSC723LmetaG_FD_65653 | JGI IMG/M metagenome (GOLD analysis project Ga0070684, IMG submission 65653) | Corn rhizosphere microbial communities from Kellogg Biological Station, Michigan, USA - KBS C7.2-3L metaG | ecosystem: Host-associated > Plants > Roots > Rhizosphere ...
TGAAATATTCCTCGATAAATGCCTTGAACTTTTTTGGAAATTTTCTACTCCATCCTGCACAAACTCTTAAATACCCATCTTCGGTTTTTTGATGAGGACATACAAAAACTTTATCATCGCCTGTATCATAGAAACGGTATGTGTTTGGCATCATCCTTGCAGCAAGTCGAGGATGATCGGCAGGATACTTCCGAAAAGCACACTGACAATTTACTTTATTTCCGCAACACTTCTCCCAAGCTTGTCGATCAGGATGAAGTTTAAGCTTATGTCCACCTTGAACAAAAGTAAGACGGTAAGCAGGATCAGGAAAATCATCTAAATATTCCTGATAATTTCCTATTAATCCAGTTTTTTCCATTTAAACTTCTCCATCTCCATCACTAAATACTGTTTATGAAGGAAAATCTGAACGTCACTCTTGACTCAATTATACGATGGGAAGGCAACGATGTCAACCGTGGACCGACAGAACCCGGTGGAATATCAAAATATGGTATTTCTTTGACAGCCTACTCAGATTACTGTAAAAAATTTAATTTACCCGTCCCTACTGTCGATGATGTAGCCAACCTCACCGAAGAATTTGCCCGAAACTTTTATGGACAATACTGGCTACCGCAAATCCGTTTCGATGAGCTTCCGAACGGTGTTGACTTCCGTCTTGGGGACATTTCCATCAACCTTGGTGTAGTTGGAGCTATTAGAAGTTTGCAACTTTCTTTGATGCAGTTTCCTGTTGATGGAAAAATGTCTGATCACCTTATTGAAACACTAAATATGTATGATCCAAAGATGGTTGTCTTCGCCTTATCGTCATCTTGGATATCTAACAAATTTACAAAACCTGGATGGTTTAACGATGGAACAGGACATGCCTATGGTTTGGGATGGTCCCGGCGAAATCAAGACGTTACAATAAAATCACTAGGAATGATAAAATGAACTGGACACCTATCGTCGGAAAAAAGTTTGCACCGGACGCCTTTAACAACTACGTAAAAGGTCTACACTTTGACTGGAAGCCCAAATTTATCGTTCTTCATAACACCTCTACACCAAATCTTGCTCAATACAAACACTTTGCTGAAAAAGGAGTTAGTGACGAACATTGGCTACAAAATCTTGCTGGCTACTATCATAATGAACAACATTGGTCGGCTGGTCCTCATTTGTTTATTGTTCCAACTGGCATTTGTGTTTTTACCCCTCTAACTCATATTGGTGTTCACTCACCTTCCTGGAACCGTGTCTCATGGGGAGTTGAAATGGTTGGTGACTATGACAAAGACCCGTTTAATGATGATATGAAACAGATGGCAACAACAGCGCTCGCCATTTTACATCATTACGGCAACCTTACACCACTTCCTTATAAGCTTGGGGATCATGGTCTTCATTTTCACAAGGAAGACCCCCACACAACCCACAAAGACTGTCCTGGTAAACATGTCATCAAGCCAGAAGTCGTTCAGTTGGTACAAGACAAGATGACTGTTATGTTTGATAAGAAGGATACCCAATGACCTCAAGCAAAGACTGGCCGCTTCAAAAAGATTGCGACACTTTTTACGGTAACCCAAGAGCCGGTGATAACTACAACACTCAATGGGCAAAAGATAATTTGACTGCGATACACTGTCCTTGGGTTCTTAATATGGGAGTAAACAGTCAGAAAGAAACGTTTCATCTTCCTCTGATCACTGTTCACAAGAAGTGTGCTGAAGCCCTAACACGAGTTCTGAACTTTATTTGGGATGGTGTCGGTCACTCTCAAGAAAAAATCAACCTGCTTCATTATAACAGATTTGACGGTTCTTTTAACTATCGACCAATGCGTGGCGGCACAGCTTTATCAATGCATTCATACGGGTGTGCTTTTGATTGGGATGCTGGAGAAAATCCGTTTCACTCACCACACCATCTTTATAAGGAAGGTGACCTGATAGTTAAAGCTTATGATTCAGAAGGAGCTAATTGGGGAGGACGTTGGTCGAACCCTGACTGGATGCACTTTCAATTTGCGAGAATACATGACTGATATGTCATACTGGACTGATTTGATTAATGTTTGTTTATTGAGAAATGTAAACTGGCATGGAAATTATTATGAACCCCCATCCTATTCTCGGTATGTAGTTGTTCCTTTAAATGAATATCAGATGGGAAATTTGGTTGATGCTTTGGCTCAAGTTCAAGACAACGGCGACTGGTATGGTGAGGTTTGTAATATCATTTCAACAGCAATGCGAAAAGCAGGCATTGCTGAACTAACAAGTAACCGTGGCAATAAATATACTGTTGGTGACGTTAATAACTACCTGAGGAATAAAAAATGAACTATACACTCTATGTTAAAGAAAAAGGAATTGTCAATCACGTAACGTTTGTTTATATGCTTGGAATGGGTGGTCTTAGTTTAGACAACGCCATGTCTGGTGGACGAGGAGCAACATTACTTCGAAAGAAAGTAAACATGCTTCATGGTACTTACTGTCCTCCGCTTCTTGAGTTCACACAGGAAGGAACAGCCGCACAAATCATTAAAGATACCAACGAGTTTGAAAAAATTGTTCTTGTTGGTGATTCTTGTGGAGCAAACAGACTTTCATGGATAGCGACTGCTGTTCATCCTCGTCCAATTGATTATATGTTTGCTATTCAAGCGTCCAACTGGTGTAATTTGGGTTGTCCTCCTGTTCCTGATAACGTTAAGGAAATGGTCAACGTCTATGGTGGTATACAAACATTTGGACTTGGGCAGTTCGAACCGCCTCTACAAGTACCACCAACAAAGTGGGACGTTCACACAGATACCTTAAAAGTTGGTGTTGGTAACAATGGAAAAACTAAAGCTACTTATCATTATGTGAACGCCCCACATCCTGATGATTGGGATGTGATTAACGTTCATAACCCAATTATTGATAAGTGTAAACAACTAATAGCAGGAGTATAAAAAATGGAATGGACTTCACATCAACGTAACGCAGCTTTCATGGTCGTCTATAATGATCTACGAGCCGCCGCTGGTTTTTTTGCTTTCATGGTAACACCTAATGTGGTTAAACCAATTGTCGATTCAATTCTTGATTCTTCCGACAAGGAACATGCATACGATGCAGCATGGAAAGTTGTCGAAGAAAAAGGTTATAGTGGTCAAGTTACAGCATCTCAGGTTCGTCAAGAAGTTGATAAAGCTTGGAACGCAGCCCTAGCAGCACACTAATGACACCCGACATACAAATAGAAATAGTTCTTTTCTTTCTGTTTTGGGCGTCTGGCTTCATTATGGGATATTGGTATAACAAACCAAAGACCAAACTATGTGAGTGTAACGAATACTGTCAATGTAAGGATGAAAAAAATGTTAAACTGGATCATTAGTGTAGTTGCTGGTTTTTTTAAAGTCACGCCCAATGAACTATCCAAGTTAGAGGCAGCATTGCCAGCAACCAAAAAGCTTGTCGATCTTTTCAATACCAAGAAAGACCTGATTACAAAAGCACAAGAACTGGAAACAAAGGTACTTCCAGTTATAAAACAAGTTATTCAAGTTTATAATGACAATCAGGCTTTGATCCACGAGGTTGAACAATTTAACAACGAAGTTCAACCCGTCATCACTGAAGCTGTCAAAGAGTGGGCAACAGTCGGACCAGCCTTAGCTCTTGTTATCGACATCCTTGAACGTAATAAGAAAAAGGGCATCGATGCTACCCATACAGTCAATCACCTCAAGATGACTTTAACCAATTTACGAACTTCTTAAAGCCCGTTGTTTCCTGGCTTGCCGACGCTTCTTCGATCCTACCTTCCGTCGTCCTGACCGTGGTCTGTTCTTTTTGGGGTGCGGCATCATTTCCTCCTGTTAGAATTTTACCCATTTCATGATTTCGTTTGTCAATATTATCAATACATTTTAGAATGTCTGCCCACTGTTTTTTGCTATGAACAACATAATTATTTAAAAGATCAGCAACAATTTTACCAGGAAGTCCTTCAATATCCTTCTTTCGATAAATTCCTAAACCTTGTCTGTCTAAATCATCTTTAACTATCTTAATTTGTTCTTCTGACAAGTTAAGATACATTTCAAATGTTGGTGCTAAAGAAACTGTAGTAATTTCATCGGTCATATAAATTTTTTTCCTTTATTCCAAGGTATTATACCCAACCGGGCTTTACTCATTTTTTGCTTAGATTCTTCTGAATGCTTTTTTCCTTTAATCCAAGGAATTTGTCCCTTATGGCCTATACTAACATTATGTATTCGTTCTTCAGTAAATGATTTACCTGTCAAAGCTAAAGCAATTTTTATTTTTGTTTCTTGAGAAATTTTTTTACCAATTCTATTTAAACTCATTTTTGTTTTTGTTGTTTCTGATAAAATTCTTCCTTTTGTAGACCCTCCATCTCCAACTTCTTCTTTAAGATTTGCCCATTCTTTAGATTTGACTATATTCCAATGATTGGACCAGAACTGTCCTGCAACCTTTAAATCATCTAAAGTATCAAATGCACCTATAATTTCAGTTGTTATATCATTTCCATATTGTTTTAAATATCTTCTCCAATAAGTTCCTGAACCCAAATAATCATATGGATTTCTATTTGTTTGGCCTAGATATTTCAATCCATTTTTATGAGTTTTTACATACAAACAAAAAATCATAACCACTCCAGGTTAGCAACACAGTGTTTGTATCCATCGGGGATTTTCTTTACTAAGTCATCCGTCGCACTTTTGTTCACTAACGAAAAATGTAAAGCCCACTTGGTATGACAGTTCTGTGCCTGATAAGTATGAAAGTATGGACCAGCCACCTTGACTAAAGCCTGATAGTTCATTGAGTAGGTTGATCCACACTTAGCCGACCATACCGACGCCATCTTATTTTCAAACAAAAGATGATGCGGAGCAAAGCCGTCCAAAGCAATCACTCGAAAGTTCTTTATTCCTTTTCGAAAGGCTCTTAATCCAATCTCATTAGAAATAGCACATCCTGAAGAATGACCAACAATAACTACAGAACTGTTCTCATATGAACCTAGTTTTTGGACAAGAGTATCAAGTCTATCTCCAAATCCTTCGACTGCTCCTTCATAACTTGCTGAAGCACCAACAGGATAAGAAAAGGCTGTGACATATGGAATAACATTCTGATGATCAGCCGACGCCTTCCAGAGGTTCATATCTGAAAGGGAAGCCTTATATCCTCCAAAAAACCAAAGAACCTCTTCTGTCATGGTATGTTTGGATACCTTTCAATATATTCCTGCTCAAGAATTTCAACTAGTTCAGCAAGATCATCTTGAATTTTCCACACGTAATCATTACAACGATCCCAATCTGAAAGATGAACCAAGGCATCATCAGCTTTCTCTCGAATATTGAGAAGTAAGTTTCGTTTAACTTGCTCCATTTTATTTTCCTCTAGAGGATACATCTCAAGTAAAGCATCACGAATTTTTATAGCTTCTTCTCTAGTACAAGTTTTTCTACTTCCTGATGTACGCACCAAACTTATCGTGAACTCATCATACTCGTCATCCTTAATCAGTTCAAACTCTGGTGGATTACTAATAACTATTCTATTCATCATATTCTTCCTCAAGATGTTCATGCCACTTAAACAGTTCATCTCTCAATGCTTGAATTTCTTCCATCTTATCAGGATATGGAGGAAAAACAGTCACCCTTCCATCACTATTTGTTGCACAATAATGATCTAAAGCAAACAACAAATAGTGAGCTTCAACCGGACTAACTTTCAACCAGGATTTCATGATTTAATTCACCCAAACATTTAACCATTTTCAGATCAAATTTAGTAAAACCATATTGTTGTAATGCTATTGTAAGCATATCTTTTAATTTTTGGTTTTTATCTGGAAACTGGTTCCAAAAGTCGTCATTATCCTCTTGAATAATAAGGTTTACTTCAAATTTATGAGTCATACAAAGTCCTCATGGGTGTTTACATTCACTTTTTGGAAGGTTTGCTACAATCCCCCCAATTAAAAATCCAGGCCACACAGCAATAACTTGAACCATTTTAGACACATCGAATATATCGTTTGGGCATTGACGTTGCGTCACTCCTGCTCCTACACCAATAACTATACATCCTATAATCCAGTAAATCAATAACGCTTTCATCGAAGGAACCCAAAAAGTTTAAACACAGGAGCCGCTGTAAATGCAACTGGTTCAGAAGCTTCTTCTTGGGCACGGGCATCATGAGTTGCCATAATATACAGAACGGCACGCTCCTTCCAGTCTTTGAAAATTTCTTCAACAGGTCGGTTATATTTTGGATTGTCATGTTCAGCATACTTCATGACCAGTTCTTCAACACGTTTCCAGTTAGGAGTTGTGTAGCAGTACTGTTCAATTTCATAATATTCTCTGCCACGAAGGAAGCCATAAGCAATGTTAGCTACTCTGGACTCATTTCGAACAACAGTCACCCGATGTTCATGAAGACCGGCACGGACCTTATCATGATACTCAGCAACACGTTCACCATAACCATTAGCGATGGCATGATCCCGCTGACGATGACGGTAGTTCTGTTCTTTACGGATTATTTTCGCCTCGGCGGCAAGTGACAATACTTTTACTCTTAGATAGTTCTTCATTTTCTTTCTCTCTCGTTAGATTTCAGTTTAAGTGTTAAATTTCCATAATGTATGAGAGATTTATGGAGGATGGAATCTAGCTGTAAGTTGTCATTGTTGTTCCTGCTTTATATCTTGGTGCGACCGATGGGAGTCGGACCCACTAGCCTGAGATTTAGAGTTCTCGGTCACCTCCACAGGTGATTCAGCCGCCTTGGTAATATTTAGTGCTTCTTCATCTAACTCTTTATAAAGTTTTAGTGTCTTATATACATCAAAAACATAATTACCAACAGCACCTCGATAACCCAAAAGATAAACAATTTTTTCGGCTCTCTGAACTAAATCATCATTTGCATAAAGCATTACCTCGTTTGGATACCTTTCCGGTTCCTTAGTAGGAGGTATACCTTTTGTTTTGCTGAAAAAAAATATCATGATATACCTAGTTGTTTTCGAGATACTCTTGTACCAATGTAAGAATTGTAAAACCGATCAGGATGAAAAAGAACGTCATTATCCATCTGATATTTTAGTTCGAAATAGTTTGCCTCTGATAGTCGTCTACAAAATCTAAGAATTTCTCGTAAAAATTTGTCTTCTCCAAGCCGTTTAATATCCTCTTTAAGGTTATCGTTACTTCCCCAATAGTCTTTCCAGTCCGACTCTTTGATAATTTTGATTCTATTTTTACGTCGCACAGATCGTTTGTGATGGATGAAATGTAGACGTTTCTTTCCAAAGTAAACCCTGTTGTCTTCGAGGTTTGTGATTCGATAAACGAAGGATGTATAGTCGGTAAGAAACCTCTCAGTTCCGTCAATATTTTTTCCATCATAAATCCAGTTCATAAACTCTATTTAGATATGATACAATCGATCTATCCAGGCATAAAGAAACAGACCTATAGCAACAAACAATAAAACCCAACCAATCCAATAATTTTCGGGATTGTTTCTTTTTATATCATGTAGTCCACGACCTGATAAAGCCATAAAACATACAAAAGAAAGAAACATTGCTGTTGACCAAAACGTTTCCATCAATAAACATCCCCGTTTTCTTTGATCTTTTCATCCTCATAAGGTGCAGCCAGTCTTCGATACATTTCCAACTTCACACACTCAAGGACGCCAATAACTTCATTAATTGCTCCATATGTTACCGAACCACCCTGATCCAAATAATCAAGACAATTTGTAGTAATCCAGAAGTTCAACTCACCTGAAGTACCTACTAGTTTGATACCTTTTTCATAAATATCTTTGCGTTTACGATCAACTATGTAAGGCATCATCGTCTCCTAAAACTGGTATTTCTTCTAATTTTTTTACATGGTCTTTAATATAGTTGATTGTTGCCTCTTTGTCAATAACCCACTGCGACTTTCTGAACCAGCCACCTTCTAATCTCATATTTGCGGCCAAAGCATCAGCAACAAGATCAACATCGCCTCTTGCTAACAAAACTAAATCATCAATTTCTTCGAAAGAAAGAACGTCATTCATCTTTAATCTCGGACCTTCTGAAGAAATTATCATATTCCTAAAGCCTTTCTTTCTTCAGTAGTTAACTTAGATAAAGCCATCTTTTTTAACTGTTGTTTCTTCTTTTCGGCCTCAAGTCGTTCCATCCTCTCTTTGTCGATTTTTTGATGTTGTTCCCACCATTTCGTTAAATCTTTATCATTCTTAATGCTACTTTCAAAATCAATCACATTCTTATTATTCTGTAATACCCAACAAAGCAAACGTGAAACTCTATCAAGTTCGTTTTTGAGAGACATATATTCTGAATAATAACTATAATTTTCCATCCCACTATCACAAGGCATTTAATCTTCTCCTAACGACATCATCATAACAACGTTTGACCAGTCTCCGGGAATTTGATAGACAGGCTCAAATCCATACTTTTCATAAACTTCTGGCTTTCCTGTTGAAAGGATAATAGCCCTTCCACCTTTTTCTTTGACCAGTTCAACTCTCTTCTCGACCAGAGCACGACCAATACCTTGTTTTTGAAATTCAGGCAGAACAGCGTTCCAAGTAAACTCCCAAATATAACGGTTGGCATGAGTTTTCTTAACGCCAGCGAAGCCTTTAACTCCGGTACCATGAGCAAGAGCAACAAAATAAAAAGCTTCAGGATGTGTTATCTGATATCTGACCTCCTGAACGTCTATATTTGAAAAAGCTTTCTGAGCTACCTTAATACTGTATTCAAGGTGCCACCACTTTTCCATTGGGACTATTTCTACCATCAGCCTTGTTTCAAATTTTGATAGGTCATTGTCACACTCATAATAAAAACTAATGTAATAATACAAGCAACCCACGCTAACCACATAGGTCCATTAAAAAATCCAACAACAAAAGCTGGAAACGTTATAATTATAAAAAAAAATTGTACAAAGAAGCAGAAACTTAACGGTCCCAAACAGGACTTTCCAAATAGCTTCTGCTAATAATTTAAAATCAATCATAGAGTTCCCAATTTTACTTCTCGCCACCAAGTTACGAAACCAATAGTATGCAAGGCTGGAGCTAAAACTTCGATAAACTCGTCTTTTTCACAAATACCACTCGCATAAAGAAACCCAGGACGAACTTTTTCAAACTCCCACGTCTGCCACTCAACAAACACAGGTTTATTTTTCTGAAAATCCGTAAAATTTAAAGTATTTCCAGTTAAGGTATCCATTGTTTTAGGATATCATATGACTTAAATACTGTCAAGAACTGTTTTTTCTTGAATTGCATTTCGACGAGCTATTATTATTTCATCAAATTTTTTATCAAGTTGTCCTATGAAAAATCTACACCCCGAAGCATGATCAACAACACGATTATCAGCATAATTATACGTTCTAATAGTTTCGTTTGAAGGTTGACGATAAGGGGAATTTTTATTAAGTTCTTGAATAATCCAACCTTTAACTTTTTCTCCTAAACTTTGAAAGGCATTACGAAAGTTTGCTTGACGGGAGCGATCCCTTTGTCCAGTTGACTTTAACCTAGAAGGAATATGAGTGATGCGACAACAAGTCTGTACTTTGTTTCTGTTTTGACCTCCAGGACCAGTTCCAGAAAACCACTCAATCTTGAAATCTTTTTTTGTATAACAATATTTTTCAATACGTTCCATTTTATATAACACATCCAACAGAAACTATACCACCTTCTCCAGCACCAGCCGAACAAGCAAGTTCCTGGCTTCCTGTCGTCAAGTCTGAGGCTTCATATTCACTTAATCTAGACCAGTCAGCCTTTGGTGTTTTCTTAACCCAATCTTTATATTCATCTTCAGTCAAGTCAGCAAAAGGAGCTTGTTGATATGTATGATCACTATAAGGAAGGAAAGACACACCCGACACCCACTCGAAGTTTTCATAAACCCAAGCACCTACCTTCATCCACTCTTCTTCTTTAACAGAAACAGTAATTGATGGTTTGTGATCGGCCCAATATTTCTGATAAGTCAACCAAATGTTCAAGTGAGCAATCGCATCAAGATCATTTCGGAACAAAGAATTTTTTGGACTTTTAACAGGAAAATAAAATACATAATTATGATCAGGACGCATCTGATCGTCTTCATGATAGAAGCCTTGGTCGATCATCAACTGTGCCAACGGGTCTTTTTTATCAGAACGAACCGAACGCAAATAAAACGGAGCATGTCGTGGATGAATACCCGACGCCGAGTTAACTAATGTTGAAACAGTTCCCGAAGGTTTAACAGCAGTACAAGCGGTCGAAGCTGGTATACCAATCTTTTTTGCCATTTCCATATTAGTAGCAATAACGACCTTACGCATTTCTGTTAAGGCGTATTTCAATTTTTCTTCACCAAGCTGACCAGAAGTCAACTTATTATCCATGATGCCAGTTAAGGAAACACCAAGCAAACGTTCTTCTTCAGTATTATTCTTCCAACGAGTATTGATAAACCTGAAGTCGGTTAAAGTTGACTGCATCGTTCCAAAGACAGCAGCAATACGAACCTTTCTTTTTAGTTCATCTAGAGTGTCTGAAGCTCGTATAACAACTTCGGATAAATTACAGAACTGATCGGCTCGAAGATTGATTTCCGAACATGGATTACAACCAAACTCCTGATCAATATCTCTTAGAACGGCTTCTTCCCCAAACACACTATTACGAAACTCATTGGAACGACGAATAACATTCTTCGCAGCATAACGAGAAAAAATTCCACGTTCACCTGACTTAGAATCATAAAGAGCCTTCCACTCATTGAAGAAGGTATCCATCGGAGGCTGTTTGTCAGTATAAACTGCGGAGTTATTAGCAATTGAACGCCAAGGTGTCAGCTTCCACCATTGTCCATTTTTTGCCGAGCGCATTCGATCATCAGAAAGGTTCGACAAAGAAATAAGAGCCGAACGTCTTACTCCACCTGATACAACACACTCTCCAACAAAACAACAAATATCATGACATTGAAGAGAAGTTAGTTTTGTGCCAGCACCTTCTTTAAACTGTTCAACAAGGAACTTGAAAAGGCGTTCAAGTGGTTCGGGACCTGACGATCTTCCTCCAAAAGTTTTAAGTACTGCACCAGCGGGACGTAGTTTTGAAAGGTCCCACTTCGGAATAAGTCCTGTGTAGAGCAATGATATAAGTTCATTGACGGCTTTTGCCCAACCAAGTTTTGAATCAGCAACCACAATCGTTGTGTCAGTTGGATAAAGGTTTTCGGGTACTTCAGGTAATTTATTGACATACTGTCTCTCTACACTGAATCCAATACCTGTCCCGTTCATCAAAATATAAAGCATTTCAGCAAACGCTTTAGGATTATCAACAGGAATATAAGCACAGTTATAACCAGCAATATTTTCTTTAGCTAAAGCTTTGCCTGCGGTCATCAAACAACGCATCGAAGGCATAACCTCATGATTTAAAATTGCTGCTTCTAATTCTTTCTGGAGAGCAAAATCAAGATCAAATCCATGTTTTTCTTTTAAATGAACTTTGAAAAAATTAAAGTAACGTTCAACAGTTTCTCTCCATACCTCACGACGACCCTCTTCATGGATAAAACGTGAATATCTGCTTAAATAAATGTATTCCTGAAAATCAGTCTGGTTATTAGACACAAGTAGTTCTTCAGGAACCTGTAACATTTCCGTCTCCTTTTATTGATTTTAAAAAAAATAAACATCCTGAGTAAACCCAGGATGTTTTGGGTGTTGGTTTATTTATCCCCTAGGTTTGTTAGACCATCATAATATTTTTTTCAGCACACAACTTAGTAAGTTTTTCCATGAAGTAATCGAGGTAGTTTAAAGAAACAATACCAATATCCTCACATGTTTCAGCAAACGAAACAGCAATATCGTTTAATTCCTCATGCTCATACATTCTCTTGATCAAAAGTTCTTG
>Ga0070684_100003326_pt1 | contig 12034 bp, 10 predicted proteins | sample KBSC723LmetaG_FD_65653 | JGI IMG/M metagenome (GOLD analysis project Ga0070684, IMG submission 65653) | Corn rhizosphere microbial communities from Kellogg Biological Station, Michigan, USA - KBS C7.2-3L metaG | ecosystem: Host-associated > Plants > Roots > Rhizosphere ...
TCATCATCATGACGTCGAACATCGGCGCCCGCTTCATCCAGAAGAAGGCGGGCCTCGGGTTCCAGACGGCCGATACGGGCGCCATCGCGCGCAGCGTCAACGACATGGTGCTGGGCGAGGTCCGCAAGACCTTCAACCCGGAGTTCATCAACCGCATCGACGAGATCATCGTCTTCGAGGCGCTCTCCGACGACGATCTGCGCACCATCACGCGCCTGCTGGTGCGGCAGCTCAACGACAACCTGGTGGATCGAAAGATCCGCCTCGAGCTGGCCACCGAGGTCGTGGACTGGGTCATCGAGCAGACCTGCAAGGACCGCTCGTACGGTGCCCGTCCGCTGCGCCGCGCCATCCAGCGCTACATCGAGGACCCGCTGTCGGAGGAGCTGATCCGCGGCCACCTCAAAGGCGGCGACATCGAGGTGTACCTGGACGGCGGAACGCTCGCCTACCGTCCCGCGGGCCAAACGGAGGGGCGCCGGCTGGCCTGACGGCCAGCCGGAACGCCGCAATTCCGCAACTCCCAATTCCCAACTAACGGCCAACTCCCCAAGGGCTAAATTTCTTAGGAACACAGAATTCCCAAGAAAAGAGGCAAGTTCGGCTATTCACCTTCCCTGTTGGGAGTTGGGGTTTTGCGCCTTGGAGTTTGGGGGTTGCTTGGGCGTTGGGGAGTTGCGAAGTTGGGAATTGACGTGACAGGCCACGCAGTGGCCTGTCACGTCTAAAGTCCTGTAGAATTATCGCTTGGCGTCCCTGGGGCATGGCGCTCCAGGGAGGCCGGCTCCGCGCTCAATGCTGAAATTTCGCTGTTTGCTGGCGGCCTCGCTCGTGGCGATCGCTGCCCCTGCGCTCGCGCAATCACCTTCCCAGCCTTCGCCGCCTCGGGCGGCTTCGGCGGGGCAGGCCCAGTCTTCGCCGCCTCCCGCGGCGTTGGCGGGGCAGGCACCGCCGCCGGCTGCCGCGCCGGCAGCCAAGCCGGCCCCCACACAGGGCACCATGGCGCTCTGCGGCGGCATGTACCAGATCGGTCCGCCGGCGAAGCTGCCGCCCGCCGGTTCGCCGCCGGTCATCTACCAGGTGGGCCCCTGCTTCGACAAGCAGGGCGGCTACTCGGTCATCGACCCGCAGACCTACATCTACTACATCGAGATCGCGCACGACCTGCCCGACGCCGCCGCCGGGCGCTGGGTGCCCTACACCGAGAAGAGCGAGCAGACGATCGTCGGCGACTTCAAGCGGCTGTGGGCGACCAACTTCCTCGACGATCTGTCCGCCGAGACCTACGATTACGTCTTCAGCAATGGCGTCATCGGCAAGATCATCCTCTACAACATGGAGGAGCGGCAGCGCGTCAAGATCGTCGACTACGTCGGCAGCAAGAAAGTCGAGATGTCGAAGATCGACGACGAGCTCAAGAAGAAGGGGCTCCGGATCGCGCTCGACTCCTTCATCGATCCCGGGCTGGTCAAGCAGGTCGCCGGCACCGTCCGCGATCTCTATGCCGACCAGGGCTTCGAGTACGCCGACGTCAAGCCGGAGATCAAGCCGGTCAGCACCGCGACCAAGACCGTCAACCTCACCTTCCACATCACGGAGGGGCCCAAGGTCCGCATCCGCAAGGTCGACTTCCAGGGCAACACCGCGATCGCCGACGGCGCGCTGGCCCACAAGATGAAGGACAACAAGGGACCAAACCCCTGGCTGTTCCTCTTCAGCCACGGCGGCACCTTCAAGGAAAGCAAGTTCGAAGACGACGCCGACAAGGTGCAGCAGTACTACCGCGAGGAAGGCTACGTCAAGGCGCAGATCGGCCAGCCGCAGCTGCGCGTGCTGGAAGACGAGTCCGACGGCCGGACGCGCTGGGTCGAGCTGCAGATACCGGTCACGGAAGGGCCGCGCTACAAGATCGGCGAGATCAGCTTCTCGGGCAACACGATGGTGAAGACCGAGGCGCTGAAGCCGTTCTTCAAGGTCGAGCCCGGCGACTGGTTCAACGAGAAGAAGATCCGCAAGGGCTTCGAGAAGGCGCGCGAGGCCTACGGCACCATCGGCTTCTTCGAGTTCACCGGCGCTCCCGAGTACAGCTTCCCGGGCGATCCGAAGGACCCGAACGCGCCGCCGGCCGACGGCAACGGTCCGCCGCCGCCTCCGGCGGCTGCGGCGTCGGCGGGCCCGCCCGCTCCGCCTTCGCCGGCGGCTCCGGCTGCGGCGGGCGCGCCTGCGGCAGGCCCGGCTGCTCCAGCCGCCAAGAAGAAGGACGACACGCCGGTCGTCAACATCACGATGCGGCTCGAGGAAGGCAAGCAGTACTACGTGCACCGCATCACGTTCGCCGGCAACACGACGACGCGCGACAACGTCATCCGGCGCGAGATGCGGCTGTATGAGGGCAACATCTTCAACACCGAGGCGCTCAAGTACAGCGTCCGCCGCCTCAATCAGCTCGGCTACTTCAAGCCGCTCGAAGGCGAGGCCATCGACGTGCAGAAGGCCCCGACGCAGGAAGGGGAGCCGCCGCAGGTCGACGTTCGCCTGAAGTTCGAGGAGCAGAACCGCAACCAGATCACGTTCGGCGCCGGCGTGTCGCAGTACGAAGGCTTCTTCGGCCAGCTCGCCTTCCAGACGTCGAACTTCATGGGCCGCGGCGAGACGTTCAGCGTCTCGGCGCAGCAGGGCAACCGCGCCAAGAACTACCAGATCGGGTTCACCGAGCCGTTCCTGTTCGATCGCCCGATCACCGCCGGCGTCGACGTGTTCAACCAGGAGATCCAGTACATCGGTCAGTTCACGCAGGCGTCGAAGGGCATGAACACCGTGTGGGGCTTCCCGGCCGGGCCGTTCTCGCGCATCTTCGCGACCTACAGCTACCAGGCGGTGCAGGTCAAGGACCTCAACCCGCTCTACAAGAACTCGGCCTCGCTGGTGAACAACCCGTTCCTCACCGACTCGCTCCTGACCAACGAGAACGGCGAGCGCAAGATCAGCAAGATCGGCCCGAGCTACCAGTACAACAGCATCGACAACCCGATCTTCCCGACCACCGGGCGGAAGTTGTCGGCGGCCTTCGATCTCGCCGGCATCGGCGGCAACTCGAAGTTCTACGACACCAACGTCGAGGCCATCGGCTATTTCAAGCACACCAACCGCACGTCGCTCGGCCTGCGCTTCGCGTGGCAGTACATCAACCCCTACGGCGGCTCGGTGCTGCCGATCTTCGAGAAGGTGTTCCTCGGCGGCGAGTACAGCATCCGCGGCTTCGACATCCGCAGCGTCGGCCCGCGCGATCCGGTCACCGGGCTGGTCATCGGCGGCAACAAGAGCATCCTCGGCAACGCCGAGTACCTGATCAACATCGCCGGGCCGGTGCGCCTCGTGCTGTTCTACGACATCGGTCAGGTGCGCGACGAGGGGGAGCACTTCTCGATGAACGAGCCGATCAAGCGCGTGGTCACGCTCAACTCGCTGACGCCGGCCGATCAGATCAGCGCGTTGTACGCCGTGGGCGGCTTCGCGCCGGACTTCAAGACGCGGATCGACACCATCGGCACGACCAGCGCGTTCAAGACGTCGACCGGCGCCGAGGTCCGCTTCTTCATGCCGGTGCTGAACGTGCCCTTCCGGCTGATCTTCGCGATGAACCCGCAGCGCGGAAACGTGCTGGACAACAACCTCCAGCCCGAGAAATTCTTCAAGTTCCGGTTCGCCGTCGGTACGACGTTCTAGGAGGAGAGTCAACGGAATGAAAGTCTTCAAGTTCTCGCTCATCGGCGCCGCGCTCGCGCTGGCGTTCGCGGCCCCGGCATTCGCTCAGGCCACGCCCCCCGCGGGCGCGGCCAAGCCGCAGACGGCGTCCCCGGCCAAGCCGCAGACGGCGCCCGCGGCCCCGGCTCCTGCCGCGCAGCAGCCCCCGGCGCCCAAGCCGCAGCCGCCGGTCCCGTTTCCGCAGGACGCCAAGTACGCCTTCGTCGACGTCCAGGCCGTCGCCTCGCAGTCGACCGCCGGCAAGGCCGCCTCGTCCAGGCTGAAGGCGCTCACCGACGAGAAGCAGAAGGCCATCATCGACAAGACGAAGCAGTTGCAGGCGCTGCAGGCCCGGCAGCAGTCGGCGGGCATCCTCAACGACGCCGCCCGCGCGCAGCTCGACAAGGACATCGACAAGCTGCAGCGCGAGATCCAGTTCGACCAGTCGAACGCGCAGGCCGACCTGCAGAGCCTGAACAACGATCTGATGAACGACTTCCAGCAGAAGCTGGCGCCGATCATCGAGGAGATCGCCAAGGAGAAGGGGCTCTACATGGTCTTTACGCCGGAGTCCGGCTTCGCCTATGTCAACCCCGGGCTCGACATCACCGCCGAGGTGGTCAAGCGGCTCGACGCCAAGAAATAGCGATTCGATCAGCGATTAGGTAAAGGACAGTATTCAGATGAGAGTGTTGCAGTTGTCGCTCGCCGCGGCCGTCCTGAGCGTTGCGCTCGCCGCCCCGTCGTTCGCTCAGGCCACGCCGCCCGCCTCTTCGACAGGATCGGCGCAGGCCGCTCCCGCCGGCCAGCCGGCCCAGCCTCCCGCGCCCAAGCCGCAGCCGGCGGTGCCGTTCCCGTCCGACGCCAAGTACGCCTTCGTCGACGTCCAGGCCGTCGCCGCCAATTCGGCCGCAGGCAAGGCGGCGTCGGCGCGTCTGCAGCAGCTGACCGAATCCAAGCAGAAGGAGATCGGCGACAAGAACAAGCAGCTGCAGGCGCTGACCAGCAAGCGCGACACGAGCGTCGGCGTCATGAACGACGCGGCCCGGGCGCAACTCGACAAGGACATCGACAAGCTGCAGCGCGACATCCAGTTCGCCAACAGCAACGCGCAGGCGGAAGTCGGCGATCTGCAGAACGAACTGCAGGGGGACTTCCAGAAGCGGCTGGTTCCGGTGATCGAGGAGATCGCGAAGGAAAAGAGCCTCTACATGGTCTTCACCGCCGAGTCCGGCTTCGCCTACGTGAACCCCGGCCTCGACCTCACCGCTGAAGTCATCAAGCGGCTCGACGCCAAGAAGTAGATTTGGAAATCTGGAGATGTGGAAATTTGGAAATCTGCCTCGTTAGAGGTTAGATTTCCAAATTACGAGATTCCCAGATTTCCACATGGATCTACTGTCCTCCCTCGACCGCCTCTGCTTCCGCTATCCCTCGCCGCTGGTTGACGCCGTGCTCGAGCACGAGCCCGGCCGGCGTGTGGCCGCGGTCAAGAACGTCAGCGTCAACGAAGACTTCTTCCAGGGGCATTTCCCGGGCGAGCCGCTCATGCCCGGCGTGCTCATGATCGAAACGATGTCGCAGGTCGCGACCATCCTGCTGATGGAGGGCGGCGTCGGCCGCGCCTGGCTGCGCGGCGTCGACAACGCCAAGTTCCGCGCGCGCGTCGTCCCCGGCGATCGGTTGATGGTGGAGGTCACCGCCGGCCCGCGGCGCGGGCCCATCGCGCGGCTCAAGGCCATCGCCACGATCGACGGCAGCGTCGCCGCCGAAGCGGAGCTGGTGATGGGCGTGGAGGACGCAGGACCGAGGGCGGAGGGCGGAAAAGAGGCCGGCAAGGCCGACGTGCACGCCACGGCCATCGTGCATCCTGGCGCCAGGATCGGGGCCGGCACGGTCGTCGGGCCGTACGTGACGATCGGCGAGCACGTGACGATCGGCCGCAACAACCGCATCGGCGCCTCGACGGTCATCGATGGGCTCACCTCCATCGGGGACGACAACCACATCTTCCCGATGACCTCGATCGGCCTGGTGCCGCAGGACCTGAAGTTCGGCGGCGAGCTGACGCGCGTGGTCATCGGCGACCGCAACCAGATCCGCGAGTTCGTCACCATCCATCGCGGCACGCGCGGCGGCGGCGGAGTGACCAGCATCGGCAACCACAACCTGCTGATGGCCTACGCGCACATCGCGCACGACTGCCACGTCGGCGACGACACCATCTTCGGCAATGCCGCCACGCTGGCCGGGCACGTGCTGGTCGAAGACTTCGCCAACGTCGGCGCCTACTCCGGTGTGCACCAGTTCTGCCGCGTCGGCAAGTACGCGTTCATCGGCGGCTACTCGGTCGTGACCAAGGACGCACTGCCCTACGTGAAGTCGGTCGGCAACCGCGCCCGCATCTACGGCATCAACTCGATCGGTCTCATCCGCCGCGGCTTCCCGCAGGAGGCCATCACCAAGCTGCGCCGCGCCTACCGGCACCTGGCGCACTCGAATACCAGCCGGGCACTGGCCCAGATCGAAAAGGATCCGGCCCTGCAGACCGCCGAAATTCGCTACCTGGTGGAGTTCATCCGCTCATCCAAGCGCGGCGTCGGCCTGCGCCGCCCCAGCCGCCGCGTCGAAGAGGTCGTCGAAGACTGAGACGGCCGCCGGATACGCTCCGGCACAAAGACCACGAAGACGCACGAAGATCACAACCCATTCAGGGTGGTGATCTTTGTGGACCTTTGTGATCTTCGTGCCGGAGCGTCCGCCGTGGCCGTAACGGCTGCGCTACTGTGGATGAGTGACCGTGATCGTGAACGTGTAGGGGACGTTGTCGGCCGTCGTCTGGCCGTCGTCGTAGATGCGCACGCAGTAGGTACCGATCGACGAGGCATTGGCAGTGAAGGCGAAGCCCTGCGTCGCGGCGGTGTTGTCGAGGGTCACCGAGCAGACGTTGGCGGCGGGGTTGAAGTTCCCCAGGCTGAAGCCGACCGTCTTCGTGTTGTCGGGGCCGAGGGTCGTCAGCGTCGCGATCACCGAGCCCCCGGTCAGCGTCGTGAACGAGAACGTGCCCGCGCTGGCCGGTATCAGCGTGCCGATGTAGGTCTCGGTGATGGTCTGAACGGTCGTTGTCGGCGCCGTGGTCGTGCTGCCGCAGGCGCCGGCCAGCGCGGCAAGCGCCGCCAGCACGACCCCGCGAGCGATTCCTCGAAGCATTTCCTCTCCTGCCAGAATGATAGACTTTTAGACTTCCAGTGGCCCGCATCGGTCTGATTGCCGGCAACGGCCGGTTTCCCTTCCTCGCGCTCCAGGGCGCGCGCAGCCTCGGTCACGACGTGACGGTCGTCGCCGTGAAAGAGGAGGCGTTTCCCGAGCTCGAAGGGGCGGCACGCGCGGCCGGCGCGGACCTGCACTGGGTCTCCCTCGGCCACCTGGGTAAGTGTATCAAGATACTGAAGCAAGCCGGGGTCCGACAGGCCCTGATGGCCGGACAGGTCAAGCACGCCAAGCTGTTCTCGGGGATCATCCCCGACCTGACGCTCCTGTCGGTGCTGACCAAGCTCAAGGCGCGCAACACCGACGCGCTCATTTCCGCGGTGGCCGACGTGCTGCGCGGGGAAGGGATCGAGCTGCTGAATTCCACGGCTTTTCTCGACCCGTTGCTGGCCCGCGCGGGGGTGCTCAGCCGCCGCCAGCCCACCCCTGAGGAACTGGAGGACTTCGCCTTCGGCTACCGCATGGCCGACGCCATCGCGGCGCTGGACGTCGGCCAGACGATCGTGGTCAAAGCCAAGGCGGTCGTCGCGGTGGAAGCGATGGAAGGGACCGATGCCGTGGTCCGCCGGGCCGGCGAGATCGCGGGCCCCGGCACCCGTGTCGTCAAGGTCGCCAAGCCGAACCAGGACATGCGTTTCGACGTGCCGGTCGTGGGCGTGGCGACGATCGACGTGATGCGTGCCGCCGGCGCGACCGCGATCACGATCGACGCGGGAAAGACGCTGATCGTGGACGGGGAGCGGTTCATCGAGGCCGCCGATGCCGCGGGCATCGCCGTCGTCGGCCGACCGCGGAGCGGGGCCGATGGCTGATCCCTCGACTCCGCTTGGGGCCGGGCTTCGCGTCGCGGTGATTGGCGTCGGGCACCTCGGCAAGCATCACGCGCGGCTGCTCGGCGACCTGGAAGGCGCCACGCTCGTGGCCGCGGTCGACACCGTGCACGATCGCGCCGCCGCCGCCGCCCAGGCGTCCGGCGCCCGCGCCCTGACCGACTTCCGTGAGCTGTTCGGGCACGTCGACGCGGTGACGATCGCCGCGCCGACCGAAGCGCACCACGACATCGCCATGGAGTTCCTGCGCCGCGGCACGTCGGTCCTCGTCGAGAAGCCGATGACGCGCACCGTTGCCGAAGCGCAGGCGCTGATCGCGGCGGCGGAGCAGTCGGGCGCGACGCTCGCCGTCGGGCACACCGAACGCTACAACCCGGCGATCGCGACGGTGATGCCGTTCGTGACCACGCCGCGCTTCATCGAGGTCCACCGGCTCGGCGTCTTCCCGGATCGCAGCCTCGACATCGACGTCGTGTTCGACCTGATGATCCACGATCTGGACATCATCCTGTCGCTGGTGAAGTCCGACCCGGTGTCGATCGAGGCCGTCGGCGTGCCGGTGCTCACCGACAAGTACGACATCGCCAACGCCCGGCTGCGCTTCGCGACGGGCTGCATCGCCAACGTTACCGCCAGCCGCATCAGCCGCGAGCGGGTGCGGAAGATCCGCTTCTTCCAGCCCGATGCCTACGTGTCGATCGATTACGCCGAGCAGGAGGTCGAGGGCTACCGGCTGCTGCGCCGCGCCGGCGAGCGCCCGCAGATCCAGGGCGGCAAGCTGCCCGTCACCCGCGAGGAGCCGCTCAAGCGCGAGCTGATCGACTTCGTCCGCGCCGTCGCCGCCAAGCGCCGTCCGCTCGTCGCCGGGGAGGATGGTCTGCGTGCGCTCACGCTCGCGCAGGCAATTGCTGACAAAATGGAAAGCCTGTAGGGCGGGCCTCTCAGGCCCGCCAACGATATGTTCAAAGATCTCAACGCCTTTATCGCCGCGCTGGACAAGGAACGCGAGCTGGCGCGGATTGCCGAGCCGGTCAGCCCCGATCTGGAGATCGCCGCGGTCGCCGATCGTGTGTCGAAGTCCGCCGGCGGCGGTCCGGCGCTGCTGTTCGAGAAGCCCACGGGCTACGACATCCCCGTCGCGATCAATCTCTACGGGTCGATGAAGCGCATGTGCATGGCGCTCGGCGTCAAATCGCTCGACGACCTCGGCCGCGAGATCGAAGAGCTGACCAACCCGAAGATGCCGAGCGGCATGCTCGACACGCTGAAGATGCTGCCGATGCTCGGGCGGCTGACCGACCTGATGCCGAAGACGGTGAGCAGCGCGCCGTGCCAGGAAGTGGTGAAGAAGAACGGCACGCTCGAGGGACTGCCGATCCTGAAGACCTGGCCGGAGGACGGCGGTCCCTACATCACCCTGCCGATGGTCTTCACGCGCGATCCCGAGACCGGGATGCGCAACATCGGCACCTACCGCATGCAGGTCTACGACGAGCGGACGACCGGCATGCACTGGCAGCGCCACAAGGGAGGCGCGCAGCACTACCGGATCGCCGAGCGCCTGGGGAAGCGGCTGCCGGTGTCGGTCGCGCTCGGTCCGGATCCCGCGCTGCCGTTCGCCGCCACGGCGCCGATGCCGGAAGGGCTCGACGAGTTGCTGCTCGCGGGGTTCCTGCGGCGCGAGCGCGTCGAGCTGGTCAAGTGCATCACCAACGACCTCGAAGTGCCCGCCAGCTCGCAGATCGTCCTCGAGGGCTACGTCGAGCCGGGCGAGCGCCGCCGCGAAGGCCCGTTCGGCGATCACACCGGCTTCTACTCGCATCCCGACGACTACCCGGTGTTCCACGTCACCTGTGTGACGCACCGCAAGAACCCGATCTATCTCACCACCGTCGTCGGCATTCCGCCGATGGAGGATTTCTATCTCGGCAAGGCGAGCGAGCGCATCTTCCTGCCGCTCATTCGCAAGACGGTGCCGGAGATCGTCGACATGACGTTCCCGGCGGAGGGCATCTTCCACAACTGCGTGATCATCTCGATCGACAAGCGCTATCCCGGGCACGCCCGCAAGATCATGAACGCCGTGTGGGGCCTCGGGCAGCTGATGTTCTCGAAGATCGTGATCGTCGTCGACAAGGACATCGACGTGCAGAACCTCTCGGAAGTGGCCTGGATCGTCGGCACGCACATCGATCCGGAGCGTGACATCCAGTTCACGCGCGGGCCGGTCGACGACCTCGAGGACGCGAGCGACCTGCCGGCCTATGGCAGCAAGATGGGGATCGACGCGACGCGCAAGTGGGCGTCGGAAGGGTTTACACGGACGTGGCCGAAGCGGATCCGGACGACGGAGCAGGCCGCGGCCCGCGCCGACGACATCTGGGAACGGATCCGCAAGGGATGGAAACCATGAGTGGCATCAGTCTCGACGAGGCCCGGGCGGTGCTCGCCGAGCGCAACCTGATCGCGGTCGGCGCGCGCGGCGACGAGGAGCGCCGGCGGCGGCACGGCGCGCGCACGACGTTCGTGCGTGTGCTGGAAGTGCACGTCGAGGCGATTCCGGGCGCGGTTCCACCCGGCGCGGCGCCGGGCGAGATCCGCGTGACAGGAAAGCCTGCGTCGGCGGATGCGGCGGTCGCCGCCGTGAAGGCGGCTCTGCACGCTGCCGGAACGGTGCCGGTGACGGCGTTCTCGCTCGCCGACTTGTTCGAGCTCGCCGGTCATGTGGTCTACAACCTGAGCGAGCTCGCGAAACGCCTCGCCGGCGCTGGCCTGCCGGCGGTGGCCGAGGCACCGCTCGATGCGTTTCCGGGAAGCGTGGCCGTCGTGGCCGTCCAGCAGACGGTCAAGGCCGGCCTGCCCGTGCCGCGCCTGACCGTGCAGCGCTCCGCGGAAGGGCCGGTGCTCGACGTCATCGCCCGCGCGCGTGAGGTGCAGCACGCCTCCGGGGCCGTGCGCGCGTTCGCGCCGCTGCCGCGTGTCAGCTCGGTCGCGCAGCCGTCGACCGGGTACGACGATGTGAAGGTGATCGCGGCCGCGAGGCTGTTCGTCGACAACATCGAGTCGATTCAGGTCGACTGGGCGCTCTACGGCCCGAAGCTGGCGCAGTTCGCGCTGACCGTGGGGGCCGACGACGTCGACAGCGTGTCGCCGCTCGAGGGCGACCTGGGGCGGCGTCGGAGCCCGCTGGAGGAGATCCGCGGCAACATCAAAGCCGCGGGGCTGGAGCCCATCGAGCGGAACGGGTTGTTCGAGCCTTCCGGTAAATGACGAATGACGAATGCCGAATGCCGAATGGTTCTCGGTTCTGGTTCTCGGGTCTGAATGTCCATCCGTCTCGGAGCAGTCACGTATCTCAACGCCCGCCCGCTGGTCTACGGGCTCGAGGCCAGCGATCGATTTGCCATCCGCTACGACATCCCGTCGGAGTGCGCGCGGCTGCTGCATGCGCACGAGACGGATCTCGGGCTGATCCCCTCGATCGAATACCTGCGCGGACCGCAGCCGTACTGGCTGGTACCGGGGCCTGCCGTCATTTCGCGTGGGCCGGTCGCGTCGGTGGCGATCTACACGCGGAAAGAGCCGCGCGACATCCGGACGATCGCCATGGACACCAGCTCGCGGACGTCGGTCGCGCTCGCCACCGTGCTGCTGCGCCGGTCGTTCGACGTCAGCGCGCAGCCCGTGCCGATGGCGCCGGACCTCGACGCGATGTTGTCGCACGCCGACGCCGCCCTGATCATCGGCGACACGGCGCTCTTTCTCGATCACCAGGCATCGCGCGCGCAGAAGATCGATCTCGGGGAGCAGTGGACCGCGCTGACCGGCCTGCCGTTCGTCTATGCCGTCTGGACGGGATGGGAAGGGGCGGTGGCACCCCAGGATGTGACCGCCCTCCAGCGCGCGCGCGACGCCGGGGTGGCCCAATCGCACGCGGTCGCCGCGGAGTACTACCCCGACGACACCGCGCGCCAGGCGGTCGCCCGCCGCTATCTGCGGGATAATATTCGGTACGTCCTCGCCGACGACGAGGTCGAGGGGATGACGACCTTTTACCGGTATGCCGCCGAGCTCGGCCTGGCCGAGTTCGACGGGAGGCTGCGGTTCTACGATGCCGACGACACGGGATCTCGCTGACACGGTTCGCGGCGGCGGACGCCTTTCCGCCGCCGACGCGCTGGCGCTCTACC
>Ga0070684_100003327_pt1 | contig 12032 bp, 8 predicted proteins | sample KBSC723LmetaG_FD_65653 | JGI IMG/M metagenome (GOLD analysis project Ga0070684, IMG submission 65653) | Corn rhizosphere microbial communities from Kellogg Biological Station, Michigan, USA - KBS C7.2-3L metaG | ecosystem: Host-associated > Plants > Roots > Rhizosphere ...
ACTGCTGCGCGATCTGCAGCGAGTTGTTGACGAGCCAGTACAGCACGAGCCCGGACGGGAAGAACAGGAACATGATCGAGAACGCGACCGGCATGAACTGCATCACCTTCGCCTGCACGGGATCGGAGATCGGCGTCGGCGACAGCTTCACCTGCAGCCACGCGGTGACGGCATACACGACCGGCAGGATGAACCAGGGATCGGGCGCCGACAGGTCGTGGATCCAGCCGATCCACGGCGCATGGCGCAATTCGACCGCCGACAGCAGCACCCAGTAGAGCGCGATGAACACCGGGATCTGCACGACGATGGGCAGGCAGCCGCCGAGCGGGTTGATCTTCTCCTGCCGGTAGAGCTCCATCATCTTCACCTGGAGCTGCTGCTTGTCGTTCGCGTACTGCTCCTGCAGCGACTTCATCTTCGGCGCGACGATCTTCATTTTCGCCATCGAGCGCGCCGAGGCCGCATTGAGCGGAAAGAACACGCCCTTGATGAGGATCGTCATCACGATGATCGCGAAGCCCCAGTTGCCGATCAGCGAATGCAGCCATTTGAGCAGCAGGAACAGCGGCTCGGCGATGATCGTGAAGATGCCGTAGTCGACGACGAGGTCGAGCCCTTTGGCGAGCTTGCCGAGGGTGTCCTGGTCCTGCGGGCCGACGTAGAGCCGCGACGAGATGACGCCGGTGCCCCCGGGTGGGATGGCGCCGTCGGCATAGCGAACGCCCGCCGTATAGAGCCCGTTGTCGAGCTTCGTCGTGTAGAACTGGCGCTTGGCATGGTCGGGCGGCAGCCACGCGGCGACGAAGTAATGCTCGATCATCCCGATCCAGCCGTTGTCCGTCGCATGCGTATACGCGGGCTTGCGCGTCGGGTCGGCGGCTTCCTTGTCGATCTCGCCGAAGTCGATCTTCTTGAACTTGTCCTCGTCGTCGTAGACGACGGGACCGACGAACGACGCGGGTGCCATCGAGCTTTGCACGCCGACCTTCTTCGTGTCGCGCATCAGCTGGAAATACGCCTCGGGCGTGATCGGCGCCGCGCCGTTGTTCGTCACGTCGAAGGCGACGTCGATCACGTAGCTTCCGCGATGGAACGTCAGCACCTGCACGACCTTGTCGCCGTTGGCGGCCGTGGCCTGCAGGCGCAGCTGGAGCTGGTCCTGCCCCGGCGCGAGCGTACGCGGACCGGGCAGGGGCTCGTAAGCGGTGCGGTGATTGGGAAAGCCCTCGCCGATCAGCCCCGACTGCGCGACGAACGTGCGCTCCGCGTTGCGTTGCAGCGCGAGGTAGGGCTTCGACGTGTCCTCCGCCGCACGATGCTTCTCGAGAGCGACGCGGGTGATCGTTCCGCCGACGGTGTCGATGTCGGCGGCGTACAGATCGGTGCGCACTTCGATGATCTGCCCGGACGGCGCGGACGCACTTGCGGGCGGCGAACCGGCGGCCGTGCCGGTACCCGCGGCACCGGCCGTTGCCGCAGGCGTGCCCGGCGTCGCGGCCGGTGCGACCTGCGACGACTTGGAAGTGGGAACCGGCACGGGAGCATGCTCACGCTCCCATGCCTGCCAGAGCAGCAGGCCGGAGAAGGAAAAGACGAGCCAGAGAATCAGGCGTTGCGTATCCATGAGGGCTTTGTCAGAAGTTGCCGCCGGTCGCGATGCGCGACGGCGTTACGGCACCGGGTCGTAGCCGCCCGGATGCCACGGATGGCAGCGCGCAATGCGTCGCAGCGCGAGGCCGACGCCGCGCAGCGCACCATGGCGCTCGATCGCCTCGGTTGCATAGTCCGAGCAGCTCGGATGGAAGCGGCAATTGGCGCCGAGCATCGGGCGCAGCAGATACCGGTAGCCGGAAAGTGCTGCGAGCAGCATGCGCTTCATTGCAGCGGAACGAGCAGGCGCGACAGAAGATGACGCGACTCGGCGCAGGCCGCCGCGATATCGGCGCGCAGGACGATGCGCTTGACGCGCAAAACGATGTCGAATGCGAGCACGGCGGGACGCGCGGCGCGCACGATTTCGCGCAAGCACCGGCGCAGCCGGTTGCGGTCGACAGCCCGACGCATCACCTTTCGCCCGATGACGTAGCCGACGCGGCCGGACGACTGTGCGGCCGGGGTCGCGATCAGTTGCAGGTACTGCCCGTCATGACGGGCACCGTTCCTGAATACCGCCTCGAACGCGCCGGTGCCGCGAAGACGATACCGGGCGGTCCGTCCGGCCGGCGCCGGAGTCGGAACGAGCGTCAGACGGCGAGCCGGGCACGGCCCTTGGCACGGCGGGCCGAAAGAACCTTGCGGCCGCCAACGGTTTTCATGCGCGCGCGAAACCCGTGCGTTCGCGCGCGCCGGATCTTCGACGGCTGGTAAGTGCGTTTCATTGCGTACCTCGTCAGTGATGCTGTCGGGCCGTTGCTTGCGCCGAAGGCGGTACCGCGACGGCCGGGATTGGCGACGCCGCGGCGCGCGGAGTAATTGCCCGCGCGTTGCCCAACTGCGTGCTTCCCGAAAAGCCTTACATTAGAGCGCGTTACGCCTCGATTGTCAAACAAGCGATCCCCGTGCGCGATGCGTGCGGCGGTACGCGAGTGGGCACTTTCACGCCGCGCCAAGCGGCGCCGAGGCGCGAGCGGCGATGCGGCCGCGGCTGTGGATAACCCGCGCACCCGCGGCTACAATGCGTGCCCGGCCAGTCGCAAACGAAGTCGCGTCACGCCGCAACCGTTCCTTCATCCACTGGCCGCTTTCGTGCATTCTGCTTCGCACCCCCCGGCGTGGGCCGCCTGTCTCGACGCGTTCGAACGCGAGCTCACCCCGCAGCAATTCGCTACCTGGATTCGCCCCCTCACCTGCGCCGACGAATCCGGCCATTTGCGCCTGACCGCGCCCAACCGCTTCGTGCTGCAATGGGTGAAGGACCGCTTCGGCGGGCGCATCGAGACGCTGGCGCGTCAAGCCACCGGTGCTTCGGTGGCCGTCGAATTTGCGGTCGCCGACGCCGCGGCGACGCGGCACGTCAAGGCGGCCAACGAGCCTGCGCCGGCGCAGGTCAAACCGGTTCCGGCCGCCCCCGTCCCTTCAACGATCAACGGATTGGCGGCTGCGGGTACGCCGGCACCCGCGGCTGCGGTCGCCACGCCGCTCGGCACGAACCCTGCGCGCCGGGTCGAGCCGGGAAGCCTCAACCCCACGTTCACGTTCAACACGTTCGTCGCCGGGAAGGCGAACCAGCTTGCGCGTGCAGCCGGGTTGCAGGTGGCCGACCATCCGACGTCGTACAACCCGCTGTTCGTGTACGGCGGCGTGGGACTCGGCAAGACGCATCTGATCCAGGCCATCGGCAACCAGATCCTCGCGCACAACCCGGCGGCCAAGATCCGCTACATCCATGCGGAAACGTACGTCTCGGACGTCGTGCGCGCCTACCAGCACAAGGCCTTCGACGATTTCAAGCGCAACTACCGCTCGCTCGACCTCCTCCTGATCGACGACATCCAGTTCTTCGGCGGCAAGAGCCGGACGCAGGAAGAGTTCTTCTATCTGTTCAACACGCTGATCGAGGCGCACAAGCAGGTCGTCATCACCTGCGACACGTACCCGAAGGAAATCGCAGGCATCGAGGAGCGCCTCATTTCGCGTTTCGGCTGGGGATTGACGGTCGCGCTCGAGCCGCCCGAGCTCGAGATGCGCGTCGCGATCCTGCTGTCGAAGGCGGCGTCGGTCGGCGTGCGGATCGACGAGCAGGTGGCGTTCTTCATCGCGAAGCACATTCGCAGCAACGTCCGCGAGCTCGAAGGCGCGCTGAAGCGCATTCTCGCGTATGCGAACTTCCACGGCCAGGAAATCACGCTGGCGATGACCAAGGAGGCGCTGCGCGATCTTCTCGCCGTGCAGAATCGCCAGATCTCGGTCGACAACATCCAGAAGACGGTCGCCGACTATTACAAGGTGCGGGTGACCGACATGCATTCGAAGAAGCGCTCGCGCGCCGTGGCGAGGCCGCGGCAGGTTGCGATGGCGCTCGCCAAGGAGCTCACGCAGTTGTCGCTGCCCGAGATCGGCAGCAATTTCGGCGGCCGCGACCACACGACCGTGCTGCATGCGTGCCGGCAGATTGCGAAATTGCGCGAATCCTTGCCCGACCTGAACCACGACGTCAATTTTCTGCTGCAAGTGCTGCGCAGCTGACGCTGGCGCCCGCGTGTTTGCACGCGGGTTCGACGCCCCCGCGCGCGCTGGAAAGAGCGGGGTGAAACAGTTATAATTTGTGGATTAAGCGGCGGGGCGGGACAAGCGCAAAAAAGTCCCCATACCGTCCACAGGCCGAACAGCATTCATACAGGCGCCCGCCGAACGCCAAGCGCCTGAAGCAACGCAGGAAAAGAACGTTGCGGCCGATTTGGGCGATCTCCTATCATTGTTCTTATTGTTCGACATGCAATTAAAACAGATACCCCGCGACGCGTTGTTGAAGCCGCTTTCGGCCGTGTCGGGCATCGTCGAACGCCGGCACACGCTGCCGATCCTCGCCAACGTGCTGCTCGAACAGAAGAACGATCAGCTCCACGTCACCGCAACCGATCTCGAGATGCAGATCACCGCGGTGGCCGACCTCGCGGGCAAGGACGGTGCTGCCACCACCGTCGGCGCGCGCAAGCTCCAGGACCTGTTGCGTGCGCTGCCCGATAACGCGCAGGTCAATGTCGATGCGACCGGCAGCAAGATGACCGTGCGTGCCGGAGGCTCGCGCTTCAACCTGCAAACGCTGTCGGCGAGCGACTACCCGCGGATCAACGTCGCGCAGGACAAGCTGCAGTCGCTCGCGCTGCCGCAGCGCGCGCTGCGCTCGCTGCTGAAGCTCGCCGAATTCGCGATGGCGCAGCAGGACATCCGCTACTACCTGAACGGCATGCTGCTCGTCGTCGACAAGGCAACGCTGCAGGCGGTGGCCACCGACGGGCACAGGCTGTCCTGGGCCAGCGTCGCGATCGAAGGCGACTATCCGCGCGCCGAGGTGATCCTGCCGCGCAAGACCGTGCTCGAGCTCTCGAAGCTGCTCGAGGACAGCGACACGCCGGTATCGATCGACATCCTCGCGAATCAGGCGCGCTTCCGCTTCGCCAACGTCGAGCTCGTCTCGAAGGTCGTCGACGGCAAGTTTCCCGACTACAACCGGGTCATTCCCGCCGGCCACGGCAAGCGCATCGAGCTCGACCGCGCGACGCTGTTGTCGGCGCTGCAGCGCGCGGCGATCCTGTCGAACGAGAAATTCCGGGGCGTGCGCCTTGTTTTGGCTGACGATCAGCTCAAGATAATCTGTACGAACAGCGAGCAGGAAGAGGCCGAGGAGCAGCTGCCGGTGGCGTACAGCGGCGAAGGCATCGACATCGGCTTCAACATCACGTATCTGCTCGACGTCCTGTCGAACCTCGGCGGCGACAAGGTCCACTTCGCATTCGGCGACGCCAATTCCAGCGCGCTCGTCACCCTGCCCGAGCGCGACGATTATAAGTACGTCGTCATGCCGATGCGCATTTGATTCCCGAGGCAAAGCTGCTGCGCGACCCCTCTGCTTCGTTGCGTCTTCGCTTGCCGCTCGTTGTACCTGGTTGGAAACGAAAGCACTGATGACGCCAGCACAGACCAAGCCCCGCCAGCACGGCGACGAATACGATTCCTCGAGCATCAAGATCCTCAAGGGCCTCGATGCGGTGCGCAAGCGCCCCGGCATGTACATCGGTGACACGTCGGACGGCACCGGGCTGCACCACATGGTGTTCGAAGTGCTGGACAACGCGATCGACGAGGCGCTGGCCGGCTACTGCGATGACATCAAGGTGGTGATTCACGCCGACAATTCCGTCTCGGTCGTCGACAACGGCCGCGGCATCCCGACCGACATCAAGCACGACGACGACGAGCACCGCTCCGCCGCCGAGATCGTGATGACCGAGTTGCACGCCGGCGGCAAGTTCGACCAGAACAGCTACAAGGTCTCGGGCGGCCTGCACGGCGTGGGCGTATCCGTCGTCAACGCGCTGTCCGACTGGCTCAAGCTCAAGATCTGGCGCAACGGCCAGATTCACCAGATGGAGTTCCGCCAGGGCGTGCCGGTGGCCCCGCTGGCCGCGGTCGGCCCGACCGACCGGCGCGGCACCGAAGTGCATTTCATGGCGTCGCTCGGCACGTTCAGCCGCATCGAATTCCACTACGAGATCCTGGCGAAGCGCATCCGCGAGCTCTCGTTCCTCAACAACGGCGTCAAGATCGAGCTCGTCGACCAGCGCGACGGCAAGAGCGAGAACTTCGCCTACTCGGGGGGCATCAAGGGTTTCGTCGAGTACATGAACCGCAGCAAGAGCGTGCTGCATCCGAAGATTTTCCACGCGGTGGGCGAGAAGGACGGCGTCACCGTCGAGGTCGCGATGCAGTGGAACGACTCGTATGCCGAGTCGGTGCAGTGCTTCACGAACAACATCCCGCAGCGCGACGGCGGCACGCACCTGACCGGCCTGCGCCAGGCGATGACGCGCACGCTCAACAGCTACATCGAGAAGGAAGACATCGCCAAGAAGGCGAAGGTCGAGACCACCGGCGACGACATGCGCGAAGGTCTCACTTGCGTGCTGTCGGTCAAGGTGCCCGAACCCAAGTTCTCGTCGCAGACGAAGGACAAGCTGGTGAGCTCGGAGGTGCAGCCGATCGTCCAGGAGACCGTCGGTGCGATGCTGTCCGACTTCCTGCTCGAGAACCCGGCCGACGCGAAGATCATCTGCACGAAGATCGTCGAGGCGGCGCGGGCGCGCGAAGCCGCCCGGAAGGCGCGCGAGCTCACGCGGCGCAAGGGCGTGCTCGACGGCATGGGCCTGCCCGGCAAGCTCGCCGACTGCCAGGAACGGGATCCCGCGTTGTGCGAAATCTATCTGGTCGAAGGCGATTCCGCAGGCGGCTCGGCGAAACAGGGGCGTGACCGCAAGTTCCAGGCGATCCTGCCGCTGCGCGGCAAGATCCTCAACGTCGAGCGCGCGCGCTTCGACAAGCTCGTGAGCTCGCAGGAAATCGTCACGCTGATCACCGCACTCGGCACCGGCTTCGGCAAGGACGAGTACAACGTCGACAAGCTGCGCTATCACCGCATCATCATCATGACCGACGCCGACGTCGACGGCTCGCACATCCGAACGCTGCTGCTGACGTTCTTCTACCGGCAGATGCCCGAGCTGGTCGAGCGCGGCCACATCTACATCGCGCAGCCGCCGCTGTACAAGGCGAAGCAGGGCCGCGGCGAGGACGTGTACCTCAAGGACGATCACGAGTTGAAGCAGCATCTGCTGCGCGTCGCGCTGAAGGGTGCGGAGCTCGTTCCCGGCGAAGGCCGGCCGCCGCTGTCCGCCGATTCCCTCGGCGATGTCGCGCGCGAATACCTGCTCGCCGAAGCGGTGATCGAGCGGCTTGCACGCGTCGTCGATCCCTCGGCGCTGCGTGCAATCCTCAACGGCGTGCGCCTCGACCTGTCGAGCGAATCGGCCGCGCGACGCAGCGCCTCGGCGCTGCAGGCCGCCATCGACGATCCCGAACTGGTCGCCGAAGCGCGCTACGACGCCACGAACGAGGCGCATCGCATCGTCGTGGTGCGCACGCATCACGGCACGCCGCACGCGACGGCCATCGACGCCGATTTCCTCGCGAGCGGCGACGCCGATCAGATCCGCCGCGCCGCCGACGTCCTCCAGGACCTCATCTATCCGGGCGCGGTGGTCAAGCGCAGCGAGAAGCAGCAGGCGGTGAAGTCGTTCAAGGAGGCGCTCGACTGGCTCCTCGGCGAGGCGCGCGGCAGCGTTGCCATCCAGCGCTACAAGGGCCTCGGCGAAATGAATCCCGGGCAATTGTGGGAGACGACGATGGATCCCGCGGTGCGACGCCTGCTCAAGGTGCAGATCGACGACGTCATCAGCTCCGAGGAGATCTTCTCGACGCTGATGGGCGAGCAGGTCGAACCGCGCCGCGCGTTCATCGAGAGCAACGCGCTTGGCGTGCGTAACCTGGACGTGTAACTTTCGCGACGCGAGGCCCGGGGAGCCGCTGCCACGGCGGGCCGCGCGGTAAGGACGTCAACGCGCGCGATGCGCGCCCGGCACAGGAGTCTCCGATGTCCGCAAGTCGATTGCACGCGCTCGCCGTCACGGCGATGCTGGCCCTCGCCACGTGTGCCGCCGCCGCCGGTCCCACCCGGCTCATCGTCAAGCTGAAGGACGCGGCGGCCAAGGCGGCTTCCACGCCGCAGGCGCGCATCGAGAAGCTGTCGAAGGCGAGCGGCCTGCGTCTCGCGCATGTGCGGGCGATGGCGCTTGGCGCCGACGTCGTCATCGCGCCCGACGCCGAGATCGGGCCTGCGCTCGCAGCACTTGCCGCCGATCGCGATGTCCAGTTCGTCGCGGTCGACGCGCGCGTGCACGCGATGCAGGCGGCGGTGCCCGTCAACGATATTTTCGCGCCCGAGCAGCACTATCTCGCGAACACGCCGACAGACATCAGCGCATTCGACGCGTGGAACGTGACGCATGGCTCGCCGAGCATCGTCGTTGCCGTCGTCGATTCGGGATATCGTCCGCACGCGGGCCTCGCGGGGCGCTTTCTTCCCGGGTACGACATGATTTCGGACGCGGAAACCGCGAACGACGGCGACGGACGCGATGCCGACGCATCGGATCCCGGCGACTGGGTGCTCGCAAGCGAGGCGAGCGACGACTGCCATCAGCACAACAGCACCTGGCACGGCACCAGCGTCTCCGGCATCATCGGCGCGAACACCAACGATGAATTGTGGACGGCCGGCATCGACTGGAACGCGCGAATTCTGCCGGTCCGCGTGCTCGGCAAGTGCGGCGGCTTCGATTCGGACGTCGTCGACGCCATCGCCTGGGCCTCCGGGCTTTCGGTTCCCGGCGTGCCGCCGAATACCACGCCCGCCCACGTGATCAACCTGAGCCTTGGCTCGTCGCGCGGCTGCTCGGCGGCGTACACCGAGGTCGCTGCCGCCGCCTATGCGAACGGCGTGACGCGCGCCATCGTCGCCGCGGCCGGAAACGACTCGCAGGACGTTGCGAACGACAATCCGGCGAGCTGTCCCGGCTATTACGCAATTGCGTCCACGACGGGCGTCAGCGGCAAGCTCGCGTCGTTCAGCAACTTCGGGCCCGGAATCACATTGTCGGCGCCCGGTGGCGCGGCGAATTTCCGCACCCCTGCCGATTCGGCCCTCGTGCTTTCGAATTCCGGCACGACCACACCGGTGGCCGACAGCGTCGTCAGCGAAGGAGGCACCAGCTTCTCGGCGCCGATGGTGTCGGCGACGGTGTCGTTGATGCTCTCCGTGGCGCCCTTCCTGACGGCCGGACAGGTGCACGACATCCTGGTTGCGACAGCGAAGCCGTTCCCGGCGACATCCGATTGCACGACCGACCGCTGCGGGGCGGGAATCGTCGACGTCGGTGCGGCCGTGCGTGCTGCCGCGAGTGCGGCGCCGCCGCCCCCGTCGGTCAACTACCAGGGCCTGTGGTGGGCATCCCCTCCCGGATCCGAATCGGGCTGGGGCATCAACTTCGCGCACCAGGGCGACATCATCTTCGCCACGTGGTTCACCTACGATGTCACTGGCAAGGCGTGGTGGCTGTCGATGACGGCGAGCCGGAGTGGGCAGAACGTTTATTCGGGAGACGTGTTGCAGACGCGCGGCCCCGCGTTCTCGGCCACGCCGTTCGATCCCAACGCCGTGACGCACAGCACCGTGGGGCACGCGACGCTCACGTTCAACGATGCGAACACGGCGCAATTCGCCTACACGGTGAACGGCATGACGCAGACGAAGACGCTGACGCGCGAGTTGTTCGGCGCACCGCCCGTGTGCACGTTCGGCACGCAGCCGAATCTGGCGCTTGCCACCAATTACCAGGACCTGTGGTGGGCGGCGCCGGCGGGCGTCGAATCGGGGTGGGGAATCAACCTCACCGAGCAGAGCAACATGATCTTCGGCACGTGGTTCACCTACGACGTCGACGGCAGCCCGCTGTGGCTTTCGGTGCTCGCGACGAACAGCGCGCCCGGCGTGTTCACCGGTGACCTGGTACGCACGCGCGGCCCGGCGTTCAGCGCAACGCCGTTCGATCCCGCGATGGTGACGCACACGGCGGTCGGCACCGCGACGTTCACCTTCAGCGACGGCAACCATGCAACCTTCGCGTATACCGTTGGCGGCGTGACGCAATCGAAGCCCATCACCCGCGAAGTGTTCGTGAGCCCGGGCACCTTCTGCCAGTGAATCCTTGGCCGTGACCGAGCCTTCTGCGCGCAATCGCGATCCTCGCGCCGTTACGGTGCTCGGGCGCCTCGGCCTGCTCGTCGACGCCGACGCGACCGTACGCAGGCCGCTCGTGCCCGGCGGCGACGGGCCGCCGCTCGGATCGTTCAACCCGGCGAACGAGCGGGCGCTCGGCGCGGTTGCAACGACGGGCGCGGCGCGCTTCGACAGGCTGCTTTCCAACGCCGCCGAGGCATCGCGCGCCTGGCGCGACACGCCCGCGCCGGTGCGCGGCAATGCGGTGCGCCGTTATGCCGATCTGTTGCGCGAGAACAAGGACTCCCTCGGCACGCTCGTGTCCCTCGAAACCGGGAAGATCAAGGCCGAGGGCGACGGCGAAGTGCAGGAGATGATCGACGTTGCCGACTTCGCGGTGGGCCAGTCGCGAATGCTGTACGGCAAGACACTGCATTCCGAGCGCCCCGCGCACCGCATGTACGAGCAGTGGCACCCGCTGGGTGTGGTGGGTGTGATCACCGCCTTCAATTTCCCGGTTGCCGTGTGGGCGTGGAACGCGATGCTCGCGTGCGTTTGCGGCAATGCCGTCGTCTGGAAGCCGTCGCCGAAAACGCCGCTTTCGGCGCTCGCCGCGACGCACCTCGCCGATCGGGTCGTCGACGAGCTGCACCTGCCGCCGCTGTTTGCGCTCGCCATCGGCGACGATGCGCTGGGTCGCCGACTCGCCGATGATCGGCGCGTTGCGCTCGTGTCGTTTACCGGCTCGTCGCGCGTTGGAAAGGATGTCGCGGGAGCAGTGAGCGCCCGCTTCGGCAAGGTGCTGCTCGAATGCGGCGGCAACAATGCGGTGATCGTCGCCGACGATGCCGATGCCGATCTCGTGATCCCGGCCGTCGTGTTCGGCGCGGTCGGCACGGCGGGCCAGCGCTGCACGACGACGCGGCGCCTGATCGTGCACCGCTCGCGGATCGACGATGTCGTGACCCGGCTCGTGAGCGCGTATGCGCAGGTGCAAATCGGCGATCCGCTGCAATCGTCGACGCTGATGGGCCCGCTGATCGACCGTGGCGCCGTCGACGGTTACGTTCGCGCAATCGACGAAGCACGCACTGCCGGCGCCACCGTCGCTTGCGGCGGGCGCATCGTGCCGGGAAGCGGATCTTTCGTCGAGCCGACGATCATCACCGGACTGGACAACGCGCATCCGCTGGTCCAGCGCGAAACGTTCGCGCCCATCCTGTACGTGATGCCGTACGACACGATCGACGACGCGATTGCGCTGAACAACGGCGTGTGCCAGGGACTTTCATCGTCGCTGTTCACGCAAAGCCTGCGCACCGCGGAAGCGTTCCTCGCGGCGTCGGGCAGCGACTGCGGCATCGCGAACGTCAACATCGGCACGTCGGGCGCCGAGATCGGCGGCGCGTTCGGCGGCGAGAAGGAAACGGGCGGAGGACGCGAATCAGGGTCGGACGCGTGGCGCGCCTACATGCGCCGCCAGACGAACACGATCAACTGGGGCCGCGACCTTCCGCTCGCGCAGGGAATCCGCTTCGAGATCGAGCGCCCGGCGCCGTGAGCGCGCCTGTCACTTCCTGAAAAGCCAGATCAGCAGCGAAAGCACGAGGGACGCGATGATGCTGGTCATCAGTGGAAAATGGAACGACCAGCCGTCGTGCTCGATGTTGATGTCGCCCGGCAAGCGGCCCAGCCCGAG
>Ga0070684_100003328_pt1 | contig 12031 bp, 6 predicted proteins | sample KBSC723LmetaG_FD_65653 | JGI IMG/M metagenome (GOLD analysis project Ga0070684, IMG submission 65653) | Corn rhizosphere microbial communities from Kellogg Biological Station, Michigan, USA - KBS C7.2-3L metaG | ecosystem: Host-associated > Plants > Roots > Rhizosphere ...
TTCGGCGTGTCCACTCCGTTCCAGAGCTGGGTGATGGTCTGGCCGTTGGCGAACGTCCACCGCACGGTCCAGCTGTTGATGGCGGAGCTACCGGCCCGCACGGTCACCGTGGCGCCGAACCCGCCGGGCCACTGGCTGTCCATCCGGTACGTCGCGGAGCAGGCGCCGGGCGGGGTGCTGGGTGGCGAGCTGCTGCTTGACGGCGGGTTGCTCGGCGGCGACGAGCTTGCCGGCGGACTGGTCGGCGGACCGTCCGGCGGCGGCGCGACGCCGTTGGCGAGGCTGAACGCCAGCTGCGGCTGGAAGCTGCCGGCCTGGAACGCGCACCCGTCGGCCTCGCCCGGTGGCTTCACCCACAGGTAGCCGTCGATGTTGGCGTCACCGGTGTCCAGCGTCGGGTAGCGGCCGATGCGCCGGTCGGTGTTGTCGTCGGCGCACCAGTCGCCGGCGGCGCCGCCGTTGCGGCTGGTGTCGATGACCTGTCGCTTGCCGGTGACGCCGGCGCTGTTGAGCGCCGAGATGATCTGCCGGCCGTAGTTGGCTTCGTTGCTGGTGGAGTTGAAGTTCGACACGTTGGTGAAGAATCCGTCGGCGAACTGGATGCCGGCCGCACGCAGGCGGTTCGCCTGGTCCGACGCGGAGTTCCAGGCGGAGTGGCCGCCGTCGAGGTACACCTTGGCGTTGCGGTTCGCCGACTTGATGGTCTGCACGGCCGTGCTCAGCGCTGCGTTTCGGGCGGCCAACGTCTGCTGGTTGAGGCAGGTCTGCAGGGCGATCGAGTCGGTTTCCAGAATGATGATGACCAGCTGGCTGCCCAGGCCGCGAGAGAAGTTGCTGACCCACGTCTGGTACTGGTTGAGATCCGGCGCGCCGCCGGCGCTCGCACCGCCGCAATCCCGGTTGGTGATTTCGTACACGGAAATCAACGGCACCTGTCCGGCCGCGTTGGCGGCACCGACGAAGGAGGAAGCCTCCTGCTGCACGGTCGAGGGGTTGAAGTTGCTGAACCATCGTGCCTGCGGTTGGCTGGCGATGTTGGTGCGGATGACCGCGGCGCGCGAGTCGCCGCCGTTGGCGGCGACCCATCGCACGACGTTGGAGTTGGGGTCGCGGTAGAGCGTGCCGGACAACGTGCCGGCCGACGCCGACCCGCCTCCGAGCGAGACGCCGACCGCGGCGACCGTGACGACGGCGGCCGCGAGGAACGGTGCCACGCGGCGCAGGGATCGAGGAGTACGTGCGAACAAGTCCTGCCTCCTGGGGGTGCAGAAAACGGCGGGGGCTCAGGGGTTCTGGGTGAGGAGGTGTGCCTTGAAGCCTTCACCGAAGCCGGCGGTGGGGGTGCCGTTGTAGTCGGTGATCAGTACGTTGCCCTGGGTGCAGCCCCACGGGTTCCAGGTCCACGCCAGGTATCCGACGCCGTGCGCGTCGGCCCAGGCCATCACCTGGTCGATGTAGTCGTGTGCGCAGGTGTTCTGGCCGATCTCACCGGCTACCACCGGCACCTGCGTGGCGACCGTGCCGATCTGGCTGTCCCAGCAGGTCACATTGACGCAGGCGTTGAAGTTGTAGGAGTGCCAGGAGGCCACGATGTTGTTCTGCGGGTCGGTCGGTTTGTAGGCCAGCCATTGGGTCAGGTCGTTGGTCCAGGTGAGGCCGGCGGTCATGATGACGTTCGTCGCGCCGGTGGCCCGCACGGCGTTGACCAGGCTCTGCATGCCGGCCACCGGGTACGTGATGCCGGTGCAGGTGCCGCCGTCACGCAGGCACGTCCATGCCGCGGTCGGGTTGGAGAAGTTGTTTGCCGCGTCCGGGTAGGGTTCGTTGAACAGATCGAAGATCACCGCGTTGTTGCCCTTGAACATGGTGGCCACCTGCGTCCAGAACGTCGGTGCGAACTGGGCGTCGGGCATCGGCTTCTGGCACGTCGCGTTGACATCGGAGCAGGCCGAGGCGTTGCCGGTGTACTGGCCGTGGTTCCAGTGCATCTCCACGATCGGGGTGATCCCGTTGGACACCAGCAGATCGACGTAGTTCTTGACCTCGGTCTGGTACGTGGTGCCGCTCGGCGTGCCGAACGTGCCCAACCAGCAGTCCTCGTTCAACGGAATGCGCACCGCGTGGATGTTCCAGGACTTCATCGCGTCGACGGTGGCCTGGTTCGGGGTCGGGCTGTCCCACATGCCCTTGCCCTGCACGCAGGCGAACTCCGCGCTGGCCCGGTTGACGCCCAGCAGACGGTAGGTCGCGCCGCCGGCGGTGAGCAGCTTGTTGCCCGACACGTGCAGCGCCGGGGCCGCACTGCCGCCGCCCGCCGGGTTGACCCGGATGGCGATGGGTGTGGTGGTCGTCGTCGCGCCGAGGTTGTCCACCGCCCGGGCGCTCACCGAGTAGCTGCCGGCGGTCACGTTGGTCCAGCTGAACGTGTACGGCGGGGTGGTGTCGGAGCTGAGCACCGTCGAGCCGTTGAGGAACTCGACGCGGGCGACCGTACCGTCGGGATCGCTGGCGGTGGCCGCGAGATTGACGGTCGCCGGCACCGTGAAGGTCTGGCCGGCCGTCGGGCTGGTCAGGGCGACGCTCGGTGCCCGGTTGCCGCCCGACGAAGCGCTGGCGCTGGGCGACGGGCCGGTGCTGCCGGTGCAGGCGACGCCGTTGAGGGCGAAGTTGGTCGGCTGCGGGAAGGGGCTCGGCGGGGTGGATCCGGGGGCGGTCCGGGTCCACGTGCCCTGCAGGCCGACGGTGGTGTTGGTCGTGCCGGTGCCGATCGAGCCGTTCCATCCGATGTCGGTCGCGGTGACCGCGCTGGTGCCGGTGAAGGTTGCGTTCCAGCCGCCGGTGCGGGTGTGTCCGCCGGGCAGCGTGAACGTGAGCGTCCAGTGGGTGATCGGGTCGCCGAGGTTGGTGATCGCAAGGGTGGTGGTGAAGCCGCCAGAGGTGGACGACGACTGCCATGCGTTGGTGTTGGCGTAGGTGACCGAGCAGCCGGAGGTCGCGGCCGAGGCTGGCAACGCCACGACCGCCGCACCGGCCAACACCACCGCGCCGGCGGCGACGGACGCCAGCAGGGCCTTTCGGTGGCTCATGGGGGTCTCCTCGTTCTGGGGATGGCGAAGAGGCAGTGGGAGCGCTCCCAAACATAGAAGGTCCTCGCACTCTAGCCGGTCCGGTGAGCTCTGTGAACACCTGCGCGACCGAGGGCTCGGAGCTCACCGGCGGAACATCAGGTGTTCCCTACGGCTATCCGGCCAGTGGCGCGCGGACGCGGAACGAACTGTCCTCGCCGAACCCGGCGCTTGCGTCCGACCGGTCGACCCACAGGACGTCGCCGACATGGCGCAGGAACCAGCCGGGGTAGTTCTGCGACTCCCACGACGTGGTGCCGGGAATCGAACCCCGCCGCGGGCAGAACGTCGCGTCCCCGCGGAACAGCGCGGTGCCGTTGTCGCGGTCGAGCCGCAGCCGCCAGGACGAGTGACGCAGATACCGACCGTCGGTGACCCGGAACGAGACGCACCCGGTGCCGGCCAGTCCGGCGACCGCCTCGAAGGTCGCTCCGGCGCGGTCCGGGGCGGGGCTGCCGGACGAGACAGGCGACAACAACCCGATGCCGCCAGCGACCGCCACGAACCGCCCCGGCGCATTGGCGGACTCCAGCGACACCGGTCCGAGCGGCACAGCTGGCGCGGTCGTCGCGGAACCGCCGGGATCCAGGATCGCCGGAACCTGCCCGGCCGCCGCCGCGACCGCTGGGCGCCGTGCGGGCAGATTGGTCGTCGCGGCTGCGGTGCCGGCGACCAGTCCGCCGGTGATCGCGATGACCAGCAACGGATGCGCCACCACGGCGTGCGCGAACTGCCCGACCAACCCAACCTTGGCGACGGCGTCGGCGCCGGCGGACGCACCGGCGGACGCACCGGCGGACGCACCGGCGGAGGCGGCGGCTGAGGCGCTTGCGGAAGCGGCAGACGCACCGGCCAGAGCCCCTTGCCTGGCGAGCTCGACCGTCAGCGCGAGCGGTACGGGCACCAGCGCGAGAGCGAGCAACAGGCTCTCGGCCGGAACAAGGTCCGCCGCGAGCCGGCCGCATCGCGCGCAGGTCCGGACGTGCCGGGCGATCCGCTTGCGCCACAAGGGACTCGGCCGGCCGTCCCAGCCCACCAGGACGGCGTCGAGTCCGGAGCAGCGCGGGCCGGCCTCGAGCCCGACGACCACCGCACGGCAGACGTCGAACTGATCGCGCATCCGCTGCACACGCACGCCCGCGTGGGCGACCGTCGACCCGAGTGCGGCCGCGAGGTCGGTCCGGGACAGGTGTCCCGCTGCCTCCAGCCACCACAGCGACAGCACGGTGCGGTTGTCGGGATCCAGCCAGCGTCCGGCCCGTGCGGCCTGCCCGCGCTGCCCGGACAGGCCCAGTCGCAGGATGGCCAGGTCGTCGAAGTCGTCGTCCGCGATGTCGGCCGCCTCGTCGAGCATGGCCGTTCGCGCGCTGTCCGCGGTGCGCCGGTGCCGGTAGGTGCCGACCTGGCGGACCGCGATCGTCAGCAGCCACGCCCGGAAGCTCTCCGGGGTGCGCAGCGCAGGCAGGTCCCGCAGTGCGCGCAGCATCGTGTCCTGGACGATGTCGTCGACGTCGGATCGCGGGCCCACGGCGCGACCGACCGCGTTGTACACCAGGGGAAGGTAGGTCGTCACCAACTCGTCGACGGCGTCCCGATCGCCGGCCTGCGCCGCAACGACGAGCGCCGCTTCGCTGGTACCAGTAGGTCGCATGCGCCCGCACCTGTCTGCCGCGCCTGAGCGGCCGCAACCCGGCCTCGTGTGACTGTCGACGACGGGACGGACGGCGTCAAGACGACGACCGTCAATAACCACTTCGTCGGGACGGCCAAAACTGTTATTCGGCGCGGTCGTCCGGAGTCCTCTTGAACACTTGAGTCCGGTGTGGCAATCTGCTGACATCGATGTTAGCGCTCACTATCGTCTCTACCTGGCAATACAGCAAGATTTCGACGGATGATGTGATCGTTAACGTCGCCTATTTCGGGACTTCGAGGGAACGAAGGAGGTCAGCCATGGCACCTACGCTGCCATCCAGGCGTCTTCGCGGAATCGCCCGAGCCGTCGTGGCCGCGGCAACGCTGGCCGCGGCACTCCTCGTCGCCGATGTCGCACCATCGAGGGCGGCGACCGCACAGTCCTGTGACATCTACGCCTCCGGTGGCACCCCGTGCGTCGCCGCGCACAGCACGACCCGGGCGCTGTACGGCTCGTACGCCGGACGGCTCTACCAGGTCCGGCGCTCGTCGGACAACGCCACCCGGGACATCGGCGTGTCGAGCGCGGGCGGATACGCCGACGCGGCCGCGCAGGACTCGTTCTGCTCCGGCACGACCTGCGTCATCACGATCATCTATGACCAGTCCGGTCGGGGTAACCATCTCACCCAGGCGCCTCCCGGCGGGTTCGCCGGCCCGGCCCCGGGCGGCTACGACAACCTCGCCAACGCGACGGCGGCACCCATCACCATCAACGGCCACAAGGCCTACGGCGTCTTCGTGGCCCCCGGTACGGGCTACCGCAACAACAACACCAACGGCATTGCCACCGGCGACCAGCCGGAGGGAATGTACGCGATCTTCGACGGTACCCACTACAACGGCGGATGCTGCTTCGACTACGGCAACGCCGAGCGGAACAGCCGGGACAACGGCAACGGCACCATGGAGGCCATCTACTTCGGCAACATCAAGGTCTGGGGCTACGGCACCGGGAACGGCCCGTGGGTCATGGCTGACCTCGAGAACGGCCTGTTCTCCGGTGTGAACGCCGGCTTCAACGCCAACGACCCGACGGTGAACCACCGCTTCCTGACCGCCATCGTCAAGGGCGAGCCGAACCACTGGGCCATCCGGGCCGGCAACGCGCAGTCCGGCGGCCTGTCGACCTACTACAACGGGGCGCGTCCCAACGTGGCCGGGTACAACCCGATGCGGAAGGAAGGCGCCATCATCCTCGGAATCGGCGGCGACAACAGCCATGGCTCCGCGGGCACGTTCTACGAGGGTGTGATGACCTCCGGCTATCCGACCGACGCCACCGAGAACGCCGTTCAGGCCAACGTGGTCGCTGCCGGCTACGGTGCTGGCGGCGGCGGGGGAGGTGGCCTGACGCCCGGCTCGAGCGTCTCGCTGCGCGCGACGACGGCCTGCTGCACGACCCGGTACATCACACACTCGGGCAGCAGCGTCGTCACCTCGGTGGTCACCTCGTCGAGTTCGTCCACCGACAAGGGCAACGCGTCCTGGACCGTGCGGGCCGGCCTGGCCAACAGCGCCTGCGTGTCGTTCGAATCCAGGAACACCCCGGGCAGCTTCCTACGACACCAGAACTATCAGCTCTTCCTGCACGCCAACAACGGCAGTTCGCTGTTCGCCTCCGACGCGACGTTCTGCCCGCAGGCCGGCATGAACGGGCAGGGCAGTTCGTTCGCCTCCAGCAACTTCCCGAGCCGCTTCATCCGCCACTACGCCAACAACGTCTACATCGCCAGCAACGGGGGCTCGAACACCTTCGACGCCACCGCCCTGTGGGCCGACGACGTGAGCTGGGTCGTCACACCGTCCTGGGCGTAGCGGTCGGCACCACCCCGATCCGGCCGTCCCGCGCAGCGGGGCGGCCGGACCCCCGGCCGGTCAGGTGGCGACCCGCGTCGCCGACCGGACGGGTGTTGACGGCTCCCCGGCGTCGTCAGCGACGACCTCCCGCCAGTCGGCGCCGGCACCGCGCCATGCGCTGGCCAGAATCTCCGCGGTTGCCCGGCCCGGGCAGAGATGGACGCGAGACCGACCATGGCTTCCGCCGACCTGCGCCACCACCTCCCATTGCTGACCGTTACTGCGAATGAACACGTCGCGACGCTCACGCGGGCTGAGACTTCCGTTCCACCAGTGGCGTTCCACCTTCACCTGCTGACCGTATAGCGCCGCGCGCGACCGGGGAAGGTGGCGGACGGCGTTGTTCACGTTTGACGGGTGGCGGGCTTGCGGTGGATCCGGTAGTGCAGGACGAGAAATGGCAGGCCGAACAGGGAGAATGCGTGTTCGGCCCTGAGCTGGTCGCCGTCGAGGTAAACGTCGAGTTGCTCGGTGAAGCCGTGCACGGCCAGCGCGGTCAGTTCCCGGCCGTCCGGATCGACGTAGGTCAAATAGTGGCCGGGATGCTCGAGTTCACTGCGGCTGGTGAGAATCAGCCCGCCGCCGGGCCGGGTGCGCGGCTGCAGCGTGGCGGTGAAGCTGCCCTGGGGAACCGGGAAGCCGACGCTGACGTATCCGCGCCCGTCGTGCCGGTAGGTGGTGTAGATGCCGACGTAGATGGGCTCGTCCGTGTCGCTGAACGAACGGATCCAGCCGCGGACGGCGAGGGCGGCCTGGTCGGGCACGGTGATGGTGTCGATGCGGCTGCGGATCCCCCGTTGGGTCTCCCGCTGGTTCATCGGGACGTTCGCCTGGCCGAGGGGGCGGGCGACCAGCGTCCGGTAGAGCAGGTAACCGGGCCGCACCCAGAGCTTCCACTCCGGGACGATGTCGAGCCGGAACCGGGTGGTGTGCTCGTAGAACTCGCGGACCTCTGCGTCCACGCTGGCCGGGTCGAACTCGGGCCCACGCAGTTCGTCGAGGGAGGCGACGATGCCCACGTCCGGCTCGTCGGCGACGTACGTGCCGCCGATGACGCCGGCAAGCTGCTCGACGTACCCGGTCCCCACGTACCTGGACCGGGCTTCGTGCGGCACGACGAATGGCAGGTCACTGGCCCGGACCCGGTCGGCGAGCAGGCTGACCTGCGCGTCGCGGAACACCAGCGCCGAGGCGATGCGGTAGGCGAGCATCGTGGCACTGGCGGTGACGGCCGCAGGCACGGGTCGGCGACGGGTGGCGAGGGCGTGTCCGACAGCTGCGCCGAACAGCGGTCCGAGCAGCACCTTCTGCGGGCGCACACCGAGCAGCCCCCCGAGCGCGCCGGTTGCCGTTGCCACGGCCACCGGCCCGGCGCCGGTCATGCGCCCGGCGGCCCATCCCAGCGGGGCAACCAGTGCGGCACTCGTCGCGATCCGTTGCCACAACGGCGGAATCTGGCCGGGACGCTGCCGGGCACGGGCGATCCGCTCCGAGGTCGCCAGGCCGGCCGCCCCGGCGATCGCACCGATGGCGGCCCCGCGTGGCCCCCGGTGGCCGGCGAGCGCGGCCCCGGCGACCGCGCCGATGACGGCCGCCGCGGCGACCGATCCCTTGCGCTGCTGCGATCCCGCTGCCATCGCCCGAACCTACCCGGACCGGTCGCTGTCGCGTCGGATCACCATCCAGTAGGTGCCGACCCGGCGGCCGGCGACCGGCATCCTGTCGGAGCCCACCGACAGGTCCGGCGACGATTCGTGGACCGTCGGCCAAGGCCGACCGAGTTCAGCCGGACGCACGTGTCGGGTAGCGGATAGGCACGGACCGACGACTCGGGTCGGTATGGACTGTTCTGCCCGCGCCGGCTGTCGGGTTCCCGCTGCCGCGGCGGCAATGGAACGGGTCGATGGAACGGCATGGAACGCCTACCGGGTGTTGTCGTTCCACCATCCGGCGCGGGAGGTTCGCGCATGCTGTACGACTGGAGCCGGGCCGACCGGCAGGACGAGACAGGGGCAGTCGCGCCGTCCGGGGTGTTCTTCGACGAGACGTTGCGCGATGGCGTTCAGGCGCCGAACGTCGCCAATCCCACCATCGAGCAGCGCCTCCAGGTGGTGGACCACATGGTGCGGGCCGGCATCCGGTGCGCCGACCTCGGCTTCCCGGGGTCGGGACCCGCCGCCGCGCAGGCCAGCCTGGCCACCGCCAGGCACATCGCTGCGCAGCGCCACCCGTTGGTGCCGGGCTACGCGGGCCGGACCCATCCCACCGACGTGCGGGCGATCTGCGAGATCGCGCAGCGCTCCGGCATCGCCGTCGACGCCTACGTCTTCATCGGGATCAGCCCCATCCGCCAGTACGTCGAGGACTGGTCGGTCTCGTCCATCGTCCGTGACATCCGGGTGGCCGCGGACCTCTGCCGGCGCGACGGGGTGGACTTCGTGCTGGTCCTGGAGGACTCGTCCCGGTGCACGCCGGGCATCCTGGCCCGCGTCTACGGCGTGGCGGTGGACCTCGGGATCACCCGGATCACGCTGTGCGACACGGTGGGTGCGGCGGTCCCGGCCGGCGCCGACGCGGTGGTCCGCTGGTCGACGAAGTACTTCGAGAGGCGTCAGCACGAGATGGCTCTCGAGTGGCACGGTCACAACGACCGCGGCCTGGCGCTGGCCAACTCGTTGGCCGCGTTGGCGGCGGGGTGTGCCCGGGTACACGGCACCGTGCTCGGCATCGGCGAGCGCGCCGGGAACGCCTCCATCGACCAGCTCATCGTGAACAGCCGGCTGGAGCACGGCAGCGGCCACGACCTGACGGCCCTGCGCGAGTACTGCGAGTTCGCCTCCCGGGTCCTCGCCGTCGGCATTCCCCCGAACTATCCGGCGATGGGCCGCGACGTGTTCAAGACAAGCGCGGGGGTGCACGCCTCGGCGATCCTCAAGGCGCACCGCAAGGGCGACGTGGCCGTCAAGGACAGCGTGTACTCGGGCGTCCCGGCCGGCCTGCTCGGTCGCGAGCAGGAGGTGCTCATCGACGCGTCCTCCGGCGCGAGCAACGTCCGGTACTGGCTCGCCGTCAACGGCGTCGCTGGCTCCGATGGCGTCAACGGCGCCGCCGCCGACGGCGGCCTGGTGGAGGACGTGCTGCGGCACGCGAAGCGGGCCGGCCGGCCGTTGACCGACGACGAGATAAGGCGGGTCATTGTCACGAGAAGCTGAGCCGGTCCGGCTGCGCGGCCCCGTCCTCGTCCTCACCGAGGATCCCGGTCTGATCGCGGCCCAACTCGACCGGACGGTGACCGCGTCGCCGGACGCACTGGTGCGGCAGCCGTTGCTGGACAACGTCTCCACCGACGAGATCATCCCGGGGTGGTGCTGCTACTGGTACGACCGGCGGCTCGGCGAGTACGCCTACCTCGGGCTGCGGCACGCGCCGCCGGCCGAGGGCGCGGTGCGGGCCCTGCACCCGCAGGTGATCGTCAGTGGGCACGGGAAGGGCTGCGGCTCGTCCCGGGAGCATGCCGTGTACGCGGAGAAGTACGCCGGCGCGCAGATCGTGTTCGCCCGCTCCTTCGAGCGGATCTACCAGCAGAACTGTCGCAACGTCGGCATCCTCACCTGCGACGACTTCGACCTGCTTTCCGCGTTGCTCGCGGGCGAGGAGGTCGGGCTCGAGGAGTTCACCCGACGCTCCACCGGTGTCGAGCGGGCCATCATCGCGCTCGGCGGTTTGTTCGGCTACCACCGGGCCCGCGCGGGCGCCCGCGCTGCTGCTGCCGCCGCTGACGCCACCGCGCCGCCCGTGGAGACGCGCTTTGCCGCGCCGCGTCCGCTCAACTACGTCGAAAAGATCATCCAATCCCGGCTGGCGGCCGGGAACCGGTGCCCGGGCGGCGCCACGGTGCGCGTCGGCGAGTCCTACTTCGTCGAGGCGGACGTGCGGTTCTCGCACGAGTACGTGACGCCGATGGCCGCCGAGATGTTCACCGCGCAGTTCGGCCCGGACGCCGTGGTGGCGGACCCGGACTCGTGCTACTTCTTCCAGGACCATCTCTCGCTGGCCGCACCGGTGCTCGCCCGGCGCCGCAACGGCACCGAGCTGATCGCGCGGGTCGACGACCTGAGTGTGCGGCAGCGTGACTTCGCCGCGCGCGCCGGTGGACACTTCGTCGGACCCGGCCGAGCGATCTGCCACACGTATCTGGTGGAGAACCTGGCCCGCCCGGGCGAGGTGGTCGTCGGAACCGACAGCCACACCTGCACCAGCGGCGCGGTCGGCGCGTTCGCGTTCGGTGTCGGCGCCACCGACATCGCCGCCGCCTGGTACACCCGGCAGGTTCTGGTGAAGGTGCCCGAAGTGGTGAAGGTCAACCTCGTCGGACGGGTCCGGCAGGGCGTGTGCGCCAAGGACGTCGTGCTCACCCTGCTGGGCCATCCGGGCATCGCCGGCAGCCGGACCATCGGCCGGGTCCTGCTGTTCACGGGCCCGGGCTGCGCCGCGTTGAACATCGACGAGCGCACCACGCTGTGCAACATGGCGGTCGAGGCCGGTGCGACGACGGCCGTCATCGAGCCCGATGCGGTGACTCACGGGTTCCTGGCCGGGCGCGGCGAACCCGCCACCGTCTCGCCACCGGCCGCGGACGAGGGCGCGGCGCCGGTCGCGGACGAGGGCGCCGCCTACGCCGGCGTGGTCGAGGTCGACCTCGACGCTGTGGAGCCGATGGTGTCGCTCCCCGGGGACCCCCGCAACGCGGTCCCGCTGAGCTCGGTCGGCCGCGCGGTGACGATCGACCGGGCCTATGGCGGCTCGTGCACCGGCGGCAAGGCGCACGACATGGACATGTACGCCAGCGTGTTCGCGGTCGCCCGGGAGCGCGGGTTGCGGGTGCCGGCCGGCGTCACGGCGTACGTCCAGATGGGCAGCCAGTCGGTGCTCGCCTACGCCACCGCCCGCGGCCACGTCCAACTGTTCGAGGACGTCGGGGTGCGCGTACTGCCGCCGTCGTGCGGCGCGTGCATCAACGCCGGTCCGGGCGTGTCCGAACGGGCCGACGAGGTCACCGTCAGCGCCCAGAACCGCAACTTCCCCGGCCGCTCCGGCCCGGGTCAGGTCTATCTGGCCTCGCCCTACGTCGTCGCGGCGAGCGCGATCGCCGGCCGGCTCTGCTCCGTCGAGGAGTTGGGGACATGACGTCGTGAGGATCGCGGTGATTCCGGGCGACGGGATCGGCACAGAGGTGGTGCCGGCGGCGGTGCGCGTGCTCGGCCTACTGACCAAGGAACTGCGCCTGGACCTCGAGTGGGAGACCCTCGACTGGGGCGCGCACCGGTGGCTCACCGACGGCGTAGGCATCC
>Ga0070684_100003331_pt1 | contig 12024 bp, 6 predicted proteins | sample KBSC723LmetaG_FD_65653 | JGI IMG/M metagenome (GOLD analysis project Ga0070684, IMG submission 65653) | Corn rhizosphere microbial communities from Kellogg Biological Station, Michigan, USA - KBS C7.2-3L metaG | ecosystem: Host-associated > Plants > Roots > Rhizosphere ...
GGACGGCGATATACACGCCCGCGAGATCGCTACGCCAGAAGTCGTCATGCGCATGATTGACTACCTGCTCAATAACTACGATACCGATGCCGACGTTCGCTGGCTGGTGGACTATCACGACATCTGGCTTATGCCCGAAGTCAACCCCGACGGCCACCACATCGTCGAGGCGGGAGGCGGCGGCAACAGCCCGTACTACTACCGCAAGAACGGCAACAACGTCGGAGGCGGCGGGTGCTCCTGGCCTCCCACATCATTTAACCACTTCGGGGTAGACAACAACCGCAACTTCCCCTTTAAGTGGGGCTGCTGCGGCGGCTCGAGCGGTTTTGTGTGCGAACAGACCTATCGAGGGACGTCCTCGGGATCAGAGCCGGAGGACATGGCTATCGTGAACAAGATTCGTACCCTCGTGCCCGACCAGCGCGGCCCCGGCGACACCGACCCGGCGCCTATCACTGCCACGGGCGTTTACCAGAACATCCACACAGTTGTGCCAGTCAACCTCTACCCGTGGGGCTGGAGTAGCATGCAGATGCCTAACTTCGCTGAGACGCGCAACATCGCCGCGCACATGGCCGCGGTGAACGCGGGCGGCAACGGTTACCCCTATGGCTCGATCATCGGACAGTTGTATCCGGTAGATGGAGGCTCGATTGACTGGGCGTACGGTGAGCTGGGCATGGCGGCCTTCTCCACCGAGTTGAGCGGGGGGGACTTCCTCCCCTCCTACTCATGCATAGATAATCCAGGTTGCGGCTCGTCGCGGGGTATCTGGCCTGAGAATCGGGGTATGCTTCTTTACCTGGCGAAGATAGCGCGCACGCCTTATCTGACTTCACACGGACCAGATGCCAACACCGTTGTCACCAACCCGCCCTCAGTGCCGCAAGGCGTCCCATCACAGCTAACCGCCAGCACTAACTTCGCCTGGACTAGCAACTCGTTCAGCCAGAACGTGGGCGCAGCAGAATATTACATTGACACGCCTCCCTGGGCTGGTGGCACGGCCATCCCAATGAACGGCACGTTCAATTCGCCTACCGTGGCCGTCGACGCAACCATAAACACTACCGGCCTGTCGGTAGGCCGCCACGTTATCTTCCTGCGCGGACGCGGCGTGAACGACTTCCAGGGCTTCCAGACCTGGGGGCCGATCAGTGCGGCGTTCCTGGATGTGACAGGGGGTGGAACTCCAACTGCAACGCCTACAGCTACAGCTACGGCCACTGCCACGGCTACAGCGACTCCGACTGCCACGGCTACAGCTACCGCGACTGCCACGGCTACAGCTACCGCCACCGCCACGGCTACAGCGACTCCGACTGCCACGGCTACAGCTACCGCCACTGCTACGGCTACAGCGACCACGACTGCTACGGCAAGTGCGAGTCCGACACCGACACCCAGACCAACGCCCACTCCGAGATCCGGTGCAACAGCGAGGCCGCGCCCGAGTCCGCCGCCAAGGCCCTAGCCGACTCCGCCGCGAAGACCTGAGACGCTACAGAGGCAACAGGCAGGCCGCGACGAAGGTTTCCTCGGAGGAATCAACGTCTTCCGCCATGGAGCGATACGCGAAAAAATCGCTGAATAGGTCCTCCTGTACGATGGAGGCATAAGCTGCCGCCACGACGATAACGCTGTTCTAAAAAAGGCGGCGGCTGGATTCTACGGGACTTAAGAAGCGAAGTTCCCAATGCTTGGGTGAAAACGAGCACTGCAGGCCCGCGGGTTCGAATCGCACCCCTTCCACCATTCCGGTTACGCTTGCCGATGCGCCGCGAGGGACCGCCGCTTCGCCCGCCGCCAGATGGATGTCGACGCATTCGCGATCTTGAGTGCAGCCTCCGCGAGAAACGTCGCGCCTTGAGGGAAGCGAACGCGCTTTATCGTCGGTTCGCCTTCCGGCGTTTCGAGCAAACTTTGTTCGTACAACCGCGCGTATTTTCCACCAAGCGCAAGCAGTTGCTCGTGGGTTCCGCGCTCGACGATACGGCCGTGATCAAGCACGAGAATCTGGTCTGCGTGCATGACTGTGGAAAGCCGGTGCGCGATTACGATGGAAGTACGCTCGAACATCAGAGTCTCCAGCGCTTCCTGGATGAGTCGCTCCGTAGTCGTGTCCACACTCGCCGTCGCTTCATCCAAAATCAGAATTGGCGGATCCTTCAAGAGTGCCCGCGCAATCGAAAGCCGCTGCTTCTCGCCGACACTCAGCTTTACCCCGCGCTCCCCCACAACGCTGCTCAATCCGTCCGGCAACCGATCAATGAAGGTCCGCGCGTTTGCCACCGCTGCTGCCTCCAGCAGTTCTTCATCCGTCGCATCAGCCTTCCCAATTTGCAGGTTCTCGCGGATCGTTCCGTTAAATAAAAAGCATTCCTGCGTCACCATCCCGATCTGTTGCCTTAATGCGCGAATGTTGAAATCACGAATCGGACTGCCGTCGACCAAAATCTCGCCGCTATCGAATTCGTAGAAGCGCGTGAGTAGATTGATGACAGTGGATTTTCCCGAGCCCGTCGTGCCGACGAGCGCGACCGTCTCCCCCGGGCGTACGCGAAATGAAATTTCACTCAGCGTCGGCAGCTCGCCGGAGTAGCTGAAACTGACGTCCCGGAACTCAATCTCGCCACGCATTGTATCAGCAATCGTTTCTCCACCCGCCGGCTCGCCTTCTGAATCGAGAATTTCAAAGACGCGTTCGCCCGCGGCCCGTCCTGCCTGCACCAGTTGATTCAGTTCATGCAGTTTTCCCACTGGCTCGTAGAGAAAACTCGCAAGCACAAGAAAGGCGCCAAAATCTCCCAACTGCAAAGCGCCTGATAAAATATCGTGCGCCCCCACGGCCACCACAAGGAGCACTCCGAGCGAACCGAACAAATACATTGAAGAATGGTAAAGCGCCCACACGCGCGTGACGGCAAAGGTGGCTCGCCGCAGCTCGTCACTTTCTTTGTTGAAGCGACGATTTTCCTCAGGCTCGCGCACAAAACTCTTGATCTGACGAATGCCGGAGAGGTTGTCGTGCAGGAGCGAATTCATGGCTGAAGCGGCATGGCGGTGCAGCCGATATCGCCGGTGCGCCGTGAGCGTATACCAGAGCGCGCCGCCGGCCAGGAACGGCACCGGCGCGAGCGCGACCAACGCCAGTTTTGTGCTGAGGTAAAACATTCCCGCCACCACCACCACGATCTGCAATATCGCCACGGTGCCTTTCTCGATGCCGTCGATAAGGACGCGCTCGACCGAGTTCACGTCCTCCAGAATCCGCGTCATTAGATCGCCGGTGGGGCGATTATCGAACCACCGGAGTGGCAAAGTTTGAATGTGCGAATACAGATCGCGGCGCAGATCGAAAATGACTTTTTGCTCGAAGGTGTTGTTGAGCAACAGGCGAAAATAATCCAAGCCTCGCTGAACTAACATGGCGAAAGCCACGAGAATAAGCAGCGGAAGCAAACGTTCGGGGTGGTGACCGTTGATGACGTCATCGAGAATGTATTTCGTCGCCGCAGGCGGAACGACCATCATCAGCGTGCCCGCGATCGCGCAAGCCAGCGTCGCGATCGCGAGCATCGGATAGCGTTTTAGATAAACAAAGACGCGCCAGACCGTTTTCATTTCGCTTGAAACTCAGTGACGTAGATGGGATCGAACTATTCACTCATACGCAATCACAAGCAAAGAACCGATCTGACCGTGGCTTCGAATCCCATCTTTTGCGCAGTTTCTAGTGAATCATCGGAGGTTGGTTGCTAAAAAGGATTTGAATCCAACACAACCATTTCGAATGATCGCGAACAACAAGCACTCTCTATGAGCCGTTGGAAGCGTTGGCTACCGGGACTGCAGATCCTGAGCGATTACAAAGCCGCTTGGTTTCTGCGCGATGCGACGGCTGGTCTAGTGCTGGCTACTATGCTGGTGCCGGTCGGTATCGCTTATGCCCTGGCGTCGGGCGTTCCCGGAATCTATGGGCTGTACGCCACCATCGTGCCCTTGCTCGCGTACGCGCTCTTCGGTCCCAGCCGCATTCTTGTACTCGGACCGGATTCGGCTCTCGCACCTGTGATTCTCGCGGTCGTCTTGCCTCTGTCGGGTGGCGAACCCATGCGTGCGGTAGCGCTCGCGAGCATGATGGCAGTGGTCTCGGGGCTGGTGTGCGTGCTGATTGGTGTGCTGCGTCTGGGATTCGTCACGGAGCTCCTCTCCAAGCCCATCCGCTATGGCTACATGAACGGCATCGCGCTGACAGTGTTGATCAGCCAACTCCCGAAGCTCCTTGGTTTCTCAATCAAAGGCGCCGGACCATTGCGCGATCTCGCACGCATCACTGAAGGCATTCTCGGAGGACAGGTGAATTGGACGTCGTTCGCGGTCGGCGCTGGCACACTCGCGGCAATTCTCTTACTGAAACCCTACAAGCGCATCCCAGGTCTTCTGCTCGCAGTCGTCGCGGCGACTATCATCGTCGGTGTACTGAACCTCGACATTACCGCCGGCGTAAAAGTTCTCGGTCCGCTGCCGCAAGGACTGCCATCGTTTGCCTTGCCGATAATCAATTTTGCTCATTTCAATGACGTCATTATCGGTGGATGTGCTGTCGCCATGGTGGCCTTCGCAGACACGAGCGTATTGTCGCGGACCTACGCGGCCAGGATGCACACGCCGGTCGATCCCAATCAGGAAATGATCGGGTTGGGCGCTGCAAATCTCGCCGCCGGCCTTTTTCAGGGGTTCCCGATCAGCAGCAGCTCGTCACGCACACCCGTCGCGGAAGCTGCCGGGGCGAAGACGCAGCTCACCGGGGTTACGGGGGCGATTGCGGTTGCGCTTCTTCTAATGTTCGCGCCCAATCTCCTGAAGGATCTGCCGAGCAGCGCGCTCGCTGCGGTCGTGATCGCCGCGGCCATCGGTTTGTTCGAATTTGCCGACTTGCGTCGCATCTTCCGGATTCAGCAATGGGAATTCTGGTTATCGATTGTCTGTTTTGTTGGCGTTGCAGTGTTCGGCGTGATTCCCGGCATTGGCATCGCAATCGCCATCGCCGTAATCGAATTCCTTTGGGACGGCTGGCGCCCGCACTTTGCGGTGCTCGGCCGAGTCGATGGTATTCGCGGTTACCACGACATCACGCGGTATCCTGCTGCGCGTCGCATTCCCGGGCTGGTGTTGTTTCGTTGGGATGCGCCTCTCTTCTTCGCCAACGCTGAGCTTTTCCATCAGCGAATCCTCGACGCTATTGCAGAATCGCCGACGCCCGTGCGACGAATTATCGTCACGGCCGAGCCCGTCACCAGCATTGACGTGACTTCCGCTGACATGCTGGCCGAACTTGAGCACGCCCTGACCGAATCCGGCATCGAGTTGCGCTTCGCCGAAATGAAAGACCCAGTCAAGGATAAGCTGAAACGCTTCGAACTATTCGATCGCTTCGGCGCCGCGGACTTCTATCCGACCATAGGCAGCGCGGTGGACGCCTATCTGGAAGAGCACGCTGTCGACTGGAAGCCTTGAGAACCTAACCAACCGCTGCTGAATAGCCGTTGGCAGGACCAAACGACTGCGCAGTTCCGAAGTTTATTATAGAGACGAGTGCTCACAGTTTCGCTGATCGATTGCTCCCGGATTATACGCACGGGAATCATCGGATTAGAAAATGAAGCGGTTAATCATGACAGCTGGCCTCGTTTTGAGCTTTGCCTGTGAGCAATTCGCCACCGAGCAAACGGCACTTGCGCGAGTTACAGTCTATTGGCCTGGCGAAGGTTCAGGAAAGTCCGCCGCCTGGAATGGTGCACGGTTACGCGATAACCACTGTGCAGTAGATCCAAAGAAGATCCCTTACGGGAGCAAAATTTCTTTTGGTGACGCCGAGTGCATGGCTGTCGACACCGGACCGGGTGTGGTTAAGCGCAAGGCCGCACGGTCGTGTGGCCGAACTGCGGCTGAGCGAAATGCGATCGTCATTGACCGCTTCTTCGATACGAGGCAAAGGGCACTTGCATGGGAAAGTGCACATCCACATTTCATGATGGTGCGAGTTCAAACCGTTGACACTAAGCAAGCGGCAAATTAGCAAGGAGCCGATCGATTCAGTGCGGCGCCTCGATGCGACGGATCGCCTTCCGCAGTCGCCGGCTTGGTACTGCGCGCGGCGCAGGTTTTCGGGATCGGATTTTCAGATTGAGCATTTCGACGAAGAGCGAGAACGCCATCGCGAAATAGGTGTAGCCTCTGGGAATGTGAAAGCCGAGACCTTCGGCGATGAGGTTTACGCCGATGAGAAGGAGAAAACTGAGCGCGAGCATCTTGACGGTTGGATGACGTTCGACGAAGCCGCTTACAGGGTTGGCGAAGACCATCATGACGATCACCGCCAGGATTACAGCGATGATCATGATGGCAACTTGATCGACCATCCCGACAGCGGTGATCACGGAATCAAGCGAAAACACGATGTCGAGGAGACTAATTTGCACAAGCACAGCGAACAGTGACGCAACGGCGCGCACGTTTTGATGTTCGTCCTCTCCTTCAATGTGGTCGTGAATTTCGTGCGTGCTTTTCACCAAAAGAAATAATCCGCCGGCAACCAGAATTATGGCGCGGCCGGTGACTTCGAAACTGCTTATGACGAAAAGCGGATGCGTGAGTCGCGCGACCCAGGTAATCGAAAGCAGCAGCAGGATCCGCATGATCATGGCAAGACTGAGGCCAATAGTGCGTGCTCTCTTTTGCTGATGTGCAGGGAGTTTTCCGGACAGGATCGAGATGAAAACGATGTTGTCGATGCCGAGGACGAGTTCGAGAACTGTTAATGTTAACAGTCCGATCCATGCATTCGGATCACTGATCCAGTCCATGAACGTTCAGTCTACTGCCGTGGGGCGCGTCGCGCACGGTCTTACGCTAACTATCGTTAGCACCCGGGCTGCTGCGTGCGGAAATTTTCGGCAACCGTATCGGCATTCCCGGCTCACTTTTGAATCCAATTCGGCACGGCACTGCATCCAATCTGCGAATCAAATCGCTGTTGCATCCGATGGGTTCAACGGCACTTTGCTCACTTCGCTCCTGTTACTCTATGAATATGCTTTGTCGTTTCTTTTCTCTCTCGATCACGATCCTCGTTTGCTCGTTGACGACTGCAGCGGCGCAAAGCTTGCCGAACACGACGCGGCTATTGCGTTTTCCGACAACCAATGATCGGGACATCGTCTTCTGTTACGCAGGCCAGCTTTATACAGTCGGCAAAGACGGCGGCACTGCGCGCCGCCTGACAAGCGGTCCGGGCTATACTTCGTTTTCACGGTTTTCGCCGGATGGAACTCAAATCGCATTCAGCTCGGAATACGATGGCAACAGGGAAGTGTACGTTATGCCCGCCGAGGGCGGCGTCCCGAAACGTTTGACCACTTCCGCCACACTGGGCCGCGATGACGTTTCTGATCGCATGGGACCTAACAACATTGTGATGGCCTGGGAGAACACCAAGCCGCTGGTCGTCTTCCGCTCGCGCATGAGATCATTCAACGATTTCGTCGGCTCGCTCTTCTCCGTAGGCATGGACGCAGAATTGCCGCAACCATTGCCGGTGCCGCGCGGCGGATTCGTTTCGTTTTCACCGGACGATTCGAAGATGGCGTTCAACCGCATCTTCCGCGAGTTCCGCACATGGAAACATTATCGCGGCGGAATGGCTGATGACGTTTGGCTTTACGATTTCAAAACCGGCGCGACCGAAAACCTGACGAACAATCCCGCGCAGGACATCTGCCCGATGTGGGGACCGGACAACAAAATCTATTTCATCTCTGATCGCGACAACCGCATGAACCTCTTCGTTCTGGATCTTGCAACGAAGGAAACAAAACAGCTGACGCACTTCACGGATCTCGACATCAAGTTCCCATCGATGGGGAAACAATCGATCGTGTTTGAGCAGGCCGGTCACATCTGGCGTTATGATCTGGCGACGGGCCAGGCGACGCCAGTGCCGATTGACATCAAAGAAGATTTTGACAGCGGCCGAGGCGGACTGGTCGATGCGGCCAAGCACATTGAGTCTGTAAACCTCGCCCCTGACGGCGAGCGCACGATTATCGTTGCGCGCGGAGATCTTTTTTCGGTTCCGGCAAGGCACGGGACGCCTCGCAATCTGAGCAAAACTTCAGGAGCACATGAACGCGATGCGGTTTGGTCGCCCGACGGAAAATGGATTGCATACAATTCGGATGCGACCGGCGAGAACGAACTCTATGTGCGCTCGCAGGACGGCAAAGGCGAGCCTCAACAGATCACGAATGGTGGCGACACTTATTACTACGCGCCGAAATGGTCGCCCGACAGCAAGAAACTGTTATGGAGCGATCGCTTGCAGCGCTTGCGTTACGTCGATGTTGCGTCCAAGGCAGTGACTCAGGTCGACCAAAGCAAATTCGGCGAGATCCTGGGTTATAACTGGTCGCCCGACAGCCAGTGGATCACCTGGGCGCGCCCCGAAGAGAACGACATGCCGCGCGTTTACTTGTACTCGCTCGCGAACAAACAGCAGACAGCCGTCACCGACAGTTGGTACGGCTCCGGCGAACCGGTCTTTAGCGATGACGGAAAGTATCTGTTGCTCGCTTCCGCGCGCGACTTCAAACCAACTTTTGGCGATCAGGAATTCGCGAATATCTATCGCGACATGCAGCGCGTTTATCTCGTTACGCTGGCGAAAGACACTGCGAACCCGCTCGCGCCAAAGAGCGATGAAGTCGGCAAGGCCGCGGAAAAACGAGAAAAAGAAAAGGCAAAGCAAGCTGAAGAGAAAAAGCCGGAGGCAAGTCCGGGCGAGAAGAAGCCCGAGGAAAAACCAAAAAAACCGGTCGTAGTAAAAGTCGATACCGATGGAATCCAGAACCGGATCGTCGGTCTGGAGATTACGCCCGGTAACTATCGCAATATCCGCATGCTTGATGACGGCCGAATTTTCTATCTGCGCCGCACAGCCGGGGACGAGGTTGGAGAGGACGACGAAGAGGGATTCCCGGACAGAGACAGGAAATCGCACCTCTGCGCTTACAATCTCGACGACCGCAAGGAGACCGTGATCGGCGACGTCAACAATTACCAGATCACGTTCGACGGAAAAAAGATGTTGGTGAAGATCAAAAAGGACTACGCCATCATCGACATCCCCAAGGATAAGATCGAGACCAAGGATCACGAGCACAAGATCCAGGGACTCGACATGCAACTGGATCGCCGTGCGGAGTGGCGCCAGATCTACTTCGAATGCTGGCGGCAAATGCGCGATTTCTTTTTCTCGCCAACGATGGACGGCATCGATTGGAAGGCCATGCGCGACAAGTACGCGGCGCTGTTGCCGTTTGTGAATCATCGCAACGATCTCACCTACTTGTTAGGCGAACTCATCGGCGAATTGAATATCGGTCACACTTACGTAGGTGGAGGCGAACGCCCGGACACTCCACGCATCAAGTTGGGCCTGCTGGGCGCGGAACTTTCCCGTGACCCGGCCACGCGCGCCTATCGGATCGATCGCATTTTGCCAGGCGAAAACTGGGACAAGAAAACGCGCTCACCGCTTACAGATATCGGCGTGAATGTGAAACCCGGCGATTACATTCTGGCAATCAACAACACGCCGGTCTCGAGTTTGCCGAACCTTTACGACGCGCTCGTCGGCACCGCCGGCAAACAGGTTATCCTGCGCGTAAATTCCAAACCGACCGACGCAGGCGCACGTGACGTGACCGTTGTGCCCATAGATGACGAGGCGCCGCTTTATTACATCGATTGGGTGCAAAAGAACATCGAATATGTGACGAAGAAAACAGGCGGCGAGGTCGGTTACATTCACATTCCCGACATGGGTCAGCCCGGCCTTAACGAGTTCACGAAGCTTTACTTTCCGCAAATCCGGAAACACGCGCTCATTGTTGATGTTCGCGGAAACGGCGGCGGCTTTGTATCGCCGCTTGTGATCGAGCGATTGCGGCGCGCGCTGGTGATGATCGGCATCGCGCGTAACGGCATGCCACAAACCGACCCGTCACAAACGTTCACCGGTCCGATGGTAACATTGATCAACGAATTCTCGGCCTCCGATGGCGATATTTTCCCTTTCCGATTTAAATCGCTTGGACTCGGCAAACTCATCGGCAAACGGACTTGGGGTGGCGTAACTGGCATTCGCGAATCGCTGCCGCTTGTCGACGGCGGACAATTCTTCAAACCGGAGTTCGCGCTTTATTCCAAAGACGGCAAACAGTGGATCGTCGAAGGACACGGAGTCGATCCTGATATCGTGGTCGATAATGATCCGGGGAAAGAATTCAAAGGCGAAGATCAACAGCTTGATCGCGCCATTCAGGAAATGCAGGACGAGATGAAGACAAAACGCTTCGATCTCCCATCTCCCCCGCCGTGGCCAAACCGAAATCCTGGCGGCCAAAGCTAGCAGCGGTTTTAACGCTTGTAGCCGAGGAGACAGCCCACAGGGGCTGTGGCTACAGGTGATTTCGGCCTCGCTAAAGCCGGCCTTGTTTGATAAATCGTCGCCGTGAACCTGGAAGCGGTCAATGCAGTAGCGCAACTCATCGCCGCCAGTGGCGTAATCGTGTCCCTTTTTTATCTGGCCGTGCAGGTCCGGCAAAATACGCGATCCCAGCGTTCAGTAATAGTTGACTCGCTCACCCGCTCGCTTCTCGATCTCCTCGCGCCGCAGGCGTCCAATCTCGATCAGATGCGTGCCTTCGTCTCTGTCATCGAAGACTGGCATGGCGCGACGGAAGCAGATCGCGTCCGCGGTGTTGCCATGCTGTTCACCACGTTCAAAGTTTTCGAAAATGCATGGTTTCAGGAACGCCAAGGAACCCTAGATCCGGAGCAATGGGAAGGTTGGGATCTTCACATTCGGGTCTACTATCATCGACCAGGCGTGAAGACCTGGTGGTCTCTGCGTCGGGCGATGTTTGCGCCTGGGTTCCGCAATTATCTAGAGAAGACTCAACCTGTTAAAGACTTGCTGCCAATAAGTCAGCTGATCCGCGGTGAATCTTCTTCAGCCGGGAGCGGATCCACGTAAAGATGTCCATCGCCGATTCGAGACGCGAAATTTTTAGAGAAGGATTTTGCCGTATTTCAGCGGTAAATTTACAAACAGAAAGGATTGTGGAGCGGCCGTTTAAGAAAGCCACGCGATCAGCAGCATGGAACGCTCTTTTCCGAACCGAGCAGATGCTGGCCGGCAACTGGCGGAGAAGCTCGAGAAATATACAGGACGTGACGATTTAATCGTGCTTGGTCTGCCGCGGGGGGGTGTTCCTGTTGCTTATGAAGTTGCGAAACGTCTGCGCGCACCTCTCGACGTTTTCATCGTACGCAAACTCGGCGTACCCGGATTTGAAGAACTGGCTGCTGGCGCGATCGCATCTGGCGGAGTGCGCGTTTTGAATCAAGACGTCGTGCGCGCAATTCCGTACGCGGAAGAGGCGATAGAAGCGGTCACAGCCAGGGAAACAGCCGAGCTTCAAAGGCGCGAACAAATCTATCGTGAAGGACGCCCTGCACCGGAGCTGCGCGGTAAGATCGTGATCCTGGTAGATGACGGATTGGCTACGGGTGCGACCATGCGCGCCGCGGTAAAAGCACTGCGACAGCAGACTGCGGCAAAGATTGTCGTGGCGGTCCCGGTCGGGCCGCCGGACACATGCCAAGAGCTCGCACAACAAGCCGATGAAGCCATCTGCCTGAGCACACCTCCGTTCTTTCAAGCTGTTGGCCAGTATTACGAAGACTTCTCGCAGACTAGCGACGACGACGTACGCGAGCTGCTAAGTCGATCTGCGCAGAGCGACAAGGAGGGGCGGTTTCCAATCCGCCCCACAAATCCGGCGGACTAGAGACCGCCGCTCCTTGACTAGCAAGAAAGACCAAGAAGTAAGGTGAATCATGATTGAAGTGCAAATTCCCGCTGAGCGCGCAGTCCTATCGGGGAATCTAACA
>Ga0070684_100003334_pt1 | contig 12019 bp, 7 predicted proteins | sample KBSC723LmetaG_FD_65653 | JGI IMG/M metagenome (GOLD analysis project Ga0070684, IMG submission 65653) | Corn rhizosphere microbial communities from Kellogg Biological Station, Michigan, USA - KBS C7.2-3L metaG | ecosystem: Host-associated > Plants > Roots > Rhizosphere ...
AACCACGTTGCGAGATGTGGCACGGCATGCGGGTGTGTCGGTGAAGACCGTGTCCAATGTGGTCAACGGATACGAACACGTCACGCAGCGCACCAAGGAACTGGTGGAGTCGGCGATCCGTCAGCTGGACTACCGACCCAACATCGCCGCGCGTAACCTCCGCCGCGGCCGCACCGGCCTGATCGCCGTGGCGGTACCGTCGCTGGTCAACCCGTACTACGCGGAACTGGCCCAGGTCCTGGTGGAGACCGCCGAGCGGGCCGGCTTGACCGTCCTCGTCGACTGCACCGGAGCCGATCGGCGGCGCGAGCTTCGGGTCATCGACGGCTTCAGCACCCACCTGGTCGACGGCCTCATCCTGGTTCCGCACGCCGCCACGCTGACCGACCTGCGCGGCCGGCGGGCCGACACCCCGCTGGTGCTGCTCGGCGAGCGCCGGTTCCGCAACGTCGACTCGGTCGCGGTGGACAGCCGGGCGGTGGGCCTCGCCGCGACCGCGCACCTGGTCGGCCTCGGCCGGCGATCCATCGCGGCGGTCGGGTACGACTCGCCGAGCGGCCTGGACATGGTGCCGTTCCGCCTGCGGTTCGAGGGGTACCGCCAGGCACTGGACGACGCCGGGCTGGCCTACGACCCCGAGCGGGTGGTTGCCGTCACGCCCGGGGCCTCCCCGGAGGAGGCCGGCCGGGACGTGGTCGACGCGCTGCGCCAACGGCGCCGCGAGGTGGACGCCGTGTTCTGCTACAACGACCTGTTGGCCCTGGGCGTGGTGCGGGCGTTGCTCGCCGATGGTGTCCGGGTGCCCGACCAGGTCGCGGTGGTGGGCGTGGACGACATCAACACCGGTCGCATCAGCACGCCGACACTGTCCACCATCGCACCCGACACGCAGGCCATCGTCGACGAGGCGATCGGACTGCTGCAGGCGCGCATCGCCGGCGAGGACGGCGTGCGCCGCCACGTCGTGGTGGGCTTCGAGTTGCGGGCGCGGGAGAGCACGGTGGGCGCGCGCGGTTAGGGTTCCCGATCCGCACCGATGCTCCGCCGTGCTCCGGTGTTCCAACGTTGTACACGACCGTAGGGTAGGTTATGTCTGAGATCAGCGCCCGCCTCGCGCCGGCCGAGGCACGGCGGTCGCGGGCGGCGGGCCCGCCGGAATCCGGGGCCGGGACTGCGCAGCGGCGTCGTGTCCGGCGCCGCCGGCGGCGCCGGTTCGAGTTGTACATCTGGTTGTTTCTCGCGCCGACCCTGCTGCTGTACGGCGTCTACACGCTCTACCCGATCGTCGCCAGCTACTGGTACTCGATGCTGGACTGGAACGGCTTCGACGCGCACGGCACCTTCACCGGGTTCAGCAACTACGCCGCCGTGCTGAAGGACCGCTACTTCTGGAACTCGTTCAAGGTGACGGTGCTTTTCACCGCGGTGACCGTACCGGTACGGGTCGGCCTGGCGCTGGTGGTCGCGGTGGTGCTCAACAACCGGCTCATGCCGCTGCGCCGGCTGCTGCGTACGGCGTTCTTCCTGCCGGTCATCACGACCTCGGCGGTGGTCGGGATCGTGATGCAGATGATCCTGGATCCGTCCAGCGGCCCGCTGAACCTGAGCATGGAGAAGTTGGGTCTGATCCACCACGGCGTTGACTATCTCGGCTCGTCCTCGAACGCCTTGTGGTCGGTAATGGGTGTCTACATCTGGAAGTGGTTCGGCATCACCCTGATCTACTGGCTCGCCGCCTTGCAGACGGTGCCGGCTGAACTGGTGGAGGCGGCCCGGGTCGACGGCGCGTCGGGCGTCCGGGTGTTCCGGCACGTGACCGTGCCGGTCCTCAAGCCGTTCCTGGTGATCATCACGCTGCTCACCCTGGTGGACACCCTCCAGGTGTTCGACCTCCTGCTGTCGATGACCAACGGCGGCCCACAGTTCCATACGGAGGTTCTGGAGATTTACATCTACCGCTTCGCGTTCGCCGCCTCCGTACCCCAGTTGGGTTACGCCTCCGCCGCGGCCGTGTTGTTCGGCTTGTTCGCCGCGGTGATCACGGCGATGCAGGTTGTCGGGGTCCGGTTCAGCCGCCGCTCGGCGAGGTCCGGGTCATGACCGCGCTCACCGAAGGGTCCCGGCCGTCCGCGCGGGTGTCCCGGCGGCGTCGCTGGTTGTGGTCGCGGCAGCGGTGGCCGTTCACGGTCGCCGCGCTGGTACTGCTCGCGATCGCGCTGGTGTGGATCTACCCGCTGGTCTGGACGGCCGGAGCGTCGCTCAAGACGCAGACGGGCGTGTTCACCACCGCGTCGAACCCGTTCCCGGCCACCCTGCACTGGGAGAACTACGTGCGCGCCTGGCGCGACGCGCAGTTCGGCGAGTACCTGTTGAACACGTTCATCGTGACCATCGCGGTGGTCGCCATCACCGTGGTGCGTACCGCGATGGCCGGCTACGTCATCGCCCGGTTCGCCTTTCTCGGCCGCAAGGTGCTCGTCGCCGTCCTGGTGCTGACCCTGTTCGTGCCGACCGGGTACACCATCATCCCCGTCGTCGAGGTCTCCAACCAACTGCACCTGCTCAACTCGCGGTGGGGGATGATCCTCGCCTTGTCCGGCGCGGCCCATGTCGCGGAGATCCTGCTGTACGTCGGCTACTTCCGCGGCATCCCGAAGGAGCTCGAGGAGGCCGCCGTCGTCGACGGCGCCGGCTTCCTGACCGTCTTCTTCCGCGTCATGCTGCCGTTGGCGATGCCGGTCACCGCGACCGTGACGCTGTTGACGTTTTTGGCCACCTGGAACAACTTCTTCCTGCCGCTGGTGTTCACGTTCAGCCGTCCGGACCTTCGTACCGTGTCGGTCGGGATGCTCGCGTTCGCGGGCGAGAACAGTACCGACTGGTCCGGGCTGGCCGCCGCGGCGACGATTTCGCTGTTGCCGATCGTTCTGCTGTTCCTGTTCCTGCAACGCTATTTCATCGAAGGACTGTCGGGAGCTGTTAAGTCGTGACCAATGTTCTGCTGCTGTGTACCGATCAGCAACGCTTCGACGCGTTGGGTGCCAGCGGAAACCCCGAGATCCAGACCCCGAACCTGGACCGGTTGGCCAACTCCGGTGCCCGCTTCACCAACTGCTATGTGCAGAACCCGGTGTGCGCGCCGTCGAGAGCCAGCCTGATGACCGGGCGGTATGTGCACGCACACGGGTTGTGGGCCAACGGGGTGGGACTTCCGGCGCACGAGCAGCTGTTCTCCAGGGCGCTGTCCACCGCCGGGTACGACTGCGGGCTGGTGGGCAAGTTCCACGTCGGGGGAGGCTGTGCCGAGGGACGGTTGGAGCCGCGGCTGGACGACGGGTTCCGGGTCTTCCGGTGGGCGCACGATCCGTACCCCGGGTCGTCGGAGAACCAGTACCACCGTTGGCTGCGCGCGCGCTGGCCGGAACTGTACGGGGCGACCCGCGATCCGGCCGCCTTCGACACGTTGCCGACCGAGGCGCACTACAGCCGTTGGATCGGCGAGCAGACCATCGAGTTCCTGGAGGAGGGCCGCGACCCGGACCGGCCGTTCTTCTTCGTGGCCAACTTCTTCGACCCGCACCACGGGTTCGGCGCGCCCAAGGAGTACCGCGACCGTTACGACGCGGCGCGGCTGAACCGCCCGGTGACCCGGGAGCAGGAGCTCGCCGGTAAGCCCTCCATGCTCACCGACGCCTCGCAGCGCTCGTACGCCGGGCATGCCCGCGGCTACACCACCTACTCCGCCGAGGAGTTGCAGGAGGTGCGCGCCAACTACTACGCGATGGTCAGCCTGGTCGACGACGAGGTCGGACGCATCCTCGACGCGCTGGAACGCACCGGTGCCGCCGACGACACCCTGGTCATCTTCAGCAGCGACCACGGCGAAATGCTCGGCGACCATCAGCTGATGCTCAAGGGCCCGATGATGTACGAGTGCGCGGTGAAGGTACCGCTGCTGATGCGTTGGCCCGGACACATCCCGGCCGGTACGGTCCGCGACGAGTTGGTGCAGTGGATCGACCTGTCCACCACCGTGCTGGACGCCGCCGGACTGCCACGGATGCCCCGCGGACAGGGCGAGAGTCTCCTGCCGCTGGCGACCGGTACGGCGTCCGACGGCCCGAGGGACTTCGCGCTGTCCGAGTACCGCAACAGCGGCCACCCGTACGACCCACCGGTGCACACCACGATGCTGCGCCACGACCGGTACAAGCTCGTCGTGTGGCACGGCAGGCCGTCCACCGACCGACCACGCGAGGGTGAACTGTACGACCTGGACGCCGACCCGCTGGAGCTGGACAACCTGTGGGACGACGCGGCGCACCTGCCCACCCGTACCCGACTGCAGGAGATGCTGCTCGACGTGCTCGTGGCCACCGAGGACCGCAGCCAGGTCCGGGAGTGCTGGTGGTGACCGCCTTCGACGGGGCCGACGCGCTGGACTACCCGCGTCCGCAGCTACGCCGTCCACAGTGGACGGATCTGTGCGGCGAGTGGGAGTTCGCCTACGACGACGCCGACGCGGGACTGGCCGCGCACTGGGAGCGCGGCGACACGCCACTCGACGGGCGCGTCGTCGTGCCGTACCCGCCCGAGTCGCCGCTGTCGAAGGTCGCGGATCCCGGCCCGCACCGGATCCTCTGGTACCGGCGCCGGCTGCTGCTCGATCCGGTACCGTCCGGCCACCGCGTGCTGCTGCACTTCGGCGCGGTCGACTACGCCGCGACCGTATGGCTCGACGGGCACGAGGTCGTCCGGCACGAGGGCGGCCACACGCCGTTCCACGCCGACCTCACCGACCTGCTTGGTGACGGCGCGGCCCAGCACGTGCTCGCCGTGCGGGTGGTCGACGATCCCGCCGACGTCACCCAACCGCGCGGCAAGCAGGACTGGCAGGACCGCCCGCACACCATCTGGTACCACCGCACCAGCGGGATCTGGCAGCCGGTCTGGCTGGAGACCGTACCCGACCTGCACCTCACCTCGCTGACGTGGACTCCGGACCTGCCCGGCGCGCGGGTCGCACTGCGCGTCACGCTGTCCCGCCCACCGGCGACCCCGGCCCGCCTGTCGGTGCGCCTGAGCCTCGGTGACGAGTCGCTCGCCGACCAGGTGGTCACGCTGCGGACCGACACGGCCGACGTCGACATCGCCGTACCGGCGCTGCGCCACGGTCAGAACGCCGGCCGGCTGCTGTGGTCGCCGGAGTCGCCCACCCTCGTCGACGCCCGGCTCACCCTCGAACCCGACGCGGCCGCACCGGACACAGTGGACAGTTATCTCGGGCTGCGCTCCGTCGGCTTCCGCGACGGTCGCTTCCTGCTCAACGGGGTGCCGTACTACCTGCGGATGGTGCTGGAGCAGGGGTACTGGCCGCGGTCGCACCTCGCCGCGCCGGACGCGGTCGCGCTGCGCCGCGAGGTCGAACTGATCCGCTCGCTGGGCTTCAACGGGGCGCGGATCCACCAGAAGGTCGAGGATCCGCGGTTCCTGGGGTGGTGCGACCGGCTCGGCCTGCTGGTGTGGGGCGAGCTGCCCAGCGCCTACGAGTTCGGTGAACGCACCATCGGCCGGCTGACGCGGGAGTGGCTGGAGGTGCTGCACCGCGACGCCGGGCACCCGTGCGTGGTGGCGTGGGTACCGCTGAACGAGAGCTGGGGGGTGCCGCACATCGCGGTACGGGAGGACCAGCGGCACCTGGCATCCGCGCTGTACCACCTGACCCGGGCGGTGGATCCCACCCGGCCCGTGGTCTCCAACGACGGTTGGGAACACACCACCTCGGACCTCTGGACCGTGCACGACTACGCCCCGGAGGGCGCGAGCCTGCGCGAGCGGTTCGGCACACCGGGGGAGCTTCGGCAGACGCTGCGCGGAGCCGGGCCGGGCCGGCGTCGCGTGCTGCTCGTCGACGGCGACGAGCGCGGCCAGCCGGTGGTGCTGTCGGAGTTCGGCGGTCTGTCCTACGCGCCCGACGCCGGACAGGACTGGTTCGGGTACGGGCTGGTGCGCGACGCGGAGGACTTCGCCGACCGGCTGGCCGACCTGCTCGACGCCGTACTCGACTGCGACGGGGTGGCCGGCTTCTGCTACACGCAGTTCACGGACACCATGCAGGAGCGCAACGGCCTGCTCACCGAGGACCGCGAACCCAAGCTGCCACCCGCGCGGCTGCGCGAGCTGCTGACCCGCCCCAGCCGGGCCATCGCCGCCGAGGCGGTCGACGCGCACCGGCGGCGGGCGCGGCAGCGAAGCGAATCCGCCGACCCGACCGGAGAGTGACCGCCTGACGGCCGCGGCTCCGGTCCTTCGCCACGCTCGTTACAACGTCGTAAAGCGAACGGTTCCTATGAGATGGAGGCGGTACATGCACTATCGAACATTACGGCGGACCGTTGCCGTGCTCGGCGCGGTCGTGGTCGCGGCGGCGCTGGGATGGCCGGCCAGCGGTGCGCAGGCGGCGCCGCGGGTACCGATGCCGGTCATCGCGCCGGGCGAGGCGGCGGATCCGGGCGTCATCCGCGACGGAAACGACTACTACGCCTTCATGACCGGCGGCCTCGGCAAGATGGCGAAGGCCAACACGCCTCAGGGCCCGTGGGTGAGCCTGCCCAACGCCATGCCCCACTGGGCGGGTTGGGCCGCCAGGCAGGGTGCGGTGTGGGCGCCCGACGCGGTACACACGTCGGCCGGCTGGGTGCTCTACTACGCCGCGATCGCCAGGGGCTTCGCCGGACAACGGTGTGTGGGTGCCGCGATCGCCACCGACCCGGGTGGCCCGTACGAGCCGTCGGACACGCCGCTGATCTGCCCGATCCTGGGTGGCGAGGACCCGGCCGCGGACCGGCCGGACCTGACCGCCGGCGTCATCGACCCGTCGCCGTTCCAGGACAGTGACGGGCAGCGGTACCTGCTGTACAAGACGCAGAAGTCGCCGGGGACGCTGCGGATGTTCCCGCTGTCGAGCGACGGGCTGCACGGCCGCGGCGAGATCAGCCACGAACTGGCCCGCCACGCGGACAGTCTCGAGGCTCCGGAGCTGGTGAAGCGGGGCGACTACTACGTCCTGTTCGCCTCGGCGAACTGGTACGACCAGTGCAGGTACTCCACGGTCTGGCGGCGCTCCACCGACATGTGGTCGTTCGCCGACAAGACCGAGAACGTGTTGACGGACCAGGCCAACACCGGGCTGTGCGGGCCGGGCGGCGCCGACATCCTCGACACGGGCAACGGGCCCAGCCGGATCTTCCTGCACGGGTGGGTCTGCACGGCGGACTACCAGCCTTGCCAGTACGAGGGTCAGGTGACGGATCCGAACAAGACCCGGGTGGTGTATGCCGCGGTGCTGACCTGGGGCGAGGACGGCGCGACGCCGCAGGTGCCCGCGTTCCTTCCGCCCGTAGGGGCGTAACGACGGCGGGGCCGGCCCGCGCAATGGCGCGCGGGCCGACCCCGCTCACCGACAACGATGAGGAGTAGAGGATGCGGAGTACGCGACCGCGACTGCGCAACGCCCTGATCCTTCCGGCAGCGGGCATGCTCCTGCTGGCCTCCGCGCCGGCCCGCGGCTTCGCCGCCGAGAACCCGGTCGTGCTGCAGGTGAAAGCCAACGCGCACATCGGTACGGTCTCGCCGTACCTCACCGGTGCCAACAACGACCAGTTCTGGAGCAACTCCCACGGTCTGTGGGATCCGGCGACCAACGCACCCGATCCCGCCGTGGTCGACAGGACCCGCCAGGCCAACGTCGGTATGGTGCGGTTCCCGGGCGGTACGCCGGCGGCACTGTACGACTGGAAGACCGCGATCGGGCCGGCGAGCCAGCGGCCGTGCCAGACACCCGGTCAACCCGGCGGCGGCCCGGGCCCGGTCGACGGCAGCTTCGGACCGGACGAGTACATGAAGTTCGTCGAGGAGACCGGCGCCCGGCCCGACATCATGACGCCGATGGTCAACGAGACGCCGGCCGACGCGGCGGACTGGGTGGAGTACATGAACGCTCCACTGGGGACGAACCCGCGCGGCGGTACGGCGTGGGCCGAGGTCCGGGCGGCGAACGGCCACCCCGCGCCGTACGGCGTCAAGAGTTGGGAGATCGGCAACGAGCCCGACCGCACGGCGCAGGTGTACTGGCGGAGCACCGACCCGGTCACCAACATGCGCGAGTACGCCTTCGGCGGCACCGAGCCGCAGGTCGGTCAGAGCCTCGCGCTCGGCTGCGACCGGCGGCCCGCGGCGTCGAAGAGCAACGGCGCGGCCAACCAGCAGCTGACGGTCTACTACCCGCCGGTGGCGGCGGGCAGCCAGACCGTCTACGTGGCCGGCACGGCGTGGACCGCGGTGGCGGACCTGGCGGCGGCCGGCCCCACCGACCGGGTGTACGCCTTCGATCCGCGGACCGGAACCGTGCGCTTCGGTGACGGCGTGCACGGAGCGGTCCCGGCCAAGCAGGCCACGCTGACGGCGGACTACCTGCCCGAGCGGAAGCCGGGCTTCACGGACTTCTACAGCGAGATGAAGAAGGCCGATCCGTCGATCGACGTCTGCGCGACCTGGGCTCCGATCAACAAGGACTCGGGTCTCGGCGTCGCGTCCTTCGCCCAACTGATGCGGCAGTCGGGGCTCGCGGACGGCTACGACTGCCTCATCGTCCACCCGTACACCAACTTCCGGAATGTCTTCGGTGACGGCGACTGGGCAACCGCGCAGGAGGGGCACGACGAATACTTCCTCGGCGAGAAGCAGGCCACCGAACTGGTCGCGAACCTCCAGGCCGACGTGCACGCCAACGGATCCGGTCGGCAGTCGGCGACGCCTGCGGAGCCGGCTACAGTCAGCGTTCGACAGTACGTGGCCACCTCGGAGTACGGGGCACTGTGGTTCGGCGGCCAGGACGACATCTCCGCGTACCCGCACTGGGACACGGCGATGTCGCACGCCCTGTACATGGCCTCGCAGTGGGTGTCCTTCTCCCAGCTCAATCTGCCCTGGGCGATGGGCAACACCCTGATCGGCGACACACCCACCGTGCTGCGGTCGGTCCTCGGCGGGCTGCCCGACCTCGTGTACACGGTCGACGCGGTCATGCGGGAGCAGTTCCAGCCACTGGTCGACGGCGGCGGCGTGACCGTGTCGACCACCATGCAGAACAATCCCCAGATCGCCCCGGTGGCCGCGTCGGACGCCCCGTTCGGCACCTACAGCGCGTTGGCCGCCACGGCCGCGGTCGGTGCCGACGGCGTGCTGCGCATCGCGGTCGTCAACCGGGACGCCGGTCGGGCCGTCACGGCCGAGGTCGTACCGGCCGGCTACGAGCACAGCGGTCAGGCGCTCGTGAGCACCGTGGCCGGTCAGGAAATCACCAGCTACAACGGACCCGACCGGCCCGACGCGGTAGGGATCCAGCGCGCCCAGCAGACCCTGGACGGCAACGCGTTCAGCTACACCTTCCCGGCACACTCCACGACGGTCATCGAACTCCGACCGGCCAGCTAGGAGGAGGCAGCTACAAACCCAACACCCGCTGCCGGACCTCGTCGGTGTCGCGCAGTTGCGCCGCGCTGCCGCTGGCCGCGATCCGCCCCTCGATCAGTAGGTACCCGCGGGCGGACGCGGCCAGCGCGCGCTCCACGTCCTGCTCCACGAGGAGCACCGCGACGCCGGTACCGGTGATGAGGCGCAGGGCGTCGAAGACCTCGTCCACCACGACCGGGGCCAGGCCGAGCGACGGCTCGTCGAGCAGCAGCAGGCGCGGCCGGGCCATCAGCGCCCGTCCGATCGCGAGCATCTGCTGCTCGCCGCCGGACAGCGCGCCGGCCGCCTGACCGGCCCGCTCCGCCAGGCGCGGGAACAGCCGGTACACCTCGGCCTCGGTCTGCCGGTGTACCGGCCGGGCGGCCCTGCGGTACGCGCCGAGGAGCAGGTTGTCCCGCACCGTCATGTGGCCGAACACCCGTCGGCCCTCCGGTACCGTGGCGATCCCGTGCGCGCACACCTTGTGCCCGGGCAGCCGGGCGATGTCCACGCCGCCCACCCGGATGCTGCCCGCCGCGGCCGGGTGCAGCCCGGCGATCGTATGCACCAGCGTGGTCTTGCCGGCGCCGTTGGGTCCGACGATGCACACCGTCTCGGCCGCCGCGACGTCGATGTCGATGTCCCACAACGCCTGGGCGTCGCCGTACCGGGCGGCCAACCCGCGGACCTCAAGCACGCTGTCTCCCCAGGTACGCCCGGACCACCGCCGGATCGTTGAGTACCGTCGCCGGGTCGCCGTCGGCGATGAGCGCGCCCCGGTCGAGCACCACGATCCGGGTGGCCACCTGGTTGAGCACCCGCAGCAGGTGCTCGACGATGACGATGGAGATGCCGGTCGCGTGGATTCGCCGGATGACCGCGACCGCGTCGTCGATCTCGGCCGGGTTGAGCCCGGCCAGCGCCTCGTCGAGCAGCAGCACCGTCGGGTCGGCCGCGGTCGCCCGCGCCATTTCCAGCAGCTGCCGCTGGTGCAGGTTCAGCGCAGCGGGCCGGACGTCGGCGAGGTGGCTCAGCCGCACCGTGGCGAGGTGTCGCTCGGCCACCTCCCGGGCGGCGTGCAGCGGGGCCGACGTGCGGCCGAACATCACCGCCATGGCGACGTTGTCCCGCACCGACATCGACGCGAACGGCTTGGGAATCTGGTACGTGCGGGCCACTCCGGCGTGGGCGACCCGGTGCGCGGCCAACCCGGCGATCGACCGGTCGCCGATGGCGATGCGGCCCCGGGTCGGTTGCATCGCGCCCGAGAGCAGGTTGACCAGGGTGGTCTTGCCCGATCCGTTGGGACCGACCAGTCCCACGATCTCGCCCGCGCCGACCGTGAACGACACGTCCTCCAGGGCCCTCACGCCGCCGAAGTAGCGGGTGACGCCGGCGCAGGACACGAGGACGCGGTCCGTCGCCGTACCCCCGGGCCGGGCCGCCGGCACTGAGAACGCTGGCTGGGCGCCGCTCCGACAAGCTACGCGGCTGACGGGCGGGACGGCCACGACCGGCTTGCGCGGGCGAAGTCTGTCCACAATGGTCGCCACCACGACCGCGGCCAGCATGCCGTAGAGCAGCGCGTCGAGTTGGTCGTAGTAGCCGGTGACGCTCAACCCGACGGTGACCACGACGAAGACGGCCAGCGCCAGGAGGCGTCGGGCCCGCAGCCGGCCGAACAGCCCCTCCGGCGCGAGGACCACCAGCACGGCGAGCAGGCCGCCGAGGATGATGGCGCTCCACTGCTCCAGGCCGCCCGCGGCGAGCCGGTCCTGCAACGTGACGATGAGCAGCGCGCCGATGACCGGACCCAGCCAGTGCCGGCGTCCGCCGAGCACGCTGATGACGATGGCGGTCAACGGCAGGGTGAGCGGGAAGACGCTCTCCACCGAGACGAACCCGATCTGCAGACCGAACACCGCGCCGCTCAGCCCGCCGAGCACGCCGCCCAGCACGATGGCCACCATCTTGTACCGGAAGGTCGGCACGCCCAGCACCTCGGCCGCGCCCTCCGCGTCGTGTACCGCGGCGAGCCCGTGCCCGAGCCGGGTGTGGTAGATCGCCAGCGCCAGCCCGACGGCCAGCGTCGCCAGCGCGAGGTTGAGCAGGAACACGGTGTGCGCGAAGTTGCCCATCCACCCCGGTACCGACGGCAGCCGGATCGTCGTGCCCTGCCCGCCGTCGACCGAGTTGCTGATCCGCGCGTACGCCGCGAGGATGAACGGCACGGCAAGGGTCAGCAGCGCGAAGATCTCGCCGCGCAGCGACCGTAGCCGGAACGCCACCGCCCCGGTCGCCGCCGCGAGCGCCCCGGCGAGCACACCACCGATGAGGATCGCCAGGAAGACATTGCCGCCGTGCCGTCCACAGTAGACGGCCGTGGCGTAGGCGCCGACGGCGATGTAGGCGCCCTGGCCGAAGCTGAAGTAGCCGGCGAAGCCCGACAGCAGGTTCCAGCTGGTGGCCTGGGTCATCCAGAACAGGATCGTGCCGGCCAGCAGGA
>Ga0070684_100003337_pt1 | contig 12015 bp, 10 predicted proteins | sample KBSC723LmetaG_FD_65653 | JGI IMG/M metagenome (GOLD analysis project Ga0070684, IMG submission 65653) | Corn rhizosphere microbial communities from Kellogg Biological Station, Michigan, USA - KBS C7.2-3L metaG | ecosystem: Host-associated > Plants > Roots > Rhizosphere ...
GCCGCTGCGCCGCCGACGCCCGCGCCGGCCGCTCCCGTCGAGCCGGCAGCGCCGGTCAAGCCCGCCGCGCCGGCCGCGTCAAAGAAGCATCACGGCAAGCACAAGCGATCGCGCGGCAAGAAGCACCACGCTACAAGCAACTGACCGCCGTCTGCAGCGCCGCCGACACATCGAAGTCGGCGGGATCGACGGTGTTGATGAGGAGCCACTGATCCGACGGCGGCAGCTGGCAGAAGCCGTTGTCGTGATAGCAGGCGACGTGCGAATGGAAGGCGCGGGCGCGCACGTCGTCGCAGGCGTCGTCGGGCGGCAGCTCGTCGTCGACGTAGCGCATGAGGCAGTCGCGCGCGACATCGAGGAAGCGCTGCCCGGCGGGCGACATGCGCGGCCGCAGCGACTGCAAGAAGCGCACGCAATACTTCTCGGCGTACGCGACGTAATAGCCGGACGCTCCGCAGGCGTGCTCCGCCTCGCGGCAGGCGTAGAACTGGCAGCCGCCGCAGCCGGCGATGCCGATGTAGTCGCGGCACGTCGCCGACGGCCCCGGGTACGCCGGCGCCTCGCACGCCGGCATCGGGCACAAGCGCACGATGCCCACCGCGCAGGCGATGGCGTCGAGGCTGCTATTAATGATGCGCGCGTTGCCGGGCCCGCGGGTCGCGCTGGCGAGCGCCGGGCAGTCGAGCGTCAGAAGCTGCTCGGCGGCGCTGCGATCGCACGTGGCCGGCGCCGCCACGGCGACGCCGGTGCAGGCGCGCACGTGCGCGGCCGCTTGCGCGCACTCGTCGACCGCGTCGACCGCATTCGTACCGCAGCCGGCAACCAGGAGAAGCAGGGAAAGGGCAGTGGAGGACGCGGTTTTCATGGGGCCCGCATTCATGCGGTCGTACGCCGCACCTGTCGAGGCCCCTCAAACTAATTTGGGAATCGTGTTAGCGTCCCGCTCCATGCAGCTGGAATTGGAGACGCCAAACTGCGATCTGTGCGGCCACGCCGGGCAGCGCAACCTCTTCCCCGTCAAGGATCGCCGCTACGGCAACCCGGGCGAGTTCCACCTCGTCGAGTGCGAGCGCTGCAGGCTCCGCTACCTCTCGCCGCGGCCTGTCGCCTCCACCATCCACGCCTGGTACCCCGACGACTATCGCGCCTATCGCGCGCCGACCCGCTCGGCCGTCGACGGCGTCAAGGACTTCTTCGACGAGCTGTGGAACCAGTACCTCCGCCGCTTCCTCTCCGATTCGTATCCGATCTACTACTTCGCCGAGCGCGCCGCCGAGCTCGCCCGCCCCGGCCAGCCGCCGCGCATCCTCGACGTTGGCTGCGGCAGCGGCTACAAGCTCGCCTACGTCCAGCGCCACGGCGGCTGGGAGACGCACGGCGTCGACTTCAACGCCCAGGCCGTGGAGAACGCGCGCGCCCGCGGCGCCGACGTGCACCTGTCGACGGGCGATCGCCTGCCGTTCCCCGACGACTACTTCGACGCCGTCATGTCGTGGCACTCGCTCGAGCACCACTATTCGCCCAAGGCGACGATGAACGAGGTCATGCGCGTCCTTCGTCCCGGCGGCTACGGCATCTTCGCCGTCCCGTCGGGCGACAGCCTCGGGCTGCGCATCTTCCGCTCCTACTGGGGGCCGCTGGAGGCGCCGCGCCATCTCTACCACTTCTCGAAGGAGACGCTGACGCGGCTCATCGAGGAGACCGGTCTGCGCGTGCAGAAGGTCTTCCACGACTTCTCGTTCTACGGGCTGTTCCTCGACGAGGAGATCTTCGACAGCCTCGAGTACATGGCGCGCGACTTCGGGCTGCCGGTCCGCCTGCCGCGCCTCTTCGGCCTGTCGAGCGCCGCGCGCATTCCCGTGCTCTTCGCCAACGAGGCGCTCGGCCGTCTATGGCGCGGGACCAACCTCATCTTTCACTTTCAGAAGCCCTTCCTCGCCTGATCGGCGGCCGAGCCAGTGCAGCGCGACGCCGATGGCGTTGAAGGTGAGCATGCGCGCGCGCCGCACCAGCCCGAAGACGACGCCCTGCGGACCGCCGAGCGCGAGCAGATTGAACAGGTAGACCGAGATCCCTTCGTAGACGCCGAGCGAGCCGGGCACGAAGAAGCTGATCGCGCCCGCCGCGTTGAGCGCGCCGTCGAAGAATCCGGCGAGCACGAGATCGAAGCGGCCGCCGAGGAGCCAGATGAGCGCGCCGTTCTCCAAGACGCCGAGCGCGCGCGAGAGCGCGTAGAACGGTAGGACTCGCACGAGCTCCCGCGTCGGCAGGCGCGTCAGCGGCGAATTCGCCGAGCCGCCGAGCGCGCGCAACACGAACCCGCCGAAGCGCGCCGGCAGCCGCGAGGTCACGAGCAGCGCGCCCGCGAGCCCGAGCACGAACGTCACGGCGGCGTACGCATAGAGCCCCGCGCTCAACGCCGACGGCAGCGTGTAGCGGCCGAGGCTGATGAAGAGGAAGACCGCCGAGACGAGATAGCCGCTGATCATGTCGAGCATGCGATCGCGGAGGAGCGCCGACAGCACCTGATCCGTCGAGACGAAGCGCGAGAGAAAGCGCACGCGAAACGGCTCGCCGCCGACGCTGAAGAAGAGCGCGTTGTAGGCATCGGCGGCGAAGCGCGCCCACAGCACCCGCCGCCAGGTGACGCGTCGCTCGAGGAGGAGGTACACGGCGGTGGCGCCCGACAGGATCCAGCCGAGGGGCAGGAGGAACACGAGCACGACGCGCGGTCCGATCGCACGGCACTCGGCGGCGATCTGGCCGAGCGGATAGCGCGAGACCACATACACCAGCGTCGCCAGACCGAGGATGGCGAACGCCGAGTCGACCCACTTCGGAATCTTGGGCCAGCGGAAGCGTCGTCGGGCGGGCGGGGGCGTACGGATTGTCGCAGGGGGCGTTTCGAGCATCCGCTGCCATCGTAGCCTGTCGGACAGCGGTCGCCTACAATGATCGCGTGGCCGCCGTCCGCCCATTCGACCCGCCGCGCGAATTCGACGAGCTGCGCGCGCTCGCCGGCGGACGGCGCCTGGTGGCGCTCGTCGGCGCCGGGCTGAGCACCGACTCCGGCATCCCCGACTATCGCGGCGCCGGCCGCCCGCCGCGCACGCCCATCGTCCATCGCGACTTTCTCGCCAGCGCCGCCACGCGCCGGCGCTATTGGGCGCGCAGCTTCCTCGGCTGGCCGCGCGTCTCGGCGGCGGCGCCGAACGACGGACATCGCGCCATCGCCGCGCTCGAGGAGGCCGGCCGTCTCGGCGGCGTCATCACGCAGAACGTCGACGGGCTGCATCAGCGCGCCGGCAGCCGCCGCGTCGTCGAGCTGCACGGCGCGCTCGCCCGCGTGCGCTGCCTCGGCTGCGGCGCGGTCGAGAGCCGCGCCGCCGCGCAGGAGCGGCTCGCCGCGCTCAACGCCGGCTGGGGCGGCGTCGCCGCCGCCATCGCGCCCGACGGCGACGCCGAGCTCGACGCCGCCGCGCTCGCCGGCTTCGTCGTCGCCGACTGCCACGCCTGCGGCGGCATCCTCAAGCCCGACGTCGTCTTCTTCGGCGACAACGTGCAGCGCCCTGTCCTCGACGAGGCATGGCGCCTGTTCGACGAAGCCGAGCTGCTCCTCGTCCTCGGCTCGTCGCTGACGGTGTGGTCGGGCTATCGCTTCGTCCGTCGCGCCGCCGAGCGCGGCGTCCCGGTGGCCATCGTCAACCTCGGCCCCACGCGCGGCGACGCCCTCGCCACCGTCCGCGTCGACGCGCCGCTCGGCACCGTCCTCCCCGCGCTCGCCGCCGCCCTCGCGTAGGGACAGCTCCTAGTACACGTAGCGCAGCCCGAGCTGGAAGCGGAACGGGGTCTGGCGCGCGATGACCGTGCCGAAGGTCGGCACGTCGCGATTCTCGACCGTGCGCGCGGCGTCGAGGTCGAACAGGTTGAACGCGTCGGCGATGACGATGATGTGCTGCTTGAGGAGCTCCGTGAAGTCGTACTGCACGCGCGCGTTCACCGTCAGCGTGTCGGGCAAGCGGAACTCGCTAATCTGCGCCGGCGAGTTGCCCTTGCCCGGCTCCGTCCCCTGCGGCGAGCGCAAGTTGGTGTAGTTGCCGTCGTACGGATTGAAGAACTTCTTCGACAGCGGCGCGCCGCTCATGAAGTCGACGAACAGGCCGCCGGTCAGCCCGTGCCAGCTGTACGAGGCGCGCACCTTGACGTTGTGGCGCACGTCCTCGGGCAGAAAGCCGTCGTAGAACATCGCCTGCCGCGGGTTGTAGTACTGCGAATTGCCGATCTCGCCGTTGATCTGCCCGAGCTCCTCGGCGCCCGGACCGTACAGCCACGCCAGCGTGTAGCCGGCGTAGAAGTCGAAGTTGTCGTTGGGCCGCGCTTCGTACTCGAAGTCGACACCTTGATAGACGCGATAGTTCGAGTCCGGCGTCGTGTACAAGAAGATCTGCTGCGGCATGCCGTTGGCGTAGGCGATGACGTTGGTACCCGCCGGATTCCAGACCTGGTTCACCTCGATGCCGTCCCAGATGTTCGAGATCTTCTTGTACGTGTAGGTCACGCCGGCGACCGAGCCGCGCTGCACCTCGCGCCGCAGCGACGCGGTCACCTCGTCGGCGTGCGGCGTCGACAGGTTCTTGCCGATGCGATAGCCGTCGGCGCCGCCCGACTGCTGGAGGAGGTTCCACGTCTTGTTCGCCTGGCTCCACTGATACGTCGTGGCCACGGCGCTGATGTCGGCGCTCGAGGCGGCGAGCAGCGACAGCGTCTCGTTCGACCGGCCGTAGAAGATCGAGATGATCGTCTTCTGATCCTTGGTGAGCGCGTAGGTGGCGCCGAGGCGCGGTCCCAGGCCGAACAGGCTCGACACCGTCTGTCCGCCGGTGTTCTTGGTGAGGCCATAGTCGAAGCGGATGCCGGGCAGGATCGTCAGCCGCCGGATCGGCTTCCAGCGGTCCTGCACGTACAAGCTGGCGCCGATGCCCCACTGGTGCGTGTCGAACGGCGACTGATCGGTGCGCTGATAGCAGCCGTTGCCCGTGGTCTGATCGCACAGGCCCATCTCGCCTTCGCCGCCGCCGGCGTCGTTGAAGAACTGGTTGCCCGGATATTCGACGTGGTTGGTGTGATAGATGAGCCGCGACTGAATGCCGATCTTCGCGTCGTGATGCCCGAGCCAATTGCCGCGCATCGACACCGACGGATCGAATTGCACCGTGTACCGCTTGTCGAGCTGGATGGCGTCGCCCTGATACCAGGTGGTGCCGTCGTCGTTGTTGAAGTGCTGCGGGCGATTCGGATCGTACATGTCGTTGAGCGACGAGAACGAGCCGTCGTTGTTGTTGGTGATCGAGCCGAAGTGGCCCTGCGGCCCGAAGTCGATGGTGCTGTACTGAAAGCCGAGCTGCACGTTCGTGTTCAGGTTCTGCGAGCGCAGATAATCCCACTGCACGATGGCGAACACGCCGCCCTGGTTCTGGTGATCTTCCGCTACGCCGAGGAGCGAGTTGTTCTGCACCACGTTGTTGAAGAACGCCGGATCGGCCGACGCCGACAGCGTCACCAGGTTCTTCGGCGTCGCCGCCCACGTCAGCTTGAGCCGGCCGAGGAAGCGGTGCGACGTCAGCGGTGGATGCTGCACGCCGAGCGGCGGGCCCATCGGGATCGAGTTCTCGCGATAGTCGTACTCGAACGACGCGTTGAACCACAGGTGGCGGCGAAGGATGGGCCCGCCCACGTTCAAGTTGGCGCCGTAGGTCTGCGTCGTCGGCGCGATGAATTTGCCGAACGGCCGCATGCCGTTGTAGAGGTTGGCGCCGAACTGATCGGCGACGCTGAACTTCTGGTTGTTGATGTAGAACGACGAGTCGATCGACAGCTTGTCGCTGCCGGCGACGGTGATGAGGTTGATGATGCCGCCGAGCGAGTTGTACTCGGCCTCGAAGCCGCCGGTGAGGATCTGCTCGGACGCGATGGAGTCGAAGTTGATGTTGGCGGAGAAGGTGTTCGTCACCGGGTCGGTGATGTCGAGCCCGTCGACGAGGTAGTGATTCATCGTCAGGTTGCCGCCCTTGATCTGATAGTTGCCGCCGCCGTCGACGTCGACGGTGCCGGCGACCTGCTGCACCAGATCCTGGTAGCGGCGGCCGCTCGCGATCTTCGCCTCTTGATCCTTGGTGAGGACGGCGCCGGTCTGCGTCGAATCGGGGTTGGTCGGGTGGCGCTCCTCGACGACGGTGTAGGTCTGCACCTCTTCCATCTGGGCCGACCAGCGGAGGTCGAGCGGCGCCGTCTGGCCCTGGCGCACTTCGACGCGGCGCTTGGTCTTCACCGTGCCGGGGAAGCCGACCTCGACGGTGTAGACGCCGGGCGGCAGCTCGACGACCTCGTACGAGCCGTCGTCGTTGGAGACGAGCGTGCGCGGCCCACCGACGAGCGCGGGGCCGGTGACGGCGATGTCGATGCCGGGCATCGGCGCGCCGCCTTCTTTGGCGGTGACGACGCCGGCGATGCGGCCGGTGAGCTCGCCGACGGCGAAGACGTCCGGTGCGGCGGCGATCGCGACGAGCGCGGCGACCAGAGCAACGATCTTTTTCATCATTGCACCTGCAGGCAGTAGATGAAGGGCGTCGGCGCGGGCATGACCGTCGTCATGTCGATCGCCGCCACGCTCGTCGCCGGGCTCATCGGATCCGCCGGCACGTACGTCATGACCTGGCAGATCGGCGAATAGCCCGCCGTGCCGCGCGCCGCTTGCAGGACGTCGAAGCCGGAGCCCGGCTCGCCCATCGTCGGCACCGCCGCGGGCGCGCCGCTCATGTCGGTGCCCGGCACCAGCGTCGGCACGTACAGCGTCTGCGCGATCAGCTCGTTGCCCATCGTCGGCACGTAGCCGCCGTCGAGGTACTGGGTCAGGTAATGGTTGAACCAGCCGAACTTCTGCGGCCCGAGCGAGGTCGTCGCATCGAGGCTGCCGTCGGGGAAGCGCACCTCGGCGCTCGGATCGACGAGCGCCCAGGCCACGATCTTGCCGTCGGGCACGCCGCTCGGCAGCGCATTGGCGGCGCTGCCCTTCGGCGGCGGCGCCAGCGGCACCGTGACGAGCTTGTCCTGCACCAGCGTGTCGCTGCTCTTGATCGACTGGCACGGCTCGCCGCTCGACTGCACCGGCACCTCGGCGACGAGCGGGACGTAGCTCGCGTCGGCCGGCAGCGCGGTGAAGACGTTGCCCTGATCGTCGTAGCGGATGCCGTCGCGCTGCTCGTCATAGACGTAGCCGGCGGGCGCCGCGCAGCGCGGCTTGCCGGGAAACGGATCGCTCGCGCCGGGATCGAACACGTACGCCGGCGGCGTGGCGAACGAATCGCCGAGCGCCAGCGGATCGTCGGCCGCGAGCTGCGCCGCAGAGAACGGGAAGGCGTAATAGCCGACGGTGTTGTCGTCGACGAACGCGTCCGAGGCGGCGAAGACGCCGCCGCCGAACTTGGCGTCACCGCCGGCGCCGAGATAGGCCGCCGGGAAGTGCGACACGTCGACGGGCCCGGCGTTGTATTCGCCGCTCCGTCGATCGTAGGGAGTGCAACCGGAAGAAGAGAAGAGAAGGAACCACCAGACCACGCCCACCCGAAGTTTCATGGCGGCGCAAACTAGTCAGTGTTGTCAGTTTTGCATATCGCATCGATACGTGAGGTCGCGTCGCCGCGCACGCTCGTGGGCACCGCGCGACATTCGATTCAACGCTACTCGGACGCGTATTCGTCCGCACAGCGCGCAGCGAGCTTGCGCAGCTCGTCCTGCTCGTCCTCGGAGCGCTCGGGCTCCGCCTCGATGCTGTAGCGTCCGGGCTCGAGCTCGCGCAACAGCGCCGGCAGATCGCGGCCGTTCCATTCGATCACTCGTCGCATGACTCGCACCACCGTCGGCGCAAGATAGGTGCGCGGCTCAGCGCGCCCAGTCCCCACCAACGGAGACGTAGAAGGTGAAGCCGCCGGCGACGCTTCCGGGCTGCACGGTCGGCGACCAGCCGGTGCGCGCGTCGAGCTGCCAGCCGCGAACGCGCAGATCGGCGAACAGCCCGATCCCGGCGAGGACTCCCGGTCGCGCGTCGCTGCCGCCGGTGCGGCGGACGTCGGCGAGCGCGACGCCGTCGACGAGCAGGCCCACTTCGTGCTCGCCGGCGACGCGCACGTGCAGCGAGGCTTGCGCGGCGGCGAAGTCGTCGGCGAGGTAGCCGGCCCACGGCGCGCCGGCGAGCGGCACGCTGTACGGATTGAGCCCGCCGATGCGCACGCGCACGAGGTCGTCGGCGCCGTGCATCCAGCTCGCGGTCTCCTCGACCTGCAGGCGCAGGCGGGGCGCGACGACGACGCCGGCGCGCAGCCACTGGCGCGCCATCCAGATCGCGCGCGACGGATCGTTGCGCAGATCCGGCGGCGCGAACGCGGCCGGATCGCGCGCCCCCCACGGCTGCGCGTCCGAGCGGGCGTCGAGGCCGAGCTCGACGCCGAAGGCGACGCCGCGCAGGCGCGGATAGAAGCGCTGCGGCTCCCAGAGCGAGCGATCGGCGGCGAGCTGCCAGAGCGTGTAGCGCAGGCGCACCTCGCCCACCCACGCGTCGGGCGGAAGGATCAACGCCGCGTTGGTCGCGCCCGCGCGCGTGAAGAACCAGCGGCGCCCGCCGGCGACGAGCTCGAGGAAGTGGGGGGCGAGGTCGAGCTTGGCGGCGGCGCCGGCGGTGGCGTAGCTGGCGTAGAAGCCGCGGCCCGGATCGTTCTGCCCGTCGCGATAGTAGTCGCTGAGGAGGCCAGCGATGAGCGCCTCGCCGGCGGCGCCGACGGCGAATTCGAAGCGGCCGACGCGGATCCGATCGTAGGAGAGCCGCAGCGTGTCGGTGTTGAGCTCGGCGGCGAAGTGCGCGCCGTGCGGCAGGCCGTCGAGATCGTAGCGGACGAGGACGAAGCCGTGGCCGTTGAACCCGGGCGTGGCGTAGATCTCGCCGCCGCCGGCGACGGTCAGGCGATGATGGCGCGCCCCCGCGTGCGCGCTGACCGCGAGGAGGATGGCGAAGAGGGCGGCGATCCAGCGCACCGTCCCAGTGTAATGTAAGAGTCCGTTCATGGACGCGATCGACGAGATCCTACCCGCGCTGCAGGCCAAGGCAGCCGAGCGTGGCTACGACGCGCTCTCGCACGCCGAGCGCGTAGTCCTCGATGTCACCGAAGTCGAGGCCCAGGTGAACAACGGTGGCTTCGATCAGTTCTTCTACAATCGAAGCGGTGATCGCGCGCAAGAAAGCATCGCCGCGCTCGAGGAGATTGGCGCGCAGGAGACCGCGGCGCTGTTGAAGCTGGCGTGCGGTCGATTTCCCGGGAAAGCGCCGAGCGCCGAATGGTTCGTCCGGCAAAAACAGCTCCTCGAGGATGTCGCCGACGAGGCATTCGACGATCTCGACGCCCGGTTCTTCGCGGATCCGGACGGAATGTCGAAGCGGCTCGTCGCATATTGGGGTAAGCACAAACCCAAGCGCTAGACGTCCTCTGCGGAGGAAGGCGTCGGAGTCGAACCGAACAGGATGAACCTGCGCACCCGTTTCGAGCGGGGCCGCGTCGCCGTCGGCGTTCACCTTCCAGGATTTGCCCGCAGAGAACCGTGCGGGCTCGGTGTGGAGGAGGAGGGCGGGGCGCTCATTCGTCGTGCTCGAGCTCGCCGCCCCAATAGACCGAATCGCGCAGCCACGACTTCCACGACTCCGGCATCCCGTCGGTGAAGTGGATCTCGCGCGGCACGTGCGGCAGCCGCTTCGGCTTGACCGGCGTCGACAGAAGGCGCATGCCCGCTTGCGCCGGCGTGCGCCCCGCCTTCTTCTGGTTGCAGCCGACGCACGCGACCACGACGTTCTCCCACGTGGTCTTGCCGCCGAGGACGCGCGGCACGACGTGCTCGTAGGTGAACTCGTCGCGCCGTACGCGGTAGCCGCAGTACTGGCAGCGGCCGCGATCGCGCGCGTACACGTTGTGACGCGAGAACTTGATCGCCTTCTTGCGCGGGAGCGCGCGGACGAAGCGCACGATCGACGGCATGCGCACGCTCCATCCCGGCGTGCGGATGTAGCGGTCGGGATACTCGTCGATCACCTCGACCACTTGCTCGAGCACCCAGACGATCGCTGTCTCCCACGGAACGCGACGTACGGGCTGATATCCGACATCCAACACCAACGTCTGCACGAGTCACCTCCTTCCTTTTTGCTTTGTGTGAGTACCGACGGAGGGATTCGAACCCTCGCTGTCCAGGATTTGAAGCTGGCGCCTCTGCCAGTTGGGCTACGTCGGCGTGGCGTGGTGCTCCGAGCGCGATTCGAACGCGCACTCGACGGCGTCTGAGACCGTTGCCTCTTCCGTTGGGCTACCGGAGCGTCGTGCCTGCAGCGGGATTCGAACCCGCACTGAACGGTCTCTCGAACCGTTGCCTCTGCCGTTGGGCTACACAGGCGAGAAGAGCCCGCGCAAGGATTCGAACCAAGATAACCATCCCTCTGGCGGCCCGACGGCGGACAAGAGGTGAAGGACGGAATCTGCCTTCGCAGGCAGTGCCCATCCAATTGGGCGACGCGGGCGGAAACGAATGGGCGCCTCGGGCAGGATTCGAACCTGCGCCTTCCCCATTAACAGTGGTAACGATCTCTCGTCGGCCCGAGCACGGGCAAGGTGTGAAAGACCGCCTTTTTGGCGCTCTACCATCTGAGCTACCGAGGCAAGCGATGCCGACGGCCGGGATTCGAACCCGGATCTCCCGCTCTCCAGGCGATAACCGTCGTTCTGCGGCCCGTGACCGGGCAAGGAGTGAGCGGCGGAATGGCGTGCTGCCGTTACACCACCGTCGGCATCAGCGGGCGGTCGAGGAATCGAACCTCGCTGCTCGGTTTTGGAATCCGAGCTGATCCCAGATCACCGCCCATTCGGCGAACAAGTTGTGCAGTTGGGGGAAAACGGCGTCTTTTTCACCGTCGCCTGGCTCCCGAGCCAGGCCTCCTGTGTGCGGGTAACCCAACCACTTCGGCTCGCCGAACATTGATGCGGGCAAGACTGCTGAGCTGGGACGCGGGATTTGAACCCGCCGGCTTTCGCCGCTTACCAGATAACCCAACTCATTCGGCCCGCTGGAGCCTCTCGTCGGAATCGAACCGCCTTGCCCGTATACGAGACGGGTGCATTCCCAGAATGCGTCGAGAGGCAAATGCCGGCGGCGTGACCGCCGGCGGTGCTACTCGTTGCTGCTCGTGCTACCTCGTTGCGGCTGCGGCTCTGCCGAAGTCGCTGATGACCGACGGCGTCGCGGTGTCGAAGCCGACGACGTCGAGCATTCCGGCGTCGTTCGGATCCGCGATGCTGAATCCGTTCGACACCATTCCCACGACCACCAGCTTCGCGGCGATGCCCGTGCGCTGCCGGTACTGGCGCAGCGCCTGCACCGGGTGGATGCCGCCGGCCCACGTCTCCGAGTCGGTGTAGACGACGAACGTGTCCACCTCGACCCGGCGCTCGAGCGCCCACAACATCGGCTGCGCGCAGTCGGTGGCGCCGAACGGCATTCCGCTCACGCGCTTCACCGCCCGGTCGAGCCGCCACTTCGGCGACAGGTCGAGCTCGGTCAGCCCATCGGTGAACGCGACGAAGGCGTGCTGCTTCTCCGTCGCCGCGGTCACCAGCGCCATCGCCGCCGACGCCACGCGCGGCGTCAGCCCCGGCACACCCGCCACCACGCCCGACTCCATCGACCCCGAGACGTCGAGCGCGAGCAAGGTGCGCGCCCCCGACGGCTCGACGCTCCGGAACGTGGCGTAGAACGCGTCGTCGAGCGCGTCGACAACAGCCGCCACCGGCGTCCACGTGTGCTGTCCGCGGACCCCACGGCCGGCGGCGTACGTCTTCATCGCCGCCAGCACCGCGATCGGGTGGATGCGCGCCTTGGCCAGCTTCTCCGCGTCGCGCAGCGTCTCGATCACCTTCCGCGTCGCCG
>Ga0070684_100003342_pt1 | contig 12013 bp, 17 predicted proteins | sample KBSC723LmetaG_FD_65653 | JGI IMG/M metagenome (GOLD analysis project Ga0070684, IMG submission 65653) | Corn rhizosphere microbial communities from Kellogg Biological Station, Michigan, USA - KBS C7.2-3L metaG | ecosystem: Host-associated > Plants > Roots > Rhizosphere ...
TCCTCGGCGGCGTCGATCATCGCCACCCCGATCCGGTCCTTGACCGAGCCGCCGGGGTTGAGGTACTCGAGCTTGGCGCAGACCTCGCCCTCCCCGTCCTCGCTCAGCCGCCGCAGGGCGACCAGCGGCGTCTCCCCGACGAGAGCGGAAGCCTCTGCTCCGATGCGCATCGCGTTGGACCCTAGCGGGGGCGGCTGCGCTTGGCCGCCCCTCGCGAGCGCTACCGTTTCGGGATGAGGTTCTGGCGCATCGCAGTCGGGGCGCTCGTCGCAGCCTCGCTGCTCCTGCCCAGCGCGGCCGGCGCGAACGCGCTGATCCCCCTTGCCCCGTTCTCGGCCTGGGGCAGCCTGCCGATCCACGCCGGCTCGCCGCCCAGCGACCCGCGCCTCTTCGTCGTCGAACGCGGCGGCGGCGTGCGGATCGCCAAGGACGGCGTCCTGCAGCCGACTCCCTTCCTCACCGTCCCCAACATCGCCACCGAAGGCGAGCGCGGGCTGCTCTCGATCGCCTTCCCGCCCGACTACGCGAGTAGCGGGCTCTTCTATGTGTTCGCCGTCGCCGCCGGCCCCGACGGCCTTGACCCTTCCGCCAGCCTCGGCCAGGCACGCGTGATCGAGTACCGCCGCTCGGCTTCCAATCCCGACCTCGCCGACCCCGCTTCAGCGCGCCTGGTGCTGACCGAGGAACATCCGGCCAGCTACCACTACGCCGGTCAGCTCGCCTTCGGCCCCGATGGCCTTCTCTACATCACGATGGGCGACGGCGGCGAAAATGCGCAGAGCCTCTCCACCGACTTCGGCAAGATCCTGCGCATCGACCCGCGCGATCCGCCCGGTTCCGCCTCCTTCAGCGTGCCGCCCTCCAACCCCTTCGTCGGCACCGCGGCGAAGCCCGAGATCTACGCGCTCGGGCTTCGCAACCCCTTCCGGGCATCGTTCGGGCCCGCCGGCGAACTGGTCGTCGCCGACGTCGGCGAGAGTCAGTGGGAGGAGGTGGACCTGGGACGACCGACCGGGACGCCGGCGACGACCACGCTCGCCGGCGCCAACCTCGGCTGGCCGGAATGCGAGGGCGCCTGCGAACCGCCTAATCCCGGCTTCGTCGATCCGATCTTCCAGTACAGCCACGGACCGGGACCGCTCGAAACCACCGGCTGCGCGGTGATCGGCGGCTTCGTCGTCCGCGATCCGGCGCTCACCGGCCTCACCGGCCGCTACCTCTACGGCGACCGTTGCCGCACCGACCTGCGCACGCTCGACCTCAACGCGCCCGGTGCCGACCCCCAGCCCGCCGGGCTGACGTTGCCCCCGGAAAGCGGCCACCCGCTGGGCTTCGGCGAAGACGCCTTCGGCTGCGTCTACGCGATCGCCGACGCCACCGTCTTCCGCGTCGCGGCCTCCGCCTCGGCCGGCGCAGCCTGCCCACAAGCGCCAACGGCCGGATCGACGGCCGACCGCACCCCGCCGCGGCTGCGACTGGACAGGTCCCACCGCCGGCCCCTGCGGCGCTTCGTGCCGGTCCTCGCCACCTGCGACGAGCCCTGCGCGCTGCGCGCCAGCGGCACGATTCGCTTCGGCGGCCGGGCGAGGAAGCTGATCGCCGCCCGCGGCTCGGGCGAAGCCGGTCGGCGCGTTCGGCTGCGGTTGGAGCTGCGCGGGACAACCCTGAAGCGCGCCCGCGACGCCAGAGCCCACCACCGCCGCGTGATCGTACGGCTCAAGGTGACCGCCACCGACGCCAGCGGCAACACGGCGCACCGGGCGAAGCGGATCGCCTTGCGATAAGCAGCCGCATAGATGAAGTACATGCCGAGCCGGGGCGAGCAATCACGCATGGGTAAGCGGCTTGCCGCTTCCGTGCGCCAGTTATGCGCCAGTCGGTGCGCCAGTGAGCACCGCACGAGCCCCAGAGAATCGGAGATTTACCGGAGCGCCCTCATTGAGTTGCCTCTGCTTTCACGGCGGAGGTCTTAAGCGCCTCTAGCTCGTCAAGGATCGCATCCATCTGATAGGTCGCCTGGAGAATCGTCTTGGCGACGTCAACGGCGACTTCGACCTCTCGCTTGCCGATCTCCGCGTAAACGCGAGCCTCCACGTGGACGGCATCATTGCCGAGCAGGCGAAGGTTATGAAGAGCCTTAATCATGCCCTTGGGAAGCACAATCTTCTCGCCGAGATTCTCGATGCGCTTGTAGAGGTCGCCGCCAGTGGCCCCTTGGTCCTCGCAGACTGCCTCCAAGGTTCGCCGCACCATCACTGCCGCAGCGGGATAGGACTCACCTGCATGGCAATCGATGGCTTCTTCCAGCGGCTCTTGAACAGCTGACGGCAACGCCGACGCATCGAAGTCGAGCCGCTCGGGTGGATAAGAGGCGATGACCTCCCCGCTGCTCGGGATGTAGACAAGGTAAATCAACGCCGCACAGTCGGGGTTCGGGCAGATCCGCTCGCCGGTTGCTGGTTGGTTGTTTGACCATCCCTTCCCGCGCTGCACAAGTCGCAGATCTCCGCCCCGCTGGTCGAGAGTGCCCTCACGCAGGCAAGCAGGGCAACGCATCGTGATCCGAACCGGCTGGATCGCTTCGACGGCCTGCTTGATGTTCTCGAACTTCACGAGCAACAGGCTATCCCTACTCGTGCATCGTGCGCCACCGCTCCCTCTGGCAAGCCGCGGCGACGCAGCGGCCCTCATCGTGCGCCAGCAGGCGCCTCGCCAGCCGCGCGGGCGGCTTCTTCGTCCCGCGTTCGCTGGGCGCTGAGGTAGGCATCAAGCAGTCGCGCTCCCTCAGCCTCGGAGCCCGGCATCAGATGGCCGTAACGATCCAGGGTGATCGAGATGTTGGCGTGGCCCATGAAAGTTTGGAGCGCCTTGGCGTTGACCCCGGCGGCGATCATCAGGGAGGCGAAGGTATGGCGGCACTCGTGCAACGTGATGCGCTCCAGCCCAGCGTCTTTCCAAGCATCATCGGCGCGCTTCGTCAGCTTCGAGGGATCGAACGTGCTGTCGCCCCTCGCAAGGCCAAAGAATCGGTCCCGGCCGCTGTAGCCACTGGCGGCGAGCCTCGCGTCGAGGAAGTCTCGGAGAACGGCGCTGATCGGCACCTTGCGCCGACCGGCATCCGACTTGAGCGGGATCTGCCCCTCGCGTTACTCCCAGCCGAACTCAACCCGGATCACGCCGTTGGCGAGGTCAACGTCCTCCGCCCTCAGCGCCTGCAACTCGCCGCGCCGCAGCCCCCCATACATCGCCGTCGCCCAGATCGGCCGGTCGGCGGCAGGGACGGCGGCGATCAGCGCCTCGGCTTCTGTCGGGGCCGCGTAGCGCTCGCGCCGACCGCGCACAGCCGGAAGCTGAAGACCGCTGCAAGGGTTGGCAGCGACTTCCCCCCGCGAGAGCGCGCGGCGATAGATCGCGCGAACCGGAAGCAGCGTTACCTGGATCGTTGACGGGTTCCAGCCGTCGGCGAGCAGGTCGTCGGCGAACTCTTGGAGGTCGAAGCGTTGAAGGTCGGTGAGGCGAACACCCGAGAATCGCGGCAGCACCCGCAGCCGCATCCCCGACTCATACGACCGCAGCGCAGCGCGCTTGTAGGGGTCGCCTGACCGATTCGGGATCGAGCCGTGCTTCGCGCCCTTGATCCATCCCGTCCATGCCTCCCCCAGCGTCGTCTTCTTCGCCGCTCGCATCCCTCCCCGCGCAAGCGCCCCGAGTGCATCGGCACGCCACGACTTCGCTTCTGCCCTTTGGGCGAAGGTGCGGCGAATCTTCTTGCCGTCCCGCTTGGAGAAGACCCACGCCTCATAGCCAGCGTTGCAATTGCAGCGCCCGCCGTCGCGGGCGCTGCAACCTTTCGAGTGTCTCCCCCCGGTGATCTGCTTGACGGGATGGGGTGGGACCCTGGCGGGACGCGCCTGGGCCAGTTCATAGGCGGGTGAGCCTGAGTGGCTGAGGGCGTCCGCAAGCTCGATCTGACCGACAGCCGTGCGGTGCAACGAAGCCATGACCGCCAACTCTTCCTGCGAGAGCTTCGCCCGCCTGCGGCAGTAGGCGAGATTCGCGCCGAGCCGGTCCGCTACGGCCATCAGCTCTCCTCCTCCTCCGTCGCGAAGCCGCCCGGCCGGTAGTTGCCGATACGCCAGGTGATTCCGGCGAGCAGATCGTCGGCGGAGACTTCGAGCGCGTCCTTGAGCTTGATCAGCGTGTCGATACGGGCGATTCGCAGCCCCCGCTCAAGCTGGCTTATCTCGGTTCGGTGAAGCGAGGCCCGAAGACTTAGCTCCTCTTGGGAGAGTTCGGCCCGCTTGCGCTGGCGGGCGAGGTTATCCCCGAAATGAGCGGCGATATCAACGAACATCGCTCTCTCCCTCCATGAGCCGGTCGAGCAGGCCGTGAAGCGCCTCGTGCTCGGAGACGACGCGCTTGTACTCGTTCTCGCGGTCGTATATCTGCGCGAGGTCCCGGAGCACGTCGCATACGTCGCGGTCGGGAACGATGGAGCCGGTATCGAGCGAAGCCAGCAGCTTGTCGTAGACGACCTCTTCGCGATGTAGACGATGCGGCTCTTTGAGCTGCTTGGGGTATTGGGCCAGCTCTTCTCGAATTCCGTTGCGCGCGGTCTCAAAGAGATCGCGCAGAAACTCGCGGTGCTCGGCGGGGACCTGGAGGGCGATGGCATCGCCCGCCCCCGTAGGGTTCTGATCAGCCATAAGGAGCACAGCCTCCTTGTGGTCAGGCCCCCGGTTGGTGTTTGCGCACCGCCGGGGGCCGCTTTTTAGTTGTGATCGGAGAGTAGCACCTACTGTTGTGGCACCCTCTACAGTTCGCCGATCACTTGCCCTTGATGATCTGATTGACCCTGGTGCGATGCAAGCCAACGGCCTCCCCGATTTCGGCCATCGAAAGCCCGGCATCTGCAGCGCGCTTGAAGCTCTTTCTCCGCGCCGTGGCGGCGTCGTCAGTTCGGGCCTGGGCGCGCTCGAAAGTTGCCTGCGCCCGGCGGGCCTCGCTACGAGCTTTCTTCTGCGTGGGGTCGAGCATCGGGACCACCCTAAAAGCTGGCCGCCACTCACGGAAGCACCCTCTCCGCATTCTCAGCCGTCCAGCGTTCAAGCTCGCTGACAGGAACGAGGCGCTTGCGACCTCGGCGGATCAGCCGCAGCTCTGGCGCAACGTTGGCATCGAAGAAATCCGGGCCGACCCCGATAGCCGCCGCAGCTTCCGCCGGGGTGAGCGCGATGCGCGGGATCGAGACAGCGAGCTTCTTGGTCATTGCCCCTGGGCTTGGTCTTCGTCGTCCTCTCCCTGCCCAAGCCAATCGACCGAGCGATCTAGCGCGCCGACCTCGCGGAAGATCGGCGCAAAGGGACCGCGACTCCTCAGGTCATCCAAGAGACAAAAGCCGATCGTCACGCCATAGGCGCGCGAAAGCTGCGGATTGTCTTCCAGCAGCACGAGCGCCATGTTGCGCCGACGAGTCAGCGACTTGCGCGAGGCACCGGTCAGGGCGCAGATAACGGGAGGGAAGGTCGGATAGCGGCTGCCCCATAGCGACTCGCCGCGTTTGTCACGGGCACGGCAAAGCTGGCCATAGCGAGCCAGCTCGGTGACGAGGCGTTCAACGGAGAGCGTCGCCCGGTCCAGCTCGACGAAGCGCTGCTCGAAGACATAGTGCTCGTCCTCGGCGCGCACGTAGCTCAGCACCGCGTCGGCGATCAGCGTGCGGCGAGCGCGGCCGCGCCCACGGTTCAGGGGATGGGCGATCTCGTGCCGCCAGGAGAGCGGCCCGAATTCATCCCCGCGCTCCCGTGCCGTGCGCAGGAAGCTGATCCCGACCTCGTTGACGCCGAGGGTGTGGGCGCGCAGCGGTCCCGCCGCTTGCGCGGGGCTGAGGATTTTCGGTCGGCGCTCGACATCGCCGGCGTCAAGCACAAGGTCAGCGCCACGGTCCGTCAAGAACCACAGGCGACGGGGAGCGCGGCGAGCTTCGAGGTAGGCAACCAAGCCCGCCCGCTCAAGGTAGGCGAGGACTTGCTGAGCGCGGCGCGGGCTGCGATCCGGGAAGTGGATCGCGCGGACCCGGGCGTCGAGAGGACGCGATGCTCTCCCAGCGAGGCGATCACCTCGGCGGTCGCCTCCGGCAGCCTCAGCCCCGCTGCCGCCTTCCAATTCATGCGGGCCTCCGAACCTGCGAGCGACCGGCGGAGCGCTGCCACGCCAGCGCGGAGCCGCCAAGCGTCTGCGTCATAGCCAGCGCCGAGGCGATTACGGTCGCCGAGGCGGTGGAAAAGCGCTGCGGAGCCAGCGCGGTGGCGATAGCGCAGGCGTCGAGTGCAAGGGACGCGGAGAAGATCGAGAGAGCAATTACGACCGACGTGACCGACGTGATGTTTTGAACCGGGGGTGGCGTAGGAATGTCGGCAAAACGCCAGGCCCGCAAACGGCGCTGCGATGCGCGCTGGCGGGCCTTGGGCCTAACCAGATCGCGAAGCGATGGGCGAAACGATGGCCGCAGCCTCCCCCGAAGCGAGAAGCGAAGCGGCGACTCAGACGCAGCTTCCATATACCTACAGAGGCACGAGCCACCAAAGTGGTCACAACCAGTTGGTCGTGCGGTTGTACGTTGGGGTCTGCGGAAGCTGGCCCCTACGTCTGCGCGTTCATCCACGACGCTCTGACCTCCAGGGCGATCAACCGGGAAAGTGGCCCCCCCTTCGCGCACAACCATGTGGCTATGAAGCGAGTGCATGCCCGCTTAGTACCGCCGCGAACTGTCGCCGTCTACAAACGCGCTTAGGCGCCTAGGCGCTTAAGCAAATAGGCGAAACCGACTTGCTACATAAAGCTCTTGCGCCTTCTAAATGCGCTGACATCAGCCTGAGTCAGCTCGAACCACTCGCCATTGCGACGCCGATCTGAAAATCGCTTGTGCCAGTAAGCCTCGATGCCTCGCGGATCGTCGGTCGCAATCTCGTGGACGGGTGTCGAGCGCTCCGGGAGTTGAAGCGCTAGCTCGTAGGCCCGCCGCCCGGTTGAATTGGTATGCCCGATCTTGTAATAGCGCCCAGACTTCAGGAGGTAGACAAACCCGCGCTCTTCGGATTCGCTGCTCTCGTCATTCTCGATCGCGTCGGCAGATTCGAGGAGGGGCGAAATGATCGTCAGAACGTCCCCATAATCGCTGGCCCCCTCGCAAAACTCAGCCAGACGCGCTACTAGCGTTGCCTTTGGTCCAAGGCGTTCATAGACGCCATTGCTCGGCAAGCTCTTGTCGACCAGTCGCTGCATTCGCATCTCGGCGAGAGTAGGAAAGTGCCCAAGCCGTCGCGTCTCTAGCGCGAGCCGACGAATGGCCTCCTGATCGTCAGTCCGGACCTGCATTGCATTGGGCGCGAAGCCTGCCTCCTCAACCGCATCGCCCCACCGTGCCCAATACCGGCCTAGCCAATCCGCCTCGCGTATCCCGGTCGCCTCAAAGAAGCGGTTCCGACCTAGAGGTTTCCCGCCATTCTCCTCCGCCAGGCGACGAATCTCAGAAAGGATCTCGTCCTTCTCGACCACTTGCCGCGATGCTAGTCGTAGTCTCGCGGGGACGATGCGCGGAAGGTGGTACGACCATCAGGCAAGGGAAGGGCGGTGACCGGCTGCATCAGAAAGGGATCGCGGCTGAATCTGGGGCGTTACGAACCTCACTCAACCAACCATCGAGGCTGGTCTTAAGCTGTCGTCCCTCGGTCCTCGGCTCCTTGAAGACGACAAAGCTCCAGCCCGTCCACCGCGGCGGGATCGATGTACTTGTCGGGAACAGCGGCAGGACCGCCCGGCAAGCCTGGGCTAGTTCCGGGCTCTCGGCAATATCCATGCCCCGGTCCTCCCCGCACCGACATGCTGCCCATCTCGTAACCGTGCCGACAACGAGGTCTGCTATCTCGTTCAACGGTCCCCCTGCGGTGGCCGCGAGAGACTCGGAATATCCCTTATCTCGTAGGGATGGCCATTCAGCCCCCCAGGGCAGGCGGCGTAAATCGTGCTGGTCGCGGTACTTTCGATCAAGCTCCCGAAAGTGGTCTCCATGGTCGAAGAGGACAACGTGGCCACCGGGCCCAGGCTCGTATTGGGGGGCTCGGAGCCGCTGGAGCACAAAGTCGAAACAACCCCCATGGACATAGAGATCTTTCCGCTTCTCTTTATCTAGCTGTAGCTCTGGTGGCCGGAAGTCCTCAAGTAGCGCAACGACTCCTTGCTTGAGGGGCAGGGAGGCGATCACCTTGATCATCTCGAGTCGCTGAGTGCTTTCCTCCGGCCACGACATCGCGTATCTGAGGTCTAATCCGGCCAATCCACGACCCTCCTTCTCCGTGCGCCATCGATCTTCCACGATGCAGAGATCGGCTTGCTCCACCGACACGCCCCCCACGCTGAGGATCGGATGGCCATGGCGCTTGGCCTCGGTCTTAGCCTCGTCAAGGAATACGAGCCGGGACACGACCTAGAGAGTACGACGAAGGTTCTATCTCGGCCTTAGACGATTCTCATCGTGCGCCACCCCGTGCGCCAGTGGTGCGCCAGTACGACCGGAAATAACCGGATTCAGCCGGATTGCATTCCGCTTGAACAAGCGGAATCCCAATGACAATGCGCCCCCATCTAGATGAAGTACATGCCGGAGCCGGCGGCCTCGGCCTCGCGGCGGGCGACTTCGGCGATCGTGGTCTGGTTGAAGACCTTGCGCAGTGCGGTGACGCCCTCCGCCCAGATGCCGCCGGCCTCATCGGCCTCCTGGCCGACCTTGCCGTCGAGCGCCTGGACGACCTCCAGCACAGTGATCTCCTCGGCCGGCCGGGACAGGGTGTAGCCGCCTTTCATCCCCCGGTGGCTGGTGAGGAGGCCGGCGCGCCGCAGCGTCGAGAAGAGCTGCTCGAGGAACTGCTCGGGGATCTCGCGGCGCTCCGCCAGCTCCTTGATCGGCACCGGCCGCTCGCCCGACCGCGCGAGCTCCGCCAGCGCCACCACCGCGTAGCGCGACTTGGAGGTGATCGAAATCACAGGGAACTTTCTACCGCACCGCTCGGACCAGCCAGACCTCGGTTAGGATCGGGTTTAGTGGGCTCCAGGGCTGGCGATGGAGCCGTCAGCAATCCCCCACAAAGATTGGAAGCAGATCCTGAGCGAGCGTTCACAGTGCCTCGTGATCGACGGGCACCCCGTTGTCCGCCTCGGTGTTCGCCGCGCCCTGGACGGCGGCTTCGACATCCAGGAGGCCGGCAGTCGCAACGAGGCGATCGAGTTGGTGCGCGACATCGGCGGTTTCGACGTTGCCGTGGTCGACATGCGGCGCTGCACCGCCGGCGCAGAGGCGGATCACATCAGCGCAGCCGAGACGATCCGCGTCCTGCTCAAGTCCGAGCCGAGCCTCGGCATTGTCGCTCACGGCGAGCGCGCCGAGCGTCACCTGGCCAACGCGGCCCTGCACGCGGGCGCCAACGCCTACGTCTCTCGCACGGCCAGCACGGAGGACCTGCGGCAAGCGGTCGAGGCGGCCCTCGGCCATGAACACTTCGTCGATCCCGCGGTGCCGCCGCGCGGGAGCCGGGGCAAGATCACCCGCCGCCAGCGCGAAATCCTCCAGCTCCTCGCCAACGGCGAATCGACCACGATCGCCGCCCGCGAGCTCGGCCTCAGCGAGGAAACGATCAAGACCCACACGAAGCACGCGCTGGCCCGGCTCGAAGCGCGCAACCGCACGCACGCCGTTGCTATTGCCCTTCGCGAGTCCTTGATCGAGTAGGGCTTGCGTTTCTCGCGGCGGGTGGTGCCGTTTTGGGGGACCACCCCGAGGAAGCTTTAGCTACCGCAGGGGTGGTGGCACCAAAACGGCGAGAGGACCCGCCGCGCGCCAAAGGCTTTAGATCCAACCTCGATCACGCGCCGTGAGCACGGCCTGCGCGCGGTCCACGGCACCGATCTTGCCGTAGACGTTATGGAGGTGAGTTCGAATCGTCGAGACCGAGAGCTGCATCTCGCCGGCGATCTGCTTGTAGACCATTCCCTCGGAGAGGTGGCGGAGGACGTCGAGCTCGCGCGCCGAGAGTGGGCACGGCTCGGAGATTCGAGAGGCATCCTGACGCGAATACGGCAGCTCGTAGAGGAGGTCGCGCAGGCCGTCGGGAGCTAGGCCGCAGCGGGTTGCCGAGGTATACAGGCGCTCGGGGGAGATCGCCTCGCCCTGGCTGTAGTGGGCGACCATGTCGGCGGTTGCGATCATCGCCGCTAGGCCTTCGGCGTCGTCCGCGTGGTGGCGCTCGATCGCCACGGCGATGCGCTGCGGGATGTTCCAGCGGCGGACGAGGACACCACCGACAAGGGCATGGTCGATGCCCAGCCTGTCGCGTTCCTCGCGCAGGCGCTGCTCCGGGCTTTTGACCGGGGCGTCGAGATGGCCGCGGTCGCCCGGGTGCAGGCTCGAGATCACGAGCCGGCCGACGTCGTGCAGCAGAGCGGCCAGCGCAAGTTCGCCACGGTCCTCCCAGCCGACCGCGCGACCGAGCTCGTCCGCCGCCTGCTGGGTGGCGAGCGCGTGCACCCGGAAACGCTCGGGGCGCATCTCGCGACCGCCGTTCGGCTCGAAGAAATCGAAGACGGGAGCGGTGCCGGCGATCGCCAGCACGCCCGACGGCTTGAGGACGTCGACCGCCTCGGCGACGCTGGCCACGCCTCCTGGGGCAGCCCCGCTGCGATTGGCGAAACGCAGAACCGCGATCGCCAACCCAACGTCGGACTCGACCGTCTCGATCAGCTCACCGACGCGCGCTGTCTCGGCGGTGGCGGCGCGCATCACGCGCGCCCGCGACTCCATCAGGACCGGAAATTTCTCGACCGCCTCGAAGGCCGCGGCCAAACGGGCCCCCGGCGCCGGCCTCGCGCCTTTGCGCGGGAGGACGTCCGCCTTGGCCTTGCCATTGGCTTCGGCGCTGGTCTTGCCGTTGCTGTGTGACTTCGATGCGTCCATAGATGCTTCGCAAGCTTCATCGGCAGCAGAGGACGCACGGTTTAGGCCCGGCATCCCCAAAATTAAGGTTGGATCCGTACCGGTTGTCCGCTTTGGACGCCGGTAGCGGCGATGGTTGTCCCGTCAGGACCGCAGACGGGCCAGCGCGGCGGCAATCCGGTTCAGCGATTCCTCTCGTCCCAGCGCCGCCAGCGACTCGAATATCCCAGGTGAGACCGAGCTGCCGGTTATCGCCACGCGAATCGGCTGGTAGACCTTGGCCGGCTTGGTGTCGAGGCGCTCGGGAAGCGGGCTGAGCGCCACCTCGACGGCCTCTGCGTCGAACCCCGGCGCGTCCCGCAGCGCCGCGTGGGCAGCCTCTAGGGTCGGCAGGGCACCGTCCTTCATCACCTTTGCCCAGGCCCTCTCGTCATCGACCGGGGGCTCGAATAGGAAGCGGATCAACGTCCAGACCTCGTCGAGCGTCTGGGCTTTCTCCTGCGCGATCGCGCAGGCGCCCCTCAGCCGATCGTCGGCCTCGCGGCCGAGGTGCCGGGCGGCAGCTGCCGTGTACTCCTCCAACGGCATCTCCCGCATGTAACGGCCGTTGATCCAGCGCAGCTTCTTCTCGTCGAAGATCGCCGCCGCCTTGCCGACATCCTCGACCCGGAAGCGCTCGACCAGCTCACCGGTGGCCATCAGCGTCGTGTCGTCGCTCGTCCCCCAACCGAGGAGCGCGAGGTAGTTACGCACCGCCGCGGGCAGGTAGCCGGCGTCGCGCAGCTCCTGCACCGATGCGGCGCCGTGGCGCTTGGACAGCTTCTTGCCGTCGGGGCCGTGCAGCAGGGGCAGGTGCGCGTAGCACGGCGCCTCGAAGCCGAGCGCGGCGAGGACGAGCAGCTGCTTCGGCGTGTTGGACAGGTGATCGTCGCCGCGGACCACCTCGGTCACTCCCATCTCGGCGTCGTCGACGGCAACCGCGAAGTTGTAGAGGACCGAGCCGTCGCCGCGGGCGATGACGAAGTCGTC